>Ga0302314_10022887_pt1 | contig 10228 bp, 8 predicted proteins | sample III_Palsa_N2_3_FD_200533 | JGI IMG/M metagenome (GOLD analysis project Ga0302314, IMG submission 200533) | Peat permafrost microbial communities from Stordalen Mire near Abisko, Sweden - III_Palsa_N2_3 | ecosystem: Environmental > Terrestrial > Soil > Palsa > Peat permafrost | place: Sweden... | reverse complement strand
CCCGGCGCTGCTCGAATCTTGGCGGGGATGGTGATCTGTCCTTTGGACGTCATCGTCGCTGTTGGCATCCCTGTCCTCAATTTTCCTTACATTCTCAATATTAGGATTGTGGGGTGCTGATTTCCTTACACTTGTTGTATCTCCTTACCTCCTGTGAGCGGCGAGGATGACTCCTTGAATGCGAAGATAGAAGTCGCATGAGCGTGCTCACCTCAGAAGCCGTGGTCCTCCGCACCTGGCCGGTGCATGAGGCTGACCTCATCGTGAGCTTTTTCACGCGCGACTACGGGCGGGTGCGCGGCGTTGCCAAGTCGGCGTTGAAGAGCCGCAGGCGCTTTGGCGGGGCGCTGGAGCCGATGACGGTGGCGCGGGCGTGGTTTGCGGAGAAGCCGAGGCAGGAACTGGTCCGGCTCGACCAGTTGGAGATCGTTCGCTCGCCGCTCTCCGCGCCCATCGACCACATCCGCATGGCGGTGCTCAGCTTTTATGCCGAAGTGCTGGACGAGGCGCTGCCGGAGCATGACCCGCAGGATGCCGTCTTCCGCCTGCTGCTGTCTGTGCTGGACCAGACGACGGTGGAGCAACCGTGGATGCCGCTCTCGTACTTCTCGCTGTGGATGACGCGTCTGATGGGGCTGCTGCCCGACATAAGCCATTGCACGGCGTGCGGTGAGGCGCTGCATGCAGCGGAGGTCTGGTTCCACGGCGCAACCGATGGACTGTTCTGCGATGTGCATCGTGGCGGCGGCGCGATCAACCTCTCCGCGGACTCCTGGGAACTGGCGCAACGCATGCTGCGCGCGCCGGTCTCGGCATTTGCGGCGGAGGTGTGGCCGCGGCGCCGCGCACAGGACCTTCGCCGCTTCACTCTGCAATCGCTGGAGCGGCACCTGGAGCGGCGTCTGCGGACGGCCGAGGCGCTGGCGCGGCTCTAGGCTTCAGCCCCGGAGTAGAGGGCTGATAAAATTGAGCGCAGTCCCGATAGAGAGAGAGTCCGTCTGTGTCTTCATCCGCCATCGCATCCCCCGCTGACCGGCCTTCCGGCAAACCTGCGGCGCTTACCTTTCAGGAACTGCTCTTCCGCCTGCAATCGTTCTGGGCTGCGCGCGGCTGTGTGCTGCAGCAGCCTTACGACGTGGAGGTGGGCGCGGGCACCATGGCGCCGGAGACGTTTCTGCGCGTGCAGGGGCCCAAGCCATACCGCGTGGGCTACGCACAGCCCTCGCGCCGGCCAGCCGACGGGCGCTACGGCGAGAACCCCAACCGGCTGTTCAAGCACACGCAGTTTCAGCTCATCCTGAAGCCGCCGCCGGTGAATGTGCAGGAGCTGTATCTGGAGTCGCTCGAAGCGATCGGCATCGACCTGAAGCAGCACGACCTGAAGTTTGAAGAAGACAACTGGGAGTGGCCTGCTGGCGGCGCGTGGGGCGTGGGCTGGCAGGTAATGCTCGATGGGCTGGAGATTACCCAGTTCACTTACTTCCAGCAGTGCGGCGGCCTTGACCTTGACCCTATCTGCGCCGAGCTGACTTATGGCCTGGAGCGCATCGCGGCCTTTCTCCAAGATGTGGATTCTATCTACGACATTGTTTGGGCACGGGACCCTGAGACGGGCGCTGCGGTGACTTATGGCGATGTTAGGCTCGCCGAGGAGCTGCAGTTCTCCGTATATAACTTCGAGTTTGCCGATGTGGCGAAGTTATGGGAGCACTTCAACCTTTATGAGTCGGAAGGGAAGGCGCTGCTGGAGCAGGCCAACGCACTCTTCGCCAATGCCGACGCGGAGACGACCGAGAAGCGGCGCTTCCCACTGCTGGCGACCTATGAACTGGCGCTGAAATGTTCCAATCTGTTCAACCTGCTCGACGCGCGCGGAGCTGTCAGCGTGACCGAGCGGGTGGGCGTCATCGGGCGCATCCGCAACCTGGCCGTAGGAGTTGCCAAGGCTTACGCATTGCAGCAGGCGAGTTAGCAACAATGACTGTCGGGCGGCCGCACGCTGCCCAAACCCAAGCGCTGTCATCCTGAGCGGAGCGCAGCGCAGTCGAAGGATCTGCGGTTGCTCTTGCGATCTCTGGATCACCGCAGTCGAGCATGCGCAGCAACCAGAAAGAATCACTGACTATGGCAGATTTTTTGTTGGAGATTGGCCTTGAAGAAGTCCCGGCGCGCATGATTGCCGGCGCCGAGGCCGAGTTAGGCAAGCGCATCACGGATCTGCTCACGCGCGAGCGTCTGCTGGGCACGGCTGCGAAGGTGACCACTTACTCCACGCCGCGCCGGCTTGCTGTGCTGGTGGAGGACGTGCTGGCTGCGCAGGCAGAGGTGGAGGAGAAGCTTACCGGGCCGTCGTGGAAGGTGGCCTTCAAGGATGGCGCGCCGACCCCTGCTGCAGAAGCCTTTGCCAAGAAGGCGGACGTGGCCATCGAGGCGCTCGAAAAGGTCACCAACGCCAAGGGCGAGTATGTGGGCGCAACGGTGAAGCGCGCTGGTCTGAGCGCAACCGCGGTGCTGACAAGCGAGCTGCCCAAAGAAGTGCTGGCGCTCTACTGGGCGAAGAACATGTATTGGCGCGCGGGCAAGCCGGAGCGGTTTGTGCGGCCGGTGCGCTGGGTCGTCGCGCTGCTCGATGAGGCCGTGGTGCCGCTTGAAATAGCTGGCATCGCCGCGGGCAATTCCAGCCGCGGGCACCGTGTTTTGCATGGCGACCACTCCGTGGCTTTGCCTTCCGTGGGTTCATACCGCGAAACGCTGCGCGCGGCATTCGTGGTGGTCGATGCTGCCGAGCGGCGTCACATTATCCGCAAGGCTCTTGACGCTGAAACACGCACAGTTGCCGGCGCGCGCTGGCGCGAAGACGAGGCGCTTGTTGAAACTGTGGTCCATCTCACCGAGTGGCCCAGCGTAATCCTCGGCGACTTCGAGCCGGAGTATCTTGCTCTGCCCGAAGAGGTGCTGGTGACGGTGATGCGCGACCACCAGAAGTACTTCGCCGTGGAAGGCGCGGACGGAAAGCTGGCTCCGCATTTTCTTGCTGTGCTGAACACACAGGTGGACGACGAAGGCCGCGCGATTATCCGCCACGGGAATGCCCGCGTGCTGCGCGCTCGGTTCAAGGACGCACGCTTCTTTTGGGACTTCGATCAGAAGACGCCGCTGATCGAGCGTGTGGAGAGCTTGAAGAATGTTACTTTCCAGAAGGAACTGGGGAGTTATTTCTGGAAGACGGAGCAGAATCTAGCCGTAGCCCGTAAGCTGGCCTTGGCAGTCAAGGGGACGGGAGTCGAGTTTGATCAGAACGCGCTGCTGAAAGCTGTCGAGCTTGCCAAGACCGATCTAACTACGGAGTTAGTCAAGGAGTTTACCGAGTTACAGGGTGAGATCGGCGGCTTATATGCGCGGGCGCAGGGACTGGGCGAGGCCGCCGCGCAGGCCATCTATGACCAGTACAAGCCTGCTTCGGCCGACGATCCGATTCCGGCCACGGGCGAAGGGCAACTGCTGGGATTGGCCGATCGCATCCAGACCATCGCTGCCATGTTCCGCATTGGCAACGCGCCTACCGGGTCGAAGGACCCGTTCGCGTTGCGGCGCGGGGCGAATGCCATTGTGAAGATTCTGGGCGAGTCGGAGCTGCCGCTTACGCTGGACGATGTGATTGGGGCCAGTGGTGCAGAGGGAGCGAATCGGGAGCAAATCGCTGCTTTCCTGCGCGAGCGGTTGCATTTCTATCTGAAGGACGTGCGCGGGTTTGCCTATGACGTGGTGAACGCGGTGCTGGCTGCGGGTGCGGACGATGTGCGCGACGCCATTGCACGCAGCGAGGCGTTGACGGCGGCGCGCGCGTCGGCGGATTTCGCGGCGATCTCTGCAGCGTTCAAGCGGATCAAGAACATTCTGCGCCAGGCCGAAGAGAAGGGGTTTGCTCTCCAGGCTGCCGATGGGGTTGTTCTTTCACCGGAGGCGAAGCAGCTGGGCGATGCGGCTGCGGCGCTGGCGCCGGAGGTGGCGCAGTTGCGTGCGGCGCGGGCTTACGGCGAGGCGCTGGCGGCGATTGCCACGCTGCGGCCGGCTGTGGACGCGTTCTTCGACAAGGTGATGGTGCTCGATCCTGACCCGGCGGTGCGTGGGGCGAATCTTAGCCTCATCGATGAAGTGCTGCGCGGGTTTTCCGGGATCGCGGATTTCAGTGAGATTGTTACGGCCTGATCAGTTCGCCGGTTTAGGTTCGTGCTTTCCCACCCATCGCGCAAAGAACGCGCGATGGATGGGCACCCGCCGCCTGGGTCTCTAGTCACTGAGAAGACGTGACGGGTTGAGGTTCGTGCTTTCCCTGGTCCCCGAAAGCGAGGGACCAGGGGCACCCAGCCTTAAAGGCGACCTCTCTCCGCATCTTCGGCTTCGCTTGCGCGTCTACAATCTAGAGAGATGTCTGACACCCTTTATCTGAGTCTTTGGTACCCGAATCTGCGCCTGGCTGCGATGGCGGAGAAGCTGACGGCGGTGCTGTCTGCCTTTGCTGCGCATGGCGGCGAGGCGCGCGTCTACTCTTCGACGGTCTGGCCGGTGAGCTGGAGCGAGTCGCCTGTGCTGCAAAACGTGTATGGGCGCCGCACGGACCCGGCGGGCCAGCGCGGCGCGGAGCCGGCTGCGGCGGTTGCAGAGACGCTCGAACTGCTGCACGACGACTACGCTTATGAGTTCCAGATTGGGTGGAGTTTGTGGGAGTTGGAGAGGGCGAAGGAAACCGCAGATCCTTCGACTGCGCTTCGCTCCGCTCAGGATGACAGTGCTGCGGTGGGGCTCCGCTGGGTGCGTGAGCCGCGGTTGGTGCGCGTCACCGGCTATGGGCCGTTGTTTGATGACGGCGCCTACGAGTCGGACGGCCACATCCGCATCGACTTCGGGCCCGACGGGCCGTTTCTGGAAGAAGGCGTCGAGCTGGATTCCGTGGCGGCGCGGCATGTGGAAGAGAATGTGCGGCAGTTGATTGAGCTGACGGTGGCAGTGGAGAAGGCCTCCGGCGCTACCGCGCGGCTGCTGTGGAGCGAACTGGGTGAGAGCCTGGCGCAGCGTCTGGCGGCGCGGCTCGGGGTCGCCAACTGAGCGTGCGATTCAGCATTGAACGGTTGCGGGCGCTGGTACTGGTGGCGGGAGTGCTGCTGGTGGCGGCGCTGATTGTGTTCCTGGCGCGGGGGCGGCTGAAGAACCCGCTCAACCTGAAAGATCTGCCGGGGAAGATGGGCCTCAACATCACGCAGGATGCCAGCGGCTTTACGCTCGATCACTCCACGGGCGGGCACTCGCGGTACCGCATTCACGCCTCCAAGGTGGCGCAGTTCACGAATGACCACGCGATTCTGCACGACGTGCAGATTGACCTGTTCGGCCAGGACGGCAGCCGCGTGGACCGCATTGAGGGCGCCGAGTTCGACTACGACCAGAAGGCGGGCACGGCGCTGGCCGCGGGAGCGGTGGAGATTACGCTGACGCGGCCTTCGGTGGCGCCGGCCGTCGCGCCCAAAGCTTCAACGTCCGCCGTGGCCAAGGGGAAAGCAACGCAGGTTGCTTCGGCAGCCGAGGCGGCGGAGCGCGGCGAGATCCATGTGAAAACCAGCGGGCTCAGCTTCGATACGCGCAGCGGCCTGGCGCAGACCAGCCAGCATGTGGACTTCTCCATGGCGCAGGGCGGTGGCAGCTCCATGGGCGCTTCGTATAACTCGAAGGGCTTCCTGGTGCTGGACAAGACGGTGGAACTGAACACCGAGCGCAACGGCGAGAAGGTGCTGATCCATGCGGCGCATGCGGAGTTCGACCGCGACACGCTGCTGTGCCGGCTGCATGCGGCCACGGCCGACTACCGCGGCGGCCAAGCGACGGCGGGCGATGCCAAGGTGCTGTTTCGGAAGGACGGGTCGGCGGTGCGGCTGGACGCGACCAATGGCTTCAACATGCTGACAGCGACGGGCAGCCACATTGCCGCGCCCACGGGCAGCATGGACTTTGACGAGCACAACCAGCCGCAGCGGGGCGAACTGCTGGGCGGCGTGACGATGGATTCGACGCGGCCGGCGCAGGATGGCGCAGGGCAGCGGCGCATGCGCGGCACGGCCCCCACGGCGAAGCTGGAATTTGACGGCAAGGGTGAGCTGCGGCATGTGCACCTGGAGCGTGGCGTCGCGATGCAGAGCGAGACGCTGAGCGAGGCGGCGAATATTCCCTTGCGTGTAAGCCGCACATGGAATTCGCCGGTGGCGGATGTGGACTTCCGCGACGACGGCCATGGGCAGGCGGAGGTGGCTTCGATTCACGGCGTGGAGGGCGTGGTGGTGACGGGCGAGAGCCAGCGCGGGAAAGGTCCTGTGGTGCCATCGCGGCTGGCGGCGGACGATATGACGGGGACGTTCGGGCCGGCTTCTGTCCTCAAGGAGTTGGTGGGCACGGGGCACGCCAGCCTGGAGGAGACCAGCGCCACTGGGACGCATGAGACTTCCGCTGGCGATCGCCTCGATGTGCATATGCTTCCGCCGGGCAGCGGCAGCGCGGCGGGGCAGGGCGGCGCGAAACCTGGCGCCGGCGACAGCGGGACGGGACAGGGCGGGGCAGGACAGATTCAGTCGGCGCTGCTCGATGGGCATGTGTTGCTGACGCAGCAGCCGGCGGCCAAGGCCGGTGCGCCGGTTCCGGCTCTGCTGCGGGCGTGGGCGGGACGCGCTGAGTATGAGGGCACAGGCGAGTGGCTGCACCTGACGGAGAGCCCGCGCATTGAAGACGGCGGTCTGCAGATGACGGCGGACAAGGTGGATGTGTCGCACCAGTCCGGGGACGCGTTTGCGCATGGAAATGTGAAGGCTACGTGGTTCAGCGACGGCAAAACCGGCAGCACGGCGAACCAGGCCGCCGCGACACAGACTTCGTCGACGCAAGCCCCAGCGGCGCAGGCCCCGGCAGCGCATGGCGATGCGGCTCTCGGGGGCCAGGGTCCCGCGCACGTGATTTCGAACGACGCTGAGTTTGAGCAGGCGACTGGCGTGGCCACTTTCAAGGGCCATGCGCGATTGTGGCAGCAGGCCAACTCGGTAGCGGGGCCGGTGATTGTGCTCGACCGGCAGAAGCAGACGCTGACGGCCCATAGTGCTGACCCTGGCGAGCCGGTGAAGGCGGTGTTGCTGAGCGCGGGCGGGCTGGAGACCGGCGCGGCAAACCATAACGGCGGAGTTCAGGCCGCGGGTCAGAATACGGATAAGGGCGCGCAAAGCAAGACGCCGTCCGTGGTCACAGTCCGCGGGGGCGACCTGAAGTACTCAGACGCGGAGCGCAAGGCGTGGATGCGCAGGGGAGCGCTGGGAACGGTGGATGCTGAGACGGCCACGGCCAAATCTGTATCAGACAATGTGGAGCTGGTGCTGCTGCCGCCGGGCAACCATGCCGGCAGGGATGGCGGACAGGCGCAGGTGGATCGCATGACAGCGCGCGGCCATGTGGTGGTGACCTCCGGCGGGCGGCGCGGCACGGGCGAGCAACTTGTCTACACCGGCGAGGATGGGCAATACGTGCTGACCGGAACCTCCGCTGTGCCGCCGCGGATGACTGACCCCACGCGCGGCAATGTCACCGGCGAGGCGCTGGTCTTCCACAGCCGCGACGACAGCGTCACGATTGAAGGCGGCGGCGGCCGGACGACCACGCAGACAACAGCGCCGAAGTGAGCCCTGTCCGTGTTCGTCGACACGGCGATGAGCCAATGTAAATTGAATAACCCAAGCGATTGGGTTTATGCTAGGGATTCAGGTATGCCGACCGTCTTGAGGTTTGGCGCTTTCCGGGTTGTGGTTTATCCCAACGATCACCGTCCGCCGCATGTGCACGTCATCGGCGACGGCCACGAGGCCGTCTTCAATCTGGACGGGCGTGCGGGCTCGGCTGTGCTGCGGGAAAACTTCGGCTTTTCGGCGCGAGCGCTGAGCGGCATGCAGAGGGAACTGGCAGAGAACCTGGCGGCGTTGATTGCCGCCCGGGAGGCGATCCATGGTGGTTGACGCGGACAGGAACCTTGAAGTGCAAGGCTTGCAGGTTGAAGAGGCGAACCGGCGGGGAAGCGAATTTGCGGCTGCGCATCCGCGCGCGGTGGAGGCCGGCTATGACAAGCGGACACGGCAGATTGTGGTTCGTTTGAACTCCCGGCTGAGCGTGTCGTTTTCGCCCGAAGATGCTGAAGGCCTGGAGGGTGCAACTGCAGCCCAGCTTGAGCCCATCGAGATTTCACCATCTGGATTCGGCCTTCACTTTCCCAAACTCGACGCGGATCTTTATCTTCCTGCGCTGCTTGAGGGCTTCCTTGGCACCCGGCGATGGATGGCTGCCAGGCTCGGCGCCAATGGAGGCAAATCAAACAGCGCGGCGAAGGCTGCCGCGGCCCGCAGCAATGGCAGGGCCGGGGGAAGGCCGCGCAAGACTGCAACGGCGCTGGCGGCGAAATCCTGAAAGCCCCATCAAGATACGCAATCGAGTCAGGGAAAAGATCGAGCCGCTTGATTCGCCTCCGCTAAACTCAAGATAGCCCAGATGCATTTGCTGGTTTTTGAAGGAATTTCGGGATGCCGCGCTAGATGGACACACTGATCGCTGAGGGTTTGGCCAAGAGTTACAAGGGACGCCAGGTGGTACGGGGCGTGGACGTGCGCATCTCGCGTGGCGAGGTGGTTGGATTGCTTGGCCCCAACGGCGCCGGCAAGACCACCAGTTTTTACATGATCGTGGGCCTGGTTGTTCCGGAAGGCGGCCGCGTCATGGTCGACTCGACCGACATTACCCAGGTGCCGATGTACCTGCGGGCGCGCAACTTCGGCATCAGCTATCTGCCCCAGGAGCCGTCGGTCTTCCGCAAGCTCACGGTGGAGGAGAACATTCTGGCCGTGCTGGAGGCGCAGCCCTTGGACAGCAAGGAGCGCCGCACGCGGACGGAGAGGCTGATTCACCAGCTGAACCTGGGCCATGTGCGCACCACGCGCGGCTACGCGCTTTCCGGCGGCGAGCGGCGGCGCGTGGAGATCGCCCGCTGTCTTTGCATCCAGCCGAATTTCATCCTGCTCGACGAGCCGTTCAGCGGCATTGACCCGATCGCCGTTCTGGAGCTGCAGAAGATCATCTTTGACCTCAAGGCCAGCGGCATCGGCATCCTGATTACCGACCACAACGTGCGTGAGACGCTCAGCGTGACGGATCGGGCCTATATCATTGCTGAAGGCAAGATCTTCTTTGCCGGCACGCCGCACGAGTTGGGGAATAATGTAGATGTGCGGCGGCTTTACCTGGGTGAGGGCTTTTCGCTGGGCTGATTTCCTTTTATTTTTATAGATAGAACAGGCTTGAACCTACGCCTTGCCTGCGAATTGTAAGCAGGCAAAGGGCCAAAGCCATTTGTCAATACCCAAGTTGCCAGAGAACGAGCACGAAAGTACAGCCCATGATTCCCGGAATGTCGGTTGCCTAAAGTGGCACGGCGGACACCATCTGGGGTAATTTGGCGCTAAGCTGTTTTCACAGCCGGTTACACTTGGCATAGAGACCCATCGGGGAAAAAGACCAGACCATGGCGCTGCTGCAACCCAAAATGTCGTTGAAGGTGTCGCAACGCCAGGTGCTTACCCCGGGCCTGATGCAGATGGTCAGCGTCCTGGCCCTGAACAAGCTCGAGCTGAAGGAGATGATCGATGCCGAGATGGTGGAAAACCCCGTCCTGGAGGAGATTGACGAGTCGGTTCCGATGCTGGATGAGGTGGCCGGCCGGCAGGAACGCCAGGAGCGGCTGGAGCGGATGGAGCTTTTGGACCGGCCCGCCGAAGGCGTCCTCGCGGAGCCCACGGCAGCGCCCAAGGATTCTTTTGAAGAGGTCGACTTCGGATCGTACTTCCAGGACTATCTTGATCCCGGCTACCGCACGCAGCCGGAGTACGAGGACAGCGAGAAGCCATCGTTCGAGCATTTTCTGTCGCAGCCTACCAGCCTGTCCGATCACCTGGCGTGGCAGCTGGGAGCTCTGACGCTGGAACCGCTGCTGCATGAAGCGGCTGAGTATGTGATCGGGAATCTGGACGAGGACGGCTACCTGGCTGCCAGCGAAGACGAGCTGGCCGCGGCGTTGCGGCACACCTCGGAAGCGTTCACCAATGGCAACCAGAACGGCCATGCGATGCTGGATGCCGAGGCGGCACTCGATATAGTGCGC
>Ga0302314_10022886_pt1 | contig 10228 bp, 9 predicted proteins | sample III_Palsa_N2_3_FD_200533 | JGI IMG/M metagenome (GOLD analysis project Ga0302314, IMG submission 200533) | Peat permafrost microbial communities from Stordalen Mire near Abisko, Sweden - III_Palsa_N2_3 | ecosystem: Environmental > Terrestrial > Soil > Palsa > Peat permafrost | place: Sweden... | reverse complement strand
GATGAGCACATCAGGAATCGAGCGCCGTCCACCGCGTCATTCGGCGGCACCGACGACACGACCGTTAACAGCGACCGGGGCGTGCACGGCGTCCTGTCCAGCTCTAGAAAGCAGGCACACCATGAGCAGCATCAGCATTATCGGCCTGGGGGGCATGACCCGCGCCATAGGCGCCCGCGCGGTCGAGGGCGGCAACGCCGTCGAGGTCATCGGCCGCGACCCGGCCAAGGCCAAGGACCTGGCCGCCGCGCTCGGCGGCGGCGCCACGGCCGGGACATTCGGCACCGCCCCGGCCGGCGACATCGTCATCCTCGCCGTGCCGTACGCCAGCGCCGTGCCGGTCGTCGCCCAGTACGGGGACGCGCTGGCCGGCAAGGTCATCATCGACATCTCCAACACCTTCAACGCCGACGCCACCGGGCTGGTCACCCCTGACGGCAGTTCCGGCGCGCAGGAGATCGCCAAGGCCGCCCCGGCGAGCGCGCACGTCGTGAAGGCCTTCAACACCGTCTTCGGCCACGTCCTGGCCCAGGGCCGCCCGCTGGACGTGCTCATCGCCGGCGACGACGCGCGGGCCAAGGCGAGCGTGTCGGCGTTCATCGAGAGCCTCGGGCTGCGCCCGCTGGACACGGGAGACCTGGCGATGGCGCACTGGCTGGAGGGAGTGGGCCCGCTGCTGATGGGCCTGGCCCGCCACGGCGCAGGGTTCAACATCGACCTCGGCGTCAACGTCTCTGGCTGAGCGCACCCGCACCACCACTTCCCGCGCCACATCACTCACAAGGAGCGGCAGCATGCGCGTTTTCGTCACTGGCGGGACCGGCCATACCGGTTCCTACATCATCCCCGAGCTCATCGGCGCCGGGCACGAGGTCACCGGCCTGGCCCGGTCGGACACGGCGGCGGCGGCGGTGTCCGCGCTCGGCGCGAAGGTGCGCCGCGGCGACCTCGAGGACCTCGAAGGGCTCATGGAGGCGGCCGCGGACTCCGACGGCGTCATCCACGTCGCGCACAGGCAAGACCTGCTTCCGTTTGGCGGGATGGACGCCGTGTCCGCCGCTGAGCTCCCGGTCATGCTCGCGTACGGCGAGGCGCTCGCGGGAACCGGAAAGCCGCTGGTCGCGGCGGGGAGCATAGGCTCGTCCGGGAAGCTGGGCCGGCCGGCCACCGAGGAGGACCCGGCCCTTCCCGTCGGCGATGAGCACAAGGGCACCCTCCGGGTCCGCAATGTCGTGGAAACCGCCGTAATCGACCTCGCCGAGCGGGGAGTGCGGTCCTCGGTCGTGCGGATTGCCAACATCGCGCACAGCACGACCGATCGGGCCGGCTTCCTCCCCGCGCTGATCGCGCTCGCGAAGGAGAAGGGCGCCGCCGGCTACCCCGGAGACGGCGCGAACCTGTGGAACGCCGTGCACGCCCGCGATGTCGCCTCCTTGTTCCGGCTGGCGCTGGAGAAGGGCCCGGCCGGCAGATACTGGCACGCGGTTGGGGACGAGGGCATCCCGCTCCGCGAGATCGCCGAGGCCATCGGCAGCCGCCTGGGTCTGCCCGCCGTGAGCATTCCCAGGGACGAACTGATGGTGCCGGGATACTTCGGGTTCCTCGCGAACATAGTCACGCAGAGCTACCCGGCGTCCAGCCTCATCACCCGCCGGACCCTCGGCTGGGAACCCGCTCAGCCCGGCCTGCTCGCCGATTTGGACAACGGCCACTACTTCCCCGCCAGCTGACGGCAGGGACCCCGGATCGCAACGAGTCCGGCAAATGACCAGGGTCTTCTGGAAGGGACGCTGAGAATATGACGACTGCGGGGTTCATCGGAAGCGGACAGATCGGCAGTGCCATCGCGCGGCTCGCCATCGAAGCCGGGCACCAGGTGGTGCTCAGCAACTCGCGCGGTCCCGAAACGCTCGCGGACCTGGCCGCGGAACTGGGGCCGCGGGCGTCCGCGGCGACGAGCGGGGAGGCCGCCGTGGCCGGTGACATCGTCGTGGTCACGGTGCCGGTCAAGGCCTTCCCCGACTTGCCCGTCGCGCCGCTGGCGGGGAAGACGGTCATCGACACGTGCAACTACGGCCCCGAGCGTGACGGGCACATCCCCGACCTCGACGGCAAGTCGCTCACCTCGAGCGAGCTGCTGCTGCGGTACATCCCGGACGCCATGCTCGTGAAAGCGTTCAACAACGTCTTCTTCAAGCACCTGCTGTCGCTCGCCCGCCCGGCGGGGGCGGCCGACCGCTCCTACCTTCCGATCGCCGGGGACTCCGCGCCGGCGAAGGCGGCGGTGACCGAGTTCATCGACTCCATCGGGTACAGCGTGGTGGACGCGGGACCGCTGGCCGACAGCTGGCGGCAGGCGACGGGCACGCCGGTGTGGGGGACCCCGTACGGGCCGGCCTCGAACGAGAAGGGCCAGCCGGCCGGCGAGGACGCCATCCGCGCGGCACTGGCCACCGCAACGCGGTAACCGCAAGCTGGCGCGGGCCGCGGTATGGTCCGGCCGTGTTCTGGCCCCGTCCGGCAGGCGTCGGGCGGGGCCGTAACGCAGAACTCGTTGCCTTCCGGATCCGCCGGGATATGCCATGTCCAGCCGTTCTCGCGAACCGGACGCCCGTAAGCCCGGCCGCTCCCAAGCCGGTGACCCGGCGGACCTCGGCGGTTAGGTCCCGGGTATGCAAGTCCAGGTGAAGATCTGGCGCAGGGAGGCTTCTCATCGCCAGTCACGCTACGGCGCCGCCGGCACGCGCACCGGATGGATGAGCGGCCTCAGGATCTGATCCAGGAGCTGGGTGAGCAGCTCATCGGGAGCCTGTGAGAGCGGATCGCGGTGACACCCGAGCGGGCAGGCCAGTCAGGCCTGTTCCGGCGGCTCGGCCGGGCTAGGCCCGGCGGGCGTCTGGGGGGCCGGGTCGATCTTATTCAGCCAGCACAGCGGGCACAGCATGTGCGGCCGTCCGTGCCGGCCCTGCTCGTGCTCCCACAAGAAGTACGCCGCGCCGGCAACTAGCACCAGGTTGAGTCCTCCGCCGAAGGGAAGACCCGGGGCTCTCGGTATGCGGGGAGGCATCGCTGTTCACCTGTCCGTCGATACGGCGGCGCGGTCGGGGGTGATCGCAGGGAGCCGCTCCGTTCAGTGTGGCACCATCAGGCCGGATTGACCGCAAGGGGACCGGCGGCGCTGGCCGGGCCGACCGACGTGGCTGGCCAGCCAGCCTCGCAACGCCCGGACTCGGCGATCTCGCACCACGACGCAGGTCGGCGCTAGCGACGCCATGCTGCCGGTCCTGGTCACTCGTCGCGCGCGGGATCCGCCGATCTGGCTCCGGTTCATGTTCCCGAGCGTGCCCGGCTTCGGCTCGCGGATCCGGATGATATGCGTCCGCGCTTTCGGCTGGCTGACCGAGACGCATAATGCTGCGATGACTTGCGTCGATTGCGGTGTGGAAGGCATTCAAGCTGGTGTGAGCGTCCGTAACGACATGCCGTCTGATCCGTTAGCTCTTCGTCGCTGTGACCTGAGTTGGCTCGAGATCACGGGCTCCGGTTCGTCCCATCCCGCTGACCTATGGCTTTGTCACTTGTCGTGAGCGGATCTGCGCACGAATCCGGACCGGACCAGCCGGCCTCAGGCAGCGGCGGTTGTAGGTGCCGGGCCGGTTGGGGACAATGGCGCGGTGGCAGCTGACGACGACGGCACCGACGCGTTTCGCGGTGCCAGCTTCACGGGGACTGACTTCACCGGCGCGAACTTCCGGGACTGTGACCTGCGCCAGGTCAAGATCGCTGACTCGTGGCTCGTTGACGTCAGCCTGTCCGGGCTCGTTGGCAACCTCGTCGTCAACGACGTCGACGTCACGGCATTCGTGGAGGGCGAGCTCGACCGGCGCCACCCCGAACGTATCCAGCTAAGAGAGATGCGGACAGCCGACGACTACCGTGCGATATGGGACACGATCGAGCGTCTTTGGGCCGAGACCGTCGCCCGCGCTCAGCGGCTACCCGAACCTGCCCTGCACCAGCGGGTCGACGGCGAATGGTCCTTCGCAGAGACGCTGCGCCATCTCGTCATGGCCACCGACAGGTGGGCCGGTTACATGATTCTCAACAAGCCGAGGCCCTACCACCCGCTCGGCCTCCCGCAGCCCGGGTTCACGCCCGCGGACGCCGCAGCGCTCGGCATCGACCTCGACGCGCGCCCGCCTCTGGCAGAGGTGCTGGAGGCACGCGGCACCCGCATGGCGCTGGTGCGCGGAATCGTCGACAGGCTCAGCGATTACGACCTGGAACGGGTATGCCCGCGGCCGCCCGCGCCCGGGTATCCGCAGGAAGCACGCTCGGTCGGCCTTTGCCTGGGCGTGGTCATGAGGGAGGAGTGCGAGCACCGCCGCTACGCGGTCCGCGACCTTGCGACGCTGGAAGCGGATCCAGGCGCCGGGGCAGCGCATCGTGACGCGCCGCCCTGGTAACTCCCGGTCGGCGGCGAGCATCGCCCACGGCCCGACCCGGATCACCTTGCGACCGCATCCCTTTAGTAGCTCTTGGCCGGGCCCAGCGCTATGCCGGTGCGCACTAATCCGAGCCAACTCGGGTCGATTGCGGCGTGGAAGGCATTCAAGCTGGTGTGAGCGTCCGTAACGACATGCCGTCTGATCCGTTAGCTCTTCGTCGCTATGACAAGTTCGGTGTCACCTGGCCAGTCCCAGAAGAGACCGTCTGGCGAATACTCGCGCAGCAGGTGACGCAGGTCGGACTCGAAGTCGGCTCGGCGGTTCCCGAACCATCGGGGCGCGGCGTACGACAGCGAGAAGTAGCTGGCCACGACGGTGTCGATGTCTATGATCAGGTCGGGGCGCCCAGACGCGTAGACGGTGCGCGAGCCGCCGAACCGGATGCCCGGGACCGGCAGGCCGCGGACGGCGGTCGTCGGCATTGTGGGAGATCAGGATCAGCGAGCCACGCGGGACGAGCAGGTCATAGACGGCCTCGGCAACCTCCAGCCGCCGAACCCGGTGAAACGACTGTCCGAAGGTGACCGCTCGCTGCGGGCCGAGGTTCAGCGCTGCGGTATCTTCCGCGACCCCCCGCAGCCAGCGCACGTTGGCCACTCCCGCCTGCTGGCAGCGCCGTTGGCCCGCCTGCAGCATGCCGGGCTCGGGATCAAGCGCCGTCACTTGGTCGAACAACCTGGCCAGGGGAAGCTCCAGGACGCCAGGCCCGCAGCCCACATCGAGCAGCTGGCCGGTCCCATCAAGCGACAGCTCCCGAGCCATCGTGTCCGCCAGTTGCGCGGAATACGGAGGACGCCCGACCGCGTAGTACTCGGCCGTCCCTTCAAACGCCTGGGGATCGAACGCCGATGGTGAAGGTGTTGTCATGCGCACCATCCTGAAGCATGCTTCACGTAAGGCTGCGGGCGACAAGCGAAAATATCGGATGATCTGCGCGCGTGCCGCTGCGGACCGGCGACTCACCCAAGGCGCTCGTAATCGGCGTGAAATGTTGATGTAAGGCTGAGGGTCATGTAGAAGTAGCAGGTTGGCCAGCTGGCGGGGGAGTCCATCATCGACCGGATGGCTAGGGGCGAGGCAATGGGAACGCCCGCCGAGCGGCTCGACATCCGCGACTACCTCGACCTGGCGCTTGGCAACGGCTTTGCTGAGGCACTGTCCAGCGCCACCGCCAGGCAACGCTGGCTTGGCCGAGTTCGGCGGTGAGCGCGTCCTCGGCTTCGAGATCAAGGCGGCCGCGTCGGTGACCACGGGCGACGCGCGGCACCTGGCGTGACTGCGTGACGAACTAGGAGACCGGTTTGTCGCCGGAGCCATCTTCCGCACTGGCCCGCACGCCTTCCCACTCGGCGACCGAATCACAGCACTCCCGAGCACCGCCATCTGGGCCGCCTGATTCCCCGGATCACCCGTCGCCGACCGGGAATCGGCCACGGTCCGTTCGATATATCGAGTTTGATCTGCTTGTAGATCAGGCCGGGACCTGCTCGTCGAGCCGTCGGCAACGACGATGGCCCCGACGTCGCCGGCTGGGGCGCGGCCGAGACGACCGCGCTGACCCCGGCGGGACAACCGGTCCCGATGATCCATGACAGCCCGCAGCCGGCTACGAAATGCCCGGTACCACCGGTGAGCGGATAGGACTAGCCTGCCGTCTGTGATCACCTGCGTGGTTGAATACGTGGTCGACCCAGCCCAGATCGACGCCTTCGAGCGCTTTGCCCGGCGCTGGATGGAACTGGTCAACCTGCACGGCGGCACTCACCACGGCTATTTCCTGCCCGGCGAGGGCGCCAGCGACAAGGCGCTCGCGCTTTTCAGCTTCCCTAGCCTTGCCGCCTACGAGCAGTACCGTGCCCTGTTCGGGACCGATCCCGAGTTTGTCGCGGCCGATCAGATAAGAGATGAAAGCGGGTGCGTGCTGCGTTACCAGCGGACGTTCATGCGCCCGTTGCTTCCCGGGCAGCCGCAGTGACTTCTTAAACGCCATAGCGGCGTGTCCATCAGGCCGGGAGCTGCTCGTCCAGCCAGTCGAAGATGCGCTCGCCGCGCAGTCCGGCCGCGACGGGCTCGCAGTGCGAGTCGGCCCCCTCCTCCTGGGTGAACGCGATGATCGCCTTCGTCTCCCCGGGCAGCTTCTCGAATAGCTCCCTCGACTGCCCCGGCCAGAACTGCTCGTTGTCCGGGTCGGTGACCAAGATCGGGGTGCTGATCTGCGCGATCACCTCGTCGCTGAGCGCGTAGTCGCGGGCGAACGAGAAGAAGTCATAGGGCGCGCTGACGCCGTAGGGCCGCATCCGCAGCGCGAGCAGCGACCGGGTCGACGGCGAGATCTTAAGCGTCCACTCGATGTCCCGGTCGAACTTCTCCCGCTCGCCCTCCTCGAGCAGCTTGATCATCACGTGCGGCAGATGCCCGAGGATCGTCGTCGAGACGTCGACGACGCCCGGGTCGGCCACCGCGGCGGCGATGCGGTGCTCGAACGCGAGCGCGCGGGGCACCCAGTAGCCGCCCTGGCTGACGCCGAGCAGCGCCAGCTTGTCCGCGTCGACGTCCGCGCGGGCCGACAGGAAGTCGACCACCGGCGTGATGACCTTCTCCCAGTCCGGGCGGAAGGCCAGGCCCTGCCGGACCAGGGCCGCGTTCTGCCCCGGGCCGTCGAACGTCATCGCGTTCCAGCCCCGCTCGAGCGCGTCGGCGATCCCGCCGGTCAACGCGCTCACGACCGAGCCGTCGCTGCCGTTGTTGAAGATCAGCGTCCGCCGTGGCGTTCCGGCCGGGCCGGACCGGAAGAAGTAGCCGGGCAGGGTCGTGCCCTCATACGGGATCTCGATCCGCTCGGCCGCCGCCCCGCCGAAGTCCGCCAGGTCCACGAACCGGTCCCAGGCGGCCCGGTGCCTCTCCCACAGCGACGCGAACAGGCCCGGTTCCCCGACGGCGTCGGCCGAGTAGGTCGCCAGCGAGTAGTACAGCGACCCGCGCAGGTACTGGCCCGCCGCCGTGCGCGCCCGGCCCGCCGCCGCGCTCGCCGCCGCCAGCTGGGCGAGCCGGTCGGCAGTGGCCGTCCACTCGTCGACCCACGAGCGCGCCTTGCCGTCGTGGATGCGGTCAACGGTCGTGAGCACCTCGCCCACATCCGCCGCCTGCCAGTACACCGAGCCGAGGGCGATCTCGGTCAGGAAATTGAAATCATCGTTCTTGAAGAACGGCCGCACGACGTCTCCCCCCACCCAAACCCAGCCGGCCACGGACCGGACCAGCTCCTCTGACTGTCCCCCTAGTTCTGTGAGGCAGAACCCGCGCGTCGGTGCCGGACACCCTCGGAGCTGGTCCCCTAGTGTCGGCATCCCTAAGGTGGTCTCGGTGGGAGGTCCGACGTGAGGGCAGAAGATCCCGAAGGTGTCGCGCTCGGCGATATCGCGATGGAGTGGGGCAGCGACGCGCTGGCAGAGCTGCTGCGCCGTCTCCGCCTGCCCTACATCGCCCTCGTCCCCGGCTCGAGCTACCGGGGTCTGCACGACAGCCTGGTGAACTACAACGGCAACCGCGATCCGCAGCTGCTGGTCTGCCTGCACGAGGAGCACGCGGTCGCGATCGCGCACGGCTACGCGAAGGTGACCGGGCAGCCGCTGGCGGTCGCCGTGCACAGCAACGTCGGCCTGATGCACGCGAGCATGGCCGTGTACAACGCCTACTGCGACCGGGTCCCGATGCTGATCATCGGGGCGACCGGCCCGGTCGACGCGGCCAGGCGGCGGCCCTGGATCGACTGGATCCACACCGCCGGCGACCAGGGCGCGCTGATCCGGCCGTACTGCAAATGGGACGACCAGGTCATCTCGGTCGAAGCCGCCCTGGACTCGATCGCCCGCGCGTACTCGATCACCCGGGAGGCGCCGTCCGCGCCGACCTACGTCTGCCTCGACGTGAGCCTGCAGGAGCAGCCGCTGACCGCCCGGCCGGCCATCCCCGACGTCGAGCGGGACCGGTCGCCGCGGTCGCACGGGCCGGACGCCGCCGCCGTCACGGCCGTCGGCGAGCTGCTCGGCCAGGCCCGCCGCCCGCTGTTCCTGCTCGGCCGCCTCAGCCGCGATGAGCGGGACTGGGATCGCCGGGTCGAGCTGGCGGAACGCCACCAGGCGGTGGTGATCTCCGACCTCAAGACCGGCGCGGTGTTCCCGTCCGGCCACCGGCTGCACCCGCATCCGCCCGGTCTGTTCCTGACGGCCGAGAACGCGCAGCTGATCGGCGCGGCCGACCTGATCATCAGCCTCGACTGGATCGACCTGGCCGGGACGATCTCGGCCGCGGCCGGCCTCGGGCACCCGGCGTCGGCCCGGATCGTCTCCTGCTCGACCGACTCGGCGCTGCACAACGGCTGGTCCAAGGACTCCTTCGGGTACCAGCAGGCGGACCTTTCGGTCCCGGCCGATCCCGACCTGCTGGTGCGGGCGCTGCTCGAATCCGGCGGGTCGGCCAAGCCGAGCGAGTGGCCGGCCCGCGACGACGCCGCCGCGGCCGCGACGGCCGCGGCAGCCGCGGCCGTCGATGGCGACGACATCTTCATGCACGGCCTGGCCGACGCGCTCCGGGACGCCCTCGCCGGCCCGGACCCGGACCCGGACGCCGACCCGGGCGCCGCCGCCCCGGCCTGCCTGGTCAGGCTCCCGCTGGGCTGGTCCGGAGCCGACCTCGACGTGCGCCATCCGCTCGACTACCTGGGCCTGGACGGCGGCGCGGGCATCGGCTCGGGGCCGGGAATGGCGGTCGGCGCCGCGCTCGCGCTCGAGGGCAGCGGCCGCCTGCCGGTGGCCGTCCTCGGCGACGGCGACTTCCTAATGGGCGGGTCCGCGATCTGGACCGCGGCCCACTACCGGCTGCCGCTGCTGATCGTGGTGGCGAACAACTCCGGCTACTTCAACGACGTGGTCCACCAGGAGCGGGTGGCCCGGCAGCGCCAGCGGCCGACCGGGAACTCCTGGATCGGCCAGGCCATCACCGACCCCGACCCGGATCTGGGGGCGTTCGCGCGCTCGCTCGGCTTCCAGGCCGGCCCCCAGGTCCGCGACCGCGCGGAGCTGCCCGCCGCGCTGGCGGCCGCGGTCGCCGCCGCCCGCTCCGGCCAGTGCGTGCTGGTGGACGTCCGGGTCCGCCCCGACGGCTACGCCGCCCTCGGCGGCTGACAGCGGGCCAGAAACGCCCGGCCAGGAAGACAGGAAGACAGGAAGAACTCGGAGGCACCTTCAGCCCGTGGAAGCGACACTCACCCCCGCCCTGGTCGACGGCGAACGCGTCGGCGCGGTCGCCGGAGCGACCCTGGACGTCATCAACCCCTCGACCAACAAGGTCATCGGCCGCATTCCCCGCTGCGACGAGCGCGACGTCGACGTCGCGGTGGCGGCCGCGAAACGGGCCGCTCCCGGCTGGCGGTCGACCGAGCCCACCACGCGGGCGGCCGCGCTGCTCGCCTTCGCCGACGCGATCGAGGCGCGCGGCGAGGAGCTGTCGCGGCTCGACTCGCTCGACAACGGCAGCCCGCTGCACGAGATGCGCAACGACATCGGCCTCGCCACCAGCCAGATCAGGTACATGGCGGGCCTGGCGCTCGAGGTCCGCGGCCGGACCATGCCCGAGACCCCCGGCCGGCTGCACTACACCGTGCACGAGCCGTTCGGCGTGGCCGCCCGGATCATCGCGTTCAACCACCCGCTGATGTTCGC
>Ga0302314_10022885_pt1 | contig 10228 bp, 9 predicted proteins | sample III_Palsa_N2_3_FD_200533 | JGI IMG/M metagenome (GOLD analysis project Ga0302314, IMG submission 200533) | Peat permafrost microbial communities from Stordalen Mire near Abisko, Sweden - III_Palsa_N2_3 | ecosystem: Environmental > Terrestrial > Soil > Palsa > Peat permafrost | place: Sweden... | reverse complement strand
GGGCCAGGTCCCAGCCGGAGTCCTCGTACATCCGGGTCAGCGCCGCACTGAGTACCTGCGGGAAGGGCTCTTCGGACTGGAACGCGGCCAGGAAGAGCGCTCGTACCAGGTCGGCGTGGGTCTGCAGAGGGAAACGGTGCCCCGTGTCGTCGACCGCCGGTTCCAGCGGGTTGAGCCCGGCGGCGACCGCGTCCGCCTCGCCGGGCCGGATCCGCACGACCTGAGCCCCCGATCCGGTGAGCCGCGCCGCCATAAGCCGGTATTCGGCCTTGGCGGGCTCCACGACCAGCCAGGGCACGCCGGCCCGGCTGGCCGCCTCCAGCAGGGCCCGGACGGTTTGGGACTTCCCGCCGCCGGTCGCCCCGCACACGAAGACGTGCCGGTTCAGCGACTCCACCGGGAGCTGCAGCGGGCCGGCCGGCATCCGCTGCCGGTCGAGCACCTGGCCCAGGGAAACCGCGGCGGAGCCGCTGGCGGGCCGGGGCCGCCGGTCGGCGTTCCCGCCGCGGCGGCGGGGTCGGAAAATTGCAGGCCAGCGAATGCTGTCTCGGGCGTGACATCGAAGTCGGGGCGGAGCGCCAGCCGGACTCCCGGTATCTCCGCCTCGGGGGACCGGCTGAGGGCCGCCAGCAGCGCAGTGCTGGCGTAGAAGGGGGCCAGCAGGTCGGATTGTGCATCCGTGGCGGCGGCCCCGCCGACCGGGCCAGGATCCGGTTGGCCCGCCGGAGGGCCGTTCTGACCAGTGGCCGCGGTCGCGGTTTCCGTTGCGGGCCTGCCGAGCAGGTCGCGCAGCGCGCCCGGCCCGGCCTGGGCCGGAGCGAGCGTGTACGGCAGTCGGCTGAGATCGGCGGACGCGCAGACGAGGGCCGCCACCCGGGCCGCGGCGGCTGGATCGGCGCCCCCCGCCAGCAGGTGGATGTGCCACATGCCGCTGGAGCGCCCCAGCCGGAGCTCAGTGTGCCGGTGCCGTAGCCGCCGGGCGGCCACGTCCCGCTCCGGGAACCGCTCGGCCAGCCCGATCGCCAGCCGCTCGTGCCGCGCGGCCTCATCGGCGAGCCACTCCAGATCGGGAGGCGGCACCGGCTGGGCCACCACCGGACACGGAAAGGTTCGCCTTAAAGTCCCCCGGGACGAGGGTGCCGTGCTCCAGGCCGGCCTCGACGCGGCGCATGGCCGGGGTGATGCCGCGGTCGCCGTAGTTCCCGTCGTCGGCGCGGCCTTCAGCGGTGCGCCGCGCCGACAGTTGCTGATCGGCGATGCGGTTGGCTTCCGGGCTCAGGCGCAGGCCCTTCCACTCCCAGCCGCCGTCGTCGGTCCTGCGGGGCGCGTCCGGGCTGCCTGGTGGTGGCTGGAGTTCGGGGTCGTTGTCCCGGCTGCGAAGGTCGGCGTACAGTTCACCGCGGCTGCGCCGCTCTTCCGGAACCGGGCGCTCGGCGCCCGCCGCATGCCCCTTGTCCCCATGGACCGCGCCCGGCGCGTCATCGGCGGCGGGGTCGTCACGGTCGTGGCGGTCGATAGCCATGCGATGCGAACGCTCCAGGCCAGGGGACGGCAGGTGCGGGTCCCGCCATAACAGGCATACGTTCAACTTCACGGATACCTTAACCATGTGGTTCGGGAGAAAGCGCGGCCTTTGCGGGCATCTCGCCGCTGAGTGGCGATCCAACCGAGGCCGCCCACCGTGGATGGCCTGCCTAGACCAGTGGCCGCAGCGCCGGGGTCCCGGCGGAGGCCACACCCGCCTGCGGCCGCCGCCAGCCCCAGAGCGCTCTCCAGTGCGGGAACAGGCACAGGATGACGAATCCCACGGCCACCGCCAGACGGCCGTAGGCAGCGACGTAAATGCCCTCGTAGCCGACCACAAGGTTGATCCACGCGGGAGGGTTGCCGGGCATCTCGGGCATCCCGGGGAAGTACACCGGCGCGACCACGATCAGCCGGAGCAGGACCAGCCAGTCCAGCCGGGAGGCCGGATAGACCGCCAGCAGGCAGATGGCCATCACGTCATACCAGGGCCGCTGGTAGGACCACATGAACAGCCAGGCGATGCTGACCGCGAGCGCCGGGCTGAGTGCCGGCAGGCTGGGGGTGCCATCCGGGAAGCGGAAGAAGGCCAGCAGGGCGACGGCGCCGAAGGCCAGCGCGGCCATCAGGGTCAGGGTCGGCGGAAAGACGAACGCGGTGAACGTCCGATAGCCGAGCGGCCGGTAGACGATCTGGTACATGGTGTCCCAGGTCGTGCCGGGGCCCCGGCTGATCAGTGCGGTCACCGCCGGATGACCGGCCGCCGCGTACACCGGGATGAAGATCACCGCAAACCCGGCGAGCGCGGCCGCCAGGGCCGTGACCGACTTGCGCCCCGCCCACACGACACCCAGGCCGAACGCCGCGTACGGGATCTTGATGGCCGCGGCGATCCCGATGAACAGGCCGGCGAGCAGGAACCGGGTCAGAGCCGGTCTTTCGCCGTTCCGGCCGGTCGTCAGCAGCAGGATGCCCAGCAGTCCGAACGCGGCACTCAGCCCGTCGATGTGGCCGCCCGCGACTATCTCCCACAGCAGCAGCGGATTGAGGGTCCACAGCAGATGCCCGCGGAGCCGGCGCGCCGGGTCCAGCCGCAGGACCCGGTCCAGCATCAACGCGACCGCACCGAAGGCGATGGAGGTGAACAGCTTGAGCCAGAACGTCACCCGGGCCACCGATGTCCCGCCCAGTTCGGCCGCGGCCCACTCCTCGGCCGTGGCCACCGGGCCGTAGACCGAGACGTTTGTACTCCACGATGGCGGGATGTACTGGCCGATCGGATCACCGGAGTTCTTTAGCTGCTCGGGTGTCTCCACGTATGGGCTGTGGCCGGTGACGGCCATCCGCCCGTTCGCGGCGTAGCTGACGACGTCCGTGGATCCTCCCGCGGGCAGGACGGTGAGGATCCCTATGACCAGAAAGGACAAGATGGCGACGGAGCGGGCCGGGAACCGTGCGCCGCGCGCCGCGGCGATGAGGCCGGCGATGACCCCCAGGCCGCCGGTGCCGGCGGCTGCCCACAGCGCGAAGGTCACGACGGGGGTCGACGGGTGCAGCGAGAACCACCATGGGGGGCCGGCGGCGGGCCTCGGTATGTGGATGACGGCCATGCTGGGCCCAGCGGCGAGTACCGCGATCATGATGATGACCGAGATGATGATCAGAATCGCGGCGGCCCCGACCAGGACAGTCCGCAGCCGGTCACGAGGAGACCGGGTTACGGGGCTCCGTTCTGTGCCGCCAGCAGCAGGGGGCGGCGGAGCGTGGCTCGCGGGCTGCTCACCCGTGACCGGGGAGGCGGCGAACCACGAGTCCCGCGGGGAGGCCGCCCTCGGGGTCCCTGGATACGCCGGACGACGCGGCTCGCTGTCTCGCCCGGAACTGCTCACCATGTCCTGCCTGCCGAAAGTAAGGACGCCAGCAACGGCGTGCCGCGCCGGGCCTACGGCACGGTGTCTTCCTCGCAGCGTCCGGCGCCTGGCGGGCGTGCGTACGCAGTCAAAGCTACCGGACCTGCCAGGACAGACGGCGCCCGGCCACCGAAAGACAAGCGGCAGAGCGGTCGGCGCGGTCCAACTCGCCGTGATCCACGGCCCCGCTGCCGTCTGATCCGGGCACCTCATTCAGACTTAACGAAATGACGTTCCGACCAGCCCGGATATGGGCCGATTCGGGATGGTTTCGTGGCCAGGTTCCGGGTTGACTCCACCTCTTACTTGTCGGTAACTTGCTGGTCACTGCCGCGACGTGGTGCAGCTCACATAGCGTTTCTGGTCACCTCCGGCAGCCCACCGTCGAGGGTGCTGAGCGTGAACCCGCCGCGTAGCGCACCGTGGAGCACATCGCAGGAGCGTCATGCTGCTGCGGGCCGGGCGTTCGGCCGGGAATCCCGTCTCCGCGAGCAACCTGATCGTCGATGCGAGCTCACTCACGGCGGGTTCTTCATCGGGATGATCCTGGGTATCATCGGCGGTTCGCTGGCGTTTGGCTGGACCCCGATCAGCGCTGTCCACGACCGTGCCATCCACGACGGTGCTGGCGACGACGGTGCTGGCAAAAACGGCACGGCTGGGCCACGGCACTACGGCGCTGCCAGCCGTCACCTCGCTTCCGTGGTCATCGTGGCTGTCGTGGCCGCGGCGCTGATGACCGGCCCCGAGACCGGGCGCACCCTGAGGACCAGCGCGACGTCAGCGACCTTCTCCAGCAGGGTGGTCCTATACGCGACGAAGCTGTCGGGCGAGCTACTCGGTCTTCCGCTGACCCTCACCCCGGGTAACGCCGAATCTAGGCTGCTGCAATTGCTGAACACGCTCACGCCGCTGGTGCCGGTCACGATGACGGACGTGACCGTTCAGCAACCGATGGATATGGGCAACTCGGGTGCCATCAGCGGGCTGACCGTCACGGCCAGCTGATAGGGCCTGTACCCACGTCAAACAACACGGCGCATGGGGCGCCCTCAGTCGGCGCCCCATGGACCGCTTGCGTAGTGCCGCCTTAGCGTCGTCTCAGGGCTGGCGCACCCGGCCGTTCGCCTCGGCGTCCAGGCTCGCCGGTGCCGTGCTGTCATCGCCCTCCTCGCCCGGGTAGGGCGGCGGCGGCGGCTGCCGCTTGCGCAGCACAACCGCCACGGCCGCGCCGGCGGCCACGAGAACGGCGACCACGGCCACCCCGGGCCACAGCAGGCGACGTGTCTTCGACGGTGCCGGGTCGACCCGCTTGGCGGTCGCCTTCAGCGCCGCGGAAACCTTGGGCGCGACAGTCTCGCTGACGGCAGTGGCAGCGTCCTCGAGCCGCGGCGCCGCCCACTCGCGGGCGTCGTGCACACCCTGCTCCACGCTCTGCGCGGCCGTTGCTCCGACCAGCTTGCTCAGCGGGACGACCTGAGCCGCAGCCTGGGCCGCGGCGTCCCGTGCCTTCGGCACGACCTGCGCGGCGGTTTCCCGGGCCCGGGCCCGGGCCAGATCCGCAGCGTCCTGGGCGCGGCTGGCCGCGACGGTGGCGGCATCCTGCGCGCGGCTGCGCGCGACGTCCGCTGCCCCCGCGGCGCGGGACGCGGCCGTCCTGCTTTTCTTCGTCTTTGTGAGGAACACAGTTGCCTCCTGCTCATGATCTCGTTCATTCACTTCCCGTGACCGGCGTCCTCAACCCTCCGCAAATTGCCCGGGGGCTCGTCCCGCGCCTCGGCGAGGGACCGGAACACCGGCCGTAGGCCGGTCACGCGATATTGCTTGTAACGTGAGACTGTACGGAAAATGTATCCGCCCATTCAGCCGGCAAAGCCGTCGGCTATGCGAGGATTCCCGGATGACCAACACGCTTACCGCAACGCTCAACACCAACCGGGGCGCGATCAAGGTTCGGCTTTTCCCTGATCAGGCGCCACAGACCGTCCGCAACTTCGTCGAACTGGCCGAAGGAGCCCGGAAGTGGGCTGACCCCCGCACCGGGGCGCAGACCAGTGACAAACTCTACGATGGGACCATCTTTCACCGGGTGATCCCGGACTTCATGATCCAGGGTGGCGACCCGCTCGGCACCGGGACCGGTGGGCCGGGCTACAAGTTCGGTGACGAGATTCACCCTGACCTGGGCTTCACCCGCCCGTACCTGCTGGCTATGGCCAACGCCGGCCCGGGCACGAACGGCTCGCAGTTCTTCATCACGGTGGCTTCCACCCCGTGGCTCACCGGGAAGCACACTATTTTCGGTGAGGTCATCGAGGGGGCCGATCTTGTGCAGGCCATCAGCCAGACCAAGACCGACCGCCGCGACCGGCCGTCTCAGGACGTCGTGCTCGAATCAGTGGTCATCGACCGCGACGGCGACACGCCCGGCGCGTCCAGGTAGGACTCGTTGGACACGCCCGCTTCCGGGCAGCCCGAAGGCCAGCTGAGCCAGCCGGCCGGGTCAGCCGTGCCGACCTGTTTCCGGCACCCCCACCGTGAAACATACGTCTCGTGCGTGCGCTGCGGGCGCCCCGCGTGCCCGGACTGCCTGAGGTCCGCCGCGGTCGGGCAACAGTGCGTCGAGTGCATCCGGGGAGCAAACCGGGGCGCTCGGGAGGCGAGAACGGAGTTCGGCGGGCGGCTGCCCAGCGGTGCCCTCGTGACCTGGACGTTGGTCGGTATCAATGTCCTCCTCTATCTGGCGGTCCTGGCCCGTCCCAGCATTGCGGGCAACCTCGAGATGATCGGCAAGGCCAGCAACGGCCAAGGCGGCGTCATCGGTGTGGGGGCCGGCCAGTGGTACCGCCTGATCACGTCGGCGTTCGTGGCGCCGACCGGCGGACTCGGCATCACCGATATCGCGTTCAACATGTGGGCGCTGATCATGGTGGGGCCGACGCTGGAGCGCATGCTGGGGTCGGCCCGCTATCTGGCCGTGTACCTGCTCAGTGCGCTCGGCGGCGGGGTGTTCCTGTACTACCTGGTGCCCCCCAACGAGGCCGCCCTCGGCGCCTCCGGGGCCATCTTCGGGCTCTTTGGCGCCTGGTTCGTAGTGGCCCGGCGGCGGGGCCTCGACAGCCGCGGCATTATCGGGCTGATCGTGATCAACCTGGTCCTCGGCTTCGTGGTGCCCCACATCGCCTGGCAGGACCACATCGGCGGTCTCATCACGGGCGCGGTCATCACAGCCGCGTACGCCTACGCCCCGCGCTCCCACCGGTTCCTGGTCCAGGGTGCGGCCACGGTCGCCGTGCTCGCCATCCTGATCCTGGCCGTGATCATCCGTAACGGCCAGCTCAGCGGCCTGGGCGGATTCTGATCTGCGGTGGCGGTGGGCTGGCTGCTGGCGACGGCGCCTACCGCCACCGAGTGGCCAGGACCACCCCGCTGATGATCAGGACGAAACCAATGACCAAGTTCCAGTCACCCAGGGCGGTCATCCCGACCAACTGGCCATTGGTGGCGTAGTAGACAGCGATCCACGCCAGCCCGATCACCAGGCACGCCACCATCGTCGGAGCGAGCCACGGAGGGCTGACCCTGGCCCTCACTGACCTCGGCGGAGGCGTGTACACCGCCTTCTTGCGGACGCGGGACTTGGGCACCGTCATCTCCTGGTCTGGGCGGGCGCTCGCGCGCCAGCGCTGGGCTCGGCTCGGCTCGCTGGCTAATCGTAGTTGGTTACGTTCCTGCGCGCAGTCGCCCGCGAGGCCTCAGCAGACGGCGTCAGCCCGGCTGCGTCCGACGGACGAACCGCGGCGCTGCGGGTCCTGCTCGTAGCGGTGATCGCCACCGCAGTGTGGTTCGGCGTCTCCCCTGGCACCAGCTGCACGTTCCCGTGGACGACAGCGCGATCAACGGCTGAACCCGGAAGCGGCGGTCAGCCCGAGGGCTGACCGCCGTCTTGATCCGTGCCGCGCTCAGTTGCCGCCGCCGCCGCCGTTCCCATTGCCGTTACCGCCGTTCCCATTGCCGTTACCGCCCTGGCCGCTGGTCGACGCGGTGGGCGTCGGGGACGGAGTGGGGGAGGGCTGGGTAGCGCTCGGGGTCGGGCTGGCGGTCGGGCTGGCCGGCTGCGATTGGACGTAGATCGTCACCTGGGAATGCTGGGGCGCTGAAGTGTTGCCTGCGGGGGTCTGGGCGAAGACGTCGCCGGGCGTGGCGCCCGCCTGCGTCCCCTGCTTGGTTACGACCAGGAACCCCTGGCCCTGCAGAACCGACACTGCCGTAGCCGCCGAGTCGCCGACCACACTCTGCACCGTCACCCCACCGCCGGAGACCGAGATCGTGACCGCGCTGCCTGGGCTCACCTGGGCGTTCCCGCCAGGGTTCTGCTGCGTCACCGTGCCGACAGGCTGGCTCGAGGTCGAGTCCGCGACCTGCTTCACGGTCAGGCCGAGCTTGGTCAGCTGACTTTCGGCGGCGCTGGCCGACTCGCCGACCACGTTGGGGACGGTGACCTGCTGCTGGCCGGACGAGACGAATAGCGTGACCACGGTGCCGGCTTTGACGTTGTTACCCTCGGCCGGATTCGTGCTGATCACGATGCCCTTGGCGACAGTCGTACTGGTCTCGTCGGTCACCTTCGGCTGCAGGTGCGCCGCGGATACCTCCTGCACGGCTTTGGCCTGGGGGAGTCCCTGCACCAGCGGCACCGCGTAGGTCTTGCCGCTGCTGCCGAACATCATGTAGGCGAGCGCCCCCACGGCGCCGAGCACGACCAGCAGCCCCAGGATCCACAGCAGGGCCCGGTAGCTGCGGCGCGGCGGCCCGCCATCGCTCTCGTCCTGGCCGCTGCCGTAAGGCGGGACGGCCGTGGTCGGGCTGGCGGCCATCATCGTCGCGCCGCCCATCTGCTGCGTGTGCCCGTACATGTCCATCCGGGTCGGGGCGGCCACGGCCATGCCATTCATGGCCCGCTGGACGTCCATCCTCATCTCGGCCGCGCTCTGGTACCGGTCGGCCCGGTCCTTGGCCATCGCCTTCAGCACGATGGCGTCCGCCCAGCTGGGGATCTCCGGGTCCACCACCGAGGGCGGCACCGGGTTCTCCCGCACGTGCTGGTAGGCGATCGCGACGGGGGAATCGCCGGTGAACGGCGGCCGCCCGGTGAGCAGCTCGTACATCAGGCAGCCCGTGGAGTACAGGTCACTGCGGGCGTCCACCCGCTCGCCGCGCGCCTGCTCCGGGGAAAGGTACTGCGCGGTGCCGATGACCTGCGCGGTCTGGGTCATCGTGGCCTGGTTGTCGCTCATCGCCCGGGCGATGCCGAAGTCCATCACCTTGATGTCGCCGTTACGGGTGACCATGACGTTGCCCGGCTTGATGTCCCGGTGCACGATGCCGGACTGGTGACTGTAATCCAGCGCACCGAGCACGCCGTCGACGATCTCCAGTGCCCGTTCCGGGAGCAGCCGGTGGTCGGCCTGCAGCAGGTCGCGGACGGTACGGCCGTCCACGTACTCCATGACGATGTACGGAACGGGAAGACCGGTCGCCATGTCCTCGCCGGTGTCGTAGACCGCGACGATGGACGGGTTGTTCAGCGATGCGGCCGACTGGGCCTCGCGGCGGAACCGGGCCTGGAACGTCTGGTCCCGGGCCAGGTCGATACGGAGCGTCTTGATGGCGACGGTGCGATCGAGCCGGATGTCGTGCGCTCGGTACACCTCGGCCATGCCGCCACGTCCGACGACGCCATCGAGCTCGTAGCGCTCACCGAGCAGCCGGGGCTGTGTCATATCTCGCACTCTGCCAAACCATCCCGCGTAGTTGCATCACTGGCCCCTATTGGGACCCGGTCACATTCGTCCCCGACGAGGTACCAGTCCCGCCGTCACCGCTCGCTGGTGGGGCGGTCGTAGGTGGTGGTGAAGACGGTGGTGGCGTTGTCGGTGGTGGAGTTGTCGGTGGTGGAGTTGTCGGTGGTGGAGTTGTCGTTTGCTGGACCGGCGTCGGCGTCTTCTTGGGCTTCGCCGGCGTCGTGGTCGTGCCCGTTGCTGTTCCGGTGCTCAGTCCCGTGCCCACCCCCACATTAGGTGCTGTGGCCATGATCCCAGCCGGAACCTGAATCTGCGAGGGGCTCGGGTTCGCGTGATGGCTCGTGCCTGCCGAGGCGCCCGGAGACTTCGCGGTGGGACTGACCGGGGACATGTCACCCGCCGTGCTCATCGGGTGGCTGGAGAGCAGGACCGCCGCGACCGTACCGCCGATCGCCGCAACCGCGACGCTGACGGCGGCCGCGAGAAACGCGGAACGCCGCCGGTGCCTGGCGTTACCAGGCTCCCCCGTCCCCTCGGGCTCCTCTCCGGGGGCAGCACCCTCGGACAGGGCCGCGCCCGTTATGGCCGCCTTGCCGAAGTCAGCGCGCGTGAGAGAGGCGCCCAGAGCGGGATCCGTCAGGGCTTCCGGGGCGACCTCGCCGGCCAGCTCCGCCGCCCCGGCCAGCTCCGCCGCCCCGGCCAGCCTGACCGCGGCCATATCCGGTGACGTTGGAAGCTCGTTGCGCAGCTGGCGGGCGCGGTCGGCTACCCACCTGGCGCTCTGCGGCCGATCCTCCGGCGGCTTGGCCAGCATGCCGATGACCAGGTCCGCGACCGGGGCGGGCACGTCATCGGGCAGCGGGGGCACCGGGCGGTGCATGTGCGCCACCGCGATCGCGACCGGGGTCTCGGCGGTGAAGGGCGGAGTACCGGTGAGGCACTCGTAGGCCACCACGCCGAGCGAGTAGATATCGGAAGCCGACGTGATGG
>Ga0302314_10022884_pt1 | contig 10229 bp, 2 predicted proteins | sample III_Palsa_N2_3_FD_200533 | JGI IMG/M metagenome (GOLD analysis project Ga0302314, IMG submission 200533) | Peat permafrost microbial communities from Stordalen Mire near Abisko, Sweden - III_Palsa_N2_3 | ecosystem: Environmental > Terrestrial > Soil > Palsa > Peat permafrost | place: Sweden... | reverse complement strand
GTGCGCGGTGCTACGAAGAAGCGCGCTGGACGAGGTAGGGGGCGTCGCGGTGGAGACCGTGACCGAAGACGCGCACACCTCGCTGCGCCTGCAGATGCGCGGCTGGAACACGGCGTATATCAATATCCCGCAAGCGGCGGGCCTGGCGAATGAGCGACTGAGCGGGCACGTGAGGCAACGCATTCGATGGGCGCGCGGCATGGTGCAGATTTTGCGCATCGAGAACCCGCTGTTCGCGCCAGGTTTGAAACCGGCGCAACGGCTGTGCTACTTCAACGCCATGTCGCATTTTCTGTATGCGCTGCCGCGGCTGATCTTCCTAACCGCTCCGATGATCTACCTGGTCTTCGGCATCAGAAACATTCCTGGGACGTGGCTGGCAATCGTGGCATATGCGATACCGCATCTGGCGCTATCGAACCTGACCAACTCGCGCATTCAGGGACAGCACCGGCACTCTTTCTGGAACGAGATTTACGAGACGGTGATGGCCCCGTACATCCTTCTGCCTACGCTGTTCGCGCTGATCAACCCCAGAAGGGGAGCGTTCAACGTGACCTCCAAAGGGGGAGTGGTTGGCAAGGATTATTTCGATGCGCGCATTGCCCGGCCTTTTCTACTGCTGGCCGCGTTTAACTTCTTTGGCCTGCTGTGCGCGGCCGCGAGGCTCGTCCAGTTTCCTGCGTTCACTGTGAGCGGCTGGCTCGGGTTCTTGAACTGGCCGGCCAGCCTCTATGACGCCAGCCATGGGGGGACGGTTTGGGTGAATGTCTTTTGGGCGCTGTTCAACCTGACCATCCTGGGGGTTGCGACAGCTGTCGCGTGGGAGAGTCAGCAGCGGAGGCGGACAGTTCGGGTGGCGGTGGCAGTGCCGTCGGACGTGATTCTAGCGGACGGCTCGATGATCCAGGGCATGACGTCCGATCTGTCGAGTGGCGGGGTGCGCACCCGAATGGACCGCGCCGTTCAGGTTGAGGTGGGAGATTCGATCAAGTTTGTGTTCCCCGTGCTGGACGGCTCGGCGACTCTGCCAGCGACCGTCATCGACACGGACGGGAGCCACCTAAGGGCGCAGTTCGATGCGCTGAGCCTGCAGGAGGATGAAGCGCTGACGATGATTCTGTACTCACGTGCCGACGCGTGGCTCGGCCTGGGTGAAGTGCGGGAGACGGACAACCCAGTGCGCAGCATGGGACACATTCTGCGACTGTCGCTACGCGGCCTGACGCAGACGTTTGGCGGATCAAAGTCCCGGAAGGGCGCATCGAAGAGCCGGCTTGCGACCATCATCGCACCGGTTCTGGTGCTTGCGCTGGCATTTGGCGCCCCGTTGCGATTTGCGCGGGCAGCACAGGCTGGACCTGCGATCCCCAAACAGCCGATCAATACCCCGCCTGGCGCGGTTGGCGTGGGACACTCTGCCACCGGACAGTTCGATAATGCTTTTACTTTGGCCGATGCGGGTGTGCCGGATCCGATTAACCTGCGTGGGGTCGACGCGTCGCGCTCGGTCTACTTTTCGGTGCCTCGGAATCAACTGGTGAAGTCCGCGACGATGAGGCTGCGGTACCACTTCTCGCCCGGCTTGCTGCCCGGGATCAGCCACTTGAACGTGAGTCTGAATGGGACGCTGGTAACAACGCTGGCGGTGAATGCGCCTCCGAACACGATGGGGCAGAATGCGCCGCTGGAAGCATCGGTGAATCTGCCAGCCGACCTGCTGGTCCACGACAACCAGCTCACATTCGGATTCGTCGGACATTACGCGTTGCAGTGCGAGGATCAGACTAATTCAACGCTTTGGGCACGGATCGACGGCGCTTCGACGATTGAGTTGGCGGGATCGCTGCTGCCTCTGGCAAACGATCTCAAGGTGCTGCCGCTGCCGTTTTACGACAATGGCGTGAACCCGCATCCGGTAGTGCCGATCGTCTTTCTGTCGCCGCCTTCGGCGAAGGCGATCCAGGGGGCGGGGATTATCGCTTCGTGGTTCGGCATCCTAAACGGCGCGCGTACTGTGCAGTTTCCGGTTTCATTTGGAACGATACCCGTGGGGAACGCCATCGTGATCTCCGAGGATGCGTCGCTGATACCGGCGTCGCTCGGGATGTCGGGGGCCTCGGGTGCGACGGTGGCTATGGTCGGCAACCCATTCGACCCATACTCCAACCTGCTGGTCGTAACCGGAACCAACGCGGACGAACTGCTGAGCGCGGCGATGGGTCTGACGTTGAATGCGGATACCTGGCAAGGCTCGCAGATGTCGATTCAAACAAGGCTGCCGGCCGCGCGCATGCCGGACGATGCTCCGCGCTGGCTGAGCACGGAGGGCGATCCGGGGGCGATCGGCTTGACGGGCGACCTGCAAGGGGACGGCTCAACGCCAGCGATCGCTTATCTGCGGCTGCCTCCCGATCTGAACTTTGCCCAGAAGCAAAACCTGGCGTTCCACCTAAGCTACCGGTACAACGGCGTTCCGCTGGGCAGCGGAAGCACGTTGCAGGTTTACGTGAATGGGGCGTTCGTCAGTTCGACTCCGCTGCCGCACAGCGACAACGCATCGACCGTGCTGGAGACCGTGGTGCCGATTCCGGTAGTCGACCTGCGGCCATTCTCGAATACCATGACGTAGCAGTTCGACGACGAGTCTTGAGGGTGCGGTTCTGAAGGATTCGCATCTCGACATCGCGGATATCGCGCATTCGGCTGCGTTGCCCAACCTTGAGTTGTTTGCCAACGCTGGCTACCCATTTACTCGCATCGCGGACCTGGCCGAGACGGCGGTGGTGTTGCCGAATCAACCTTCGATCGAGGAAGTCGAATTGTTTCTCGCTTTGATGGGCCACTTCGGCGCGCAGACTGGGTATCCCGGGCTCCATCTCACCGTCACCAATGCCGAGGGCATGAGCAATGATGGAACCAGGGATTACCTAGTGCTGGGCACGCCGGACGATCAGCCGGCGCTGAAGAGGCTGGACGGATCGCTGCCCGTGCAGGTGAGTGCGGGCGGGCTGCATATCCAGGACGCGCAGGGCATCTTTGATCGCGCGGCGTGGTGGCGCCAGGGTTCGGATCGCCAGCAGTCGGGCCAAGTCGACGCGGATGGCGGCCTGCCGGATGCGCTGATCGAGGGGATCGAGTGGCCGGCCCGGTCGAACCGGTCGGTAGTAGTGATCGTCCTGCGCGACTCGGAGTCGGTCCCGAACTTCCTTGCGGCCTTTTTCGCCAGGTCGCAGTCGTCCGATATCGCGCGGTCGCTCAGCGTGCTGCATGGCGAGCAGTTCACCTCCTACCGGATTGGCAATGACGCGTATCACGTCGGCCAGATTTCACTTTTGAGCCGGGCGACCGCAGTCTTCCAGGAATCGCCGTGGCTAATCGCGGTGATCACAGTGATCTTCTGCTTCCTGATGGCGGGGTTGATCCAGGCGATGCTGAGACGGCACGCACGAACACGCCTTCAGACTGACGAAGAGTAGCCCGCTCGGCGATTCTGAAGAACGACAACTCAAATGCAACATCAGCGGCGGAATGAGGCAGAAAAAGCGCCTCGGGCGACTGCGTGATCGGGTTATTTGGAATACGCGTCCAGATATCCTCAAGTTGTTGTGTCTGGGACCAAAAACCGCGTTCCACCGGGGCGCGAAAAGCGGTAGTCTGCTGATACTGACACAGTGTCAAACTTGGTTCTTTCTGGCGCCGCCGGCGCACTGACAACGATGAGAATGAATCCGCGTGTAATCCGGCTTTGGGCCCTTGCGATTTTAGCTGCCGGAATTGCTTTTGGCGCGTCTTCCGACCGGCTGAAAGCTCAGTCGCCGCCTTCGGCGACGCAGGCTGCTCAATCCGCCACAAAAACGGTGTTGGAAAAGGCGCGCGCCCAGGAAGCACGTGGGCGGTTGGATCTGGCCGTCCAGACCTGGCAGGAGGTCCTGCTAACGGAGCCGAGAAACACCGAGGCGTTGAGCAATCTGGCCCGCGCGGCTAAAACCAGCGGGGACAGCAAGTTGTCCGACAGCTACCTGCGGCAGCTTCGGGCGATCAATCCGAACGACCCAAACATTGCAAAGGTGGAGCAGGCGAGTCCAGGGCGGAATCAGAAACCCGCGGCGGATCAGAAGACGGCGCCGGACCAGCCTTCTCAGATTGCGCAGGCGACCGCCCAACTTGCACGGGCAGCCAAGCTGAGCGAAGCTGGCAAGTATGAAGATGCGATGGCAATCTACCGCAAAGTGTTCGGGACGCATCCGCCGGCCGGCGAGTGGGCGTTAGCTTACTACCAGACCGAGTCGGCGATTGATGGCGACCGTGCCGACGCGGTTGAGGGATTACGCGCACTGGTGGAGAAGCATCCCGCTGACCCGCGATACCAGATTGCGTTAGGGCGAGTTCTGACCTACAACCCGGCGACCCGGGACGAGGGGCGAAAGTACCTGGAGAAGTATCCCAAAGACACACAAGCCGCCCAGGCGATGCGCCAGTCGCTACTGTGGGATGCAGCGAATCCCGCGGTGGCTCTGCAGATTCAGGCTTACCTGGCCACACATCAGGACCCACAGCTTTCTGCGGTCTTCAAGCTGAGCCAGCCTGCGAGGGCTGACGCGTCCGCGCCCACGGCACCGATCGCTGCGCCGACTGCGGCGCCAGTTGCGCCCCCGCCTGGTGAGCCGGCGGTGAAGCAGAGTGCCATCGCGGACGCTCGTCAGCCCCCTGCGACTGCTCCCGCGGCGAGTTTCGTTTTGCCGGCGGCCATTTCGCCACCGGCGGTGAAGGCGTCTGCCAACCCGGCCCTCTCCGGAAAATCTGCGGCGCGCCAGGCCGCGCCCAATGCAGCCAACGAGGCCTCGACAGCACGCGCGCGAGCCGCGGCTGAGGTGGCTGCGTACGAAGCGCTCAACGCCAACCACATAGCCGAGGCAGAGGGAAGATTCAAGGCGATCGTGGCCGACGATCCTTCGGACTCGAAGGGGCTTGCGGGCATGGGTTACGTCCGCATGCAGCAAGGGAATTTCCTTGGCGCGATCAGCTTTCTCGAGCAGGCCAAGCGGGGTGCCCCGGACGATAAGGGTCTGAATGCGGCGTTGGATACGGCCCGCTTCTGGTTCATCATGGGCGAAGGACAGAACGCCCTCAGCATAAATGACCTGACGACGGCGGAGAAGCGGTACCGGTCCGCGCTGGATCTTCGCCCGAACAACTCGGAAGCGCTCGAAGGGCTGGGCGGGACGCTGCTGAAGGCACAGCAGCCCGCGCCGGCCATTCCACTCTTCGAGCGTGCATTGCAGGCTCAGCCTGCATCGGTTGAAGGATGGCGCGGACTGTTCCTGGCGCAGTTTCAAGGTGGCAACGCTGCGCTCGCGGTTGCGACGGTGAAGCGGACTCCGCCCGCAGCGCTCGAACAATTGATGAAGAACCCTTTGTTTGTGCAGGCACTGGCCTCGGCTTACGCCGCGGTGGGACGCAGCGGCGAGGCGGAGACGGCACTCGAAGGCGCTCTGAAGCTCCCATTTGAGCCAGAAGCCAAGGGCTTGAGGACGAATATTGAGCTTCAGCTTGGCAGCATATTGTCGTCGGCAAACAAGCTGGATCAGGCCGTGGCAATCTTTAAGCAGGTGCTAGCGGAGGATCGGGCGAACTCCATCGCTTGGCAGGGGCTAGTGCGCGTTCAGCATGCGACGGGGCACGACGAAGAGGCTTACGGGACCGTCCAGAGCATGCCCCCAGCCATCTATGCCGCGCTCACGCGGGACACGGGGTTCGCGATCACCGTGGCCGCGATCTACCAGTCCGAAAAGAAGCTGGACGACGCGCAGGCGCTGTTGCAGGAAGCGCAGGCTGAGCAGACTGCAGCCGGCCAGAAGCCTTCGCCGGCGATCGAAATGCAGCTTGCGAGTATCTACACGGACCGGGGAAGCCCGCAGCTTGCTTACCCTGTGTACCAGCAGGTGCTCCGGGACAATCCTGACCGTGTGGATGCGTGGGCTGGCCTGCTCTCCGCGTTGCATGTCACCGGCCACGACCAAGAGGCGGTGGAACAAGTGAAGCTGGTTCCGCCAGGGGTGCGCGCGCAGTTGGAGGCGAACCAGGGCTATCTGCAGACGATGGCCGCCGTCTATGGCGCGATCGGACGATCCCGCGAGGCGACCCAGTTCCTGGGGAAGGTTGAACAGGACTATGCGGTCCAGCGCGCCGCTCCGCCCGCGAGCGTCGAGATCCAGAACGCCTGGATGCTGTACAACGGGATCGACGACGCGGGCCTGTACCGCGAGTTGATGAGCCTTGGCGGACGCGCCGACCTGACCGCGGAGCAACGCAAGACGGTGCAGACGATCTGGACGAACTGGGCTGCACGGCGCGCGAATCAGGCTGCGGCGGTAGGGAACCCGAAGCGCGCGCTGGCGATCCTGAGTGCAGCAGCAAAGGCATTCCCGGACAATCCAGTGGCCATCAAGTCGCTGGCGATTGGATACGCAGAGGCAGGACAGCCGCATCTGGCGGTGCTCATCTATAAGTCGCAGAACATGTCATCAGGAAGCGCCGCGGACTACGAGGCCGCGGTTGCCGCCGCGTTGGCCGATGGCGACAATAAGGATGCGGAGACTTGGCTGCGCTACGCGCTGGCGGCTTACCCGGCCGATCCAAACCTGCTGATTCTTGCCGCCAGGTTTGAGCAGTCACGCGGAGACACGGCGCGAGCCATCAAGTACTATCGCGCGTCGCTGAAGGCGATGCCGCCGGCGAGTCCGGTCTCGAAGCTGACGTCGGAACTCGGACTGCCTCCGCCGTCTTCGCCGATGAGCTTGCCAAGTCCGGACCGGCCGCAGGATATCTCCATTCTGCTGGCTCCGGGCAACTCCGACATGACTCCAGCGTATATTGCGCCGGCTCAGCCGTATTTACCCGGCTTGGCTACCCCGGAACTGGCGCTTCCACCCGGCGGAGAAAGCCAGCTTGTGCCGCCGTATATGACCAATCCGGACGTCGTGGGGAACGGGAGTTCGACGGGGAGTGCCGCGCGCAGGACGGATCAGGGGGCGAATCCGCCAAGGCAGGCGGAAGTCGAGTCGACTGTTCATAGCGCGACCAGCAACGCGCTTGGCCAGGCTGGAAGCCAGCAGCAAGTTGCCACTGCATCCCAGTCGGCCGGGACCGGCGACCAGATCTACCGTCCATATGTCGCGTATGTACCGCCCGCGCCTGCTCCTCCGCCGCCGTCCGTAGCGACGACCGGCTATCGGACGGGCAACTCTTCGGCGGTCGCTGTGCAGCTTGGAGATAACACACCGCGCCCCGTGCAAGCCCAGAGCGAGGTGACGGACGTTTTGCCCACAGAGCGTTACGCACCCAGCGCGCGCGCAAACGCGGAAGCCGCTTCCCACGACGAAGTCGCGGCAGCCAGAGCGGCACGCATCCGGCGTATGCAGGAAGATTCCGCCGCCAGGACAGGGCAGAGCCATCCTCCGCCCGAGGGGACGATTACAGCGACGACGCTGGGTGCTCAGTACTCTACGCCGACGGGGCTGAACGGCCCGCAGATTGCGCAGCCCTCGAGTCCCCCCGGTGGCCGGTTTGGCACCGTGCCCGACACAGGCACGCAACAGTACCCGCAGCCTCGAACGCCACCTGCACCAGCTGTCACTTACATCCCTGCTGCCGCGCAGCCGTCGGCGCCCGCGCCCGTGACTGTCGCTCCAGCTGCGACCCAGCCGGTGGCGCCTCAGCCTGAGCCCGCTGCTCCCGTTGCCACAGCCCCTGCAACGCCGTCGGCGGTGGTCCAGCCGTATGTGCCCGCAGTGCCGGCGTATCCGCTAGCGCAGCCACCTACCGACGCGGAGCTGCGCGCGCGTAATCTTCCTCCGCTGGGCGGATATTTTGAGGGCCAGGTACCCCTTCCAATGACGCCCCGGCAACAGGCAGAGAGCGAACTGGCTTCGCTGGAGGGATCGTACAGCGGCTGGCTCGGCGGGACTGGCTTCGGCCGCTATCGCAGCGGGACGAGCGGGCTGGATCGCCTCTACGATATTGAAGCGCCAGTGGAAGCGTCGGCGGTGATTGCCCGGCAGGTGCGCCTGACCGCGGTTGCGCTCCCAGTATTTCTGACCTCCGGCGTGCTCGCCAGCTCGAGTTTCAGCAGCAGCGACCTGCCGTATCTCGGCACAATGCCGGCGAACGCTGCGAACCCTGGCGGGCAGCAGTCTTCCAACGGGATCGGGGGCGAGGTTCAATTGACAGCGAAGGATATTGGGCTGGCCGTGGGTTATACGCCTTACGAATTTCTGGTCCACAACGTGACTGGCAGGTTTAGCTGGAGCACACTCGGCGGGCATGTTTCGCTCTACGGCGACCGCGAGCCTGTGAAGGACACGCAGCTCTCGTACGCCGGACTGTACGATCCGGGCGCTTCGTCCCAGACGTCGCATGGGCCGATCTGGGGCGGCGTCATAGCCACCAACGGCGGTGCGCGGATCGATTTCAAGAACGCGAACTCCGACTTCTACCTGTCCGGAGACGGTGGCATCCTCACCGGTCGCCACGTGCTGGATAACACCCGGTACGGGGGAACGATGGGGGCGACCTTTCGTGTCGGGAACTGGCCTGAGCATGGCAGCCTAATCATCGGCGGTACGATTTCGGGGATGCACTACGATCACAACGAGGTCGGCCTGACCTACGGGCAGGGCGGATACTTCAGCCCCGGCGAGTACTTCCTGGCGTCTGTGCCGGTTCGCTTCAATGGCCATTACAAGACGAACTTCCACTATGTTGTCGAGGGTGCGTTGGGCGTCCAGGCTTTCGAACAGGACGAGGCGCCATTCTATCCGCTGGACCCGGCGTTGCAGACCAATTTTGTGCCATCAAACGGGGTGACTTGCTCGGCTGCACAGACTCCGTCGTATAACTGCGGCGAGTATCCGCTGACCGAGACGACTGCTTTCAATTACGTGGCGAAGGCTGAGGCGTCGTATCGCTTCGCCGAACACTGGTTCGCTGGCGCCTTTCTCTCCGCGAACAATTCGAACAACTACAACAACATTGCGGCGGGATTCTTCTTCCGCTTTGTCTTTCGGGCGCAGCACTCGCCGGAGGGCTATCCCGCGGGACTGTTTCAGGTCGACGGACTGCGCTCGCTGCAGATTCCCTAGACAGCGGTCGATACGCTCATCTGGTCTGCATGTGTCAACTTCGGCATTTGCTGACAAACCTGCGCCTGTCGGTTTCACATTCCTGTAACATCAAACCTGCTCGTCGCATTGGTGCAGAAACCCAACCGGGATCAGCCCTCAATCCAGCGTTGCCGGTTCGCGACGATCAACATACCACCTGTCGCCGGGAATCATTTCCGCCAAAGAGGAGTACGGCCCGTGTACCAGAAGCTCGCGCAACATACGGATGAGTACGTCGATGTCCTGGGCGAGCGTGTGCACTATATCCATGCGGGATCGGGCAGGCCGATGGTTCTGATCCATGGCCTGGTGGGCTCGTCTTTGAACTGGCGCAAGAACACCGCCACGCTGGCGGAACACGCGAGCGTCTACGCGATCGATCTTGCGAATATTGGCAGGTCGGGGCGAATTGAAGACCACAACACCGGACTCGAGGCGACCGCCGAGCGCGTCGCTGCAGCAATGGACGCACTGGGCCTCGAAGAGGCCGACATTGCAGGCCACTCGCATGGCGGGGCGGTTGCGCTGATGCTCGCAGCGCGTTATCCAGAGCGGGTCCGCAGCCTGGTTTTGTTCGCGCCAGCCAATCCGTACTGCACGCGGCCGGGACCGATGGTGCGGCTTTACACCAGCGCGACGGGCAAGCTGCTGGCCAAATGCGCACCCTACCTTCCGCGCCCAATCCATTTATTGGCCCTGGGGCGGATGTACGGCGATCCGGCACGCGTCGGCGAAGGTTGCATCGAAGGCTACATTGATAGCCTGCGGGTACCAGGCAGAATCAACCACATCCTCGCCATCGTTCGCGACTGGTTTGCGGATATGGTGACGCTGAAGGCAGCGCTGCCGTTGGTCGCGGGCATCCCGACACTTCTTCTGTGGGGCGATTGCGATCGCGCGATGAGCGTGGGGTCGGGCATGCGGTTGCAACAGGAGATTGCGGGATCCGAGCTGGTCGTCATGCCGGGCGGTGGGCACGTCTTGTTTGAGGAACTCCCGCAAGAGTCGAACCGGCACATGGTGGAGTGGCTCAAGCGCGACCTGTCATCCGCGCGGGTTGCCACG
>Ga0302314_10022882_pt1 | contig 10229 bp, 11 predicted proteins | sample III_Palsa_N2_3_FD_200533 | JGI IMG/M metagenome (GOLD analysis project Ga0302314, IMG submission 200533) | Peat permafrost microbial communities from Stordalen Mire near Abisko, Sweden - III_Palsa_N2_3 | ecosystem: Environmental > Terrestrial > Soil > Palsa > Peat permafrost | place: Sweden... | reverse complement strand
TAGCTTAAGCCCGGCCGCTCCGGCCGAGGTTCTACGCGCAGGAGCCGCTTCTCACTCCCCAATGCCTGACCCAATCTTCAAACCGCCTTAGAAGAGAGCTTGACGAACCTCTCCCCATATTAGCGGTCCCCGGCGATCAAGCCCGCTCTCGGCCCGGCCGCGAACGCAGGCTCGTGGAGACTCCCGAGCTCAATGGGAAAACTGCAGCTGGGGGCTCGTGGGTGATGCCGCCTTTTCCTTCACTTCGGTCGGCGTGCCCAGGAGGACCTTCCCCACCGGGACATTGAAGACCTGCAGGCCCGAGGTGGTCTCGCCATAGTAGGGCACCGCGGACTTCAACATTGCGGCCAGGACTTCGGACAGCTTGCGCCGATTCTCCGTCGGCACGGCGATGAAGATCATCCAGACGCAGGGCGCCTGCACGTCCATCGCTTTCACGTCCGCGAACCGGAAGGCCTCGACGACCACGAAGCAGAAGTCCTGGGCGACAATCGAACCGTCCCCAAAGTCCGTGTCGCGGGCGTTCCCGACGAAGGTACTGGCGTCCAGCGGGCCTTCGGCCGCGGCCGCGCCGGCACCCTTACCCCCCATGTTCGGGGTACCCCCCACCCCGCGAACGAACCGGTTCAGATTGTCCACGTCCTCCTGGTTGAGGCCCTGGCGCAAGTCGAAATTCAGGTCGCTGGCCATCCGGGTCTTATAGCGCTTGGCGAGCAGCCCGTCGTTTCCCCACGTGACCCGGTCGGCCCGGACGATCGGATTGAGCCAAGGCCGGATCCCGCAGTGGACGCGCAGGAGGTAGTCGAGCTGGAGCTTCCGGCCGGCCTTCACCTGGGCCAGCGCGCTGTAGTAGCCCCGCTGCTCGAGGGAAACTCCCAGTTCATGGTAGAGGGCCCCGAGCGGGACGTCGCTCGGATAGATCTCGCCCGGGACAATCAGGTAAAAAAGCGGCTTGTCGGGCCGAGCGGCCGGGGGAGTCACCGGACTGGTGCTGGGCGTCCCGTTGACCATCGAATACACCTCGCGGTCGGAGAGGCGCGAATAGTTAACGGCCGAGACCGAGATATGGGCCTCGTCGCCCGAGCCGCCGGACGGGGCGGTGCACCCGGGAAGCAGGAGGAGCAGAGTCGATGCGAGCCCGACGCCCCGGCAGCCGACTCGCTTCAAGCAATTCAGACCCATGGGACGATCATGTCTAATTGGGACCCGAAGGCAATCCGGCCGGGCCCGCCCCCAAGGACTGCGGGGGTTTCGAGCTCCCTAGGAGGTCACCGTCGTGTTCATCTTGTCCACCGCAGCCTCGGCCCGCTTCCAGGCGTCGCCGATGTTGTCGCGGGCGGCCAACCAGGTTTCGGGGGTGTTGGCCTGGCTGAGCTCGGTCATCCGGCTCGTCAGCATCGAGCGGGCGTCGTCGACGTCCTTCATGGCAAAATCCCAGTCCTTGAGGTCGGCGGTCATCCCGGCCCGCTTGGCCCGGAGCACCCGAATCTGCTCATCCAGGCGGCCCGAGAGCCTGTTCACGCCGGCGGTAAAGTGCCCGCGCTGGTCGTAGGTGTCGTCCTTCAGCTCGGCCCAGGCCTGGTCGGCCGTCGCCTCGGGCACCGGGACAAGCTGCGCTTCGAGCCGCACCACGGCACTTCCCGCCCAGATGGCCAACAAGCCCCCGGCGAGGGTGAGGCGGCGCCAGGAGGCCGGGATATTCATACCCGCTTAGTCCGTTACTAGGGCCCGGTGGTTCCCTTGGCCAGGAAGCCCTCGAGCCGGGAACGCCCCTCGGCGGCCCACTCTTCGGCGGTAATGCTGTACATCACCGTATCCCGCAGGCTCCCGTCCCGGCGCTGCGCGTGGCGCCGGAGGACCCCGTCCTTCTTGGCGCCCAGGCGCTCGATCGCCGCCTGGGAGCGGAAATTCACATTGTCGGTGCGCAGCCCGACCACGCTGCAGCCCAGGGTGTCAAAGGCGTGCTCCAGCAGGCGCAGTTTGCAGGCGCTGTTGACGGCCGTCCGCTGCCAGGTCCGGGCGTACCAAGTGTAGCCGATCTCGACCCGGCGGGCAGCCGGGATGATGTCGTGATAGCTCGTGCTCCCGATGATCTGGCCCCTGGCCGTCTCGCGCACGACCCAGGGTACCCGGACCCCGCGCGCGCAATCGGCCAGGGCCGTCTCGATGTAGGCCAGGGTCTTTTCCGGCTCGGGGACGGAGGTGAAATGCAGCTCCCATAGGCGGCCGTCGGCCGCCGCCGCCTGCAGCGCCGCCTCGTGCTCGCGGCGCATCGGCTCCAGCCGAATGCCACGGCCCTCCAGGGTGACCTCCGGGTCGACGCGGAACACGGCCGCCCCCATCAGTCCGCCGGAAAGGGTGTCACCCGCTTCACCAGCTGGAGGGGGATGCCCCAAGGGTCCCGCACCATGACGAGGAACGAGCCGTCCGGCAGGGTCTCCTCGTAGGCTGCAGTCCCGCCGGCCGCCACCAGGTCGGCGCGGACCGCCGCCGGGTCGGCCGCCACGAACGCGACGTGGAAGCACAACGGGTGGGCGGCAGAGTAGTCCGGGTAGACCGCGGCCGTGTTGCTGTAGACCTCGAAGATCACCCGCCCGGTGTCGTCGGCCAGAAAGGACGTAAAGGGGGCGTCGGTGCGGGTGCGCACGACCTTCAGGCCGAGATGGGCGACGTACCAGGCTGCGACGGCCTTGGCATCGGGAACGTTGAGGGCGAAGTGTTCGAATTTCATGGGTTTAGGAAGACTGGATGAAGTCGCGGGCCTGCTGCACTGCGGCGGGGCCGCCGTCCTCGAGGACGTAGTGCCCGACCGCCGCCAGGCGCTCGACCCGCGCGTGCGGATAGAGTCCACGCCAGCGGGAAAGGAAGGTCTCGTCGAAGCAAAAATCGCGGGCCCCCCACAGGAGCATGACGGCATGGCCGGCCAGACCGGGCAGGCGGGCGGCCACCGACTCCAAGGTCGCCCGGCTCGGGTGCCCGGCCTCCAGCGGAATGTCGCGGACAAAGCGATGGACCGCGATCCGGTGGGCCCAGCTGTCGTAGGGGAAGAGGTAGCCCCGCCGCTCGTCCCAGGTGAGGCGGCGGGCCGACATCGCCATCCAGGTGGCCGGCTCGGCGAAAGCGTTCAGACCCCGCACCAGGACCTCGCCGAGGACCGGGACCCGGCACAACGCGATCCGCCGGGGGATCCGCGGGGAGGGGAAGGCCGCGGTGTTGAGGATCACGATCCGGCCCACCCGCTCGGGCCGGCGCCCGGCCCACCCGAGCCCGATCGCCCCGCCCCAGTCGTGGACCACCAGGTGGACCTTCCGCAGGCCGAGGGAGTCGACCAGCGCCTCGAGGTCCTCAATGCGCTGCGCGAGGGTATAGGGATAGGTGGCCGGCTTGGCCGAGAGCCCCATGCCGATGTGGTCGGGGGCCACACACCGCATCGCCGGGGAAAGCGCCTGCACGAGGTTCCGGTAGAAGAACGACCACGTCGGGTTGCCGTGGACGAGCAGCACGGCCTCGTCGGACCGCGGACCCTCGTCCAAGTAACTCATCCGGGCCCCGCGGGGCGTCGTGAACGCGGCCGGCGTGAACGGGTAGAGCCGGGCCAGCCAGGGAGGGAGCGCCTGCGCTGCGCCTACCATTCGAGCGCCAGCATGAGGCAGTTGAGGCCGCTGCCGATGCCCATCAGGGCCACTTGGTCGCCGCGCCGGACCGCCCCGGCCTCGGTGGCGGCCGCGAGCGTGGCCGGCAGCGAGACCGAGCCCATGTTGCCCAGGGTCTCGAAGGTGGAATAGTCCTTGGCCACGTCGAGGCCCAGGGTCTCGAAGAGCCGGCGGCGGTGGGCGCTGCCCACCTGGTGGCAGATGACCCGCCGGACGCTCGCACCCGTCCAGCCGGTCGCGCGCTGGAAGTCGCCCCACGTGTCCTTTGCCAGCGAGACGCCGGCCTCCAGCATCCGCTCGGAGTCGGTCTGCATGGCGAGGCCGCCGGCGCCGGCGGTGTTGCCTTGGCAGAGTTCGCTGTGCTCGGTGGCGGCGCGGCATACGCCGCCCAGCAGCCGGTGGCCGCCTTCGCCCGCCAAGTCGCGGCGGCAAAGCACGGCGGCCACGGCGCCGCAGCCGATCGTCAGGTTGGCGAAGTAGGGCTTGATCGCCGTGCGGTCGAGCGAACCGGTGAGGAGGGTGCGGATGGTTTCCTCGACGAGCGGCCGGCCGTTTTCGCCCGCGGCAATGAGCGCCGACTCGATCAGGCCGCTGTCAATCATGCCGGCGGCGACCACGATGGCGTTCAGGAAGCCAAGGCAGGCGTTGGAGACATCGAAGACTTGGGTGGAACTGGGCAGGCCGATCTTGCGATGCGCGAACGACGCGGAGGCGGGCTCGAGCATGTCGCGGGAGACCGCGGCATGGACGAAGAGCCCGATCTGCTCACGCTTCAGCCCGGAAACCCCCAGGACCGCGCGGCCGGCCGCCGCGCTGGCATCCGAGGGCAGCGTCCCGTCCGGCCACATGCGCCGGGCGCGGATGCCGGTCATCAGCTCGAGACGCCCGAAGGGCAGGCGCAGGCGCTCGTAGAGCGGGCGGAGCCGCTCCTCGATTTGCTCCGAGGTCCAGACCTCCGGCGGCAGGGCGACGGCGAGCGACTCGAGGGCAACGTTCTGAAAGCGCATCGGCGGCCGGCCCCTCAGCGCTCCGGGCGCATGGCGAGCCGGATCACATCCTTGTCGAACGCGTTGCTGCCCAGACCGGCGTCGACCGTCAGGGTGGCGCCGTTCATCCCGCTGCTCCGCCCGCTGAGGAGGAAGAGCACGGCGTTCGCCACCTCCTGGGTCTCCAGGTTGCGCTTCCGGAAGGTCAGCTTCTCGGCAAACAGGTAGCTCTCGAGGTAGCCCGGAATGCCGGCCGAGGCGCTGGTCTTAAGCGGTCCCGCCCCGACCACGTTGAAGCGGACCTCAGAGGTGGCGCTGAAGGACTTGGCGAGGAAGCGGGCCGAGGACTCGAGGGCGGCCTTGATCGGGCCCATGAAGCCGTAGTTGTCGGGGGTGACGAGCAGGGAGGAGATCCCGATCGTGACCACGGAGGCGTCGCGCGCCAGGTGGGGTGCGAAGGCCCGGGCGATCTCCACCAGTGAGAACGAGGACACCGCCGCCGCCTGCAGGAAGTCCCGGCGCTTCGTCCGGTGGAAGGGCTGCAGGCCCTCGGAGTAGTTGGCGAAAGCGATTGAGTGCACGATGCCCTGCAGCGGACCCCCGAGGCCGGCGGCCACCGCGGCGGCCAGCCGGTCGGCCGCGCCTTCCTCCTCGACGTCGCAAAGGTGGACCGGGCGGTCCCCCAGGAGCGCCTGCAGTGACTGCCGGCGCGCGTCCGAGCGCACGCTGTAGATAACTTTGGCGCCCTCGTCCTCGAGCGACCGGCCGATGGCCCACGCGACGCTTCGGCGGTTGGCGACGCCGAAGACCAGGAAGGCCTTGCCCTCGAGGCCGAGAAAACTCACGGGGCGCCTCCCGGGATTCGCCAGGCCACCGAGAACTCAACGTTGAGGATGCGGGTCGCGCCGCGTCGGACGGCGCCGCCCATGACGAAGAACCCCGCCAGCTCGGACTTCTTGGTCACCTCGATCTCGACGGTGTCGCCCGGGTAGACGGGGCTGCGAAAGCGCACGTCGGAGATCTTGGCGAGGAGCGGCACGCCGCCGGGCGGGACCTTGCCGACCAGGCTCTGCGCGAGGTACAAGGCGCCCGCCTGGAAGACCGACTCGCAGAGCAACACGCCGGGGGTGATTGGCGCGCCGGGATAGTGGCCGGCGTAAAAGTCCTCCTCGGCGCGCCAGGTCTTGCGGGCCACCAGCCCCTCGGGCGTCTCGGCGACGATCTCGTCGACGAAGAGGAACGGGGGCCGGTGCGGGATCCGGCGCAGGACCTCGGGGGCGGCGCTCACGCCGCCCTCCCCTGCCGCTGCGCGCAGACGTAGCGGTCGACCTTGTTGGCGGTGATGACGCCGTAATTGATGGTGCCAAGCCAGCCCGACATGATGATCCCGACGGAGCCGGCGTGGTAGAGGCCGGGCAGCTGGTCCGGCAGGTCCATCGAGACTTTCAGGCCCTCGAACTTGGTCCCGAAGGAGGTGCCCCCGAAGTGGGTGGTGTACCGCTCGATCGTGCGCGGCGTCGCCGCCTCCTTCCAGTCGATCTTTGCCCGCACGTCCGGGATGTAGCGTTCGAGGGCCGCGATCGACTCTTCGACCAGCCGCGCCTTCTCCGCCGCGTACTCGGCCTCGGTCAGCGTGTTCCAGTCGGCGTACTGGCCGTTGATCGAGGCCACGACAGTGTAGCGTTGGGAACCGGGCCGGGTCTCCGGGTAATATACCGAGAAGGTCCGGCTGGTGGTACGGCGGTCGACCAGCTCGGTGCTGCTGAAGGCCGCGCTCTCGCTGGTGAAGACCAGGTCGCCGATGTGCGGGATCGACTCGCCCGCCCGGATCCCGAGGTAGACCTGGCAGGAGCTCGAGTTGATCCGGACCGCTTGGGCGGCGGCCGCGTACTCCGCGGGGAAGTTCTCCGCCCCGGCCAGGCGGAAGATGGTGTTCTTGATGTTGGCGTTCGAGAGTACGGCCTTGGCCCGGATGATCCGGCCACCCTGGGCCACGATGCCGCAGGCGACTTTTCGGCCGGCCCGCTCCTCCACGAGGATGCGCTCGACCAGGACCTTCTTGCGCAGCTCCACCCCGTTCTTGCGCAACTCGGCTGTCATCTTCTCGATCAGGTCGTCCGAGCCGCCCCGGAACGTGTAGACGCCGGCGCCCATGAAGTTGGAGAAGACAATCCCGTAGGTGATGGCCGGGTCGTCGAGCGTCGAGCCGTTGGCATAGGCGATCGGCTCCATCAGCAGGCGCTTCACGTCGCCGCGGCCGGGAAAGAACCGCTCGAGCATCTCGCCGGTGGTCTCCGGGTTGTGGTCGTAGAAGTTCATTCCCCGCAAGTGCTCGTAGAAGCGCTCGACGTGGGCCCGCTCCAGGCCGAACTGCTCGACCAAGACCCGGGTGTAGTCCTCGCGGGTGAAGGTGGTCCAGACGTCCATCTGCGGGTTCACAAACCGGATGTCCTTCAGCGGGACGATCGACTCGGCGATCTCCCGGGTCCAGTACTTGCGGCAGGACTTGATCATGCCGACCGGGAAGCCGTGGAGCGAAATGTCAAAGATGTGGCCGCCCTTGCGCGTAAACCAGGTCGCCAGCCCGCCGAACTGGTAGTGGTGCTCGAGCAGCAGGACCCGGTGGCCGGCCTTGGCGAGGACGTTCGCGCCGGTCAGGCCGCCCAAGCCGCTGCCGATGACGATCACGTCATACTCGTCGGCCGCGCCTTTGAGCCAGTCATAAGCCATGGAAGGCGAATAGTGGGACAGCGCGCGGCCCTTCGGCAACTGGTTTCGGGGTGGCCTCAGGCGGCGGCACCGGCAGGCTGCAGCAGGTGTTGGTTGGCGATCGAGATCCCGCTCAGCATCGCCCCCACGATCCCGAGCATCCCCTGGTCCGTGCCGCAGAGAAAGAGGTTGGCGAGCGCCGTCCGGCCGTCGGGATGCTTGGCCGGCGCCCCGTAGATGGCCCCGCGATAATGGCCCGTGTACCGCTCGACGGTGGTCGGAGTGAACATGTCGGTGGCGATGGTGGCCCGCTCGAGGGCCCCAGGCTCGGGCAGCGGCGGCAGGAAACGCTCGGCCGAAGCTTGGATCCGAGGAAACCAGTCCCGCTTGTCGGCCTGGTAGCGCGCGGGCGGCAACCCAGCCCAGGAGCCGTAGTCGGCCAGGCAAGTGACCCGAAAGAACCCCTCGCCCAGCTCCCGGCCCGGTCCGTACTGGAAGTTGTTGGGGAAGCAAATGATGCCGCTCCGGAGGTCGACCTGGTTGTCCGGGTTGCGGTAGGTGAAGCGTTCGGAGTCGTTGAAGAAGACGATGGTGTCCTGGCCCCAGCCCAGGGCCGCGGGTTGGCGATCGAGGACGGCGATCGTCTCGACGTAGCCCAGAGTCCGGGCCGGCGCCGCCGGCTCGCCCATCAGCGCCGCCGTCTCAGCCGCACCCGCCGAGGACAATACCTGCGTCGCCCGCACTTCCTCGCCGCTGTCGAGGACCAGCGCCTCGGCGCGGCCATCGTGCGCGATGATGCGGCGCACCCCGCACTTCATCCTCCGCTCGCCGCCGGCTTCGCGGTATTTCTCCAGGAGGACGCGCATCATCACCCTCACGCCTCCCAACGGACGGGCAAAGCCCTCGAGGTAGAGTGCGCGGAACATGATGGCGAACTGCCCAAGGTCCATATCGTCTTCCCGGGCGCTTCCATAGAACATCAGGGGGCAAAGAAGCATGTCTTCAAGGAGGGGATCGCGCAGGTGCCCGCGCAGGAAGGTGCGGGCCGAGCCCGCCGGGCCGCCACCCAGCGGGCTCTCGCGCACGTGGCGCGCAATCCGCCGAAAGCCGTCAATCTCCCCGGGGAACTGCCGGACCACTTCCCCCTCGAGCACCGCGAAGTCGTTCGTGAAGCGCAGCTGGGCGGCGCCAGCCGGCCCGAAAGCAACCCGTGAGCCGTTTTGCGGGCAGAGCGCGAACTCCTCCCGCTCGATCCGTAGCTGGCGCAGGATCTTGCCGAGGGGAGTACCTTTGGTCCCCGGCGGCACAAAGTTGGTGACCGCGTGGAGCCCGACGTCGAACTTGCGGCCCCCGTGGCTGTAGAAGCCGTTCAGTCCGCCGACGGCGTTGTGGCGCTCGAAGATGCAGACCTTCCGTCCGAAGTGGGCCAGCCGGATCCCGGCGGCGAGGCCGGACAGGCCGGCTCCGATGATGGCGACGTCGTACTGCGCCGCCGAATTCAACCCTTGGCCGCGACGGCGTTGAACTTGGGCGTCAAGTACGCCGCACAGCTGTCGAGGGAGGCGAGCTGGCCGTAGTCGGCCTCCGGCACCTCGACACCGTGGCGCTTGCGCAACTCCATGACGATATCCAAGAAATCCATGCTATCGAGCTGCAGCTGGTCACGCAGGCGGACGTCCGGCTTCACGTTGGTCAAATCCTCGTCCGGCGCGATGTCGGCGATGATGTCCAGGACCGCTTTCTTGCATTCGTCGTTCGTCATGTAGGTCGTGGCCCCCGTTATGCCACGTACCGGCGCACAATCAACGTGGAATTTATCCCGAGCATGCCGAAGGAGTTGTTGAGAATCGTGTCCACCCGGGCCGCCTGCACAGGAGTGTTCAGAACCAGGCCGGGGATCGCGCAAGCCGGGTCCAAGTCGTCGACGTTGATCGTCGGGTGCACCACCCGGTCGTCGAAGGATGGGAGGTTTCCGGCCAGTTCGAGAGCGCCGGCGGCGCCCATGCAGTGCCCGATGAAGCTCTTGGTGTTGTTGATGTAGGTTTCGGGGCACCCGGCGCCGAAGACCGCCCGGATGGCCTCGCACTCCTGGATGTCGCCCAGGAGGGTGGCGGTGGCGTGGGTGTTAACGATGTGGATGTCCGAAGGCGCCATCCCCGCGTGGGCCACGGCCTTGCGCACGCACTCCGCTTGGCGGACCGGATTCGGCAGCACGTAATCGCTGGCGTCGCTATTGACCCCATAACCGGCGATTTCGCCGTAGATTTTGGCGCCGCGGGCGAGAGCATCATCCAGGCGTTCGAGGGTATAAAGGCAGCCTCCCTCCGAGACGACGATCCCATTGCGGGCGCGGTCGAAAGGCCGCGAGGCCTTCGCCGGTTCGTCATTCGTGGCCAACGCGCCCTGAGACTTGAAGCCGGCGAAGATTCCGAAGGTGTGGATGCTCTCGCTGACACCGCCGCAGACCGCTAAGTCCACCTCGCCCAGCCGGAGCATCTGGGACGCGTGGATCAGCCCCAGGTTGCCGGCGGCGCAGGCGGCGCCGATGGTGTAGGCCGGCCCCGTCACCCCGAGGTTCAGCGAGGCCTCCCCCGCCGGGTTATTGGCCACCGTCCGGGGATTGTGGTAGTGGGACCAGTACTTGGTGTCGTAGTTGAACTTCGAGATCGCGAAGATCTCGTTCTCGGTCTCGACGTTGCCGTGCTCGGTGCAGCCGATGTAGATCCCCACCCGGTCCTTGGCCAGCGCCCCGAAGGCCAGGCCGCTGTCGGCGATCGCCTCGTGGGCGCACCAGATGCTGATGCTTCCCGCCCGGGTCCCGACCCGGACCTCCTTCTTCTTCTGGTGCCTGAGCGGGTCGTAGTGGCAGACGCCCGCCAGG
>Ga0302314_10022881_pt1 | contig 10229 bp, 6 predicted proteins | sample III_Palsa_N2_3_FD_200533 | JGI IMG/M metagenome (GOLD analysis project Ga0302314, IMG submission 200533) | Peat permafrost microbial communities from Stordalen Mire near Abisko, Sweden - III_Palsa_N2_3 | ecosystem: Environmental > Terrestrial > Soil > Palsa > Peat permafrost | place: Sweden... | reverse complement strand
CAACTGATCAAGCCGTATATGCCGTCAGAGTTTGAACGAGGTACTCGCCTTACCCGGCCGAGGTTCCCGCGCTGGCGCTTCGGGCAGGATCAAACCAACCTCGCGTTCAACACTGTCACGACACACAGAACACTCAGATCTGGGCGCCCTGCCTCGATCGGACTGCCGCGGACGTCCGTACAGAACGTTGGTTCTCGGGCGTTTGTACGACACATTCACGTGCATGCTGTAGGTGGGCCGCAACTCGGTGCCGATAATATTACTGAGGCAGTTCACTTATTCGGGGTCTGCGGTATTCCTTCGTGACAGCGCTTCTACAGGAGTCCGTGCTGGCGCGCGTAGCCTGGAAACCCCGCACCCGTGCAGGGCAATCGATGGCCGGTTGCGCGCAGGGCGTCGGCGATTGAATCAAGCCCGGAAGGGACGCGATCCTCCAGCCGCCAAAGCCTCAGGTAGATCGCCAGCAGGTGGGCACCCGCCCTGCGGTGCGACAGGTGAGCCCCTGACGACCCGGCAGCATCGGGGACGAGGGATTCAAGGCCCGGAACATCTCGAACGGGCCGTGGTTCCTCGCCCGCCCGCCAGCCTGCTGCTTTCCCGGGACAGTGCTGCGTGGTCGTGCTTGAAACCGCGACCGGAGCGGTCGGGACCTTGCCAACGTGGCTGCGTCTTCACCGCACTACCCGGCGCGGCTAACCGGGGAGACGCGCCGCGGCGTCGAGGACGGGCGCCGCTCGTACCGCGGCGACCAGGGTCTTGTCGTCGCCACTCTGGTCATCGAGCCCGGCCAGGAAACGGGAAAGCGTGCCGTCGCTGGCGTCGGCGGAGCGGACATAAGCGGAGAGATCGTCGAAGAACGGTGCAAACGGGCTGCTGACCGCGAGGTCGTCGAGGATCTTGAAACGCAGTCCGTCGGTCGCGAGGAACACGCCGCCGATCCCGGCGGCGGGGTGCACCGTGATCCGGATCTCGGCCAGCGCGTCTGCGCCGGTCAGGAACGTCGTCTCGTTCACGTACTCGCCGCGCGGCGCGGGTGCCACCGTCTCGTACCGGCCGTCCTGCCCGACCACGGCGATCGTGTCGCCGATCTGCGCGATGCTCACCGCGGCTGACGTCAGCATCGCGACGGCCAGCGTGCTGGCGTAATCGCCCGCGTCCCGCGCGTCGGCCGCGGCCAGCGCCATGACCTGGTCCCGCACCGCACGGAAGATCAGCGACAGCTGGCTGGCCGGATCAGCGGCCTGGCGACCGGCGGCGCTCTTGGTGGCCAGCGCCAGCGCCTGCCGGACCGCGAGCGTGGCGCCGTGCCCGGACATCTGCCGGGAGCCGGCCCCGTCGGCGATGGCGAGGAACGCCCGTCCGTCCGCGGCGTGCCAGGCCGAGGCGTCCTCGCACGCGCGACCGGCTGCCAGGTGGGAGGTTCCCGGCACCGAGGCCCCGATGATCTTCCACACGGGGGCGGTCAGGCCGTCGCCCAGCCGGCCGGCGGCAGCGGGATCTGCTCGGCGGACTCCGCGGTGGCGACACCGGAGTCGCTGCTGCCGAACGCGTTGGACGCCGACGCGGCGCTCAGCGAGGCCGACAGCCAGCCGAAGAACTCAGAGAAGCTGAGCCCGTCCAGCGTTACCGGGACGCGCTGGGCGGACAGGCTCCGCAGCGCCGCAAGGCGCGCGTCCGGGCCGACGCCGATACAGAAAACGGACACGCCGCGGGCGACCTCGACCTCCTTGACCCGCGCGGCCGCCGCGGTGAAGGCGGCACCGTCGGTTGGCGCGCCGTCGGTCAGCACGAACAGCCACGGCCGGTAGTACTCAAGGCCCGCCTCCCGGTAGGCCTGCTTCTGCTCGGACAACTGGTCGAGCGCCAGGTCAAGCGCGGCCCCCAGCGGGGTACCGCCGCTCGCTGTCAGCCGCCTGGGTTCCAGGTCCCGGCCTTCGGTGAAGGGGATCTCGACACGGGCCGTGCCGCCGAACGTGATCACCGTGATCTCAGCCCGTTTTTTCGCCAGGTCATCTTTCTTTATCTCCTCGCAGAACAGCTGGAACCCGCGGTTGAGCTCGTCAATCGGCGCGCCGGCCATGGAGCTCGAGGTGTCGAGCAAGAGCGCGCAGGCAATCCGCGGATCGGGATTCGCCTCATTGACGCGGGGACTGAATTCGGTCACGGTATCCCTTTCTCGATAGGGCGTCCGTCAGGACTTGAACCATTTCGTTAGCCACAGGTAGGTGCTGCCGTTAGCGTCGCTGGCCACGAGGGTCTTCCCGTCCGGGCTGAACGCGACCCCGGTCACCTTTCCTTCCGCCCAGCTCACTTCCTCGGGGTCGGTCACGGTGGCGATGTTCTTCCCGGTGGCCATGTTCAGCAGGTAGGTGTCCTGGGCTCCGTCCGCGGCGGCAAGCGTCTTCCCGTCCGGGCTGAACGCTAGCGCCCCGATACCGTAGTCGGACAGGCTGCCGAAGGTGCGCGTCTGCTCGTCAGTGGCCGTCCTCCACAGCTCGATCCCGCCGTCTACGTCGCCGACCGCCAGCGTCTGGCCGTCCGGGCTGTAGGCCAGCGCGTCGGGATCCGTCGGCTCGGGCAGATCCGCCCGCAGCCGCCCGGTGGCGACGTCCCACAGGTAGACGTCGGCGTCGCCGGTCGCCAGCGTCTTCCCGTCCGGGCTGAACGCGACCGCCGCCACCGAGTACGCCGTCGGATCGGTCAGGGTACGGATCAGCCGCCCGTTGGCCACGTTCCACAGGTAGGCGCTGCCGTTGGAGTCGGCGGTGGCAAGCAGCCTCCCGTCCGGGCTGAACGCGACCGCGTTCGCCGCCGTAGAGTCCGGGGCACTGACGGTGGCGGTGACCTTCCTTGTCGCCAGGTTCCACAGGTATGTGCGCCCGTCCCCGTCCGCGGCGGCGAGCATCGCGCCGTCCGAGTCGAACGCCACCGCCGTGACGCCCGTGGAGTCGGGGTCGGCGAGGGTGGCGGTGACGCTCCGGCGAGCCGCGTTCCACAGGTACGTGCGGCCGTCCCCGTCGGCGGTGGCTAGCGTCCTGCCGTCGGGGCTGTACGCGACCCCGGTCACGTCGCCCGTCGTCCCGGCGATCCCGGTCACGTCGGTCAGCGTGTAGTCCGGGGAACGGGGCGGGACACCGGTGAGGGCCAGCCCCGTGATCAGGCCGGTCAGGGCCAGCACGGCGACGACGCCGAGCGCGATGAGCGCCTGGCGGGCGCGGCGGGCGCGCCGCGCGGTCGCAGCCACCAGGGCGGGCGAGGGCGCCCGCACCGTGGCGGAAGGCACCGGGGCGGAGGGCAGCGTCGGGTGCGGGGTCGCCGGGGCCGTGGTCCGCGGCACGACGGGCCTCGGTGCCGGCTGCTTGTGCCCGCACCAGGGGCAGGCGCCCTGGCTGTCGGGGTAGAAGTGCGAGCGGTCCGCGGTGCACCGGCGCAGCTGTCTGTCCAGGCCGGTCAGGGCGTCGAGCCACTCGGCCGCCGTGGGCCGGGCGGTCGGACTGATGGCACCGTCCTCGAACGCCCGCCGGAACAGGCGCACGATGTCGTCAGTGAGCAGGCGGGAGCCGATCGCGGCCGGCCGCGGGGTCAGCGGGCCTTCGCCGCGCTGGGCCCAGATACCTTCTCTGGCCAGCTGCGACACCGGAGGCTTGTCGCCTGTGCCGTGCCACAAGCCGCGGAACGGGTGCTCGCCCTCAAGCAGGAGCTGGTAGACGTGGATAGCCAGCGCGAACAGGTCGCCGGAGGGATGCCGGACCGTCCGGCGCCAGTCCGCGTTGAGCAGTTCGGGCGGCGTGAACTCGGGCCGCCCGACCGGACAGAAGAACCGCTCGCCCGACGCCGGATCCCGGATCTGCATCGAGTCGCAATCGATCAGCGTGATCCGTGCCTGCCGCCAGGCGCGGATGTTGGACTCGTTGAAGTCGCCGATCACCACGCCCGCCTTGTGCAGGGTGTGCGTGGCATGGGCCAGGTTGACGCCGGTGCGGATCAGGTACCGCCAGGTGAACCCCCGGATCCATGCCGTGGTCCCGGTGGCCATCCGCCGGTCGGTCGGGTTCGTGATCCGGTGCAGCCCGACTGTGTCCTTCATGTCCACGACCGGCATGAGGAATCCGGTGAACCGGCCGTCCGCCAGGACCACCTCGGTCGGCCAGGCCAGCGTGAGGTGGCCGCTGCCGCCTTCTCGCCAGCCTTCCGGCCGGTGCTCGACCATGACGCGCAGCCGCCGTTCCAGTGCCGGGTCGCTCTCCAGCGTCGAGGGCAGGTACCTCTTGAATACCTGCCTGCGCATAGCGGTAACCGCGAACACCTCGCCCTGCCCGCCCGTCGCCAGCTTCCGCCCTGGGACGATAGCGGTGCCAGCTGGCGTGGTTAGTGGCATGCACTAATCATCGTGCGATCACTACCGTCCGCGCTAGCGGAGCGCGCTGGCCGCGGCGTACAGGGCGCGGATCAGGCGGTCGTTTTCCAAGCTCGGGGCATCTGGACTTGCTCTTGCTGTCGACGCTTTCCGCGGGCCCGGCCCGCGGGTACGCCGTCATCGCGGCGCTGCGATCGCGCAGCGGAGGCACCAACGATGGTTCTAGCAGTTCAGGGCCGCTGTGCTGAACCGTGGATGAGGGGAGGGATGATCTGCTGCGCTACTTGGGTTTGCGTGCCTGACAGGCCGTTGCGGAGGGGGTGGGCAGTTCCTGTGGATTTGTTTCGCGGTTTCCGCGTGTAAGCAGCTGTGTCGGTTCCGTGTCAGCCGTATCATGCTGGCGGGCGGGCGGCGGGTTGGTCTGTTTCCGGTTGGCTGGCTTGGGGGTGGGGGTTGTGCCGGATCGGCTGGTGGTGGACCTGGGCGGGGACGGCCGGGCGGAAGTGCTGTCGTGGCCAGATGGCGGCGGGGTGCCGGAGCTGGTGGCCCGGGCGCCGCTTGCGTGGCCGCTGGACGGGGATGCGCTGGAGGATCTGCGCTGGTATCTGGAGGATTACCTGCTGGCGCCGTTCGGGGTGTGGGAGGACCGCGGCCCTCTGGTGCGGGGGAGGCTGGCGGGGTGGGGGGATGAGGTTTTCGGGTCGGTGTTCGGCGTCGGCCCGGCTCAGTTCGCATATGAGCGGGCGCGGGACCGGGGGCTGGAGGTGGTGTTCCGATCCGCTGATCCCGGGCTGCTCGCCCTGCCGTGGGAGCTGATGAGCGACGGGTCCGGCCGGTGGTGCTGAACGCGTGCCAGTCCGGGGCGGTGGGCAAGGAGTTGGAAGCCTCCGTGGCAACCGCGCTGCTCAAGAACGGGTGCGCGGCGGTGGTGGCGATGGCCTACAGCGTGTACGCGGTCGCGGCGGCGGAGTTCATGGCGGCGTTTTATGAGTCGCTGTTCGCCGGGGACAGCGTGGGGGAGGCGGTCACGGCGGGGCGGCGGCGTTTGTTCGGGCATGACGGGCGGCCGAGCCCGAAGGGCGACATGCCGCTGGCCGACTGGCTGGTCCCTGTTCACTACATGCGCCGCGAGGTCCGCTTCCCGCAGGCCCGCACCAGCCGGTCGGCCGCCGCGCCGCCACTGGATGTGATGCTTGACCAGATCAGCGCCGCCCCGTCCGAGGCAGCCGCGGCCGATCTGCTGGCCGCGGCCGGCGTGTTCGTGGGCCGTGATGACCTGTTCTACCAGCTGGAGGCCGCGTCCCGGCTGCAGCATGTGGTGGTGCTGACGGGCTCTGGGGGAACGGGGAAGACGGAGCTGGCCAAGGGGTTCGCCCGGTGGCAGCGGGATACCGGCGGTGTGGATGACCCGCGGCTGGTGCTGTGGCATTCGTTCGAGCCCGGCGTGGCCAGCTTCGGCCTGGACGGGGTGATCACCGCGACCGGCCTGGGAGTGCTCGGCGCGGACTTCGCGCGCCTCGACCCACCGCAGCGGCTGGACGCGGTGAAACGGCTGCTTGGGCAGCATCGGGTGCTGCTGGTGTGGGACAACTTCGAATCGGTCCGGGAGATGCCCGACCCGGCCGGGGCCACCCCGCCGCTGGACGATGCGGGCTGCGCGCAGCTAAAAGACTTCCTGGACTGGGTCCGGGATCACTCCGCCAGCACGGTGATCATCACCAGCCGCGCGCGGGAAGATTGGCTCGGCCAGGCCTGCCGGATCGAGGTGGGCGGGTTGAACCGGGCCGAGGCCGCCCAGTACACCGGGTACCTGCTCGCCCCCTACCCGGCCGCCCAGGAGCGACGGGAGCGGCGGTCGTTCGGGGAGCTGCTGGACTGGCTGGACGGCCACCCCCTCGCCATGCGCCTCACCCTGCCCCGCATGGATGCCGCCGACCCGGCGGACCTGCTGGCTGCACTGCAGGGCACCACCCCGCTGCCGGGCGCGGACGCAGGGGAGGGCAGGCTGTCCTCACTGGGGGCGTGCATCACCTACTCCGTCGCCCACCTGGGCGAACAGGCCAGGCGGCTGCTCCCCGCGGTCAGCCTCTTCCACGGCATCGCCAACGAGGACTTCCTGATGTTCTTCTCCGCCGCTGAGCCGGTGCCGGGCCCGTTCGCCGGGATCAGCCGGAAGGAGTGGTCGGCGGTGCTCGAGGACGCCGCCCGGGTCGGGCTGCTGACCGGGATCGTCGCGGGCATCTACCGGATCCACCCGGCCCTGCCCGGTTACCTCGCCGCCGGATGGCAGGCCGGGAACCCCGCCAGCTACGACCAGGAGCGGGACGCGTGCGAGCAGGCCCTGCGCACCGCCAGCGCCGCGTTCGGCCAGTGGGCGACCGGGCAGATCGAATCCGGGGACGCCGCCCTCGCCTACACCCTTATCGGGCTGCAGCGGCCGACCCTCGGCGCGATGCTCGGCCGCGCCCTGGACCTCCAGTCGTGGGACGACGCCGGCAGTATCGTCCGGGCGCTGGATGCGTACTGGGACACCCGCGGGCTCGGCGAGGAGGCCGCCGCCTGGGCCGATCGCATCCTGGCCGCCACCGCCGGCCGCGGCCAGGCTCCGGCCGGATCCGCCCGCTCGCTATGGCTGTACACCACCGGATACCAGGCCAGCCGGCAGCTGGCTGCCTGCTGGCGACCGACTACCACCAGCTCGGCAGGACCGCCCAGATTCGCGGGCGGCTGGAGGAGGCCGACGACTGGTACCGCAAATCCCTCGCCATCAGCAAGGACCTCGGCAACCGCCCCGCCATAACGCTCAGTTACCACCACCTCGGCACCACCGCCCAGGGTCGCGGGCGTTGGGAGGAGGCCGAGGACTGGTACCGCAAATCCCTCGCCATCAGCGAGGAACTCGGCAACCGTCCCCACATGGCGCTCACCTACGCGCAGCTCGGCCTGCTCGCCGAGGCCCGGAACCAGGCCCAGCTGGCGCTGGTGTGGGACATCCGATGCGTAACCTTGTTCGGCCAGTTCCCCAGCCCGCAAACCGGGACCGGGCCAGCCGCCCTCGCCAGGCTCACCCGCCAGCTCGGCATGCCCGCCCTGGAGCAAACCTGGAAGCAGGTCACCGGTCAGCCCGTACCGCAGCCAGTACGCGACTACATCACCAGCCACCACGACAAAGAACCCGGAGGCAGCCCTGACCGGCATATCAGCGATCGCCTCAGCCGCTATCGCCCGCTCCAGACACGACCATGGCGAATACGCGGTCAAGTCACAGCTGGCAGCGGCTATCGGTCCTGCGTTCACGCAGGTAGAGCTGCTGCGAGCAGTCGCCAGCACATCGGACTCATAATCTGCCGATCACGTTTTCGATCCCGCTTATGCCGCCTGCGGCCGTAGTCACGATGCCATCCTGGCATCGTGGGCGGCGTAGTGCCTCCCGCCTGACTGCCCTAGCACAAACTCGAAGAGGCGCCAAGCGCTTGGATGTCGGCCAGTTCGACCCCGCGCATCACGACGCCGCTTATATCCACACGGCAGGAGCATGCGGAAACCAGGGTCTCCTCTCACCGGGACCGTCTCAGTGTTCTAAGGTCGTTTGTGTCGCGCAGGACCGGTGTATCTGTGCGCCGGGATATCCGGCCGTTTCAGTGAACTCCGGGGTGGCGCCGGACATCATCGACCAAGGAGTCATCGGTGCCGGATCCTCAGGACACACAACATATTCTGGAGGCATTGGCCCTGACCGGCGCCACCACCGTGGTCGCGGCGATGGCCACCGACGCCTGGCAGGCGACCCGTACCGGTGCAGCCCGGATCTTCCGCCACGGCGGACCGGCGCGGCAAGAGGCCACTGCGGCGCGACTGGAGGCCGACGCGGCGCTGGTTGCCCGGGCCGCCGACGCGCAACGCGCCCGTCTTGGCCTGATCCCGCGATGGCAGCTGGAGTTGGAGGAGCTGCTGCGGGACCATGGTGACGCGGCCGGTGAGGTCCAGGCCCTTGTGCACGAGGTTCGATCTCTGCTTCCCGGGACGCAGGAGACCTGGGTGCAGAACAACATCGCCAGGGACCACGGCCAGGTCTTCGCTTCCCTGGGCGGCAACGTCATCGTGCATCAGGGCCCTCCTGAACCGGCGGGAGCGGATATCAGTGCACGCGATCAGGAGGATGAGGGCCGGGTGTGACCGGAGTCGGCGGAGCCGAACCGAGGCTCGTGCAGAATGTTACGGCTGTCGGCGGGTTCGCCTACGGGGTGGTCGGCGCCGATATCCACGTATTCGGCAACGGGCTCCCGCTGTACCTTCTGGCGAACTGGCACACACCCGCTGACGCGGATCGGGAATGGCTGCGAGAGCTGCCCAGCCGGATGCTCAACGCCCGGCGGGCCGTGGTCCCCTTCACCGGCCGCGAGGACGAGCTCGCCCAGTTGCGGCGCTGGCGTGACGACGGCCCGCGGCTGGCGGCTCGGTGGCTGCACGGCCCGGGCGGGGCAGGCAAGACCCGGCTGGCCGCCGAGTTCGCGGCCGAGTCGGCCGCGGCCGGGTGGAGGGTGATCGCGGCCTTCCACGGTCCTGACGCCGATCCGATAGAGCCCGGCAGCCAGGATCTGAGCCTGGCGGGTCGCGCCGGCGTGCTGGTGATCGTCGACTACGCCGACCGGTGGCTGCTCACCAACCTGACCTGGCTGCTGAAGAACGCGCTGCTGCACCGGGGCGGGGTGCCGACCCGGGTCCTTTTGGTGGCACGCACCGCCGACGGGTGGCCCGCGGTGCGCGGGATCCTGGACACCTACCAGGCCGGGACCTCCAGCCGCCTTCTGCCGGCCCTGGCCGCGGAGGGCGACGAGCGCACCGGCATGTTCGCCATCGCGCGCGACAGCTTCGCCGCGCTGTACCAGGTGCCCTCCGCAGTCGAGATCGAGGCGCCCGGATCGTTGGATGATCCCGAGTTCGGACTGACCCTGGCCGTGCACATGGCCGCACTGGTCGCGGTCGACGCTCGCGTGAGCGGCGACCGGCCACCGGCCGATATGGCCGGGCTGAGCATGTACTTGCTGGACCGCGAGCAGCTGCACTGGAGACGGCTCTACGGCGATCACGCGGACACGCCTGATGCCGGGCATACGTATCGCACGGCCCCCGAGGTGATGAACCAGGCTGTCTTCACCGCGGCGCTCACCGGGACCGTCCCTCGTGGTGTGGGCACGGCGCTTTTGGCGAGTCTCGACCTGGCAGATCCCGAGCAGGTTCTGGACGACCACGCCGTGTGCTATCCCCCCGCCGAACCCGCCGGGAAGAGCGTCCTGGAACCGCTCTATCCGGACCGGCTCGCCGAGGACTTCCTCGCGCTCACCATGCCCAGGCACCGCGCCGACTACCCGGCTCAGCCCTGGGCCGCCTCCACGACCGCGCTGCTTCTGGCGCGCCACGGCGACCGGCGCACGCCGGCGGCCTGGACCGCTCGCGCGGTCACGTTCCTGGCCTCCGCCGCGTCCCGCTGGCCACACCTCGGCACCGGGCACCTCTACCCTCTGCTGCTGGGCGACCCGCAACTCGCCCTCGACGCGGGCAGCGCCGCGCTGAGCGTGATCGCAGGGCTGCCCGATGTTACCCCGGCCGTACTTGAGGCCATCGAAGCCCGCCTGTCAGACCAGCGGCACGTCGACCTGGACCCCGGCATCGCGGCCCTGGCCGTCCGCCTCGCCGAGCACCGGCTCGCCCTGAGCGATGACCCGGCCGAACAAGCCCGTATCCACGGCGACCTCGGTGGGCGCCTGCTTAACGCCGGCCTGGACCGGCAGGGCCTGGCCGCCGCGCAGACAGCGCTGGAGATCCGGCGCCGGCTGGCCGAGAGCGGATCGCACGAGGATCAGATCTTCCT
>Ga0302314_10022880_pt1 | contig 10229 bp, 8 predicted proteins | sample III_Palsa_N2_3_FD_200533 | JGI IMG/M metagenome (GOLD analysis project Ga0302314, IMG submission 200533) | Peat permafrost microbial communities from Stordalen Mire near Abisko, Sweden - III_Palsa_N2_3 | ecosystem: Environmental > Terrestrial > Soil > Palsa > Peat permafrost | place: Sweden... | reverse complement strand
CGCCGCCGTCGACCAGGAGCCGCCCGGTGAGCAGCACATGATCCTCGTCATGACGGTCCGCCGTGGCTGCGAGCGCCTCCGCGGCCGCCAGCGACAGACGGCATCTCTCCGGGCCGGCCAGCTCCGCCAGGATGACGTCCCGGGTCAGCGCATGCCGGAAGGCGAAATCCGAGCCTTCGGTCACGATCAGCTGCAACGCCGCGCACCGGTGCAGGGCTCCGGCGACCTCTGCGCCCTGGACTCCGGCCGCCCGGGCCAGCAGCCGCCAGTCAAAGCGGCGACCGAAAACCGCCGCGGCACGCGCCACCGTCCGCTGCCGGTCATCCAGCCGGGCCAGCCGGACGCGCACGGTACCGGCGAACCTTGGCGCGATTCCGCCCAGGTCCCCGGTAGCCAGCAGATCCTCCACCAGCAGGGGCAGGCCTTCGGCATCCCGCACGACCGCCGCGATCGTGTCCTCCAGCGACAGCCCGGCCCCGCCGGACCCGGCCTCGCCGGACCCGGCCCCGCCGGACCCGGCGCAGGCGCGGGCCATGTCACGCGCCTGATCCGGGGTGAGGCGCCCGATCTGGCAAACTCGCGCTCCCCCCGCTTCGAGCAGCGCCGGGACATCCTCTCGGCCCTCGCCGGTGCGGATGGTGCCGAACACCAGCGCCGGCACCTCGCTGGCATGGTCGACCAGATACCGGGTCACCGCGAGGGTCGCGTCGTCAGCCCAATGCAGATCCTCCAAGATCACGACTATTCCGTTGCCGCCCGCATCCCCTGCGGCCCACCGCAGCACCTGGAGCACGGCCTCGGCCGTGACCACGACCGGCTCGGCCGGCGCCGACCAGCCGGCTGCCCGCCAGTGCGGCACCAGCGAAGCCAGCACCGTCACGTACGGAGCCAACCCGGCATCCACGGGCGCGGCACGGTCCCGAGTCAGCTCCAGAAGCATCTCGGCGACGGGACGCAGCGGACCGCCGACCCCCTCGGGCAAAGCCCGGCCATGGACCGCCCTGACGTCCGCCTTGGCCGCAGCATCGCTGAGGTACTCGGCGAGCCGGGTCTTCCCGACTCCCGCCTCGCCCACGACGACCAGCGCTCCGCCGCCGGCCTGACCGCGCAGTCGGAGCACCGCGTCGGCCATCAGGGATACCGGTCCCTCACGGCCGATAAGAATAGGACAGCGCACCCGCCCATTCTGCCCCGCGCCGAGCTCTGCGGCTCGCAGCTCAGCTGACTGGCCGGCCCGCAAAGGCCGCCAGGCGGTCCGCGTGCCCGGCGCCCGCAGGGGCGGGCTGTTCCGGCGCAAACGGGCCGTTTACGCCGCGGGGGATCGGCTTGGACCGCAAAAAGCCGTCCGTGAAGCTGACCAGTTCCGGATCCAGGTCTCGGGGCTGTCCGGTCGCGGCCGCGATGTCCCAGGCATGGATCGTCAGCTCGGTGATCCGCATCGCGACGAGCAATTCGCCCGGTCCCTCTCCCAGCGGCGTCGGGAAAACCTGCTCCAGGAATCCCTCCCGGTCAAAGGCCATGCACAGCCCGCTAAACGCGTCGAGGAAGCCGGCCAGCGCATCGCCACCGGGCCCATCCTCAGCACGCTCTGGCCCAGGCTCGCCGGCGACCATGGCGGCGAACCCTCGACTGCCGCCCGCTAGATGGCTGATCAACGCGCGCACATCCCATTCGGTACACGGAGTCACATTCCCGAGTTGATCAGGCCGGACGCGAGCGATGACATCAGCCGCCATGCCTCCAGCGCGGCGGTGGAGATCCCGCGGATCCGCCATAAGGCTCCCTCCTCGACGATGACACCAGCCGGGTCAGCCAGCGAGGCCATAACTGCCCGTATCATCTCACCGGCCTGGACTATCTTGGGCGGGCGCTGGAAAGAAGCCCAACGCCCGGCTGTGATCTTGCCGGAAACGCAGCCAAGCTGGGCACGTCAGCCTCGGCTGATCCGCTCGGCCGCCTTGTTCCTCGTACTTCAGCCCGGGAGGCACACCGGTGGCCTGGCAGCCGTCCTCCTGGTGCACCCGGACCGGAATGCCCCCGGCCGAGCCCCCACCGCTCAATCCCCTCCGGGCACCACTCCAGCCGGATCCGGAATTCCGGCCCGCGAGCTACCGAACTTTCCCCTTCCAGCGACGACAAGTACGGCTGCCCGATGCCCATCGCCTCGGCGGCATCTGCCTGCGTCACCCCGGCCCCGGTCCGGAAGTGCTTCATCGCCGCGCCCAGGTCTCGCGCCGTAGTCACCAGGTAATCGCTGTCCGATATTGCCATAGACCAATAACACCTCACTATCGGTAAAAGGTGATATCGCCGATGAGTGATAGACGGGCTTGTCTGCGACCTGCCCGGCATCCGCGACGACGCCATCCACCGTCGACTTCGCGGCACGGGCGACCCGATCCTGGTCTATGACTTCGACGGCGCCGCCGGTGCCATATATCGAATGCAACGGCCCGGGCGGGATCGTAGAGTCTGCTGATGAGGTTGGCGAAATGAATCCCGCGCAACTAGCTGATGCCGTCCGCGCGGCCGGCGCGGCCGCGCTGACCGGTCTGGGCCTCGATCTGTCGGTGCTGCCCGACGCGGTGAGCGTGGAGCGGCCCAGGAATCCAGAGCACGGTGACTACGCCTCGGCGCTCGCCCTCCAGATCGCAAGCCAGGCGGGCGTCCCGCCGCGTGAGCTCGCGCAGGCGATCGCCGCCAGGCTGAGCGAGGACCCGGCGATCCAGAGCGTGCAGATCGCCGGCCCCGGGTTTCTGAACATCCGGCTGAGCTCGGCCGCGGCCGGGTCGGTCGCGGGCATCGTCGTGGAGCAGGGCGACGCCTACGGCCACGCGCAGGCGCTCACCGGTCAGCGGGTGAACCTGGAGTTCGTCTCGGCGAACCCGACCGGTCCGATCCATATCGGCGGGGCGCGCTGGGCCGCCGTCGGTGACGCGCTGGCCAGGCTGCTGCGCGCCGAGGGCGCCGACGTGACCACGGAGTACTACGTCAACGACGCCGGCGCGTAGATCGACCGGTTCGCCGCCTCGCTGCTGGCGGTCGCGCGGCACGAGGACCCCCCGGATGACGGCTACGTCGGCGAGTACCTCAGCGAGATCGCCGGCACGCTGGTCAAACAGCACCCCGGCGTGCTCGAAATGCCGCGCCCGCAGGCGCTGCAGATCTTCAGGTCGGGCGGCGTGGCGCTGATGTCCGAGGAGATCAGGGCGTCGCTGGCCGGCTTTGGCGTGCACTTCGACGTGTTCTTCAACGAGAAGGACCTGCACGACCGCGGCGGGCTCGACGCGGCCCTGGCCACCCTCAGGCAGGCAGGCCTGCTCGGCGTCAGCGCACCCGACCGCTTGTAGCCCTAGCGGTCTCCCGGTACCGGACGGTCACTGGCCGCCCGGCTCGGTGTTTGGCCGACACCGGCGTGGGCTCGCGAGGCGGCTGGCGGACGCTCGGCACCGGGCGGTTTATAGCGGGATCAGCCGGAGCGCGGGGTCAAGCTGTCGCAGGTCATCGGGATCGGAGGTGACGACGGGCTGGTCAGCGCGGCGCGCGCAGATCACCACGTGAGCGTCGGCGATGTCAGACGTTCCGCTGGCAGCCAGCAGCCTGCCGACGCTGGTCGCATCTACCCGGCCCAGATCGATGACGTCGGTCGTGGGCTGGCGGATGAACCGCGAGAGCCGGACCTGCCTGTCCGGCCTGCGGATGGCCTGAGCCAGGACGGACGCCGGCACTGTAACGCGGGCCCCTGTTTCCCTGGCGCGGGCCAGCAGCACCACCACGCGGCGGTCGTCCCGGTCCAGGGCTATCAGGCCGCCCGAGTCCATGGTCACGCCTGGCATCAGGCAGCTGGCCGGGCACGGGTGGTGAGCACATCGTCGGCCCAGGCGCGCTCGTCGTCGGACAGCGGGCCGCCGGTCTGCCGCAGCGCCTCGGCGAGCACCGCGCCCCATCCCGCGACGTCATCCAGGGCCACGGCGACCGCGTGCTGCACGAATCCAGACACGCTCGGCGCGGTCCGGGCCTGCACCAGGGCCCGGATCTGGTCGAGCTGGACCTCGTCGAGCGTGATGGTGACCTTCCGTGTTGCCATACCAGTTACCATACCACCGGCGCAGGTTTCCCGGGCCGTTACCCGCAGCGGGTAGGCGGCCATCACCATGCTGCTCGGCCGCGAAGTCAGCTGACGCTGCGATAGCGGATGTGGGTGGTCAGCGGTGAGTGAAGCACTTCGGCAGGCTCGAAGCCGAAGGACTCAACCCCATCGAAGATGCGCTCGCCCGAACCGAGCAGGATGGGCGCGATGTCGAGGGTGAGTTCGTCGATCACCCCGGCCGCCAGTGCCTGCCGGACGGTCGAGGCCCCACCGGCGATGTCCACCCCGTTATCCCCGGCGGCCCCACACGCTGCGGAGTAGGCCGTGTCGAAGCCCTCGGTGATGAAGTGGAAGGTCGTCCCCCCGTCCAGCTGGATCGGATCATGGCGGTAATGGGTCAGCACGAACACCGGCGCGTGATAGGGCGGTTCAGGGCCCCACCAGCCCGACCAATCCTTACCCCAGTCCCCGCGGATCGGGCCGAACATGTTCCGCCCCATCACATACGCGCCGCGGGGGCGCATGAGCCACTCGTTCGCGATCTTGTCAGCGTCGTTGGCCCGCGGATCGCCGATATGCCAGCCGTGCAGCTCCAGTCCCCGTTTGCCCAGGGGGTCATCCCGGCTCTGATCCGGCCCGGCGACGAAGCCGTCCAGCGAGATCGACATGTGGCAGGTGGTGTCCGGCACCGCGAACCTCCTGAATGATTGCGACTTGCAAGCGGTCGCGCGGCACGTGAGCGTACGACCGCATCGTGCGTGCCGCTCTCATCGAGGTCGCGGGAACGCTTCATGATGGTAGCCGCAGCCCCTCAACGGTGCGGCGGCAGTACCGGGAGGAGTCCAGTGCCACATACCAAGTCCGAAAAGCTCCGACCTGCGCGGCGGCTGACCATCGAGGCCACAGTGAACTTGTGATGGCCTCGGGTCGGCCCGTGGAGGAACCTGTCTACCATGCGGGGGCTTGATCAATCCAGCGCGCCCCCCAATGCGTCGGCTCATGATCGAAGCTAAGTTCGATCTCCGCTGCCCTCACCAGGCGACTCAGATCGTCAGTACGGCGGAATCGCCGAAACCAGCGCCGCGCAGCATCGGCACCCGCATCCGCCGCCCAGCCCACCGGAACAGCCACAACCGCGGGCCCCAGCGCAGCCGTCATCAGCCACTCGAACACCACCCGAGCGTACGCCCAGACCCGCACTGACCAAGCCGAGACCGAACTCGCCGTACCTGGTGCCGCCGTCAAGAGGGACTACCGTGAGGCCGCCCGCGGATCGCCGCCGCTGGGACGACCTACCCCCCACATGGCAAGTCCGAACACCGGCCGGCGCGGCGGCTCACGATCGAGGCGACGGTCAGACTCTGAGGTTCAGCCAGCAGTCCCGCTGGCCCGGGCCGCGCACCCGCCCGGGAACAGTCAAGCCGCGCCTAATACCCGCACAAAGGGCGTATCCGGGAGCCGCCGCTACCCGATTTCGCCGGCATGACGGCACATCGTGCCGGCAGGAGCCCGGCACACGCGGCCATCATGCCGGCTGGAAATCCCCGCTAAAAGCTGGGTATCTGGAATTCGTGTGCTAGCAGGTGCGGGCGGGACCCGGGACCCCGCCATCCTGCCCGCGCAGCGCCCGACCCGGGGGCACTACGCGGATGCGATGGTCCCCGGTGCCTCAGGCCAAGCCTCACAGGGCCTGCGGGGCCCGGACCGGACCGGACCAGTGGAACATCGGGCCGCACCAGGCCGGACCGGTGGAACATCGGGCCGGTGACTGCGCACTCACGCCGGCCACACAGGCCGCGACGGCCCCAGCAGGCCCCTTGGCCTCGCGGCCGGAGGCTGCCGCGTCCCTCATGTTCCCCGGCTGTTGCATTCCCAAGACCGGGCAGCGGATCCAGGTTTCCCCAATCCCCCCGATCCACCGCCAGGCCCGTCCCACCACCGAAACCGTCAGTAAAGTACGACGAACAGGACAAAGGCAATGATCGGCGGCTGTAATAGGCCGATGGCGGCCCCGGCTACTTGCCCGGAGCCGGCGTCGGGCCCGGAGCCCGCGTCGGGCCCGGAGCCGGCGTCGGGCCCGGAGCCGGCGTCGGGCCCGGGCCTCAGCGTGGCACGAGCCGGAGCGTGGCGGCGCGGGCTCCGGGGGACACCATGGGCTCGACGTAGCTGCCGCCGTAGCGTCGGTACTTACCGCGGTAAGCGTCGTCGATCTGGTCGTTGACGGCGGGGTCGGTTTCGTCGGCGAAGGTGACGTCCTTGCCGATGCCGTCGGCCTGGATGCGCCCCTCGCGGCGCGCCAGCGCGTGGCGGAACCAGGATCCGGCCGTCCCGCGGTAGGAGCGGACGTAGAGGCCGTCGCCGTGGCGGACCACCCAGATCGTCACCGGCTTGCCTGGAGTGCCGTCCCGTCGTAGCGGCGCGATCTCCAGCTCCGCGGCGTCGCCGATCGTGCCGAGTTCGTCGCTGGTCCATGCGCTCATGGGGTGGGCCTCCTCGCAAAACACTCGAAAAACTCAGGGCTGCAGCAGGACTTTGATGGCGCGGCGTTCGTCCATGGCGCGGTAGGCCCCGGCCACCTCGTCCAACGGTAGCGTCAGGCCGGTAAAGCCCACCAGGGCGGGCGCGAAGTCGCCGAACATTCGCGCGGCGCCCGACGGCTCCTTGTTCTCCGGCATTATTAATTTCTCCTTTAGACCTGAACGGGCGTGCTTTAACCAATCAGATAAACGCTTAACGCTAATTCGTGCCTTGTGCCCGGTCTGGCTCGACGTGACAGGTGCTCTAGGGCCGCGGGTGTCCCCGCGGCGCGGTCCAGGAGCGGCTGGCAGCGCAGGCGGTGGCCGATGCCGCGGGCCTCGTCGATGGCCAGCGCCGCCGCGTCAGCGTCGCCGTAGCGGCTGAGGTACTCGGCGTAATCCAGCAAGCCGTGCGCCAGGTGGTAGGGAGTGGACTGCTCGCGCAGGCTCGTGATGGCGGTCTCGAAGACAGCCGCGGCGGAATCGTCGCCGTCGGCGGCCAGGCGGGCCCGGGTCAGGTCACGTTCGGCCCGCAGCATCGGGGCGATGTGCCCGGCCGGGCGGGAATCGAGCAGAGCGACCAGGTCACGGACGACGGCGGTGTCGCCCAGTTCGAAGGCGGAGCGAACGGCCAGCGGCCACCCCCAGCGCAGGCAATCGTGGCTCATCCCGAGGGCGTCCGCCTGGGCTATCACCGCACGAGCATGGCGCAGCGCCTCGGCTGGCTGCCGACGGGCTACGGCGCGGAAAGCCATCAGGCGGTCGATGAAAGTCTTGTCCTGAGGATCCTCGCTGGACCGCAGATCCCGCAGCTCCGCCAGCACGGTCTCGGCGGTCCCGATGTCGCCGCGCATGGCGGCCAGGTAACCGCGCGCGCAGATGAGATGCTCGATATCCGCCAGTCCGTCGGAATCGATCGCCTGGCTGAGCTCGGCCTCGGCGGCATCCCAGTCGCCGAGCTCAAGCAGCTGATGGGATAGGTTCGCGATCGCCCAGGCCAGCCCCGCCCGGGCCCCGATCCGCCGCAGGTACCCGACAGCGTTCCTGGCCGCCTCCGCGGCCGCGGCGGGATGGCTCGAGCCCAGCGCGTCCGCCAGGTTGACCAGCGCACGGCCCACGATGAAGTTGTCGCCCACCTCCGTGCCGAGCCGCACGGCTTGGTGGAAGTAGGCCACCGCTTCGACCCGCCGCTCAGCGGTGCTGAGATAGATCCCGCGGGCGAGGAACAGGCCGCCGAGCTGGCCGGAATCCACGTCGAGGGCCTGGCCGAGGACGAGCACCTCCGCCGTGAGCCGGTCGGCCTCCGCGGAGCCGGCCAGAGCTTCCAGCGCGCCCAGCTCCGCCAGGGCACGCACCGTTTCGATGTCGGGCTGGGCTCGCAGTACCTCCACCGCCGCGGTGAGCTGTTCGCGGGCTTCGCCGTGGCGGCCCCACCGCTGCAGCGCGCCGCCGGCGATCGCCTGGACGCGAGCGGCGGCCCGCACCTGGCCGCACTCAAGATACAAGGCCCGGGCCCGGCTGGCGTGCTCGAGTACCTCAGCCCAGCTGGCGTTGGTGCTCTCGGCCTGCGCAGCGCGCTCCCACAACCTGGCTGCGGCTTCGGTCCCGTCCGCCGGGCCGGGCGAGCTCAGCTCCGCCGCGGTGACGTAGCTGGCGGCGGCCCGGGCGGGGGCACCGGTGCGTTCGGCCCGTTCTCCGGCTCTGATCAGGGCCGCAATGGCCTGGCCGCGGATCTGGCCGGCATCGGGATCGTCGGGGATGGCATTCAGCGCGTCCAGGTAGTGCCGGGCGATGACGTCGGCGACTTCCTCCCCGTCGCCGGCGAAGACGGCGCGCAGGTGCGCGGCCACCTTCAGGTGCCGGGTCTTGCGGTCCCGGCGGGACAAGGTGTCGTAGGCGACCTGACGGAGCATCTGCTGAGCGAACTGGTAGCTGCCGCGCTCGGGGGACAGCGGGTCTGCGGACACCGACAGCACTTCACGGCGTACTAGGTCATTAAGCGCGGAACGGACGGTGGCTTCGTCCTGTCCGGACACCGCGATCAGCGCCTCGGCCGGGAACGTGCTGCCCAGCACTGCGGCGTCGGCGACCAGTCGCCGCACCTCGGGATCCAGGGCGTCCAGGCGGGCGGCGAGCAGCGCGTGCAGGCTGTCCGGCACGGTCAGCTCGCCGATATCCCCGGCGAGCCGGTACACCCCCTCGACCGGCCGGACGATGTCCCGGTCGATCAGCGAACGCACCGTCTCCACCGCGAACAGCGGAATGCCCTGGGCCTGGCTGGTGACCTTGGACCGGGCCGCCCGCGGCATTCCCGGCACCAGCGCATCGACCAGCTGATCCATGGAGGTCGCGTCCAGCGGATCCAGCGTCAGCGTGCTCCGGTTCCGCCCGGCGCCGAAACCCGGCCGGACCTGCCCGAGCTCAGGCCGGGCGAACACCAGGACATACACCGGGAGCTCACGGGTCCAGTCGATGAGATGATCAAGGAAGTCCAGCAGGCCGCTGTCGGCGTACTGCGCCTCCTCCACCAGCAGCACCACCGGCCCGGTGGCGGCGAGGCGCTCGAAGAACAGCCGCCATCCCGCGAACAGCTCCTCCCGGGGCAACGCACCGCCGATGTCCGCCGGGAACGAGACCCCAAGCAGCCGGGCAAGCCGTACCCCCGCGAACGCCCGCTCGACCGGATCGGCCACGACCCGGTCCAGGCCAGCCGCCAGCTTGCGCGCCGCGACTTCGGCCGGATCTTCCTCGGCGATACCCAGTCGCTGCCGGACGATCTCGGCCAGCGCCCAGAACGCCACTCCTTCCCCGTAAGACAGGCAGCGTCCGCGGTGCCACCACACCTCGGTGGCCAGCCCGTCGGCGTACTTCTCGAACTCCCAGCCCAGCCGGGACTTGCCCACCCCGGCCGGGCCGGACACCAGCACCAGCCGCGGTATCCGGCGTTCGGCGGTGGCGTGGAACAGGTCCTTGATCGTCCGCAGCTCCGCGTCCCGGCCGGTCAGCGGCGCCTCCAGCCCGTCGACTCGCTGCGACCCGCCCACCGCCGACAGGACCCGGGTCGCCCGCCACAGCCGTTGCGGCTCGGCCTTCCCCTTCAGCGCACGCTCCCCGGCCTCGGCGAACCCGATCGCGCTGCCCGCCAGCCGCTGCGTCGGCGCGTCCACCAGCACCGAGCCCGCTTCCGCCGCCGCCTGCACCCGGGCCGCGGTATTGACCGCGTCCCCGGCGACCATCCCCTCGCCGACCGCGCCCAGGTTCACCGCCACCTCGCCGGTCACCACCCCGGCCCGCGCCGCCAGACCCGGCACGCCGGCCTCACTGCCGAGCTCGGCCACCGCCGCCACCAGGTCCAGCGCGGCCCGCACCGCACGCTCCGCGTCTCCCTCGGTCGCCGTCGGCGTCCCCCAGACCGCCATGACCGCATCCCCGATGAACTTCTCCACGACCCCGCCGTAGCGGCTGATCACCGTCTTGGCGACCCGGAAATACTCGGACAGCAGCTCCCGGACGGCCTCAGGGTCGCGGGCCTCCGACAACGGGGTGAACCCCACCACGTCGCAGAACAGCACCGAGCACACCCGGCGCTCCGCGACAGGCTCCGCGCCGGGCACCGGAACAGC
>Ga0302314_10022879_pt1 | contig 10229 bp, 5 predicted proteins | sample III_Palsa_N2_3_FD_200533 | JGI IMG/M metagenome (GOLD analysis project Ga0302314, IMG submission 200533) | Peat permafrost microbial communities from Stordalen Mire near Abisko, Sweden - III_Palsa_N2_3 | ecosystem: Environmental > Terrestrial > Soil > Palsa > Peat permafrost | place: Sweden... | reverse complement strand
GCCGCGCGGTATAGGTCGCCCCTAAGTCGCGGATGGGCGCGGCCGTCGGCCCCCATACCTCGCCGGTCTCCTCATCGCGCAGATACAACACCTCGCCGGGACGATCCGCGACCGGATCGTTGGACCACGGGGTGATCTGATGCTCGCGGCTGTTGAGTGACCAGGTGAAACCGCCGCCGTCGGCTGCGACCTGAAATCCAAAGTGCGGATTGGCGATGACGTTGATCCAGGGCGCGGGGGTGGACTGCCCCGGTCCCAGATGGGTCACGTATTCGCGGCCCTGGGCGTCGAACCCTCCCAGGCCGTTGAAGAACTCGAGATCGCGGCCTGCGCTGCCGCTCACCGCGGCTTCGGTCCTCGGCGGATTCTTCGAGGGGAACGGTGCGGGCGCAAGAGGCTTGCGGACGCGATCGAGCTGATCCGCGAGTCCGCCGTGCCGCGCAACCAGGACCACCCTTGCAACGGCCGACAGGAGTCTGCGCGTCTGATCGGAGATCAAATCGGACCGCAGCACGAACACGGAGCCCCGTACGCTGTGGGTCCCATGAAGCGGTCTCGATTGGCTCATGCGAGCGAGCGTCTCGAGCGCATTCTGCAAATCCTGGACGTAGGACGCCGCGCGGTCGTTCAGCAGCACCAGATCCACCGCAAGGCCCTTCATCTGCCAATACTCATGCGCCTGCAACAATTGGCGGGCGATGGCGATATCCTCGATATCATCGATCCGCAGCAAGAGGATCGGGAGATCGCCCGATATCCTCTGACTCCACAATCCCGACGGAGGGCCTCCCCCCTCGCGTATCACGTTTGCCGGCGGCCGCAGCGATGCATCGGCATAGAGCAGATGGCCGGCAAGGCGTTGAAAAAGACCCGCCTCGGCGGTGTCGATGCCGAGATGACGCAACTGCACCTGAGCCTGCGTCCAAGCGAGAGTGGCAGCGCGCGTGAACGAGTTCGCCTCGTGATGCTTATCGAGCAGGTCGAGCGCGTCGTCGCGCGACGGTGCGATCGCCGTCCAAAAGGCAATGCGCGAGGTCGTGCCGGCGGCCACTTTTATTCGGTAACGAAGCGCGAACACCGGATCCAAGACCGTACCCACGGCACCCGACAACCGCTGGCCATCCATCACGGCAAGCGGGGACCTGACTTCGCGGCCGCGGCCGAGAAAGCAGGCCCGATCCGTCTCGACCTCCGGTTCGCCCAATGGGATGCCTTCGAGGACCGCGTGATGCGCCGCCCAGATGTCGGGCTCCTCGGGCGCACGCTTGCGGCGCGTGGCGAGCAGCGTGTTGCGCTTCGCAACGTATTCTGTTTGAACGAAAAGCTTCGAGAACGTCTGATGCGACGCATCCGCGGCGGGCGGCGCCAGCACGAGCTCCAGATAGGACGTGACCTCGATCTCCCGGTCGCGATGGCCGCTGTTGGCGATCGATAACCGCCGCACCTCGGCATCGTCCTCGGGCGACACGAGGACCTCCAGCGTCGTCGTGATCGCTGCGTCCGTGCGAATGAATTCCGCGCGGTCTTCGGTAAAGGTGACCTGGTAGCTTTCAGGCTCGACCCCGCTCGGCTGATAGCCGGCCGACCAGACCGCACCGCTCGCGACGTCCCGCAGATAGATGTAGCTGCCCATATCGTCACGTGTGGCGTCCTCGCGCCAGCGCGTTACCGCAAGATCCCGCCAGCGGCTGTAACCGGAGCCGGCGCTCGTGAGCATCACCGAGTAGCGGCCGTTCGAGAGCAGATGCGTTTGCGGCGTGACATCGTGGGCGCTGCGTAAACGACGGACTTCGGGCAACGACATGTTCGCGAGCGGAGCCGCCGCCGCCACGTCCTGCGCCCTGGGACGAACGACCGAGACGTCGCGCGGCGAGCGCTCCTGCAAGAGCAATTCCGTCGCCTGTATGCTCGGCTCGGCATGAAAGCGCGCGCGCATCTCGCCATCGAGCAGGACATTCGCGATGGCGACAATGGTCATGCCCTGATGATGTGCCATGTACGCCCGCACGATGGCGACCCGCGCGCCGTCCGGGACTCGTGAGCGCGTGTAGTCGAGCGCTTCATGAAAGCCGTACGCGCCGCGCGCACCGATGGCGCTGAGTGTCTCGAAATTGCGCACCGCGCTCCGCGGATCGACCATGGCGGCGAGCGCCGTGGCGTACGGCGCGATGACGGTGTTTTCACGCAAGCCGCGTTTGAGCCCCAAGCCGGGCACACCGAAATTCGAATATTGATAGGTGAGCTCGAGGTCGCGCGCGTTGTAGGCGGACTCGGAAATGCCCCACGGAACACCGAGCTCGGCGCCATAGCGAATCTGTCTTTCCACGATCAGGCGGCTCGTCTGCTCGAGTATGCTGCCGGCCGGCGCGCGCATCACGAGCGAGGGCATGAGGTACTCGAACATGGAGCCCGACCAGGAGATGAGAGCGGCCCCGTTGCCGACCGGCGTGACCGATCGTCCGAGGCGAAACCAGTGGCGAGCCGGGATGTCGTTCTTGGCGATTGCAATGAAGCTTGCCAGGCGAGCCTCGGAGGCGAGCAGGTCGTAGCAATTGGAGTCGAGCGTGCCCTCGGCCGTACAGCCGATCGAGAGGAGACGGCGCTGGGGATCCAACAGGAAACCGAACTGCATTGCTTCGGCCATCGCGCGTGCAGACACCTCGATCGAGGCCAGGCGCTTCTTGAGCTCCTCCGACGAGCTCATCGTCTGCAGGCTATCCCGTTGCCAACTCTCCATCGACCGCTGCGTGGCTTCGCTCCAGAAAACGAGCTCGCCCGCGGCGTCGCCGGCCCACTCGCCGCCCAGCGTTCGGGCGATATCGACCAGTGTCACGGCGAGCGGCACGAGCGCCGCCAATTGCGGCGCAATCTCCGTCGCATCGGCCGCTTCGGCGGCGTCAAGGCTCGCGGTGAGAGCGGCGATGGCCGCATCGATCTGATCGCGTGATGTGGTGAGCATCCTGCGATCGTCCGGCAGCGCCCGCCGCGCTTCGCCCGCTAGATTCAACGAGTCTCGGATACCGGAAAACACCCTGGCGGGCACGAGCGGCCGATCGGTCCAATCGCGGCACGCATTCGCAAGAGCGATCAAGTGACCCGCGAGATTGCCGCTATCGACAGTCGATACGTAACGTGGATCGAGAGGGCGCAAATCCCGCGTGTCATACCAGTTATAGAAATGACCCTTGAATTTCTCGAGGCGATTCAGGGTCGCGAAAGTCGCTTCCATACGCTCGACCAGGTCGAGGGTTCCCGACCAGCCGAAATCGCGGGCGCTGACTGCCGATAATAGATAGAGGCCCATGTTGGTGGGCGAGGTCCGATGGGCCACCACCGGATGAGGATCTTCCTGAAAATTATCCGGCGGCAACATCTGATCGTCCGCCGTCACGAAGGTCTCGAAGTATCGCCAGGTTCGGCGCGCGACCAATCGCAAGGCGCCGGCGTCCGCTGGCGACATGGCCAGACGGCCCGCCACGCGAGGAGATATGCTGATCCAGACTGCGAGGGCGGGAGAGGCGGCCCAAAGAATCAAGAAAGGCGCCGCGAGCCAGCCGTTGCCGGGCCGGAAGTGGCCCACGATGAGAGCGCCGAGCGCGGCGATCACGACGGCGCCGGCCATGCGGCGATAGGCGCTGGGAAGCGTGAGGCGGGAGCTGAGTCTTGCCTGCGCCGCGGTCACCCACTGCAGCAGGTTCCGCCGGCTCACGAACAAACGAAACAGCGTCCGGCCGATCGCATCCATCATCGAGGTGGTTTGGTGCGCCAGAAATGTCACGACCAGAGTCGTCTGCAAGACGGCGAGCCAAATGTCCTTGCGCAGCGCGCGTAGATGGCTGCGAACCGTGACGCCGACGCGGTGCGGGAGGATTCCCGCGGCCACCGGCAACAGCGTCGGCAATGCGATCGTCGCGCCGATGAAGCCGCTCCAGAGCAGAGCTCCGGTCGAGGGCAGCAGCCACCCCGCCAACAGGGCGGCGACCGCAGCCGGCGCCGACAACGTGCGCCGCAGATTGTCGAGCATTTTCCATAGGCCGATCAGCGGCAGCGTCCCGCTGCCGCGACTCTGTCCGGATGCATCGCCCCGGCCCAGTATCCAGGGCAGCAGCTGCCAATCTCCCCGGGACCAGCGGTGTTGGCGCGCCGCGGCCACGTCATAGCGCGACGGGAATTCCTCCACCACTTCGATGTCGGACACCAGTCCGGCCCGGGCAAACGTGCCCTCGAAGAGGTCGTGGCTGAGCAAGGTTCCCTCGGGCACGCGATCCGCGAGCGCCGCCTCGAAGGCATCGACATCATAGATACCTTTGCCGGCGTAGGAGCCCAGACCGAAGAGGTCCTGATAGACGTCCGAGGCCGCGGCTGCATAGGGGTCGATTCCGCCCGCCCCGGAGAACACGCGCTGAAAGAGCGAGCCCTCGCATCCCATCGGCAGAGAGGGTGCGACCCGGGGCTGCAGCACTGCGTAGCCCTCGACGACGTGTCCGCTGACCGCGTCGAACCTCGGCCGATTCAAGGGATGTGCCATCTTGCCGACCAGACGCCGCACGGTGTCTCGCGGCAGGCGGGTGTCGGCATCCAGCGTGACCACATAGCGTACGTCGGACGGGATGACGGGCGGCCGGCCGCCGGCATCGACGAAGGTCGTATTCGGCGCGCCGCGCAGCAGTTGGTTCAGCTCATGCAGTTTTCCGCGCTTGCGCTCCCAGCCCATCCATTGTTTTTGGCCCTTGCTCCATACCCGCCGCCGATGCAGCAGCACGAAGCGGTCGCCGCCGGGAGCAGGGCCATGCAGACGATTCAGACGCGCGATGCCTTCGATGGCGGCATCCAACAGCGCGGCGTCCTGCGCTGTGTGCTCCGCCGGGGCATCGATCCAGTCCGAGAGCAATGCGAAGTACAGCTCGCCGTCCGCCGACGCGAAATAGTGAATCTCGAGGCGTTCGATGTGCTGATCGATTGCCGCGCGCGTCGTCAGCAGCGTCGGCATGACGACGATCGTGCGCAGATGCGGCGGGATCCCTTCGCGCAGAGACAGGCCGGGGAGGATGGTCGCGCCCCGCCCTCGGGTGATGAAGCGGTTGACGAGAGCGATTGCCGCGTCGACCGCCGGAATCATTCCGAATAGCGCCAAGAGCCCCAGGTAGGAGTTGTCGACCCCCCATTTACGAAGCTCGAGCAGAGGCAGCAGGAGCACGACGGCTGCGACGGCCGCCACGGCTGCGATGTATTCGCCGGCACCACGCGTCGTAAAACGGGCCGCCGAGCTCCACCGGGAAGCTCGGTAGCCCATGGTTCTTTCGAAGGCGCGCCGCCCGGGGCCAATCAGGTGGTAACCAGGATCGCTCCTGCGCTCGGTGTCGCTGCCGTCGATCGGGTTGTCCGTGTCGCCCGCCGCCAAGGCAGCTGCCGCGATGTCGAGCTCGGTTTGCTTCGATCCACGGGCCAGTTGCTCGATTGCGCGACGGTACAGATCGCGGCTCGCGAAATCCATTGCGGCGAATCCGCTCTTGGAGCGCAGTAATTCGTCGACGAGGCTCACGCTTTCGAAAAACTCAGGCCAGTCGACATCCGAGAGCAATCTCATGCTCGTGATGATGTTGCGCACGGTTACGTTCGATGTGCCCTGCCGGTGATGCTCCTCCTGGACAATCTCGTCGGCCGTGGTCCCTTGAGAGATCAGGCGCTCGTCCAACCACTGCCGCGCCGGCGTCGTGTCGGGATCCTGATCGCGCAGCCGCAAAACCAGCTGAACGACAAAGGCCGGGTGCAAGGAGCTCGAGCCGCGGCGCGCCAGCGCGTCAGGCTCCGACGCATAGCCGTTCACGCCCAACAACCGATCGGCGACGGCGTCCGCATCCTGGCGCGCCTCACGGCTGCTGACGATACGCGCGGCGGCTCGGCGCAGGTTCTCGACCAGCACGATGCGAAGCGTGATGGCGACCGCCCAGAGCTCGCCGATGGTCAGCGGTTGAACACGTTGATAGGCACGTACGAACAGGCGCAACGAATCGGGATCGAATCGGCTGTCGCTATGGGCTATGCATGCCCACGCCAAGCCGAATACCCGGGGAAAACCGGCAAATGGGCCGTCCACGAGCTTCGGCAGCTGCCGATAGAATCCAGGCGGCAAATCCGCGCGTATCTCGCTGATTTGCTCCTCGACCAGATGATAATTGTCGAGCAGCCATTCGGCGGCCGGCGTTATCGAGCGGCCTTCACCGACCGCCGCTCCGATGGCGCGATAGGCGGCGAGCAGGGCCGACTCGTTATCTTTCAACCGCGCGACCAGCGAGCGGCGTGCCGAGCGCCTGCGCGTGACCTGCTGGGCTGCCGCGAGACTCGCGGCGTGCTGCTCTAAACGCTCGCTGCTGAAGAGTTCGGCGCGGACAATCTCATCGCTGTCCCAAGGAGAGACGGGCGATCCGTGTATTAGCATTACCGCCGTCCCGCCTAATTACTTGAATGCGACCGACTATGATATCTGCGGACGACGAGTTAGTCGGTGCGTTACCGCACTTAGTCGATGCCATCATGTTCGAATAACGTACCGACGCCGGGCCCGTTCATCGCCTACAATGAGCGGACGTCTATCAGAGGAAGTTCATGTCCGACGTCTCCGTCTATTACTTCATGCGCCGCGGCGCTGCCGGGGACACGGGATTGCTATCCAAGCGACGGGCGACTCTTGAGACGATCAGGGACAGGGGAAGTGAGCCCGTCATGCAGTCGCTGCGTATCGTCGATCACACGGAGGTGGACGGCAACGGGTTCCTCATCGGCGGCGAGAGCGATGCGTCTCATCCCGAGCTTTGGCCCCAAATACGCTCGCTCGAATTGCGAGCCAAGTCCCGGGATGACGAGGCGGCGAAAATAGCCGAGGGGGAGGAAAACGACCGCAAGCAGGCGCTGCACGCGGAAAGCCTCGAGCTGCGAGGCCAGGCTCGAGTGTTAAGGGCGCGGGTTGACCGAATCAAGGCCGACACGCTTCACGATCAGGACCGGGCGCAAAGCTCCATCAGCTACTGGCCGCCGCGCGCGCAGATCGGGTGAATGCGCATGGAAGGCGAGCAGTTGCACGAGGAATTCGAAACGGGACTCAAGAAAATCAGCCATGAAATCAAGAGCCGGTTGGTTCTACAGGGCCTCTTCGGAACGATTACGAGTGACCGCAGCGGCCCGCACGAAGCGCCCGACGGCGCAAAGGTCGAGATTCACGCAAAGGGCAAGACCGTCGGAATGTCGTTCGATCGAAAGCAAATCGAAGGCTGCTCTCTACGGGTGGCGGGGGCCGTGCTGGTCAGCGTCCTCGCCAGGGTCGAGGAGCTGTCGGTCGCAATTCGAGCCGACTCCGCGGATACGCGCAGCTAGCCCAACTCGCCGCGAGGATTCCTATCCTGGGACACAGTGGGGAGCAACCGGTCATATTCGCGCTTGACGACGGCATAACACTCGCATGTGCGCGCTTCCAAACCCTTCCGATCGAGGACTACGATTCGTCCTCTCGCGTATTGGATCAGCCCTGCTTTTTGGAGCTTGAGCGCTCCCTCGGTCACGCCTTCGCGGCGAACGCCGAGCATGTTGGCGATGAGTTCCTGGGTCATCACCAATTCGGGACCTTGCAGTCGGTCAAGACTCAACAGCAGCCAGCGACATAGCTGTTGATCGAGGGAATGATGCCGATTGCACACCGCGGTTTGCGCCATCTGCGTGATGAGCGCCTGGGTGTATCGCAAGAGCAAGTGCAGCACCGCTCCCGCCTTATCGAATTCCACTTTCATGAGCCCGGCCTTCAATCGGCAACCCAAGCCCGCGCTCTGCACAACCGCCCGGCTCGGCGTGGATTCGCCGCCCATGAAAATCGATACGCCGACGATGCCTTCGTTCCCGACGACCGCGATCTCGGCGGAGGCGCCGTTTTCCATGACATATAGCAAGGAAACGATCGCGGTGATGGGAAAATAAACGTAATCGAGCGCGACGCCGGACTCGTAGATCACTTGCCCAAGCGGCATCTCGATGCGTTCCAGCATGGGTGCCCAGCGGTTCCATTCCTGGGCAGGCAGCGTGGCCAGCAGCTGATTTTTCCTGAGATCGTCGTATGTCTGCACGGGTAGTCGACCAGGGCGGGAACGTGGGTGCGCCGGAATGCGCCGATATCGAAGGTCGATCCCGTCTGAGTCGAGGACGGGGCGCCTATATGTCCGATCGCGTACATAGTGTAGCACGACCGACGCGATCTCGTTGTAATCGTTGCAGTTCGGCCTGTGAGGGGCGCCGCGCGCCCTCAAGAACCGCCGACGCGGCAGGACGCCAGCGCGCGGAATCCCACCAGCTTCTTGTGCTGCTCGTCCCAGAGACGAAATGCCAGAGACTTCAGGCTCGCGAGGAGCGTGATCGGTTTGACTTGCGCAAAAACCGTATCGGCGTCGTGACATTGCTGCAAATGGTAGTTGGCGATGAACGGGCTCAGATGGTGAATATGGTGAAATCCGATATTGCCCGAGAACCATTGCAGGACTCGCGGCAGTTTGTAGAACGAGCTACCTTGCAGTGCGGCTTCCGCATAGCTCCATTGGTCGCGGCGCTCCCAATAAGCTCCCTCGAATTGATGTTGTACATAAAACAACCAGATGCCCGCCGCGCCCGCGAGCGTGGACACGCCGAGTTGGACCACCAGATACGCTTTGAAGCCCATCAGCAAGCCCATGGCGCACACCATTGCGGCAATGGCGAGATTCGACCAGACAACGGAGCGCCGCTCTCGCCCGGGCGCCGCCGCAGATGCAAAGCGGTGATGGATCACAAAGACATAAAAAGGTGCGATGACGAACAGAACCACCGGGTTGCGCGCGAGCCGGTAGGCAAACCGCCGCCAGCGCGACGAATCGAGGTATTCTTGAACGGTCAACATCCAAATGTCACCGAGTCCGCGTCGATCCAAGTCCCCGGAAGTTCCATGATGCAATGCATGCTGCCAGCGCCAATGGTAGTAGGGTGTCAACGTCAACAATCCGGTGATGAATCCGATAATGCGATTGGCGGATCGGGACGCGCAGAACGATCCATGGCCGCAATCGTGAAAAATGATGAAGATGCGCACGAGGAACGCGGCAGCCAGCACGGCCAGCGGCAGGGTAATCCAATACGATACGGCGATGCTGCGGTAGATGGCATACCAAAGAGCCGCATAGGGACCCAAGGTATTGAGCAATTGCCACGCCGCCTTGCCGCGCGAGGGCTGCTGAAATCGGGATACCACGGCCTTCCAGCGCGGGGCATTTACCGCACAATCTGCTGTATCGACACCGTTCATCGCCTGCCTCACGTTGTGCCATCTCAGCGCAGAGCCGCCGGGTTGTCTGTACGCTACCGTACCGACGGATCCGGTCTATTCGGCGGTATGCGGACGGCCTGTCGGCGGAATCGGCGGATCGGGGCGACAGAAAAAGAAAGGCCCTGCGAACAGGGCCATTCCGATGCGTCGAAATCGACGCCAGTCGATCATCAGGCCGCGGCCGCCAGCAACTGCCAGTGCTTCGGCATGATCACGGCATCGATCGTGTGGATTACGCCGTTGGTCGCGATGATATCCGCCTGCTTGACCCGAACGCCGTTGACCTCTACCACGCCCGCCGACATCACAGACACCGTGAGCGGGCTTCCCTGCACGGTCATCACTTCCCCCGGCTTCAGGTCCCTCGCCAGGACATGACCCTTGATCACGTGATAGCTCAATACAGCCTTGAGCTTCGCCGTATCTTTGATCAGCGCGTCCAACGCACCCGAGGAGAGCTTCTTGAAGGCTTCATCGGTCGGTGCAAAGACCGTGAAGGGGCCCTTGCCCGTCAGCGTGTCGGTCAAACCCGCTGTCCTGACGGCAGACATGAACGTCGCGAAATCGCCGGCGGCGCTCGCCGCGTCCATGATGTCCTTTGAAGGGGCTACATAGGAGCCGCCTTGATCGGTAGCGGAATTCTTTGGTTGTTCCATAGTAAATAACCTTGACGTATAGCCCGCAAGAATATGCCGGCCAACTCAGCTCGCATGCGGCCGAGGCCGCGGAGTATAGGCGGTATACCGGGCGCGTGCCGGATCGGGCAGAAAGATACGGATTGCGGCGAATGGTGCATGCAACCTTGCAATTAGCTAGCGCGACATATTGGTCAACCCAGGACTTTTACGTAGGCTTCCCGATCGGCGGCGTAGCAGGTGCAGGCCGACGCCTT
>Ga0302314_10022878_pt1 | contig 10230 bp, 13 predicted proteins | sample III_Palsa_N2_3_FD_200533 | JGI IMG/M metagenome (GOLD analysis project Ga0302314, IMG submission 200533) | Peat permafrost microbial communities from Stordalen Mire near Abisko, Sweden - III_Palsa_N2_3 | ecosystem: Environmental > Terrestrial > Soil > Palsa > Peat permafrost | place: Sweden... | reverse complement strand
CAGCGCGCTGGCCGAACGCCTCCCGTCGCCTGGCATGACCGTCTACGCGATGTGCAAATCAGCCCTGACCGGAATGACCAAGGGTCTCGCACGAGACCTCGGTCCCAAAGGCATCACCGTGTCCGTGATCCAGGGCGGCCTGATCGATACGGATATGAACCCAGCAGACAGTCCAATTGCCGAGATCATGCGCACAATTCCGGCGCTCGGGCGCTACGGCACAACTGACGAAATCGCCGGTCTGGTCGCTTACCTCGCGGGTTCGGAGTCAAGCTACGTCACCGGCAGCGCTATCACCGTTGACGGCGGCTTCGTCGCCTGACAGCCGGGGCTGAACGCCAAGTCCCGACTTCGTTGTGCAGCTGTCCAAATCATCGGGCAAGCTTCGTCGTTGTGATACGGCTCCATTCGTGTGCCGCCCACAACCAGGAGACTGCGATGCCCGACTACATGTTGCTGCTGTACGCACCCGAGGTCGACGAGGTCGAGCAGGCACAGAGATGGGCGGAGATGCCGCTATGGGACGAGATCACCAACAGCTTGCGGGAAGCCGGCCTGCTCGTTGCGAACAGCCCGCTGTATCCCGTGGATACCGCGACGACCGTCCGCGTTCGCAACGGCCAGACCGAGTTGACCGACGGGCCGTTCGCGGTGACGAAGGAGATCCTCGTCGGTTACTACATCCTGCGCTGCACAGATCGTGCTGAGGCGCTCGACGCCGCAGCTCGCCTGCCGGGATCACGATACGGATCGATCGAGGTGCGGCCGATGATGGAGTTGAGCGCGATCCCGGGGTCCGACCAGGCGTCCGCCGGCTAGCGATGGGACTTGACCGCACGATCCTGTTCGCCCTCGCCACCAGTGAGCGGTTCGAGCGCACGGTGAAGCTGGTGCCCGGCGGCCAGGAAATCGCGTGGCGGGCTGCGTCTCGCTACGTCGCCGGCCGCTCACGTGCCGACGCGCTCGCGGTCGCTGGGCAACTGCTATCGGATGGGCATGCGGTCAGCGTCGATCTGTTCGGCGAGCGTGTCAATGATCCCGTGGTTGCTGACCGCGTGCTCGCCGAGTACCTCGAGCTCGCTGCCGTGCTGCCAACGATGCCGGCGGGCGTATGGTTGTCGCTTGACCTCACGCATCTCGCGCTGACGGCAGATGCGGGGGCGGCCGCGGATCGGCTTGCAAGGATTGCCGGTGCCCTACCGACTGGGTGTCGCTTACAGGTCGGTGCCGAAGAAGCAGCTCAGACCGACGCCATCCTGGGATGCATCCTTGATGTCGCCGGGCGTGGCCTGGCCGACCGACTCGGTGCCACCGTGCAGGCCAATCTCCTGCGCTCCGAGAGTGATCTCGACGTGCTGGCCGACGCGGGTGTCCACATCCGACTCGTCAAGGGCGCCTACATAGAGGCTGCAGGTGCGTTGCCGTGGGGTGAGCCGACCGATAGTGCCTTCCTGCAGCTGGGCTCACGAATCGCAGAACACGGCGTGCCGTGGTCGGCTGCGACGCAGGACGGCCGGCTGCGGGAGGCGGTACTGAGTGCTTATGGACCGGTTGAGGTCGAACAATTGCTGGGTGTGCACCCGAGTGTGCTGGACGAGCTCGCGGCCCGCAGCATCCCGACCCGGGTCTATATGCCGTACGGCACGGAATGGTTCCGTTACTGGATGCGCCGGGTCGCAGAATCGCGCGGCGCGTGAGGTGACCCAAGAGCAGATCACTCGCTCTTAGCACCCGCGCGACTGGGCAGTGATCCGTCAAGTTCGGCTCTGCGTACAGAGAGACGAAATCCATTACCAACTCTCTGAAGGAGAGCCTGTTATGTCGCAAGAGCATGGGGAACTGGGGACGGACCGCAGGCAGTTCCTCCGCAAGACCGCCGCCTCCGGCGCCGGCGTCCTTGTCGGTGCGTCCGCCTTTGAGGCGCTCGCTCCGTCGTTCGCAGCCGCGAAGAGCGGCGGCGTGACGAAGGGCGATGTAGCGATCGTCGGCGCAGCGCAGATCGCCGAAGCGCTCGCCGTGACCACCTATACCAACATCATCGACAACGCGCCGTTCTTCAAGCGGCTGCCCTCTGACGACCAGGGCTATCTGGTCGCCGCGCGGCAGGAGGAGATGTCGCATTACGCCCTCGAGATGAGCGTGACCGGCAAGCCGTCACCGTTCACCTCGTTCTATTACCCGGCGAAGATGTTCTCTGATGCGCAAACAACGCTCGACGTGCTGGTCACGCTGGAGGACGCTTTCATCGCTGCGTATCTCGTCGGCGTGCGCTACTTCAGCACGCCGGATCTGCGTGTCCTTGCGGCCCGGATCATGGGGATTGAGAGCGACCACCGCACACTCGCGCGCGTGCTCGGAGGGGACGTCGCAGCCAAGGATGGCGGACCGATCACCAAGATCACAGGCGTTCAGGGCACCGCCGAACCCGCTGACCCGCCGAACAACAACGGCTATGAGCGGACACTCAAGTGGACGAACATCAGCCAGGCGGTCACGGCCCTGACTCCGTTCGCCGACAAGACGGCCGCCGCCAAGGCGGGGTTTGACACCACCACGGCCTACGAGTTCAAGCCGTTCACGCCGCATCTACCCGAGGCGCTGGGCGCATTCCACTCGTTCCTCGGCTGACGAGCACAGCGTTGGCACGGCGGCGATTGTCGCCGCGCCAACGCGACTCGCGGGTAGGGTAGGACCATGGAATATCGCCAACTTGGAAACTCAGGAGTGAAGGTCTCGGCACTGACACTCGGGACCATGACCTTTGGTGGCGACGGGCCTTTCGCCAACGTCGGAAACACGGACGTCAACGGTGCCCGGCGCCAGATCGACCTCTGCCGCGATGCCGGTGTCAACCTGATCGACACCGCCGACGTGTACTCGGGTGGCCGCTCGGAGGAGATCGTCGGCGAGGCACTCGCCGGCCGCCGCGATGACTTCCTGGTCGCAACCAAGGTGCGCATGGCGATGGGCGATGACCCCAACATGGAGGGCCTCTCACGCCACCACATCATCGAGGGCTGCGAGGCAAGCCTGAAGCGGCTGCAGACCGATCACATCGACCTCTACCAGGTGCACGAGTGGGACGGGGCAACGCCGCTCGAGGAGACGCTGGCGGCGCTCGAGCATCTCGTCGACTCGGGCAAGGTCCGCTACGTCGGCGTCAGCAACTACACCGGCTGGCAGTTGATGAAGGCACTGGGCATCTCCGAGCGCGACCGCCTGCCGCGCTTCGTCAGCCAGCAGATCTACTACTCGCTGCAGGAGCGCTCGGCCGAGTACGAGCTGCTGCCAGTGGCGGTCGACCAGGGCCTCGGCACGATGGTCTGGAGCCCGCTCGCCGGCGGACTGCTGTCGGGCAAGTACCGCCGGGGTGTCACCCCACCCGCGGGCTCACGGCACCTGACCGACTGGAATGAGCCGCCCGTCCACGACGAGGACAAGCTCTACGACACGATCGAGGTGCTCGTCGCGGTCGCCGAGGCGCACGGCGTCTCCGCCGCACAGGTCGCGCTGGCCTGGCTGCTGACGCGCCCGAGCATCGCCACGATCGTGATCGGCGCGCGCACCGACGAGCAGCTGGCCGACAACCTCAGCGCCGCGCAGCTGACGCTCAGCGCCGATGAGCTCAGCCGCCTTGAGCAGGTCAGCCGCCCGCGCCTGATCTACCCACACTGGCACCAGTTGGCGACCGGCGCCGACCGCCTCAGCGCTGCTGATCTGGCGCTGCACGCTCCCTATCTGGAGGCGTAGCGAGGCCGGGCGGCTCGGTGGGCTGTGGCGGCGAGTCGCCGCCATGGCCCCCGAGGTACTCATACACGCGCGCCTGGAAGGGCGTCACCGGGATCACGCCACCTGAGAAGGCCGAGAGGCTGACGCCGGCGGTGCGGCTGCCAGCCGACTCGAGCTGGTCACCGAGCGCCAGCGCCCCGGTGGTCACCGCGAACACCCAGACCTCATCCGGCCCCAGGCTCAGCCCCCGGCGCTCACCGCGCGGGAGTACGGCCGTGCCGGCGAAGCTGACGTCGGGCCAGGTGTAGCCCCAGGGCTTCACCACGCCTGCGACCGCGCTGCGCAGCCGCTCCGGAACAGCTCCGAGCGGTACGACCGACTGCAGGACGGCTTGCGACGCCATCACGTGCCTAGGCGGCGGGCGCCTCGGGCTTGGCGCGCGGCGCCGTGGTCAACGTGTCAAAGAGGCAGACTCGCCAGAGATTGCGGCTTATCACCGTTGCCGAACCGCTGAATCGTGCTGGCCCAGCTCCCCGCGGAGTGGACCTGCTCGCCGAGCTTCGGCTCCTCCGCGCTCAGTGCGAACACCCACTGCGTGTCGGGCAGATCGCGCCGGTTGGTGCCCTCGACGAGCGCGATCACGGAGGCGGCGAAGCCGATGTCCTCCCAGGTGTAGGTGAGACCGGGAAGGTCGAGACGCGAGAGCTTGTCGGCGACAGCCGCACGGATCTCCGCGGGCGCGTCGGTCGGTGGCACGATCGCCTGAAGGATCAGATCCGGCGGGCCGACGTGCGGCTTCTGGTCGTCATCCATGGCCCCAGCTTAAGCGAGTGGGGGCGGTCCCGCTGGACCGCCCCCACTACCAAACCGATCCGCAATGCGGACGAGTTACTTGTACTCGACGCTTCCGCCGGCCTCTTCAAGCTCAGCCTTGAGCTTGTCGGCCTCTTCCTTCTCGATGCCTTCCTTGACGGCCTTCGGCGCGTTGTCGACCAGATCCTTGGCCTCCTTCAGGCCCAGGCCGGTGGCGGCACGGACGACCTTGATGACCTGGATCTTCTTGTCGCCGGCGCCGGTCAGGATCACGTCGACCGTGCTCGAGACCTCCTCGTCGGCGTCGCCGGCACCGGTTGCAGCGGCGGCCGGAGCGGCAGCGGCAACGGCAGCGGCGGACACACCGAAGGCCTCTTCGAGAGCCTTGATGCGCTCAGACAGCTCGAGGACCGAAATCCCCTTGAGCTCTTCAATCCATGCTTCGGTAGTAGACATATCGCTTCTCCTGGGTGGTACGTGTCAGTTTTAGTTTTCGCTTGGCTCGTCGGCCGCCGGAGCGGCTTCAGCCTCGGGCTCATCGGCGACCGGGGCTGCCTCAGCCTCCGCCGCGTCAGTTGCCTCAGCTGCCGGTGCTTCCTCAGCAGCCGGTGCCTCTTCAGCAGCCGGTGCCTCTTCAGCAGCCGGTGCCTCTTCAGCAGCCGGTGCTTCCTCAGCGGCCGGTGCTTCCTCAGCGACTGCAGGTGTCGGGGCAGTGCCCGACACCAGACCCTGGTCGCGGATCTGGCCGAGCTGGATGGCCACGCCCGCGATGAGGGCGTTGAGGGTACGGGCCAGGCCCGTGAGTGGGGCGGCCAGGGTGCCGACCAGCTGGGCGTTGAGGACATCGCGTGAGGGCAGCTTGCCGATCGCCTCGACGTCAGCCGCACTCAGTACTGAACCGCCTAAGATGCCGCCCTTGAACACCAACGGCCCGCGCAGCGCGCGCGCCGTGTCGCTCAGAACCTTCGCCGCCGCGGCCGCGTCACCCTTGACCAGGGCAAGTGCGGTGGGGCCGACGAGCATCGGCTTGATGTCGGAGACGCCCGCCTGATCGGCAGCACGCTCGGACAGCGAGTTCTTGGTAACCCGGAGCTTTGTGTCCGAGCTGCGGAGCTTCTCGCGCAGTTCCGCGATCTGAGCAACCGTGATGCCACGGTAATCCAGCGCGAAGATCGCCTCGGAGCTGCCGAGCTCATCGGCAATCCGATCGATCACTGCTGCTTTTTCTTCTCGGTTCATTTTCTCGCTCTCTACGAAGAACGCCCGCTACACAGGCGGGCGTCGAGAGCAAGCGGCCGAGGCGAGGACGCAATGCTGTTCGAGGCTCCACCTGCTCAGGACTTATGCACTAGGGCTGCCGGAGGTCTTGGGCGTCGTCTCTTGCTGGGCGTGAGTGTAGCCGAGTCGGTTAGTCTGCGCGCACTCTGATGCACGTGACACTGCTGGTCATCCGGCTGTTACTCGCCGCCGTGTTCGGCGTCGCCGGCGTGGCCAAGCTCGCCGACCTGGCCGGCTCGCGCGCGGCCGTCGAGGGCTTTGGCGTGCCAGCGCGAGCGGCCGGTGTGCTCGGCGCGATGCTGCCGCTGGCCGAGCTGTGCGCTGCCGGGGCGCTGCTTCCTGCGGCCTCCGCGCGCTTCGGCGCGCTCGCGGCGAGTCTGCTGCTGCTGGCGTTCGTCGCCGCGATCGCGCGCAGCATGGCCCGCGGTGAGGCGCCCGACTGCCACTGCTTCGGCGCGATCCACTCCGAGCCGGCCGGCGCCCGCACGCTGGCCCGCAACCTCGTGCTGCTCGCACTCGCGGTCGGGGTCGCGGCAGCGGGTTGGGGTAACGCCGGCCCGAGCGCCGTCGCCTGGATCGGCCGGCTGAGCAGCACCGGCGTAGTCGCGCTCATCGGCGGCGGCCTGCTGCTGGCACTGGCCGCGCTGACGGCGACCGGCATGCTGACGCTGCTGCGCCAGAACGGACGGCTGCTGCTGCGGGTCGACGAGCTCGAGGCGCGCCTCGATGGCGCGGGTCCAGCGGGACCCGCGCGGACACAAGCCGATCACCCCGGGTTGCCGATCGGCTCGCCGGCGCCCGACTTCAGCCTGCCCGGCCTCTACGGGGAGACGATCACGCTCGCCTCACTGACCGCGCATGACCGCCCGGTGCTGCTGCTCTTCACCGATCCCGGATGCGGACCGTGCAACGCGCTGCTGCCGAGCATCGCGCACTGGCAGGGGGCGCACGGCGCGACACTCAGCATCGCTGTGCTCACCCGTGGCTCCGCCGAGGACTATCTCCCCAAGGCGCGCGAGCACGGGATCGGCGGTGTGCTGCTCGACAGCCAGCTCGAGGTCTACAACGCCTGCCAAGCAATCGGCACTCCCGGCGGCGTGCTCGTCGATGCTCGCGGGCGAATCGCAAGCGCCGTGGTCGGCGGAGCCGAGGCGATCGAAGCCCTGATCGTCGAGGCCCTGAGTGCTGCCGAGGCAGCACCCACGCCGCTCCAGGTGCTGCCGCCGGCGAACGTTGCGCCGATCCCGGCGGCACCCGGTGCCGGTGACCCGGCCCCCAACCTCGAGCTGCACGACGCCGACGGGGCCGCGGTCGCAGTGGCCGACCCCGAGCGTGACACGCTCGTGCTGTTCTGGAATCCGAGCTGCGGCTTCTGCGCCCAGATGCTCCCCGACCTGCTCGCCTGGGAGCAGGCCCGAGGCGGCGGCGCACCACGGCTGCTGCTGATCGCCGCCGGGACACTCGAGGAGAACCGCGCGATGGGCCTCGAGTACGAGCTCGTGCTCGATGGCAGCTTCGCCGTGGGACAGGCGTTCGGTGCTGGCGGGACCCCCTCAGCGGTGCTCGTCGACAGCTCCGGACGTGTCGCCTCGGGGCTGGCCGTCGGTGCCCCGTCGGTGATGTCGCTGGCCCGCGGAGTGCGGAATTAGGCACTGACTTGCATAGGCGCCGCCCGCAGCAATAGGATCGCGTTTGACATGGGGAGCGCCGACAGATCCGGCGCCGGGACCGAACCGAAGATCGACAGACTCGCGCGGCTACTCGCCGACGAGCGCGTTTCGCGCCGTCAGGTTCTGACGGTGGGTGCGAGCGCGGTGCTGGGGATCACGCTGTTCGAACCGGCCGACACGCTGGCAAGCATCGCTGAGAGGGCCAAGCGCTGCCCCAAGGGCGAGACCAAGTGCGGCAAAAAATGCTGCGCCAAGGACCATGTCTGCTGCGGCACGACGTGCTGCGCAAAGGGCGACACCTGCAAGACCACCCACAAGGGCAGGAAGGTCACGCACACCTGCGAGAAGCCCAAGAAGGAGCTCGAGCCAAAGCCGCAGTGTGAGACCGCCGCCGACTGCCCCGCCGCCGGCGCCGGGTCCTGCCAGCAGGCAACCTGCACCAGCGGCACGTGCGGCTTCGCGGCCGACGACAGCAACGTGCCGGCGGCGGCCGCGTGCATGACGGTCACCTGCGTCTCCGGCGCGCCCCAGACGACGCCGCTGGCGGCCGAGACCAGCTGCGGCAACGCGGCGCACACGGTCTGCGACGGCAAGGGCGACTGCGTCGGCTGCGCCAGCGCCGGGGACTGCCCAGCGGCCAGCGCCGGCTCCTGCCAGAAGGCGGTCTGCAACAGCGGCACCTGCGGCTTCACGGCCGATAGCACCAACACCCCGACCGGTACGACCTGCACGACCGGCACCTGCTCAGGCGGGACGCCCACGCAGCAGAACGTGACCGACGGGACCGCCTGCGTCGGAGTCGCCAATGCGACCTGCACCGCTGGAGTGTGCGCGTGCGGCTCGGGCTACGCCAACTGCGGTAGCTCGAGCGACGTTCAGTGCACAGCGGTGACCTGCAACGGCTCGACGCTCACGACCTGCGGCACGACGAGCTCGTGCGGCCCTGCCTACACCTGTAACTCGACGGGTGATGGCTGCAACACCAGCTGCCCCAACGGCAGCAGCGACTGCGCGAGCGGGTATTACTGCAACAGCTCGTCGGTCTGCGTCGCCAAGCAGGCCCAGGGCACGACCTGCACCACCGACGCAGCGTGCAGCAGCAACTTCTGCGTCGACGGCTACTGCTGTGCGACCGCTTGTACAGGCACGTGCATGGCCTGCTCGGCTGCCGCCACGGGGCAAGCCAACGGGACCTGCGCGAACGTGGAGGCCGGCGTCAGCAGCCCGGACTGCACCGCCACGAGCTCCTCGAGCTGCGGCACCACGGGCACATGCAACGGCAGCGGCTCGTGCGCCTACTACCCACCGTCGACCGAGTGCCACGCGCCGTTCTGCTCGGACAGCCTCCACGTCGTAGGGGTCTCCTACTGCAACGGCTCGGGCAGCTGCATCCAGCCGGCGGCGATCAGCTGCAGCCCAGCCACGTGCAGCGGCGGCGCATGCACCTAGCACGGATGGTCACGGGGCTGACGCTGATGCTGACCGCAGCGCTCGCCGCGTCGGCGCTCGCCGCGTCGGCGCTGGCCAGCGGGCCAGCGATCCCGAAGGGCAACTGGCACACGACCGGCGAGCTGAAGGCCACGTTTACGGTCACCGCCGGCGGGGTGCTGAAGAACCTGCGCGGCACGATCGACAAGGCCGAGACCGGCTGCGGGACCGGCAAGATCGTGCTCGTCGGCAGCGCGAAGCTGCAGCTGGATTCGACGGCGCCGGAGTGGCTGGTCGGCACCAGCAGCGACGGGATCAATCCGGTCGCCGCGACCTTCCTGCACAAAGGCGTGCGAACCCGCGGCCTGTTCGACGTCGTCGTCAAACGTGGCTACGCCGGCGACATCTACTACGACAAGGTCGCCAGCAACGAGGGCGTCAACGGCTACAACTGCGACCTGCAGTTCGACGTCAAGTAGCGGTCCGCAGCCGGTCAGTCACCCCGTCGTACTTGTTGGGCGATCCGTTTGAGCTTCTTGCCGAGCGTGAGGAGCGTCGCGTCGCTGACCAATGCGGTTGCCAGTGACATCGCGTCCGGGAGCCGTAACGCGGGGTGGTCGGCCCTGAGTCGCGCGGCTCGGTGGGCGATCGCGTGGTCGGTGGGCACGAAGCGGACACCGGCCGCATCCAGGAACCCATCGACCGTCGCATCAGTTCGCTGCTGCAGCGGCCGGACCATCACCTCGGCGTGGACCGTCGCGCCGATCAGCAGCTCGTCGCCCGCGGTCAGGCACGGACGGAGCTCATCGACGGCACGCTTGTGCTGCGCATCCCCGGGATCGAGAAACGCGATCAGCAGATCGGCGTCGAGCGCTACGCGCGCCACTCGTCCCGGAGCTGGTCAAGATGCCCAGGCGGGTAGGTCCCCGCTGGCAGGCTTCCGGCGTAACGATCGATCAGGTCCCCGGCGCGCTCGACCTCGATCCGACCGCGTCCAACGACGCGAATCACAACTTCATCACCGGCCTTGAGGCCGGCGTCTCGCAGCACCCGAACGGGGAGCGTGACCTGATGTTTGCTGGAAACCTTGCTCAACGCTTTACGAGTCTACCAATACGTAAAGCAGACTTCAGGCTACCGACCTCACGCATCGTTATTTGGAGACGGCGTAGCAGCCTGTGCTGGAAGCTGGCCGACGCTGTCGACAATTGCGGTGGTGAGTAGGGCTTCCCCGCGTACCTGCCCGCCGATACCGATCGTGGTCGTGCCAAGGTAGGTGTAGGTCTGGGGATCGAAGACAACGATATTTTTG
>Ga0302314_10022877_pt1 | contig 10230 bp, 8 predicted proteins | sample III_Palsa_N2_3_FD_200533 | JGI IMG/M metagenome (GOLD analysis project Ga0302314, IMG submission 200533) | Peat permafrost microbial communities from Stordalen Mire near Abisko, Sweden - III_Palsa_N2_3 | ecosystem: Environmental > Terrestrial > Soil > Palsa > Peat permafrost | place: Sweden... | reverse complement strand
AAGGCCTCACGGACTCCACCACCTATGCCGCGGCCGTGGTCGCGAGCCTCACGGGCGTGTTCGAGGGCCTGAACCACACCATCACCGACTTGACCATCCACGATACCAGCGCGAACGGGCTCGACGGGCTCTTCGGGCAACTGGCGCCGGGCGGGGTCGTGCGTGACATCCACCTGGTGGGGGCGAGCGTCAGCACGGGCGGCGGCCTCTGGAGCGGCAGCCTTGTCGGCCTGAACCGCGGCGTGATCATGGAAGCGTCGGTGACCGGGTCGGTGACCGGCGGCGCCGGATCTCGCGGGGTCGGCGGTCTCGTCGGCTACAACGAGGGCGCGATCGACGGCGTCACATCGAGCTCGGGCACGGTGAGCGGGACCTATCTGGTCGGCGGCCTGGTCGGCTTCAGCGACACGGCCGGCCAGATCGGCGCCTCCGGCTCCTCGGACACGGTGAGCGGAAGCGGCTGGGACATCGGCGGGCTGGTCGGCGACAACAATGGCGCGATCCACAACAGCGCCAGTTCCGGCGCGGTGAGCGGGCCTTACTGGGTCGGTGGCTTGGTCGGCATCAACTGGGGCACGATCACCGCGGGCTCGGCCACCGGGTCGGTCACCGGCGTGGGCGACACCAGCGTGCTGGGCGGCATCGGCGGCCTCGTCGGCGACAACAACGGCTTGATCAGCGCCTCCAGCTCGACGTCGGCGACGGTGAGCGGAGCCTATGTGGTCGGCGGCCTGGTCGGCTTCAGCGGCGCGACCGGCCAGATCGACATCTCCAGCTCATCGGACACGGTGACGGGCCTGGCCGGCGGCTGGGACGTCGGCGGCCTGGTCGGCGACAACGGCGGTCTGATCTATCGCGGCTCCAGCACCGGCGCGGTGAGCGGACCCTACTGGGTGGGCGGCCTCGTTGGCTTCAACTTCGGCACGATCACGGCGGGCTCGACCACGGAGTCGGTGACCGGCGACGACGGCTCGCGCGATCTCGGCGGCCTGGCGGGCTACAATGATGGCGCGATCACCGTCTCCAGCTCGACGTCGGGCACGGTGACCGGAACCTACGACGTCGGCGGCCTTGTCGGCTTCAGCGACACGGCCGGTCACATCAGCGCCTCCAGCTCGTCGGACGCGGTGACGGGCCTGGCCGGCGGCGGGGACGTCGGCGGCCTGGTGGGCGACAACGCCGGCCTGATCGACAACGTCGGCGGCGGCGGCCTCTACGGCGACAGCTTCAGTTCGGGCGCCGTCAGTGGCCCCGCCTGGGTCGGCGGCGTCGCCGGCGTCAACTCGGGCACGATCAATTTCACCACCAGCGACTCTCCCGTCACGGGCGTCACCGGCGTCGCATCCCGCGGCATCGGCGGTTTCGTGGGCTACAATGACAGCGGCGGGACCATTTACGGGGCGCAGGCCAGCGGCGCAGTGAGCGGTCTCTACTGGATCGGCGGCCTTGTGGGCCTCAACTTTGGCGCCGTCACAGAGGGCTTCCCGTCGAGCTCGGTGACCGGCGGATCCGGCTCCCGCGGCGTGGGCGGTCTGGCTGGGTATAACGACGGCACGATCACCAGCTCCTCCGCGGCCTCTGCGACGGTGAGCGGGACCAACCTTGTCGGCGGGCTCGTCGGCTTCAACGACGCGGCCGGCCAGATCGGCGGCCTCAGCAGCTCGAGCGACACGGTGACCGGAACCGGCTCGGATATCGGCGGCCTCGTCGGCGACAATGCCGGCCTGATCTCCGACAGCAACAGTTCTGGCTCGGTGACCGGACCCTACTGGGTCGGCGGCCTCGTCGGGATCAACGTCGGCACGGTCAACACGGACACAGCCGTCGGGCCGGTGACGGGCGACGGCGGTGCGCAAGGTATTGGTGGTCTCGTTGGCGCCAACGAAGGCGCGATCACCGGGTCGACTTGGGAGTCGGCCAGGGTGAGCGGAAGCTATGAGGTCGGCGGCCTGGTCGGCTTCAACGACACGACCGGCCAGATCGCCGACAGCTCCGCGCAAGATGGCACGGTCACGAGTCCCGTCGGGGGTTCGGAGATCGGCGGTCTGGTCGGCCGCAACGCGGGCTCGATCGACGGCAATAGCTTCAGTTCCGTCGACGTGAGTGGATCCGACTCTGTCGGCGGCCTTGTCGGTGCGAACTACGGCGCGATCATGCAGTCCTACAGCGAGTCTGACGTTACCTGGCTCGGCGGGACCAGCGTCGGTTTTGGTGGCCTGGTCGGCTACAATGGCGCGGGCGGGACGATCGAGAATACCTACACGCTCTCCAGCGTGGCCGCGCCTGGCGCCACCGACGTTGGGGGCCTGGTCGGCGAGGATTTGGGCAACATCAGCCTGAGCTGGAGTTCGGGTTACATTCAGGGGTCGAGCGGCGGCGGTCTCATCGGCTTTGTGGATGGCGCGGCGGCCCCGGTCACGCTGCAGTATCTCTACTGGAACGAAGCAACCAGCGGCCGAACTATCGGCATCGCCGCCACCAGCGGAACCGTGACCCAGACCGACGTCACCGGGATCGGCGGAACAACTGGCCTCAGCCCCACCGCCCAGTCGACCTATGTGGGCTTCGACTTCACCCACATCTGGACCATCGACCCCGGCGTCTCGCCGCCCACCCTGCTGCCGTAAGGCGATACCGGCGCCGGTTTTCCCGAGCTACTCCGCCGCCCATTCCTTCGGCACGGGCCACGCGCGCTGGTTGGCCAGGATGCCGGCGCGGCGGGTCTTTTCCTCGTCGGAGATGGTGGCCGGGTCCTCGCGGAACTCGGGGCCCAGCGCCATGGCCTTCTGCACCGCCGGCCGCTCGCCGATCTCCTCCAGCCAGCGCTTCACGTTCGGGAACTCCTCGATGTCGAGGCCGCGCATCTTCCAGTTCACCGACCAGGGGTAACAGATCATGTCGGCGATCGTGTATTCGCCCGCCGCCAGGTAGCGCTTGCCGAAGAGGCCCAGGTTCATCACCCCGTAGAGCCGGTGCGCCTCGTTGGCGAAGCGGCGCACCGCATAGGCGAGGTCACCGTTCTTCGGGTCCTGGGCGGCGCGGGCGAAATGGCCCTGTTCACCCAGCTTCGGGCCCTGGTTGCCGGTCTGCCAGTAGCACCACTGGGCGACCTCGTACTTCTTGCGCGGTTCGGCGGGCCAGAACTTCCCCGACTTTTCCGCCAGGTACATCATGATCGCGCCCGACTCGAAGATGGAAAGCGGCGCGCCGCCGCCGAGCGGTTCGTGATCGACGATGGCCGGCATGCGATTGTTGGGGGCGATCTTCAGATAGTCGGCGTCGAACTGGTCGCCGCGACCGATGTTCACCGGCTTGAACTGATAGGGAATGCCGGCTTCCTCGAGCAGGATGACGATCTTCTTGCCGTTGCCGGTGGGCCAGAAATAGAGGTCGATCATGGGGAAATCCTCGCGCGAAAGAATGACCGGTCGGGCGCTAAGCCGAATGCGCGGTCAATAGCACGCGGGGCGGCGGCGCCTAAGCCAGGTCCTTGGCCAGTTCGGCCCGCGTCTCATCGCTCAGGATCGCCAGGTGGGCGTATTTCGGGTGGTCGCAGCCCAGCAGGATGCGCGCGTTCGGAGCCCGGAAGGCGGCGACCTGCGCCGGCGTCAGCGGGAAGTGGAGGAAGTGCACCGAGGAGGTCTTGCCGTCCTCGCGGGTGCGCTCGATGTCGCCTTCCGGCGCCGCGGCGGCGCGGGTCCCGTCGATCTCGAGGAAGACGTGGTCCTCCACCCCGCCCAGCTCGGCCAGGGCGCGGGCGCGGCGCAAGGGATCGTCGATCTCGAACATCAGGGTCGCGGTCAGTTCCGAGCCCTGCGGGATCATCGGATTGTAGGCGGCCAGCTCGTCGGCGAGCTGTTCCTCGCCGCCCTTCTCGACCAGCAGCATCTCGTGGATCTGGAAGAGCATGGTCTCGAAGCTCTCGAAATAGACCGTCACCCAGGGGCCGAGCGAGACGCGGCGCAGGCGTTTGGCCGGCAGCAGGGCGGCGCGGCGCGCCTTGCGCTCGGCCGCGAAGGTCTCGATCGGGATGATGTCAGCGGCGGTGATCCGGCGGTCGGCGGCGGGCATCTGGCGGGTTCCTTTAGGCGAGGCCATAGGCGCGGGCCAGCACCTCGATGGGGTGGGATTCGCGCGGCGGCGCGCGGCCGTCCTTCAGATCGGCGCTGACCAGTTCGCCCAGGTGCTTGCAGGCCAGCGGGCAGTCCGAGCAGAGGGTGTCATTGGCCTTCTGCGTCACCAGGCGGGCGGCCGGCTTGCCCACCTTCACGGCCAGCGCATGGGTCTTCTTCATCACCCCGAAGGTGCCGCCATGGCCGGAGCAGCGCTCCACCAGGTCGACCTTGGTGCCCGGGATCAGCCGCAGCATCTCGGCCGACTTGGCGCCCATGTTCTGCGCCCGGGCGTGGCAGGCGTTGTGCACGGTGACGCCGCCCGCGATCGGCGCCAGCCCTTCGGCGAGGCCGTGGGCGCGCGACAGGGCGACGACATATTCGCAGATGTCCTTGGTGGCGCTGGAGAGCGTGCGGACGGCCTCGTCCTCGGGCAGGATCAGCGGCCACTCGAACTTCATCATCAGGCCGCAGCTGGCGGTGAGCGAGACCACGTCGTAGCCCTGGGCGATCCAGGGACCGAGCTCGGCGGCGACGCGCCTGGCGCGGTCGGCGACGTCGGCGATGTTCCCGGCTTCGAGCTGCGGCATGCCGCAGCATTCGGGATAGACCAGCTTGGCCTCGACCCCTTGCCGCGCCAGCACGGCCAGGGCGGCGCTGGCGGTGGAGGGCTGGTTATAGTCGGCGAAGCAGGTGGCGTAGACGACGGCCTTCTTCTTGCCGAACGCCGGCCCGGCGGGATCGGCCGCCGGCGCGGTCTTCGCCAGGTCCATCGCCGTCTTCGAATGGTACTTCGGCAGCAGGGCGTCGCGGTCGACGCCGAGCACGGATTCCATCAGGGGCCGGGTCAGGCCGTTGCCCTTGGCCGTCGCCCAGTTGGCGAGGCCGGCGACCGGCTGGGCCAGCTTGCCGTTGCGATCGGTCTGGCCGAGCTGCTCGGGGACGAACTCGCCGCCCTCGGCCTTGCGCTTGGCGGCGCGGTGACGAAGCAGCAGGTGCGGGAAATCCACCGCCCACTCATGCGGCGGCACGTAGGGGCACTTGGTCATGAAGCACATGTCGCAGAGCGTGCAGGCCTCGGTGACCTGGCCGTACTCGGACTTGGGCACGCCATCGAGCTCGCCGGTCGGGCCATTGTCGATCAGGTCGAACAGGCGCGGGAAGCTGTCGCACAGATTGAAGCAGCGGCGGCAGCCGTGGCAGATGTCGAACACCCGCTCCATTTCCAGCTCGACCTTCTCGAGGTCGTAGAAGTCTGGATCGCGCCAGGCGATCGGATGGCGGAACGGCGCGTCGAGCGAGCCTTCGCGCGGTTCGGTGGGGGTGTCGGTCATTGCAACTCCCCCCTCCCCCTTGAGGGGAGGGGCCGGGGGTGGGGGTCTGTCGCAGCGGGCTGGATGAGTGAGGGGCTAACTGGCGCCGGAGCGCGGGCGGAGAGAGCCCCTCACTCCCAACCCTCTCCCCTCGAGGGGGAGAGGGCCGAGGATTAGTCCAGCGATTCCAGCGCGCGCTGGAATCGGCCGGCGTGGGACTTTTCGGCCTTGGCGAGGGTTTCGAACCAGTCGGCGATTTCCTCGAAGCCTTCGTCGCGCGCGGTGCGGGCCATCCCCGGGTACATGTCGGTGTATTCGTGGGTCTCGCCGGCGATCGCGGCCTTCAGGTTGCTGCCGGTCGGGCCGATCGGCAAGCCGGTGGCCGGGTCGCCGACTTCTTCCATGAATTCCAGGTGGCCGTGGGCGTGGCCGGTCTCACCTTCGGCGGTGGAGCGGAACACGGCGGCGACGTCGTTGTAGCCTTCGACATCGGCCTTTTGGGCGAAATAGAGGTAGCGGCGGTTGGCCTGGCTCTCGCCAGCGAAGGCGTCCTTCAGGTTCTGCACGGTCTTGCTTTCGGCAAGCGACATAAATCAAGTCCTCTCGTGGATGGGCGGGCCCATGGGCCCGAACGCAGGCTCGTCGTACGGATCGAGACGGGGCCGGTCCAATCGTTTGATCTCATAAGCTCGATAGAACGCGTCGATGCGCGTCAGCCGAGCCGCGCGGCGATCAGCGCCTGGAAGGCCGCGAACAGTTTGTGCATCGCCGGCGCCTTGTAGGGATAGAGTTCGGGCGGATCCATGTCGTGGACGATCATGGCGGTGTCGGCCTCGAACACCAGCAACCGGCCCTGGCGATCCTCGGCGCAGTCGAGCGCGACATAGTCGAGCCCGAAGGCGGCGTGCAGGGCCTGGAAGGCGGCGGCGTGGCGGGCGGCGAAGCCGGTGTCAAAAGTCGCCATCATCGCGGCCTCTTCGGCGCGCTTGCCCGCGTCCTCGGCCATGCCGGCGTTCAGGTAATGCACCATCCAGTGCTCGGAGACGGCCATGTGGACGATGAACGGCCGTCCGGCCACCAGCGCCACGCGCAGCTTGCGGAAGCGCCCGTCCGGGCTGGCGTAGTCCACGAACGGCGAGACGTAGAAGGTCTCGCCCGCCTGTCGCTCGAGGTAGCCGCCGAGCTCGGCCGCGGTCTGCAGCTTCTCGAGCCCGGCCCCCGCATGCGAATCCACCGGACGCGCGATGATCGGAAAGCCTTCGTCGATCGCGGCCAGCTCGGCGCGGGCCACGCGGCGTGTCGGCGGGGCGACGAGGTCGGCGCGGCCGGCCAGCCGCGCCGGCGCGCGGTCGCGGCCGAGGGCGGCGATGGCGGAGACGTTGGCGTTCAGCATCGGGCGGGGCCAGGCCGCGGCGACGCCCGACAGCGCCCGTAGGATCGGCGCGTTGGCGTCCGACTCGCCCACGGCCAGGATCGCCAGGTCGTGGTCCGCCATGGGCGTGGGCGGCGGATCATCCGGGACCAGGAACAGCAGGTCGAGTTCGCCGTTCCAGCCGGCCAGCAGGAACTCCACCGGCGTCGAGGCCATCAGGTCGCCGGCCGCCACCAGCGCCAGCAGCCGCGGGCCTTCGCCCGTCCCGACCTTGCGACGAAAGCGCCGCTGCCGTGCGAGGGCGTCGGCCTGAAGCGCCAGCGCCTGGTCGCGCTGACCGGTCAGCTGCAGCAGGGTGGAAAGATCGAGCATGGCGCCGACGTCCGGCGGGCTGGCCGTCGCCCGCGCCATCAGCGCGTTCCAGGTCGGCTGCGGGTCCTGGCCGGTGAAGATGAGCCGGGCGAGGCCCGCGAGGCCGGCGGTGACGGCGGGCTCGCTCACGCCGGAGCCCGGCCGGTCACGGAACCACCACCGCCTTGCCGATCACCGCCCGGTCCGCGAGCGAGTCGAACGCCGCGCGCCAGTCGTCCAGCGCATATTCGCGGTGCACGCGTGGCTTCAGCCGGCCCTCGGCGGCCAGCTTCCAGATCGCCGCGGTGTTCTCGCGGCCGCGCTCGGGGAACTGGCGGCCGTATTCGCCGGCGCGCACGCCCATCACCGAGAAGCCCTTGATCAGCGGCATGTTGACCGAGACCGTCGGAATACGCCCCGAGGTGAACCCCACCACCAGCAGGCGGCCGTTGAAGGCGATGCAGCGCACGCTCTCGTCGAACACGTCGCCGCCCACCGGATCGTAGATCACGTCGGCGCCGCGCCCGTCGGTCAACGCTTTCACCGCTTCACGGAAGCCGCCGGTGACATTGACGATCGCATCGGGGGCGTATTCCTCGGCGATCACCGCCAGCTTGGCGTCCGAGGCCGAGGCGGCGATCACCCGACAGCCCAGCAGCTTGGCGAGGTCGACGCAGGCGAGGCCGACGCCGCCCGCCGCGCCATGCACCAGCACCCACTCGCCGGCTTCGACCTGGGCGCGGCGGACCAGGGAGACATAGGCGGTCAGATAGGCCGCGCCGAAGCCGGCGGCTTGGCCAAAGCTGAATTGTTCGGGCTTGGCGCGCAGGCCCTGGGCCTGGGTGAGCGCCATCTCGGAGAAGCCGCCGATCCGCGCGCCGCCGGCCACCGCGTCGCCGATCTTCCAGCGCTCGACGCCCTCGCCGAGCTTGGCCACCACGCCGGCCATCTCAAGGCCGGGAATGAACGGCAGCGGCGGCTTGTGCTGGTATTCGCCGCGGGTCATCAGCAGGTCGGGGAAGTTGACCGCCGCGGCGCGCACCTCGACCAGCACCTCGCCCGGGCCGGGATCAGGGGTCGGAATCTCCTTCAGGACCACGCCGGCGTAATTCGGCGCCAGTTCCTCGACCACCACCGCCCGCATCCGATCTCCTCCCGATCCTTGCCTTTCAGCGCCGCCTTGTGGATGGCGGCTTCGACGACGCCCCGCCCGTCAGGGCGCCATGCGCGGCGCGGTCCCCAGTCCGCCGAGGATCAGGGAGACGCAGAATTCGGTCGCGCCTGGCACGTCCGGCGGGTCGCGCAGCAGCATCCGATCGCCGACGTCACGCGCGATGGCGATGCAGGCGGTGGTCAGGTAGTCGACGTCCACCCGGGGCGCGAGGCCGCGCTCCATCACCTCGATCAGCGCCGTGCGAACCTCCTCGCTCACGGCCAGCATCTCGGGGGTTTCGCGGCTCGTCGGCTCCGGCTCGTGGATCTTGCCGCGCGCGCCCCAGATCCGGTCTTCCTCGGCGATGAATTCGAAATAGGCCTGGATCGCGCCGCGCACGTAGGATTCGAAGTCGCTCGCCTTCAGATACTCGGCGTGAAGGATCGGCCGGAACCGCCGCGCGCCGTCATCGGCCAGGGCGGTGACCACCTCCTCCTTGGAGCGGTAGTAGTTGTAGAAGGCGCCGACCGAGAGGCCGGTGCGGCGGATGATGTCGCGCACCGTCGCCGTCTCGAACCCCAGTTCGCGAAAGACCTCCCGCGCGGCGTCGAGGATCGCTTGGCGGTTGGCGAGCTTGGTCTGTTCACGCTTGCCGGGACTGAGATAGGCGACGTCGGACATCTCCCTAGGATCGGGCGCCCGCGCGGCGAAGTCCATCGCGGACGGACGATCGGAGACGCGAGGCCGCAGGACGAGGCAATTGGGCGCGCGTTCGCTTGCGGCTAAGCTCGGGCCGGGTCAGGCATGGCTAGAATTGGCCACGGAAAACACGGAAAGGGTCTCGACGCGGCGAAGCGTCTGACTTGGTCTCAAGTCCGTCGAACGATTCTCGATTTAATCGTGAGAAGCACGGGTTCGCATTTCCGTGTTTTCCGTGTTTTCCGTGGTTCCAAAGGGCATCGCCGCCACCCGGCTGCGCCGCGCTCAGGGTGTGGCGGAGGCGGAGTGATCGAGTTCGGGCGAGTTGCAGGTGGAGACGCATTTGCTCCAGCCGGACGAGCAATCGTCGGGGTGGTCGCCGGCGCGGCAGAAGTACATGGTCTGGGCGCAACTCATCCGGCATTCGGACGGGTCGGCCGTCGGCGACATCGGCGGTGCGTAGGCGACGGTGGGCGGCGGCGCCTCCGTGCCCGCCGGGGCGGCGTTGGCGACCGGATCGGGCTTGGCGGGCGGCGGAATCACCAGCTTGCCGCCGTCGGGCATGACATCGGCCGATGCGGCGATCGCGATCGTCGGCAGCATCACGAGCACGAGGGCCAGGCGGGCGAGCATGGCGAGAGCATGGCCCGCCGCGTCTTAAGACCCGATTAACCACGTTCGGCGGTCAGACGGTCCGCTGGGCGCGGTCCTTCTCGTTGGCGCCGCGGATCGAGCTGCGCGCCTCTTCCCACTGCTCGTCGGTCCAGTTGCGTAAGGTGGAGAAGCCGCCGCCGCCCGCCAGCCAGGCGCCGCCGTCGATGGCGACGGTCTGGCCGTTGACGTATTCCGAGCCCGGATGGAGCAAGTAGACCGCCAGGTTGGCCAGCTCCGGCATCCGCCCGACGCGGCCCAGCGGATTGCCGGGCGAGGACTCGTCGGCGGTATCACCGATGTCGCGCGCGCCGCTCGGATTGAGCCGCGCCCAGGCGCCTTCGGTGGGGAAGGGGCCTGGCGCTATTGCGTTGAAGCGGATGCCCTTGGGCGCCCACTCCACCGCCAGCGACTGGGTCATCACGTTCAGCCCCGCCTTCGACATCGCCGAAGGCACCGTGTAGGGCCCGCCGTGCCAGATCCAGGTGGTCAGGATCGACAGCACCGAGCCCTTCTTGCCCTCGGCGATCCAGCGCTTGCCGCACTCCAGGGTGACGAAGAAGGAGCCGCGGAAGACGA
>Ga0302314_10022875_pt1 | contig 10230 bp, 7 predicted proteins | sample III_Palsa_N2_3_FD_200533 | JGI IMG/M metagenome (GOLD analysis project Ga0302314, IMG submission 200533) | Peat permafrost microbial communities from Stordalen Mire near Abisko, Sweden - III_Palsa_N2_3 | ecosystem: Environmental > Terrestrial > Soil > Palsa > Peat permafrost | place: Sweden... | reverse complement strand
CGTGGAGCTCGGCCCGGACGCCACCCTCACCGCCCTGGTGCGGGAGGCGCTGCCGGACGCGGTCGCGGTGCCGCTGCTGCGCCGCGACCGCGACGAGCCGGCCACCGCACTGACCGCGCTGGGCCAGGTCCACGTCCAGGGCCACGCCGTCGACTGGAACGCACTGTTCACCGGCGAGCAGCCACCGCGCGTCGACCTGCCGACCTACCCCTTCCAGCGCCGCCGCTACTGGCTGGAGCCGGCCGGCCGCCCGGCGGACGCCGCCGGTCTCGGCCTCGGCACCGTGGACCACCCCTTCCTCGGCGCGGCCGTGGTCCTGCCGGACGGCGAGGGGGTGCTGCTCACCGGCAGCCTCTCCCTCCGCAGCCACCCCTGGCTCGCCGACCACGCCGTCCAGGGCACCGTCGTCGTCCCCGGAACGGCGTTGCTGGAACTGGCCATCCGGGCCGGCGAGGAGGTCAGCGCGGGCCTGCTGGACGAACTGGTGGTGGAGGCCCCGCTGCTGCTCCCCGCCCAGGGCGGCATCCACCTCCAGGTTGCGGTGGGGAGCCCGGACCCGACCGGCGCCCGCCCGGTCACCCTGCACTCGCGTCCGGCGCAGCACGCGGCCGAGGGCGGGGAGGAGGGGAAGGACGGAGCCGACTGGACCCGGCACGCCTCGGGCCTGCTGGCCGCACCGGTGGAGCCGGCCCGGCCCCCGTTCGCGCCGACCACCTGGCCGCCGCCCGGGGCCGAGCCGCTGGCCGTGGACGGCGTGTACGGGACGCTGTCGGCCGCCGGCCTGGACTACGGCCCCGCCTTCCGCGGACTGCGGGCCGCCTGGCGCGACGGCGAGGACTTCTACGCCGAGGTCGCCCTGCCGGAGGACCGGCGCGAGCAGGCCGCCCGGTTCGGCCTCCACCCCGCACTGCTGGACGCCGCAGTCCACCTGACCGCCCATCACAATCTCGCCGGTACGCCGGAGGGCTCCAGCCTGCTCCCGTTCGCCTACGAGGGCGTGCAGGTGCATGCGACCGGCGCGGTCGAACTCCGGGTGCGGCTCCGGCACACCGACGCCGACACCATCTCGGTGGAGGCCGCGGACGCGACCGGGGCACCGGTCGCCTCCGTCGCCGCGCTCCGCGCCCGTCAGGTCACCGCCGCGCAGCTCGCCTCCGCGCAGGCCGCCACCGCCCACGCCGCGCTGCGGGACGAGCTCTTCCGACTCGACTGGACGCCGCTGCCGCTCCCCGCCCACTCGCCCCTCCCGTCCGTCCCCTGGACCGAGCTGCTGGTGGAGGAGCACTCCGCGGCCGACGTCCCGGAGGCGGCCCGGGCCGTCCTGCTGAGCACCCTGACGGCGGTGCAGGCGCACCTGGCCGACCCGGACCCGCAGTCCGCGCGGCTGGTCGTCGTCACCCGGGGCGCCGTGGCCGCCGCTGCGGAGGAGCGGCCGGCGCCGGCCTCCGCCCCGCTGTGGGGTCTGCTCCGCTCGGCCCAGGCCGAGCACCCTGATCGGCTGCTGCTGGTGGACCTGGACGACGACCCCGACTCGGAGGCCGCGCTGCCCGCCGCCGTGGCGGCCGCCATCGCGGCGGGTGAGCCGCAACTCGCCCTGCGCATAGGCGAGGCCCGGGTGCCCAGGCTGGCCAGGACCGCCGCCCCGACCGGTGCCGCCCCCGTGTCCTGGAACCCGGACGGCACCGTGCTGATCACCGGCGGCAGCGGGGTGCTGGCCGGAGTGCTGGCCCGGCACCTCGTCGCCACCCGGGGGGCACGACGGCTGCTGCTGCTCTCCCGCCGTGGGGCCGAGGCCCCGGGCGCGGAGCAGCTGCGGGCGGAACTCACCGCCCTGGGCGCCGAGGTGGCGTTCGCGGCGGCCGACACCGCCGATCGGGAGGCGCTGGCCGCCGTGCTGGCGGCGATCCCGGCCGAGCACCCGCTGACCGCCGTGGTCCACACCGCCGGCGTGGTCGACGACGGCGTCATCGGCTCACTGACACCCGAGCGGCTGGACACGGTGCTCCGTCCGAAGCTGGACGGCGCCTGGAACCTGCACCGACTGACGCTCGACCAGCCACAGTTGGCCGCGTTCGTGCTCTACTCCTCGGTCGCGGCGGTGTTCGGCGGCCCGGGCCAGTCCGCGTATGCCGCCGCCAACACCTTCCTGGACGCCCTCGCCGTCCACCGGCGGGCCAACGGCCTGCCCGGCCAGTCCCTGGCCTGGGGCCAGTGGGCCGAGGTCAGCGGCGTCACCGCGCAGTTGGGCGAGGCCGACCTGCGCCGCGCGGCGCGGGCCGGGGTGCGGCCGATCAGCTCCGCCCGGGGCGTCGAACTCTTCGACGCGGCAGCGCTGGTGGGCGACGCCTACCTGGTTCCGGCCCCGCTGGCGCTGAACGCCCTGCGCGGCACGGCGGTCCATCCGCTGCTGCGCGGACTGGTCCGCCCCGCACGCCGGAGCGCGCGGGCGGCCGTCGCCGAGGGGCCCTCGCTCGCGCAGCGGCTCTCCGGGCTGGACGGCGAGGGCCGTGAGGCCGCGCTGCTGGAACTGGTCCGGACCGGGGTCGCCGCCGTCCTGGGCGCCGAGCCCGACTCGGTGCTCGCCCAACGTCCCTTCAACGAGCTGGGGTTGGACTCGCTCACGGCGGTCGAGCTGCGCAACCGGCTGACTGCGGCGACCGGCCTGCGGCTGCCGCCGACGGTGACCTTCGACCATCCGACTCCGGCCGAACTCACCACGCACATCGCCCGGTTGCTCACCGACCTGCCGACGGTCGCGCCGTCGTCCCCGGCGCCTTCGTCCGCGCCGGCGACAGCGTCCGGGGCGGCCGACCCGCTCTCCCAGCTGTACCGACGGCTCGCCGCCCAGGGCAAGTTCGCCGAGGCCTCGGCGCTGATCGGGGTCGCCTCGCACCTCCGTCCGCGCTTCGCGACGGCGGAGCGGGCCGTGCACGCCCTGCCGCCGATCCGGCTGGCGTCCGGTGACGCCCAGGCCGCCCTGGTCTGCTTCCCCGCGCTCAGCGCCATCTCCGGCCCGCACGAGTACGCCCGCTTCGGGCACGACTTCCAGGGCGAGCGGGACGTCTTCGTGCTCCCCTCGCCGGGCTGGAAGGAGGACGACCACCTGCCGCAGGACCTGGACGCCTTCCTCCGGCTGCACACCGAGGCCGTGCTGGAACTGGTCGGCCCGGACCGGCCGATCGTGGTCGTCGGACGCTCCATGGGCGGCTGCGTGGCGCACGCGGTCACCGCCAGGCTGGAGCGGCAGGGACGCCCGGTGGCCGGACTGGCGCTGATCGACGCCTACCCGATCGACAGCGCCGTCCGCGAGGGCATGGGGGAGTGGTGGCTCAACGCCATGCTCACCGGGATGCTCGACCGGATCGAGCGCTACGACATGGTCTGGAGCGACGCCAGCCTGACCGCGATGGGCGGCTACAACAACGTCTTCGCCACCTGGCAGCCGGAGCCGGTCGACGCGCCGATCCTCTCCGTGCGCGCCGACACGCCGCTGCGCGGCACCGTGGTCGACCCGACGGCCCGCCACGACTGGCGCGCCTACTGGCCCCTCCCGCACGAGGCGGTGGACGTCACCGGCGACCACTTCACCCTGCTGGAGCAGCACACCCCGACGACGGCGCACGCCGTCCGGCAGTGGATCGAGAAGAAGGAGCAGCAATGGTCAGCCCAGTCAGCCCGGTAACCGAGGTCTCGCCGGTCACGGTCGTCACCGGAGCCGCCTCCGGCATCGGCGAGGCGACGGTGCGACTGTTCCAGGAGCGCGGGCACCGGGTGGTGGCCGTCGACCAGGACGCCGAGGGCCTGGCGAAACTCGCGGTCCTGGACGGCGTGCTGACCCTGGCCGGTGACGTCGCGGTGCCGGAGACCAGCACCGAGGCGGTCCGGCTGGCGGTGGAGCGCTTCGGCCGGCTGGACGTCGCGGTGCTCAACGCCGGCATCGGCGGATCCGGGCCGCTGGAGTCCGAGGGCGCCATCGAGCGCTTCGACCGGCTGTTCGCGGTGAACGTCCGCAGCGTCGCGCTCGGCATCAGGGCCGCGGCGCCGGCCCTGCGGGCCTCCGGGGGCGGCGCGATCGTCGCCACCTCCTCGGTCTCCGGCCTCCGGGGCGACCCGGGGACCTGGGGCTACAACGCCACCAAGGCGGCGGTGATCAACCTGGTGCGCGGCGCGGCCATCGACTACGCCGCGCAGCGCATCAGGATCAACGCCATCGCGCCGGGCGGCACCGTCACGGCGCTGACCAGCGGGGTGCTGGCGCACCCGGAGCTGGGCGAGGAGGTCACCCGCCGGATCCCGGCCCAGCGCTGGGCCGATCCCCGGGAGCAGGCCGAGGTGGTCTGGTTCCTCGCCTCCCCGGCGGCCTCCTACGTGACCGGGGTGACCGTCCCGGTCGACGGCGGCCTGAGCGCCAACGGCGGCATCCTGCTCCCGCCGCCGGCCCGTTGACCCCTTCCGTCCCGTTCCCTCATACCCGTCCTGACCAATCGACTTCGAGGAGACCACTCATGAGCAACGACACGATCGAGAGCAACAAGGCCCTGGCCCGCCGGTACTTCGAGGAGCTGGTCAACGGTCAGCGACTGGAGCTGCTGGAGGAGTTGGTGGCCGCCGACGCCGCCGACGAGGCCCGGGTGGGCATCGGCGGCACCGGCACCCGCTCGGACTTCCAGGACCACCTGGAGTGGCTGTGGAAGAGCGTCAAGGAGCTGACCGTGACCCTGGACGACGTCGTCGCCGAGGGGGACCGGGTGATCGCCTTCTGGACCATCGACGGCATCCACGAGGGCTTCGTCTTCGGCCTGGAGGGCACCGGCCGGCACTTCCGCGGCCGCAGCATCAGCACGCTGACCATCCGTGACGGCAAGGTCGTCCGCTACAACGTGCTCCCCGACCGGCTGGGCATCATCCAGCAGCTGACCGGCGAGTCCGCCTGATCCCCACCCCGCCCGCCGCCCGGCCGGAGTCCTCCGGCCGGGCGTTCCGCCGACCCCGGCGAGACCAGGAGAGCCGATGGCAACCGAACTGACGACCCATGACATCGAAGAGATCCGGCAGCTGCTGGCCCGCTTCGCGCACGTCTTCGACAACGGCGAACGGGAGCAGCTGGACCAGGTCTTCACCGAGGACGGCACCATCGAACTGGTCCGCAGCGAGAGCAGGTTCTTCCACGGCCTGGACGCGATCAAGGACTTCAACAAGCTCCTCGGCCCGCAGTCCCCGGACCACCACACCCTGGACACCGTGCTGACCGTCGACGCGGACGGCACGGTCCGGGGCCGCAGCCGCTACCTGGCGCTGCTCGCCGACGGCAGCATCCACAACGGCGACTACCTCGACGTCCTCCGCCGCACCCCTGAGGGCTGGCGCATCGCGCTGCGCCGCTCCGTCCCCCGCTACCCGGCCCCGGCCGCCGAGTAGCCCCGGGGGTCGAGCCCGGATCCGATCGGTTTTGAAAAGACCGGGCAATTCTTTCGGCCGGCCGTTGAACCGTGCGCCGACGCGCCTACGTGATTCTCAGTGTGCGCTCCGGAAAGGCTCCACAACTCGTGGGCCGCTCCGGAACTGTCACGTGCAGCCCTAGATCACTGCGCCTCGCAGGAGGCGCGTGCAGATCCAGAGAAATGAGTGTGCACATGAGCGTCATGTCGAAGCTGAAGCGTGCCGCGCTGGCCACCGGGACGGCCACGTTGCTGGCCGGAACGGCCGTGCTGGCGACCTCCGGAATGGCTTCCGCGGCCACGCCCCACGTCTTCAAGCTCTGCGCGAAGGGCAACTACACCGCGTTCGCGTCCATCCCGCAGCAGGGCGGGTTCGCGACGGTGCTGATCACCCCCGGCCACTGCCAGTCGCTCCCGGTCCTCAGCACCACCACCTACGGGGACGTCTGGGGTCTCTACAACACGGGCCACCACGCCAAGTTCCTCGTCGGCCAGGTCCACTTCAAGGCCGGTGCCGGGTGGAGCGGTGCCGCCGAGGGCAAGACCAACAGCGCCCACCTGGTCAAGCTCGGCTAGCAGGTGACTTCGCGCCGGGAGTCGGGGGGCTCCGGGCGGCGGGTCGGGTTTCGTCGATGCCGGGGAGTTCGGGCGCTGCGCCCGGGCTCCCCGGTCGAGATATTGGTGAAACGTTCGACTGTCATTCAACTGTCTTAATCCGCGGGGGTGTGCGGTCGAATTCCGGGTGCCGGTCCGTCAACCCACGGTCGAAACGGCCTCCTGCGAGTGATTTGCCGCCATGTCGGAGCATCTGTGCTCGAACTTGCGCGATGCTGGCACCAGTGCTTCGTCTTCGAAGCAACTGGTTTGCCATTCAGCTGACCCGAGTGAGCAGGGCGGGCAGGTCCCCGCCGCCGAAGGAGCGCAGATGTCCGTATCCCGTGTCGTGTCCCGATTCCGGTCCCGCTTTCTGGCCGTGCTGAGCGCCGCGGTGGTGGCGAGCGGCCTGGCGGTCGCCGCTCCGGCGACACCCGCCGCCGCCAACGGGTCCTTCGTGGTCAGCGAGGCGCAGTTCAACCGGATGTTCCCGGGTCGGAACCCCTTCTACACCTACCAGGGCCTGGTAGGCGCGCTGAGCGCCTACCCCGGCTTCACCACCACCGGAAGCGACGCGGTGCGCAAGCGCGAGGCCGCGGCCTTCCTGGCCAATGTGAGCCACGAGACCGGCGGACTGCGGTACGTCGTGGAGCAGAACAAGGCCAACTACAGCCACTACTGCGACCAGGGCCGGCCGTACCACTGTCCGGCCGGCCCGAGCGCCTACTACGGCCGCGGTCCGCTGCAGCTCAGCTGGAACTACAACTACAAGGCGGCCGGTGACGCCCTGCACATCGACCTGCTGGACAACCCGTACCAGGTGGAACGGGACGCCACCGTCTCCTGGAAGACCGGCCTGTGGTTCTGGAACAGCCAGACCGGCGCCGGGTCGACGACCCCGCACAACGCCATGGTCAACGGCAGGGGCTTCGGTGAGACGATCCGCAGCATCAACGGGGACCTGGAGTGCAACGGCAAGAACCCGGATGAGCGCAACGACCGGATCAACCTCTACAAGAGGTTCGTCGCCGACCTGGGCACCGACGTCGGCGGCGGCAATCTCTCCTGCTGAGCCGTCCCGCGAGGCAGCCCGGCGGTCGGGGTAAGGGTCCGCTAGGGGTGGTCTAGGGGTACGGCGGCGCAGGGAGCCCTCGTTAGGTTCGAGGCATCCCCGGGACCCGTGAGGGTCCCGGCTTCGTTCGACGAACGCGCCGACCAAACCACCCCGAGACCCACGGAGTTCCAGCATGCCCCGATCCAGCGCCGTCCGATCCAGATCGGGACGCATCCCGCTGCTCGCCGGAAGTACGGCTGTGGTCCTGCTCCTTGCCGCCTGCAGCTCCAGCAGCACGGCCGACGTCGCCAAGGGCGCGTCGTCCACGCCGGTGAAGGGAGGCACCCTCACCTACGCCATCGACACCGAGCCGATCTCCTTCGACATCCAGGTCAACCAGCAGGACGTCACCGCCGCCATCGACCGCAACATCGTCGACTCGCTGGTCTACGAGGACAGCAGCGGCGCGTTCCACCCGTGGCTGGCCAAGTCCTGGACGGTGTCCAAGGACCTCAAGACCTACACCTTCCACCTGCGCGACGACGTCAAGTTCACCGACGGCACGCCCTTCAACGCCGCCGCCGTCAAGGTGAACTTCGACCGGATCGCGGCGCCCGCGACCAAGTCGCAGTACGCGGTCAGCCTGCTCGGCCCCTACGCCGGCACCAAGGTCATCGACGACGACACCGTCCAGGTCTCCTTCACCAAGCCCTACGCGCCCTTCCTCCAGGACGCGAGCGCTCCCCAGTTGGGCTTCTACTCGCCGGCCACGATCGCGAAGAACGGCGGCCAGTTGGGCTCCGGCGGTGCGGTCGACGTCGGCACCGGGCCGTTCGAGTTCACCAGCTACACCAAGGGCCAGAGCGCCGTCCTCACCCGCAACCCGGCCTACGACTGGGCGCCGCAGGGCGACCCCGACCAGGGCCCGGCCTACCTCGACCAACTGGTCTTCCGCTTCCTGCCGCAGGACTCGACCCGGATCGGCGCGCTGCAGAGCGGCCAGGTCCAGGTGGCCTCCGCCGTGCCGCCGGTCGACGTGAAGGCGCTGAAGGCGCAGTCCGGACTGCAGGTGCTGTCCAAGACGGCCCCGGGCGCGGTCTACAGCCTGATGCTGAACGCCTCGATCGCCCCCTTCAACGACCCGCTGGTGCGCCAGGCGGTGCAGCGCGGCATCGACATCAGCACCGACGTCAACAGCGTCTACTTCGGCGTCTACCCGCGCGCCTGGAGCCCGATCTCCCCGGCCACCGCCGACTACGACAAGTCCCTGGAGAACAGCTGGCCCTACGATCCGACGCTCGCCAACAAGCTGCTCGACGAGGCCGGTTGGACCGGCCGCAACGCCGCCGGCTACCGCACCAAGGACGGCAAGCAGCTCACCGTCGAGTGGCCGCTGATGCCCCAGCAGTTCATCCGCGAACAGCGTGACATCCTCGGCCAGGCGATCCAGGCCGACCTGAAGAAGATCGGCATAGCGGTCGACCGCCCCCGGCTCGACATCGGCACCTACCTCGCCAAGGTCTACGGCGGCCAGGAGTCCATCGCCGACTACAGCTGGGCCAGCGCCGGACCGGACGTGCTGCAGCTCTACTTCAACAGCGCCAGCCAGCCGTCCACCGGCGGCGCCAACGCGACCTTCATCAAGGACGCCCAGCTCGACGCCCTGACCAACGCGGGCCAGGCGACCCTGGACCCGGCCGCCCGGGCCCAGGACTACGACCAGGTCCAACAGCGGGTCACCAACCTCGCCCTGGACATCCCGATCTACGTCGAGACCACCATCGACGGCGCCTCGGACAAGGTGCACGGGCTCACCTTCGACCCGCACACCTGGCTCGACTTCCACGACACCTGGCTGGGTAAGTGACGTGACCGCCGCCACCGTGGTCAGAGGGGTCGCCAAGCGGCTGGCCGGCGCGGTCGCCGTGCTGCTCGGGGCCGCCACCGTCGCCTTCGTCGCGCTCCAGCTGATACCCGGCGACCCGGTCACGGTGATGCTGGGGCCCGGCAACGCCGCCAGTCCGGCCGTCCGCGCGCAGATCCGGGCGCAGTTCGGACTGAACCAGCCGGTCGCCCTGCAGTACCTGCACTATCTGGGGAACCTCGCCCGGGGCGACCTGGGCGAGTCCTACCAGCTCCAGCGGCCGGTATCGGCGCTGATCGGCGAGCAGCTCGGCCCGACCGTCCAACTCGGACTCGCGGCCCTGGTGCTGGCCCTGGTGCTGGCGGTGGCGGTGGCCGTGGCCACCGCCGGCCGCCGGCCGGCGCTGCGGGCGGCGGCCTCGCTGATCGAGCTGCTGACCGTGTCCAGCCCCTCGTACTGGATCGGCATCCTGCTGCTCACCGCCTTCTCCTTCCAGCTGCACGTCTTCCCGGTCGTCGGCGACCAGGGCTTCGCCGCCCTGGTGCTCCCGGCCGTCACCCTGGCCCTCCCGCTGACCGGGGTGCTGGCCCAGGTGCTGCGGGAGGGGCTGGAGGCGGCGCTCGACCAGCCGTTCGTGGTGACCGCCCGTGCCCGCGGGCTGAGCGTCACCGCCGTCCGGCTGCGGCACGCGCTGCGGCACGCGGCGGTCCCGCTGGTGACCCTCACCGGATGGCTGACCGGCTCGCTGCTCGGCGGTGCGGTGCTGGTGGAGACCGTCTTCGGTCGGCCCGGCATCGGCGCGCTGGTCCTCCAGGCCACCACCAACAAGGACATGCCGCTGGTCATCGGCCTGGTCCTGCTCTCGGCCCTGGTCTTCGTCCTGCTCTCGACCCTGGTCGACCTGCTCTACCTCGTCATCGACCCGCGCCTGAGGACAGGGTGATCACGCCATGACCGAGCTCGACACCGCGCCCCCGGCGGCGGCAGCGGCGCCGCCGGCCGCGCCCGCCCGGCCGACCCGCGTCCGCCGCCGCCGTACCGGGCGGGCCACCCTGTACCTCGCCTCGGCCGTGCTGCTGCTGATCGTGCTGGTGGCACTCGACCCCGGCCTGTTCACCAGCGCCTCGCCGATCGACACCGACCCGATCCACGCGCTGACCCCGCCGAGCGGCGCGCACTGGTTCGGCACCGACCAGCTCGGCCGCGACATCTTCACCCGCGTCGTCTACGGCACCCGGGCCTCGCTGCTGCTCGGCAGCGGCTCGACGGTGCTGGCCGCC
>Ga0302314_10022874_pt1 | contig 10231 bp, 8 predicted proteins | sample III_Palsa_N2_3_FD_200533 | JGI IMG/M metagenome (GOLD analysis project Ga0302314, IMG submission 200533) | Peat permafrost microbial communities from Stordalen Mire near Abisko, Sweden - III_Palsa_N2_3 | ecosystem: Environmental > Terrestrial > Soil > Palsa > Peat permafrost | place: Sweden... | reverse complement strand
GCAGCCGAGAATCGCAGCGCTTCCGCCGCCGCATCATCCTCACGCGGCACGGTGCGAAACACAATCTCGCCAGCCTCGCGATACCCAGTCTCAATCGCATCCACCAGCCGCGACCGTACCTCACTCGACAACGCAAGGCGATCCATTAACACATAAATCGGTCGCGTCTCCAGCACATTGAAGTCCAGCTCCAGCAACGACTCCGGCGTAGAAAACTCAACAACCTTTCCCGCCCCCAGTCCATCGGCAGAAGCCTGCCACAACCGCCCAAACCCGCGGCGACGCAGCTCACCTAGCCTGTCCTTGACCGCCTCCGTCACGTTCACCGCAACAGGAGCAACCACAGCCTTCTTCACCTTGACTGACTTCTTCGGTGCAGGCGCAGCCTCCACTTCGGTCGAAGGCCCAACCAAAGCCTCTAGCTTCACCTCGCGACGAACGACAGGGAACAGCGCATACACCCGCGTTCCTTCGGGCTTCGCCAGCAACCGCGTCGCAATCTCATCTACCGTGTCATGCCGAACGATGCCGCCGCAATGCAGACACGTCACAGTACCGCAGCGTGCATACAGCAGTCGCAGGTAGTCATAAATCTCCGTCGCCGTAGCTACAGTCGATCGCGGATTGCGCGTCTGGTTCTTTTGCTTGATAGCAATCGCCGGCGCAAGCCCATCCATAAAGTCGACATCCGGCTTCTCGATGCGCTCGAGAAACTGCCGCGCATACGCCGACAAGCTCTCGACATAACGCCGTTGCCCTTCGGCATACACAGTATCGAACGCAAGCGACGACTTACCCGACCCCGAGACACCGCTCACCACCGTCAGCGCATTGTGTGGAATATCGACATCAATGTTCTTGAGGTTATGCGTCCGCGCCCCGCGGATTGTGATCTGGTTATTCGGAGGTATCGTTGCCATTCTTTATCCACGCCCCTGTTGCGGTCGCAGCATCTCAATCAGCAGCAGGCAAGCGCCCACAACAATTGCAGAGTCCGCGACATTAAAGTCCGGCCAGTGATAGTGGACGATATGCACCTCAAGAAAATCCACGACATACGCAAACCGCCAGCGGTCGTATAAATTCCCAATCGCTCCACCAAGAATCAACGCCAGCGAAAACGAAGTCAGCGTAATCGTTCGACCCATACGCCAGATCATCACCAGCACCACGATCACGGCAGCGACTGAAAATCCAATCAACATGCTACGCACCAACTGCGGCGATCTCGCGCCTTCAAACATGCTGAACGCCGCGCCCGTGTTGAGCACATGCGTCAGCCGGAAGATCTTCGGAATCACCGTAATCGCATGGCCGGATGGAATATGCGCCACGATCCACATCTTTGAAAGCCGATCAAGCACAATCACCACTGCTGCAATCAACAACAACACCAAACGCGCATCGCGCTTCTTCGACGAACGAACCATTAAGCCGCCTCCCCATTCATCGGCGCAAACCCGATAGCGTCCAGCGCTTCCGCGCACCGCGTGCATACCACCAGCCAGCGACCGTCGGCTCCCACATCAGGAACCACACGCCAGCAGCGTCCGCACTTCGAGCCATCAGCAACAGTCGCACGAATCATGATCCGAGCCTCATCGTTGCTCGCACCCACAACCTGCACGCTCGCTTGCGACACGTTGAAGAACTCCGCCAGCGACGCTTCATACTTCATCAGCAACAAAGCATCCGGCGATCCCTCAGCAGCAATCACCTGCACGCTAGCCTCCAACGATTTTCCAATCGTCTTCGACAGCCGTAGTGCTTCAAGCTCCACCATCACCGTGGTGCGAATCTCCAACAACCGTTCCCACTCTGCTTCAAGTCCCGCAATCGCTCCGGGAACAATCTCCGCAAGATCAGGGAACAGCGCCAGATGCACGCTCGACGCGCGTCCTTCCACCTGCGGCAGATGCTGCCAAACCTCATCCGCTGTAAACGAAAGTATCGGTGCGATCAACCGCGTCATGGCTTCGACAATCCGCCACATCGCCGTCTGCGCGCTTCTGCGTCCAAGGCTCTTCGGAGCCAGCGTATACAGCCGGTCCTTCACCACATCCGCATACAGCGCACTCAGGTCCGTATTCGTAAACTCATTCAACGCCTGGTATGCGCGATGAAACTGGAAGCCGTCGTACGACTCACGAATCTTCGCATCAAGCTCCGCCGTCCGCGCCAGAATGTACTGGTCCAGCGGCAGCATCTCTGCCCAAGCCACGGCATCCGTCGCAGGATCGAAGTCCGACAAGTTCGACAGCAAAAACCGCAGCGTATTCCGCAGCTTGCGATAGTTATCGCTCACGCGTTGCATCAAGCCTTCGCTCGCCGCAACATCCTCACGGAAGTCAACACTAGCAACCCACAGCCGAATGATCTCGCCGCCCAACCGGTTCGCTACATCCACTGGATCGACGCCGTTACCCAGCGACTTCGAAAACGCGCGGCCCTGTTCATCAAGCGTCCATCCACTCGTCGCCACCATCATGTACGGCGCTGCATCGCGGATGCCGACAGAGCTCAGCAGGGAACTGTGGAACCATCCACGATGCTGATCGCCACCCTCGGTATAAAGATTCGCGGGCCAGTGCAGCTCAGGCTCGATGTCCAACACCGCATGCCAGCTCGCACCGCTCTCAAACCACACATCGAGAATGTCCATCTCCTTGCGGAAGTCCATCACCGTGCCGCAGTTCTTACAAGCCGTGCCCATCGGCAGCAACGACTCAACGCTGCGTTGATACCACGCATCCGCACCTTCCCGCGAAAACACCTCCACCACACTCGCATTGATAGCCGGATCGTTCAGCGGCTCATGGCACTTCTCGCACAGGAACACCGCAATCGGCACACCCCATATACGTTGCCGCGAGATGCACCAGTCCGGCCGCGTCGCAATCATGTTGCTGATGCGCTCTTCGCCCCACGCCGGGTCCCACGTCACACGCTGAATCTCTTCGAGCGCTCTCTGCCGGAACGTCGAACCTTCCCCCTTGGGCGAAAGCACCGGCGTCTCCATGCCGATAAACCACTGCTCCGTCGCGCGGAAGATCAGCGGCTTATGGCAGCGCCAGCAATGTGGATACTTATGCTCCAGATTGTGCCGGCCCATCAGTGCGCCCTTGGCAATCACCAGCTCGATGATCGGCGCATTCGCCTTGTGTACAAACATGCCGTCGTACTCAGGCAGACCATTGCGCAGCTTGCCCTGTGCATCGACATCGCACGTCAGTGGCAGCCCATAACGCTGCCCCGTAGTAAAGTCATCCGGTCCATGGGCAGGTGCCGTATGAACCGCACCCGTACCCTGTTCCGTCGTCACATAGTCCGCGTTTACGCCAAGAATTTCGCGATCCAGAAACGGATGCGCAAACGTCACGCGATCCATCTTCGATCCCGGGAAGCTCGCGATTGCAACCGCACTCTTCAAGCTGCCCTGCAAATCGCAAGCTTCGCGAACCTGTTCCACCAGGTCCTTCGCAACGATATAAACATCGCCGCCATCTTCCAACGCAACATACTCAATCTCAGGATTGAAGGCCACAGCCATCGACGCAGGCAGCGTCCACGGCGTAGTTGTCCAGATGATCGTCCAAAGCTTCTTGCCACGCAGCCGCGGATCAATCTTTTCCGCAGGCGAGGTCAACGCATACCGCACATAAACACTCGGCGAAGTATGCATCTCATACTCCACCTCAGCCTCGGCCAACGCAGTGTGATCGTGGCTGCACCAATAGACCGGCTTCAGCCCCTTATAAACAAATCCCTTTTCGTAGAACCCATAAAACGTCTCAAGAATCCGCGCTTCATACGGAAAGTCCATCGTCGCGTACGGCTTGTCCCAGCGGCCAAACACACCCAGCCGCTTGAACTGCGAGCGCTGCAGGTCGACAAACTTACCCGCATACTCGCGGCAGGCCTTGCGTACGTCCACAGGGTCCATCGCCAGCTTCTTGCCGCCAAGCTGCTCGTCCACTTTGATCTCAATCGGCAACCCATGGCAGTCCCATCCCGGAACATACGGCGCGTCGAACCCGGCCATGGTCTTCGTCTTCACGACAAAGTCCTTGATGCACTTATTCAGCGCGTGGCCCAGGTGGATCGCTCCATTCGCATAAGGAGGCCCGTCGTGCAGAATGTACTTCGGCGCTCCTGCACGGGCCGTCCGAATCTTTCCATAAAGATCGTCGGCGTCCCACTGCGCCAGCCGCGTGGGCTCGTTCTGTGGCAGGTTCGCTTTCATGGCGAACTCGGTCTTCGGCAGATTCAGCGTGCCCTTCAGTGTCTTTGTTTCAGGTACTTCCGGCATCCAGCACTCCATCGTTCGGGCGCGCCCATAAACGCCCTCTCGGGCTGAGCACGCAAACCTCTATTGTAAAGTCAGTGGAGTATGTATGCCTGCCTGCGAGACCTCTTGCCGGTATCCTGCGTCTAATGAAAAGTCACGGCTGCGGGTAAAGTTTGTAAAATAACCCCGACGTCAGAATGTACCTTTCCGGGTGCGGCCCGAATTGGTGGAAGTTTCTCCGTAGCTCATCCTTGGTGCCGCACAGTATCATCGTCGTCTTGTAACGTTTCTCCTGTTTGTTCCTATGGCCGATACCGACATCCTCCCGCCCAAGACTGATTCTGACCGCCGAAACTCGCTGCGTTCCGATGCCGATTCGCTCACCCTGAGCGGCGAACTCCAGGAAGAGGGCGTTTTCGCGTCTCTTATCTCGAGCGTCCGCGACGTTTTCTTCCCGGTTAAGCTCCCGCCACTCGTCCTTGAGTCCAAGCCGATCGCCGTTCCCGACCTGATGGCCACCAAGATGAGCCGCTCGTCGATTGCGGCGTCCATCACGTTTTACGCGCTGCTGATCCTGCTCATCGCGTTTCTTATCGCAAAACACGTCCAGCTGGCCGCGCCCGTAAAGCAGGCCATGATCCTCACAGACGTCGTTCCACCCCCACCGCCCATCATGCCCAAGAAAGAGGCCATCGGCGGCGGCGGCGGCCAGCACGATCTTGCCCCGGTCACCCAGGGACACCTGCCCAAGCTCGCCCAGCAGCAGCTTTTGCCGCCCAAAGCTCCGCCGACCATCGCTCCCAAGCTCGCCGTTGAGCCAAGCGTTGTCGTCCAGCCCGATCTCAAGATGGCGACCAACAATATGCCCAACATCGGCGCACCAACCTCCAACCTCAAGGGCTTTTCCATGGGCAACGGAAATGGCTCGGGCATCGGTTCCGGCAACGGAAACGGCATCGGCCCCGGCTCTGGCGGCAACACCGGCGGCGGTTTTATGCATGTAGGCGGTGGCGTTCGCCCACCCACCGTTATCTTCCAGGCCGACCCCGAGTTCTCGGAAGAAGCCCGCAAAGCCAAGTTTTCCGGCAATGTTGAGGTCTACCTGATCGTTGACGAAAAAGGAAACCCCACCCGCATCCGCATCGCTCGCGGCGTAGGCATGGGGCTCGACGAAAAGGCCATCGAGGCCGTCCGCCAGTACAAGTTCAAACCCGCCACCAAAGACGGCAAACCCGTCGCCGTCGATCTCTACATCGACGTAAACTTCCAGATCTTCTAACGATCTACGAAGCCACAAACGAAAAGCACGGCTCAGGCCGTGCTTTTCCCGTTGAGCGGCTCTCTGCCAGGTTTGCCTTGTGCAAGCCTTGCCTTGAAAGATCGTGGCCTTGAAGGAAGGGGCCGGGCTTCAGAGGCTGCTGAAAACTCTCCCCTCGAAGGGGCATGGCTTCAGCCATGCCATAAACCCAGCAAACGCAAGGGGCTTTAGCCTCTGAGGTACGCTTTTCTTGGCGGCGGCAACGATCTCTTCAACTACTCCGAAAATCTCGCGACAAAATCCCAGCCACCTTCCGCCGCGACCGGCACATCCACGTCCGAACAACTCCATCGCCATCCCGCGTCTCGCGGCGAGGCATGAGCAACAGCGGCCTTTTGGCCGGTTTCACAAGAAAGGGAACTGGCGGCTGGCCTGAAACAGGAAAGGGAATCACGTTGCTGGCTCTCATTTCTGCCTCATCGGCAGCCCGCCAAAACACTTGAGCCAGTTGCGTAAAAATAATCGTTTATCCGTGAAGCTGCTTTACCGGAAACGACATCTGGGCGGCCTCACCACCGGCCAGGATCGCATCGAACGTCATGTGCTCCGCCGCGCTACCCGTCTGCGCTTTCCACGAAAGAAACAGCGTGCCGTAGCTGTCGGTCGAACAAGCCTCAGCAGCCACACCAAGATTCTCCAGCATCGCGTCGATCCACTCCGGCGGCCCTTCCAACTCCGCCCAAACTCCAATCGGCGTCTCATCCAGCACCAGGTGCCCACCACAGTCGCCAGCCCATTCCGTCCTGTACTTCTCATAATGAAACACCGGCGAGTACCCTAACTGGCTGAAAATCTCGGCCAGCGCATCGCCGTCCTCGACCACGCTCTCCGTCTCAATCCGAGTCTTGTACCGCGCCCCCGCTGTCTCGCCCGTAGCGGTCCGTTTGTGCGTCAGCGTACACACAGGCCCATACGACCGCAGCCTCAAAATCTGCTTTCGCCCTCGCAGCGTGCGTTCCGGTGAGTCGTAGAGCGTATTGCTCTCAAACGTCCGCTCGGTCTGTAGCTGAAATCCCGCATCGCCCACTCGCGACCGCAGTTCGTCCACATTCGCGACAGTAAACTTCAGCTCAATTTCCGCAGCCTGCATCGGCCCAGTATAGTTCGCCCGCCAGGGAATCCCTGCACAGTCTCGTCTTGAAAATTACGGGCTCCAGCCCGTACAAAAAGCCTGAGGAAAGTAAGGGGCTTTAGGGAGCGTCTGACGGATCGTTCTTTCTGCTGTTGCTTCTGAGATAGGTCCGGGCTTCAGCCCGGACATCAAAACCCGCCCAAAACTGGGCTTCAGCCCCGGGATGCGTTCTCTTTCCTCTCATCACTCATCCCAAATCGAGCGAAACCGATTCGTCAAACATGATCCGACAAACTCAAATTCCTCCCAAGCCGCTACCATAAGAAAATCAATCCGCATGACGACCACGCTCCATCTCGACGCCACAACCCCTGCCGACATTGCTCGCGCCGCCGAAATCCTCCAATCCGGCGGCACCGTCGCCTTCGCTACCGAAACCGTCTACGGCCTCGGCGCCAACGCTCTCTCTGAGCCCGCTATCGCCAAAATCTTCGCCGCCAAACAGCGTCCCTCCTGGGACCCCCTCATCGTCCACCTCGCCTCACCGTCGGCCCTCAGTTCCATCACCTCCATCGACCCCACCAGCGAGCTCCATCGCCGCGTCACCCTGCTCAGCGAAGCCTTCTGGCCCGGTCCACTCACCCTCCTTCTACCGCGTACCGCTTCGGTCCCAGACGCTGTCACCGCCGGTCGCCCTCTCGTCGGCGTCCGCATCCCGTCCCACCCCTCCGCGCTCGCTCTCCTCAAGGCCGCAGGCCTCCCCATCGCCGCTCCCAGTGCAAACACCTTCGGCCACACCAGCCCCACCACTGCCGCGCACGTCCTCGCTGACCTCAACGGACGCATCGACGCCATCCTTGACGCTGGCCCTACCACCGTCGGCCTCGAATCCACCGTCCTCGACCCCGCCCAGACCCCCATGGTGCTCTACCGCCCCGGCGCGGTCACTCCAGCAGAACTCACCGCAGCCACCGGCGTCGCCGTCCAGGTTTTTATCCCCGCAGAATCCCCCCCGCCAGCCCAGCCCGAAGCCTTGCCATCCCCCGGCGTAGGCATCCGCCACTACGCCCCCCACGCCCGCCTGCAACTCATCGAAGGCACCGAGGCCGCCCTGAATCAATCCCTTGCCGCCGCCCCAGCCCACGAGCGCACAGGCATCCTCCTACCCCTCGGCTGGAAGCTCACAACACAAAATGTAGTAATCGTACCCTGGGGGAGCTGGGCAGATCTGCCATCGCTAGCCGCCACTCTCTTCCGCGGCCTCCGTGCCCTCGACGATCAGGGTGTCACCCTGATCCTGTGCCCGCTACCGCCGCCCGGCGGCCTCGCCGACGCCATCCGCGACCGCCTCCAAAAAGCCGCTCGCTCAGTCTGATTGTGTCGGCAAGGTATATATTGGGGCGCATGGCGCTCTTCAGCACACCGCTGCCTATTCGCGAACGTCCCCAATGGAAAAAGTTCCGTCGGCATGGGCCGCTCGCGTACATTGCCGTATCCACACTGCTTTACGGCCTACTGTTCAGCCTGATCAGAATGGTTTTCTTCTTCCTGCACAGGTCTGCAGCTCTCAACGTGCCTAAAAGCTTCGGCGCAGGTTTGTTTCTTGGACTAGGTATCTCCGCAACGCAATGGCTCATTATGGAACGCCGCTTCAAACAATCCAAGTCATAGCTCTACACACAGTGCAGTTTGCGGCCTGACTACTTCATAATGCTGTTGCCAGCAGTAGCTTCGCTGCTCTTGAACATGTACTTGATCCCGGTTTTGTAGACCATCACCCGCCGCCGCCCGGCCTTCAGCTTGATCACGCACTTGTCATACCACTCCAGCACGCCGTGGATCTCTTCGCCATCGTCCAGCACCACCGTCATCTCCGTATGCAGTTGAACCTGCTTCTGGAAATAAAACGCCTCCGCGTGCGAACTCTCCTTCACCGTATGCGATTCGTTCGCCATCGCATGAGACAAAGGATCTTCCATGTGCAGCGGATCTCTCCGGCGTTCGCCCATCGGCAGGTGGGGACGAACCAGCTTGCGCGTTCCGTTGAACGCATTCGCGTCGTTTCTGCGTTCTGCTTCAGTCAAGCATTTCTCCGCTTCTGTTTCAAGATTTTGCAAAGCACGCAACGCGCAGCTCCAGGGAGCCACGCAAGTCTCAGTCCATTAGGAATGAAAGAAGTACTGAGGTTTGGATGCAAGAACGAGGTACACGTTCCAATTGTTTCAGCCGAAAGCCCCGTAGATCAATACCCGCCTATTGATCTACGTCGTATTGGTCAATACCCGCGTGCTCCTTCCAGCTCCGCCGCGAAAGCATCCAGGCTCACATTCCGCAGCAAATTCCGCCGCATCCCGCTCTGCACCGCATCCAGACCACGCACCGCAGCTTCTATCCACGCAAAGTCAAAACTATCCGCCAGCCGCTGCAACTCAGCGCGAATATCGACGTTCCGCACCCGATCCACAGCCCCGCCTTGCAGAAGCAAAATATCTTCCAGCACGCTTGAAAGAGCACGCAGCAGGGCAGTCGTCTTCACATGCCCCTCAGCTCCTGCGCGATACGTCTCCGTCATCTTGAACAGCGTTGTGTGATCGCCTGCCTGCGCAGCATTGCGCAACATCACCATGGCATCCGCACGCGCCGCAACATACTCGGCCAGGTTGAACCCATACGCCCGTCCCACGGCACCTTCACTCAGCCGAGCCAGCAAAGCCCGCTCCGCTTTGTTGCTCTCCGGCCTGCGAGCAACCAGCAACGCTTCAATCTCTTCCGCCGGCAGCGCTCCCAGCCGCACCACGGCGCAGCGAGAACGAATCGTCGGCAGCAACTCACCCAGATTCTCCGCCAGAATCATGATGTGCACATAGTCAGGCGGCTCCTCCAGCACTTTAAGCAGGGAGTTCGCCGCTTCCTTCATAAACGCCGCGGTCGTAATAATAAAAACCTTCGCCTTAGCCTCCGCCGGTCTGCGCTGCGACCGCCCAATCAGCGTCCGCACCTGTCCCAGCTTGATCAGCATCTGCGGAGGATCAGGCGGCAGAATCAGCACATCCGGATGCGTCTGCACCATCACGCGCGTCTCCTTCTTATCCACCTCGCGCATGTCCTCACGCGCTGCGACGGCTTCTTCGACCTTCGTCTCAAGCTCCGCACTTTCCACAATCCGCGTGCAGTTCCGGCACTCCCCACAGAACGCCGCCAGCTCTCGGCCATCCGCGGCCATCTCACGCGGTTGCCGCTCGCACTCCAGCGCCAGCGTCAGCAGCAACGCCAGCGTGTACTTACCCGCACCACGCGGCCCGGCAACAATCATCGAGTGCGGCAAACGTCCCACAGCAATCGCCGCTCGCAGGCTTTCGATCGTTCCCGTGTTGCCAATAAATTCTGCAAAGTTCGCCGGTAAAGCCATACCCTCAGCCTACCCGATCAGAGCCGTAGCTCAAACCTTCAAATCTTGTAAGGAACGCGAACGCCAGACATGCCTTCAGGAAAATCCCTCGTATTCCGCGTCACCAGCAAAAGGTCTTCGACCTCGGCAGTCGCGAGAATAATC
>Ga0302314_10022873_pt1 | contig 10231 bp, 7 predicted proteins | sample III_Palsa_N2_3_FD_200533 | JGI IMG/M metagenome (GOLD analysis project Ga0302314, IMG submission 200533) | Peat permafrost microbial communities from Stordalen Mire near Abisko, Sweden - III_Palsa_N2_3 | ecosystem: Environmental > Terrestrial > Soil > Palsa > Peat permafrost | place: Sweden... | reverse complement strand
TCAAGGCCCCGGCCTGTCCAGGGTCGCGGGCGAGCACTTGATCATCCTGCCCTGGAACGACGCCGAGGCGCTGCGCGCGGCGGTTGCGCGCGAGGGCGATGCGATCGCGGCGATCCTCACCGAGCCCGTGATGTGCAACACCGGATGCATCCTGCCGGAAACCGGATATCTGCAGGCCATGCGCGAGATCGCCGACTCGCGCGGCATCGTATTGATCTACGACGAGGTGATCACCGGTTTTCGGCTGGGTTACGGGGGCGCGCAGGGCCTGTATGGCATTCGCCCTGACATCACGGTATTCGCCAAGGGATTGGGCGGCGGCTTTCCGGTGGCCGCGCTCGGCGGCCGCCGCGACATCATGAGCCTCGTGGCGAACGGCACCGTGTCGATGGCAGGCACTTACAGCGCCAACGGCATTGCGGTCGCCGCTGCGAACGCCGCCCTCGACGAGCTCGCCGCGCCCGGCAAGTTCGAGGCGCTGTTCGCCCGCTGCACGAGACTCTACGAGGGACTCCGCCGCATTTTCGAGCGGCACGGGTTGCCCGCCCGCGTAGTTGGGCTGGGACCGGTGTCCCAAGTGTGGTTTGCGGAGCAACCTATTCGAAATTACCGGGATGCCGCCCGTTATGCCGATCACGCCCTGTTTCGGCGCTGGTGGGAAGGCATGCTCGCGCGCGACATTCTCTTTCATCCGGGCGCGTTCGAGAACGTGTTCGTCTCCTTCGCGCACTCGGACGCCGATATCGACCGCACGCTCGAGGCGGCGGATGCGGTGGCCGAGTCGTTGCGGGCGCACGTCTAGGGCACCGGCGTGGCTTCCGTTAAAACGTCCGCACCGGCTGCGGCTCGGCGTGGCGCCGACCTCACGCTCGGCATCGATCTCGGGACGTCCGCGATCAAGGTCACGGCTCTCGGCCTGAAAGATGAGCCGGCCGGGGAGGCGAGTGCCGCGTTCGAGACGTTGCAGTCTGTGCCGCTCGCGGCGGAACAATCGCCCGCTGATTGGATCGAGGCGCTGCGCGCGGCCATGCGGCGCCTCGCCGAGGAGCTCGGGGCACGCGATGGCGACTGGGCCAGCCGCATCGCCGCGATCGGGCTCACGGGCCAGTTGCCGACACTGGTATGTCTCGGCAAGGACGGACCGGTGGCACGCGCCATCACCTGGAAGGACGGCCGCGCGGATGCCTGGGCGGCGACGCGCATTGCGCGCGGGGATCATTACTCGCGCACCGGCATGCCGATCGACGGCCGCTATCTCGGGCCGATGTGGCAGTTTCACTTCGAGCAGCGAGCCGACAAGGTCGTCGCCATCCTGTCGGCCAAGGACTATCTGCTGTACATGCTCACCGGCGAGCATGTGACCGAACCCTCCACCGCCGCCGGTTACGGCGTATACGATCTGAAGGAGCGCGCATTCGCGCGCGACCTCTGCGATTTCTGGCATCTCCCGTCGCGCCTGCTGCCCGAGGTGCGGCCTGCCGGCTCGCTCGCGGGCCCGCTTCACGCGGCGGGCGCGGCGCTCCTCGGACTGCCGGCCGGCATCCCGGTCAGCACCGGCGCCGCGGACTCGGCTTGCGCAGCCTACGCCATGGCGGGGCTCGACGAGCGCATCACCTCGGTGAGCTTCGGCTCGAGCGCCGTGATCTTCGCCGCGAGCCGCGAGCCGCGCCTCGATGCGCGGGCGCGCTATTTGCTCACCCCGCACGTGCAGGCCGGCTGGTACGGGCGCGAAATGGATCTCCTCGCGAGCGGCACTGGTTATCGCTGGCTGAGCGATCTGTTCGGCTGGCACGAGGGCGAGATCGAGCGACTCGCCGCGGAATCGCCCGTCGGCGCCCGCGGCCTTGTGTTCGCGCCCTATCTCGGCGGCGGGGAGCAGGGGGCGCTCTGGAACCCGCGCCTGCGCGGCGCGCTCCTCGGCCTCGACCTCGCACACGGGCGCGCCGACATCGCACGCGCCTACCTCGAGGGAGTGTTCTTCGAGGTGAAGCGCTGCATCGACGTGCTCGCGGAGAATGGACCCATCGACTTGATACGCATCGCGGGCAAGGTCGCCGAGGCGCCCAAGATCCTCGCCATGCTGTGCGACATCCTCGATCGCCCGGTGAGCGCGTATGCCGATCGCTCGCCCGCGGCGACCGGGGCCGCGCGGCTTGCGCGCCGACTGCTCAAGTCCAAGAGCACACAGGGACACGTGTTGCCTGCCTCCCGGGCCCCCGATCAGCCGATCACCCGCCCCGATCCGTCGCCGGCGCTCGCCTATAAGTCTCTCTACGGAGAATATCTCGTACGGTCCGCGACGTGCGGGTGACTTTTGTAGCTACCGCGCAGGCGTTCGCGAAAGAAGCCGCCGACCACATCGGCGAGGTCCTCGAGCGCAACCCGCGCGCCGTGCTTGCGCTGCCGAGCGGCTCGACGCCTCTCGGACTGTATGCGGAGATCGCGCGGCGCGCACGCACCGGCGCCGTCCACCTCGAGGAAGCCCGGCTTTTCAACCTCGACGAGTACTTGGGAGTTGCGGCGGAGGATCCGCACAGCTTCGCACACTATTTCCGCAGTCATCTCGCAGGTCCCTTGGGGCTTCTCGACGATCAAGTCGATCTGCTGAACGGCGCGGCGTCGGACGCAGACGCGGAATGCGTGCGCTACGAGCGCGCGATCGCCGCAGCGTCCGGGCTCGATCTGTGTGTTCTGGGGCTCGGTGCGAACGGGCACATCGCCTTCAACGAGCCCGGGACCTCATTCGACCTGCGCACGCACGTCGCGTTGCTCGCGCAAGGCACGCGGACACGGCTCGAAGCGGACGGCTGGGAGGCGCCGCGCATCCCGACCCACGGCCTTACGCTCGGTATCCGCAACGTGCTCGAGGCACGGCGGGTGCTGTTGCTCATTGCCGGGCGAGGCAAGGAAGCCGCGGCGGCCAGTTTCTATCAAGGCGTGGAGGACCCCGCGTGGCCCGTAACCTGCCTGCTGCGGCATCCGGACGTCACGGTCATTGATGCCGGCGCGCCCGCGGCGCTTCCCTGAGCTCGACGGCCTCGACGAAAAAGCTGGGCGCGGTCTCGAGGCGGAACGCGAACGACTTGGCGACGAAGATCATGCGGAAGGCGTCGATCGCCTGATGCCGGGTCGAGAAGCTCACGCCCGACACCTCGACAACCCATTCGAAGCTCATGAGATCGAGAAGCTCGTGCTCGCGGGTCAGGGCGGGACGCGACAGCAGGGTCTGTTCCTCGCGGGTCTCCTTGAGACCGTATTCTTCCTCGAGCAGCTCGTACAGCGAGGGATTGTCGCGGCTCTTGAGCTGCGCCGCCAAATCGGGAGCGAGGATTTTGGGAATGACGCTGGTCTCCCAGATCAACGGGCGCTTGCTCAAGTGACGCAACCGCGAGATTTCCCACACGATCGCACCCGCCGACGGCAAGCTCAAGGCCGTCGCCTCTTCCTTGGTCGCGGGCCGCTGGCCGCAATTCAAGATCCGCGTTTGCAGCTTCGAGGGCGCATCGAGATGTAAGCCGAGATGCAGGCCGCCGATCTTGGTGGTCTCCGCACTGACGCGCGGGCGCGCCACGAACGTTCCGCGACCCTGTTCGCGGCGCACCACGCCTTGCGCGGCGAGCTCCGACAGCGCGCGGCGCACGGTGACGAGGCTCACGCCGGCGAGCGAGGATATTTGCATCTCGGTCGGCAGCTGCGCGCCGACTTCGAGCTTGTGCTCGTCGATGTACTGCAAGACGAAGGCGATGGTCTTTTCGTAGAGGGATTTCACGCAGAGATTGTACGTTGCGGAACGCGGCTCGGGCGATCATTCTAGGCTGCGCAAAAAGAACCGACTCGGCATTGATTATGTCATTGCAAGGACTTGTCAATCGGTTTACATTTTGCGGTTGGGGCCGAGCGGGGGAATCGGCGCCTGGCGAGGATCGGGCACCTGATCTTCAAGCATGCGAGCTGGCGTTCTCGAAGACCGCTGGGAGATTCACATGAGCCGAGTGCTCGTCGTTGGCGGCTGTCTTCTGACGTTGCTATCCGCCTTCGCCACCGCGGGGCCGAACGCCCAACCGGATCCGCAAGGGCCGCCGCCGTCGGCGGCAGAGGCGACTGGCGCATCGAGCGGCACGCTCGACACGATCACGGTGACCGGCTCGTACATCCGTCGCACCAACGCCGAATCGCCGTCCCCGATCACCACCATCGATGCGGACCAGATCCAGAAGAGCGGACTCAACAGCATCGCCGACGTGATCAAGACCGTGGCGGCGGACAATTCCGGCACGCTGTCGCAAGCCTTCAGCGGCGCGATGGCGGGCGGCGCAGACGGCGTATCGTTGCGCGGCCTGACGGTCGATGCAACGCTCGTGCTGGTCGACGGCCATCGCATGGCGAATTACCCGCTGTCGGACGATGGCCAGCGGCCGTTCGTCGACATCGACGCGTTGCCCATGGCCATCGTCGATCGGGTGGAAGTGCTGAAGGACGGCGCGTCCGCGACCTACGGTTCGGATGCCATCGCCGGCGTCGTCAACATCATCACGAAGAAAGAGTTCGTGGGATTCGACGGCTCGGTCACCGGCGGATCGACCGATCGGGGCGACGGCCTGGAGCAGCGCTTCGCCGCGACTTGGGGGACCGGGAGCTTCGCTGCGGACGGGCACAACTTCTATGTGAGCGTCGAGGGGCGGCATCAGCAGGCGATCGATCAGGAGGCGCGCGGCTCTTACGTCGCGGCTTCGGATCTGACCCCTTGGGGCGGACCCAATCTCTACGGTGGCGTCGTGAACGGGAGTCTGCCGAATCCGTACACCACGTATTCCGTGCCGGGGCAGGTGATTCCTTACAAGGTCAACGGCGTCGTCAACACGAGCGGCGCTTTGAACGATCTACCGTTCAACCTGCCCGGCTGCAGCGCCGAGAATCTCTCCCTTGCCGCGATCGGCGGGGGCGGTCCCGGCGGCTGCGCGTGGGATACCAACGCCTACAAGAAGCTGCAGCCGAGCACGGCCGGCCTCGATATTTCGACGCGCTGGACGCAGCGGCTCGCGGGCGGCTGGTCGAACTCGCTGGCCGTCTCCTATTACCTTTCGCAGAGCGAGCAGTACCGGCAGCCGAATCTGTACGACGTCGGGACCAATCTCGTGCCGTTCGCGTGGGCGGGCGCGGCGGGTGTGAACCAGAATCAATTCGATCCCAACGGCTCACCCGTGCTGCTGCCCTCGACGAGCCCGGACAACCCCTTCAATCCGGCAAGCCCCTACTTCGCCGCGGCCCGCAGCTTTTACACCGGCCAGGGTTACAACTTCGCCTCCTACGTCGGGAGCCCTGCGATCTTCTACGGCGCGCTCACGAACTTGCCCGAGCAGCACACGCTCTTCGGCACCGACGTCTACCGGGTGGTGGACGATTTGACGGGTTCCATCGGCGGCTGGGATCTTGCCGCGAGCATCGGTTACGTACGGGACGTCACACGCATCACCTATCAGGGCTTTCTGTACACGCCGGCGCTGTATGCCGCGTTCGCCAACGGTTATCGCGTCGGGCAGAACGCTTACCTCAACTCGGCGGCGGTGAACGACTCGCTCGTTCCGGAGACGCACGATACGGCGACCTCCGACATCGCATTCATCGAGGCGAACGCGACGCGCAAGATTTTCCCGTTGCCCGGCGGCGAGGCCGCGCTCGCCGTCGGCGCCGAATCGCGCATGATCCACGAGAACAACCCGGGCGAGCCCTATGCGCTGCAGGGCGAAATATTGATGGACGGCAGCTTTTATGCGAAGGGCGAGCAGACCGTCTCGGCGGCGTTCGCGGAACTCTCGGCCCCCGTGCTCGACTCGCTCGAGATCGACGCCGCCGGGCGCGTGGACCGCTACAACACCGACGCGGGCTCGGCGTTCACGCCCAAAGTCGGATTCAAGTGGACGCTGATTCCGCAAGTCGCGCTGCGCGGCACGTTTGCCAAGGGATTCAGGGCGCCCGGCATTGCGGAAAGCGGCAACGCCGGTTCCGCTTCGAGCGTTGCGCCCGCGCCGGTCGATCCGGTGCGTTGCCCCGTCACCGGCTCGGTGCAGGACTGCGGCGGCCCGGGCAGCTCGGTGGCGGTACAGACCGCAGCAAACCCGGCTCTCAAGCCCGAAACCTCGCGCAGCTACACGTTCGGCACCATCATCGAGCCCTTTCCGCGCAACGCGCTCACGGTCGATTACTTCTATATCCGCCGGAACGGCGAGATCGCGCCCGCACCCTATTCGCTCGAGGACGCCATTCGCACGCCGGTGCCTCCGGGCTCGGCGCTGCCCGGAACCATCATCGAGTATGTGACGCCCTACGTGAACGCCTCCTACTCCATCCCGTCGGGGATCGATGCGGGCTGGAAGACGCTGTTCGATTTCGGCGACTTCGGGCAATTGACGACGATCCTCGATGCCACGCACTTGATCCAGCAGCAGCAGACCTTCGGCGATGTGACCTATCACTACGTCGGCACGGTGGGACCGACCGCGCTCAGCGGATCGACGGGAACCCCGGCCAACCGGGGCACGCTCACCATCGATTGGACCCGCGGGCCTCTGTCGATAGGTACCGTGCTCAACTATCGCAGCGCCATGCAAGGTATCGATGCATCGCTCGATACCCCGGGCAGTCCTCCGACCTGCCTGCAGCTGAGCGCCACCAATCCCCATTGCTATGTAGCAGGGTTCGGCTACGCGAACGTGTATGCTCAGTACCATATCGATGCGCACATGCAGGTCATGGTGAACGTCACCAATGTCACGAACCGTCTGCCGCCGCTCGACACGGTCACCTATGGCGGGCAGAACTACGATGCGTCCTACGATCAGGCGGGCGCCATCGGGCGCTTCATGGAAGCGACCTTCCGCTACCGCTTCTAAAGGATCTTGAGTCATGACTGCGCGCATCCGTCGGACGTCTCTCTGGACTATCGCTCTCGCGATCCTCGGTGCGAGCGCGTGCGGGGCGCCGCGCGCGGAGACCTCGGCGGGCGCCGCAACGGCTGCGACGGTCGCAGTCGATGCGCGCGAAGCGCCGCGCGGCATCATGTCGGCGCACCTCGAGCTGCCGGTGGCGGCGGGGCCGTTGACTCTGGTGTATCCCAAATGGCTCCCGGGCCGGCACTCCCCAGCCGGTCCGTTGACCTCGCTCGGCGGTCCGCGTTTCACGGCGGCAGGCCGCGCGCTGCCTTGGCGCCGCGACTCGGTCGACCTCTATGCGTTTCATCTGGACGTACCGTCCGGCGTGGACCGGCTGGGTGTGGATCTCGAGATCGACACCTCGATCGCGCCCGACGGGCTGGTGCAGGGCCTCGAGACGCCGCGCACGGCGACGGAGTCGCTGCTCATACTCGAGTGGAATCAGCTCGTTCTCTACCCGCAGGGAGCGCACGCCGACGATTTGCAATACCACGCCTCGGTGCGGCTGCCCGACGGCTGGAAGTTCGCGAGCGCGCTCGAGACGGCGTCGAGCGCGGGCGGGAATGCGGAGTTCGCGACGGTGTCGCTCACCACGCTCCTCGATTCGACGCTGCTGGCTGGACGCTACATGCGCGAGATAGCGCTCGGCGGAACGCCGGCAGTGAAGCTGCACATCGCCGCCGATACACCGTCCGCGCTCAATATGTCGAGCGCCACGGAGGCTCATTACCGCGCGCTGGTGCGCGAGGCGGCGGCACTCTTTGGAGCGACTCACTACGATCACTACGATTTCCTGTACGTGCTCACCGACCAGATCATGCCGGACGGTCTCGAGCATCATCAGTCGAGCGACGATCGCTCGCCGCTCCGCACCCTCGTGGACGATTCCATCCGGCGCGCGGAGGCGAATCTCCTGCCGCACGAGTACACGCATTCCTGGAACGGGAAGTACCGACGTCCTCAGGGACTCGCGACCATCAACTATCAAGAGCCCATGCAGGATGATCTGTTGTGGGTCTACGAGGGCCTTACCGAGTATCTGGGCGATGTGCTGGCGGCACGCAGCGGCCTGCTCACCGAGGAGGAGCTGCGGGGCGAGCTCGCGCACGATGCCGCCGCAATGCAATCGCACAGCGCGCGCACGTGGCGCTCGCTTCAGGAAACCACCATCGCCGCGCCGCTTCTTTATTATCAATCGCGCGACTGGGCCGCACGACTGCGCCGCCAGGAAGATTTCTATCAAGAATCGGCGCTGCTCTGGCTCGAGGCCGACGCGCTCATCCGGCACTCCTCGAACGGGCGCAAGAGTCTCGACGATTTCTGCAAGCTCTTTTACGGTGCGCCGAGCACCAGCCCCAAGGTGGTGCCGTACGATTTCGACGACGTGGTCAAGGCCTTGTCCACGGTTCAGCCGTACGACTGGCGCAGCTTCTGGACGGAGCGGCTGAACCGCTTGCGGCCGCAGGCGCCGCTCGAAGGGTTGGAGGCGGCGGGCTGGCGGCTCGAGATCAATGCGACGCCGTCGATCATGCATGCCGCTCACGAGGCGGACGACAAGGACCTCGATTTGCGCTACTCGCTCGGGTTCTTCGTGGATGACGAGCAGGCAACGCTCGGCGATGTGATTCCGGGGTCGCCTGCCGACGCCGCCGGTGCCTCGCCCGGCAGTCGCGTGATCGCGCTGAACGGCTATCGCTGGTCGAAGGAGCTGCTCCACGATACGCTCTCAGCGCCGGCCGACCCATCCGGCAAGCTCACGTTCCTGGTGCAGAAGGACGACACGTTCAAGACCTTGGAGCTGCGGTACACGGGCGGCGAGCGCTATCCGAATCTGGTCCGGAAGCCCGGCAGCGCGGACTTGCTTGCGCTCATCGCAAAACCGCACGCGCCCGCGCGGGAGCCCTGAAGGGGCCGCGTCGTGCTCCCGATCGTAATAGCCGAGGCGGTGGGGCCGCTAGACTTCGCAGTCGCGCGGGTGCTGTTCCGGGAATATGCGGCGGGGCTCGGTGTCGATTTGTGTTTTCAGGGCTTTGACGCCGAGCTCGATTTGTTACCCGAGATGTACAGCGCTCCGGAGGGGTGTCTGCTCGTGGCGCGCGCCGGCGAGCGGCTCGTCGGCTGCGGCGCGTTGCGCCAACTGACGGCGGGCGAGGTGTGCGAGATGAAGCGCCTGTATGTCCGGCCCGAAGCGCGCGGCACCGGTCTCGGACGAATCCTCGCCGAAAGCCTCGTCGCGAAAGCTCGAGCGCTCGGCTACGCGCTCATGCGCCTCGACACGCTCGCCCACATGACCGCAGCGCGCGCGCTGTACCGCTCGCTCGGCTTCGTGGAGATCAGCGGGTATTACGACAATCCGCTGCCGGACGTCGTGTATATGGAGCTCGACCTTTTGGCGGGGTGACTTTTCGCTGATCACCATCGGCGAGAGGTTTCACGGATGACCATCGAAAACGAATCTTTCTATGACCAGATGGCGCCCTTCTATCACCTTATTTTTGAGGATTGGCAGGAGACCATCGAGCGGCAGGGCGCAATCATTTCCCGCCTGTTGGCGCCGTCGCGGACCGGGCCTATCCTCGATTGCGCCTGCGGCATCGGCACTCAAATGCTCGGCTTGGCGCAACTGGGTTTCTCAGTCGAGGGTTCTGATATCTCCGCGGCAGAAGTGGCGCGCGCGCGTGCGGAATCAGCGAACAGAAAGCTCTCGGTAGATTTTCGAATCGATGATATGCGGACGCTTCGGACGGCGCCAATCGGCAAGTTTTCCGCAGTTGTGGCATTCGACAATGCGCTTCCCCATCTCGACGGTGACGACGAGATTCGAAACGCGTTTACAGCTATTCGAGAGCGGCTCAGACCGGCGGGCAGAATGCTCGTGAGCGTGCGCGACTATGGGCCGCTGATGATCGAGCGCCCGACGATGATGCCACCCAGGTTTCTTGGAAAAGACGGAGAACGGCGAATCGTGCATCAAGTGTGGGATTGGCAGGACCGGCGGCGCTACGTTGTGCATTTGTTCATTACAATGGAAGGGCATAGCCAAGGGTGGTCCACTCGGCATTTTGTGGGCCGCTACCGCGCCGTCACACTGGATGAGCTCGTTCATCTCGCCGAGCAGGCCGGTCTCCGCGAAGTCACAGCGCTGGCACCGGCGGAGACCGGGTACTACCAGCCGATCGTATCGGCGTTGCGGTAGGCTGAGTTCCAATGGAAATACGCACGGCACGGTTCGAAATGATCGCAATGAATCTGGCGACGATCGAAGCTGAGCTGGCGGGTCCCGAAGTCCTGAGCGCATTGCT
>Ga0302314_10022872_pt1 | contig 10231 bp, 10 predicted proteins | sample III_Palsa_N2_3_FD_200533 | JGI IMG/M metagenome (GOLD analysis project Ga0302314, IMG submission 200533) | Peat permafrost microbial communities from Stordalen Mire near Abisko, Sweden - III_Palsa_N2_3 | ecosystem: Environmental > Terrestrial > Soil > Palsa > Peat permafrost | place: Sweden... | reverse complement strand
TAGAATCAGTTAGTTACGGAATGCCGTATAACCCGGACAGTCCGCTGGGGCCGAGCTTTATACCAGCCGGATAGGCTTCCCGCAAGGCGCAGGCACCGACTTTATAGCAGTCCCCGCTCCGCAAAGGACAGGCCGCTATCCAAAGGCGCCGAGTGTAATATTTGAGACCAGGCCCCCGCCGCGGGGGCGGAGGGGCGCGATGGACGAACCTGAGGGTTTCTTTCCAGAACGTGAGGTTCTGCGAGCGAGGCGGCTACGGGTTATGGTTGATCAGCCTGTGGACCCTTCCGCGGCCCGCACCCCGCGTACGGGAATGTGGGTGGTCTGGGTAGCGGTCTTCTTGCCGATGTTCGTCAACGCCATCACCTTGGGCTGGAACGGGCACAGCACCCCCAGATCGATGGAAGTCATCAAGTACTCCCTGTGGCTCCTGCTCGCGGCCTGCGGCGTGTGCGTGGCGGTGGGCATGTGGAAAAGCTTCAATACAAGGGCCTCGTAAACCGCTGCAGCGTTCGCAGCAGTCCCCAGCACTCGGATATCGACCAGCGCCAGGGAGTCCCGCAACCGGGGGGTGATGACGATGAGCGAGGACCCCTCGAGTGTGAGGCGACTGGATGGAGACTACGACTACATCATCATCGGGGCCGGGACGGCCGGATGCATCCTGGCCAACCGGCTCTCGGCCGACCCCGGTCGGCGCGTACTGCTTCTTGAAGCGGGTGGACGCGACAATTGGATATGGCTGCACATTCCGGTCGGTTATATGTTTGCCATTGGTCATCCGCGCTCCGACTGGATGTTCCGTACCGAGAGCGAGCCCGGTCTCAATGGACGCTCGATTGCCTATCCGCGGGGCAAGGTTATCGGAGGCTCGTCAGCGATCAACGCCATGATCTGCATGCGGGGTCAGGCCGCGGATTACGACGGCTGGCGCTCGCTCGGCCTCGAGGGCTGGGGTTGGAGCGATGTGCTGCCGGCGTTCAGGCGATTGGAAGAGCACTTTCTCGGCACGAGCGAGCATCACGGCGTCGGTGGCGGATGGCGAGTGGAAGCGCCGCGCGTCGCTTGGCGGGTGCTCGACGCCGTACGTGACGCGGCGGTCCAGCTCGGCGTACCGGCAATCGATGATTTCAACTGCGGCGACAATGAGGGGGTTTCTTATTTCCACGTCAACCAGAAGCGCGGCCGGCGTTGGTCTGCTGCGTCGGGATTTTTGAAACCGGCGCTCGCGCGCAACAATCTGCGGCTTGAAATCCATGCACTCGTCGAGCGTCTGATCATCGAAAATGGTCGCGCCTGTGGTGTCCGATTCCGTCGCGACGACGGAGTATTCGAGGCGCGTACGCGGGGCGAGGTCATTCTCTGCGCCGGCGCCATCGGATCGCCGCACATCCTCAGCCTGTCTGGAATTGGTCGACACGAGTGGCTTGCTCCGCTCGGCATCGAGACGCTGCTCAATCGTCCCGGAGTCGGGTCAAACCTGCAGGATCACCTGCAGCAGCGCGCGATTTACAAGGTCAGCAACGTCAAGACCCTGAATGAAACCTATCATTCCGTGATCGGCCGCGCGTGGATGGCTGCCAACTATGCGTTGCGCCGCCGTGGGCCGATGACCATGGCGCCCTCACAGCTTGGGATCTTCATGCGTTCGGACCCGACGCAGCAGCGAGCGAACATCGAATTTCACGTCCAACCTCTGTCGCTCGACAAATTTGGCGATCCATTGCATACCTTTCCAGCGATAACTATGAGCGCCTGCAATTTGCGCCCGACCTCACGCGGCACAGTGCGTCCTAGCTCAGCGGACGCGCTGTTGCCGCCACTGATCGCGCCGAATTATCTGTCGACGACGCAGGATCGCGCCGTTGCGGCGGATGCAATGCGCGCGACGCGCCGGCTGATGGCCCAGCCTGCACTGAAGGCCTTTTCCCCGATCGAATATGTTCCCGGTCCGGCGGTTGGAGACGATTCCGCATCACTCATCGAGGCCGCGGCAAGAACCGGCACTACGATCTTCCATCCTGTCGGGACCGCGCGGATGGGACTTTCCACGGACCCGGAGTCGGTCGTAGACGCCCGACTGCGCGTCCACGGCGTCGAGCGGCTCCGGATCGTAGACGCTTCGATCATGCCGACAATTACCTCCGGCAATACGAACACGCCCACCGCGATGATTGCCGAGAAGGGATCCGAAATGATCCGCGAGGACCTCCGTTGAAGTGCCTACATCGCGGAACTCGCGCCTGAGTCCGAGCCAACTTGAGCGCAGATTACGCCGACCCGCTGCCGATCACGCCCGCGCAGTGGATGACAGTGGTTTAACATATCGCCGCGGCCGAACGAGCGATCCGAACTTTATTGCTGCAGCAATCGGACTAATGGACCTGACAGGTCGGTCAGATTGGGTGTGCCCCAGCCGCTCGCCGGATCCCAGTCCGGCGCCGCGGAATAGCCGCTCACGCCGGGGACGAAGGCGTTGTTGCCGACCGTGATATCCCGACCGATTTGGTCGAACTGACCGCTGCCGCCAATCGCATAGAGGATTGGATTGAGCCAGCCGATCGGGCGGCCGAGGAACTGGTTCACATCGGCGACTATGCCGGCCCAAACCGGTGTTGCTTCGCTGGTACCGCAGATGTAGGTCCAGCCCGGTTCACCGCCGCCCGGAAAACTCGAGTAAATCACGACGGTGGTGAAGCAGCCGGCGTTGGCGGAGATGTCGGGCACGCCGCGCATGCCGCCCAGCTGGTGCTGGGCTGACTTCGGCAACGACTGCTGCTGGTAGAGGGGTTCGCTGAACAGCTGGCTGATGCCGCCGCCACCGGCGCCGTAGGTGTCGTTCCAGACGGTCTCATAGAGATATTTGCCGGAAGTATCCAGGTACAGGCTGGTACCGCCGACCGACGTGACATACGGCGAAGTGCAGGGGAAATCCACGACCGGACGCGGATAGTAGGTGACGCCGTCGGTCTCGACATCAGCACTGCCGGTATCGCCCTCGGCGCAGAGCACCGAGACCTGCTGCTGCACCGCGCCCGCATAGAAGGCCTGATAGGCCTGGATCACCTTTGGCCCCTGCGGCCCGGCGGTGTTCGAAAACAGAGTGTTCTCGGTCGCGCTCCAGCTCTGACTGATGATGTTGCCGAGATGATGGTCGAGCGCGTACTGCTCGAGTGCCAGAAACTCCGGCAACCCCTGCACGCCCTCGGTCTCGTCCACCGGGCTGGTCATGAGCACGATCGCGGCGCCAGGCGCCATCGCGTGAGCCCATTCCACATCGAGTGTCGTCTCGGCAGCCCAGCCGGTCTCCTCCGAATTGTTGGGATCCCAGGTGACGGTGCCGAGCGGCGCCAGCACCGTGAAGGAGGGCGGATCGGGTAGCCCATAGCCGCGGTCGAACACCTTCAGGTCCTTGGCAATGGTCGGGCTGCCGTAGGAATCGATAATGATAATGGTCTGTCCAGCCCCGACCACGCCGGCACCCATCAATTTATCCAGACCGTAGGCGCGCCGCATTTCCTGCGGCGAATAGCAGGTGCTGGTGCCCTGATCATCGAGGCTTAAGCCAACGGTGCGGCAGTACTCATCGGTCGGAGCCGGTCCGTTGCCAAGCAGCGCCATCCCCAAGACGTGCGAGTGCGGTTTGGCCCAGACGGCTGCTGAGCCCAGTACACACCAGACAGCAGTGAATGCCATGACGGCGGCCCGGCGCGACTTTGACAGGACGCTTCCTTGCGACATAATGTTCCCCGATCGTTTATTGTAAGCGCCGCGCCAGTGTTGACTCCCACGTGCGGCCGATGAGGGACGTTGCTCGTCTCTTGATAGATAAGTCAAGGTGCCCCCCGCTCCTATCTATCAGAATTTCTTTCCTAGAGAAGTCCACGTTCGGCGAAGGACATGCAGCGGTCGGCACCGACAATGAGGTGATCGAGCACCCGGATGTCCACCAACCCCAGGGCATCGCGTAGGCGTTGGGTGATCAACTCGTCCGCCTGGCTGGGTTCGGCCACGCCGGATGGGTGGTTGTGCGCGAGGATCACGGCGGCCGAGTTGCGGGCGAGCGCCTGGCGGACCACTTCGCGGGGGTGGACGCTGGCACCGTCAATGGTTCCGCGGAATAGCTCCTCGAAAGCGATGAGCCGGTGGCGAGTGTCCAGGTGCAGGCAACAGAAGACCTCGTAGGGCCGATCCCGCAACTGCGCCAGCAGGAAACCGCGGGCGGTATCCGGCGATTCGAGCGCGGGACCGGCCTTCAGGGTTTCCCGGTAGTGGCGGCGGGCCAGCTCCAGGGCCGCCTGCAGCATGCAGTACCGCGCGGGCCCCATGCCAGGTCCCGCCAGGGCCTGCTGGCGCTCGGCGCAGAGCAGCCCCCGTAACGAACCAAAATGCGCCAGCAGCTGGTGGGCAAGGTCAACCGCCGTGCCGCCGCTGAGGCCGGTACCGAAAAACACGGCTAAAAGCTCTGCGTTGGACAGGCTCTGGGGGCCGTGCTCCATCAGTTTCTCGCGCGGCCGCTCGGAGGGCAGCCAGTTCTGGATCGACATGGCGTAAGTGTCTGATCTGCCGTGGCCTTAGAACCAGCGGTTAATTGCACGTAGATATAGTCATTTGCTTCGGCGCCGGGGCGGGCCGGATAATGCACGGCAAGAGGTCCTATGCACGGCAAACACATCCTGCTCGGCGTTACCGGCGGCATCGCCGCCTATAAGAGTGCGGACCTGGTCCGCCGCCTGCGCGAGCGGGGGGCCGAGGTGCAGGTGATCATGACCGACGGCGCTCGCGAGTTCGTGACGCCGATGACCTTCCAGGCCCTGTCCGGGCGTCCGGTGCGTACCGACCTGTGGGATCCGGCGGCCGAAGCCTCGATGGGGCACATTGAACTCGCCCGCTGGGCAGACCTGGTGCTGGTGGCCCCGGCCAGCGCCGATTTTCTGGCGCGGCTGGCCGGCGGACGGGCGGATGACCTGCTGGCGACGACGTGCCTGGCGACCGCCGCGCCAATTGCGCTGGCGCCGGCCATGAACCATCAAATGTGGGCCAATCCGGCGACCCAGGCAAACGTCGTCTTGCTGAAAGAGCGCGGAGTGCATGTTTTCGGCCCCGGCACCGGCGATCAGGCCTGCGGCGAAGTGGGTGCCGGACGGATGCTGGAGCCCCTCGAACTGGCGGTGCTCGCCGACTCAACGCTCGTGCCCACCGGCGTGTTGAGCGGCCGGCGGGTCCTCATCACGGCCGGCCCCACCCGCGAGCCGATCGATCCGGTGCGTTTCATCAGCAACCGCAGCTCCGGGAAGATGGGCTTCGCCGTCGCGCAGGCCGCGCGTGAGGCCGGCGCGCAGGTGGTCATGATCTGTGGCCCCGTAGCGCTCGCCACGCCCCCCGGCGTCGAGCGCATCGATGTCGAGAATGCCGCGGACATGCTGGCCGCCGTGCAGGCGCAGGTGCAGCCCGACGACATCTTCATCTCCACGGCGGCCGTGGCCGATTACCGTCCCGCGCAGGCCGCGGACCACAAGATCAAGAAGACCGAGGAGAGCCTGGCCCTGCAGATGGCCCGGACCACGGACATCATCGGCACGCTCGCCGCAGGCGCAATGCGTCCGGCGTTCGTCGTGGGCTTCGCGGCCGAGACTGATTCGGTGGAGCAGAACGCGCGCGCGAAGATGCTGCGCAAGAACCTCGACATGATCGCCGCCAACGAAGTGGGTCATGCCAAGGCCTTCGACTGCGCCGACAACGAACTGATCGTGCTGTGGCGCAACGGGCGCAAGCTCCTGCCACGCAATGCCAAGACGCAACTGGCGCGCGAACTCATCGAACTCATTGCGGCGGTGTTCACCGAACGCCGCGGGGACGTTGCCCGAACCGCGGCCCTGCCGGCCGCCGCCACCAAAGGTTGATCATGGATGTGTTGACCCGCAAGCACCCGCTGAAGGTGCGGATCCTCGACGCGCGCGTGGGCCAGACGTTGCCGTTGCCGGCCTATGCCACGGACGGTTCAGCGGGCATGGATCTGCGGGCGTGCCTCGACGCCCCGGTACCACTGGCACCGGGACAGACGCAGCTGATTCCCACGGGCCTTGCCATTCACATCGATGATCCGGGCCTCGCGGCCGTGATCCTGCCGCGCTCGGGGCTGGGCCACAAGCACGGCATCGTGCTCGGCAATCTGGTCGGATTGATCGACTCCGACTACCAGGGGCAGCTGATGGTTTCGATGTGGAACCGCGGGCAGACGGCCTTCACCGTCGAGCCCGGCGAACGCATCGCGCAGCTGGTCGTGGTGCCGGTGGTGCAGGTGGAACTCGAGATCGTCAGTGACTTCGCCGCCAGCAGCCGGGGCGCAGGCGGCTTCGGCCACTCCGGTCGCGGTTAGCGGACGGCCGCCGCCTGGGCGGCGCGCAGTTCCTTGTAGCGATCGATATCCGCCTGGAACTGGGCCTGGGTCTTCGCTTCTTCCTCCTGGCTCGAAGTCAATGCCGCCTTCTGCGTGCGAATGTCATTGATGGTATGCACCATCTGCTCGGCCAGATCGTCCGGCATGCGATGGGCGTCCGGCCGGCTGCTGTAGGGTTTGAAGTTCTGGGCACGGGCCTGCAATGCCGACAGCCGCTCGCCCAGCGAGGCAACGTACTGCTCGGCAGCGACGCGCTGGCCCCTGATCTGCAACAGCCGCTCATCGCGCAACTGCTCGATGTCCTTGACCGAGGTATAGGTGGCGAGCAGGAAGCCGTCGCGCTGCTTCTGTCGCGCGACCTGTTCTTCGACGGCGGCCTCGGCGGCCAGTTGCGCGGCCGTCTTGGTCGCTTCTTGGTGGCCGACCTGCACACCTTCCTTGTTGAGAAGGGTGCTTTCTTTCTGCGCGTACTGCGGCGGGATGGTGTCCCCGTAATGCACCACGCCCTGGTCATCCACCCATTTATAGGTCGTCGCCCCACCCGCGGCCGACGCCGTCGCCAACACCGCTCCTGCGCAGCTGCACGCAACGGCGAAACTCAAGATTACGGCATGGGAAGGTCTTGGCATGGCGCGCATCATCGCCCCGTCATATCCGGCGCTGCAAGTGTCAGGAGACACCAAACTGTGCGCGATACGCTTTCAGTGCCGTGAGCTGTTGCGCAGAAACACGAGTGCGACCGTCCGGCGGGTTCTCCAGAGCGCTCAGCAGTTGCCCAAGTGTGAGAATGCTCACACAACTGACACCGTGGGCTGCCGCAAGCTCCTGCACTGCGGAACGCTCGCCCTGACCCCGTTCCTGCCGGTCCAGCGCCAGCAGGATGGCCGTGGGCGTCGCGCCGGCCTTGCGGATCAGCTCGATCGCTTCGCGTTTGGCGGCGCCATCCGACACCACGTCATCCACGATGACGACCCGGCCCTGGAGGGCGGTGCCGACGATCATGCCACCTTCGCCGTGGTCCTTGGCTTCCTTGCGGTTGAAGGCATAGGGCACGTTGCGGCGCTGCTGACCGGCGAGCGCGATCGCGGTGGCCGTCACGAGCGGAATGCCCTTGTACGCAGGCCCGAACAGCATGTCGTATTCCAGGCCTGAGCCGACGAGCGCGGACGCATAACAGCGTCCCAGGACGCTGGCCGCCTCGCCATCGCTGAACAGGCCCGCGTTGAAGAAGTAGGGGCTCTGGCGCCCGGACTTGAGGGTGAACTGGCCGAACCGCAGCGCCGCGCGTGACAGCGCGAGATCTATGAATTCGAGTTGATAGTTGTGCATGATCGTTACTTTGGCGGAGCAGCAGATTATTACATCGAATTCCACCCACCGATGGGCACACGCGGCGGAAGTCTATTTTCAGCCGCGCGTTCTTTCCATGCTGTTCCTCGGATTTGGCAGTGGCCTGCCTTACTATCTGGTGTATGGAACGTTGTCGGCGTGGCTGCGTCAGGAACACATCCTGCGCAGCACCATCGGCATGCTGGCCTGGATAGGTCTGATTTTCACACTCAAATTCCTCTGGGCGCCAATCGTGGATCGCGTGCCGTTGCCGGGCCTGCAGCGGCTGCTGGGGCGCCGGCGCAGCTGGATGCTGGTTGCGCAACTCGGCATCGTGGCTGCCCTGCTGGATATGTCCACGGCGCACCCCGCAGCGGATCTGATGCAGGTGGCGCTGGGGGCGCTGTTCCTGGCCTTCTGCTCGGCAACCCAGGACATCGCGATGGACGCCTGGCGCATCGAGTCCGCGCCGGTGGCCGAGCAGGGCGCGATGGCGGCGGCCTACCAGCTGGGATACCGGGTCGCGGTCATCTGCGCCACCGCGGGGGCATTGGGCCTGGCCGGCGTCGCCGGCTGGCATGCCAGCTACACCACGATGGCCGGCCTGGGGCTGGTCGGTGTGGCCACGACGCTGCTGGTGCGCGAACCCCACCCGCAGCCGGCCGCGGTCGGTGAGCACCAGGAGCAGCGCGTGCGCGACTGGCTCGCAAGCCGCGCGCACTGGCCGCAGTTCGCCCAGACGCTCGGGGCCGGATTCGTCGGCGCCGTGGTGTGTCCGCTGACGGATTTCTTCGGGCGCTACCCGGTACGCGTGGCCGCGCTGCTGCTGCTGCTGATCGGCTCCTACCGCCTCACCGACTACACCATGGGGCCGATGGCCAACCCGTTCTACATCGATCATGGCTACAGCCTCGGCCAGATCGCCACGGTGGTGAAATTCATCGGCCTGTCGCTGTCGATGATCGGTGTGGTCCTCTCCGGCCTCCTGGTTGCGCGCTTCGGCATCGTACGTGCATTGATCCTGGGCAGCTGCATGGTGCTGCTCTCGAACCTCGGGTTCGCGTGGCTTGCGACCACCCACGGTCCGACCGTGCTGGGGCTGGGATTTGCCAACGGGCTGGATGCCGTGGCGCAGGCGCTGCACGGCACGGCGCTGATTGCCTTCCTATCAGCGCTCACCAGTTCGCGCTATACGGCAACCCAGTACGCCTTGTTCACATCCGTCTACGCGCTGCCCGGCAAGCTTCTGGAGGGCACCTCGGGGTTCGTGGTCGACGCAATCGGCTATCCGCACTTCTTTGCCTATACGGCCAGCCTCAGCATCCCAAGTCTGCTGCTCATTTATCTGCTGACACGCCCCAAGTACCGCGACGCGATGCCGTAGCGGTCGCGCAGGTCAGCTGATGTCGAAGATGTCGATGCCGTCGAGGGACCCGGCCCTGAGGTCGCGGTCGTCGCTGTACCGTTCCAAGTGGTGGCGACCCTCATCGGCCTCTACGTCCGCCGAGTCGCTCCAGTCCTCAGAAGGATCGGCGGCCTCGAGCGCATTTTCATCGCACCAGACTTTCCAGTCCTCGCGATCGAGCTCCTCCAAGGTGCCATCGACGTATTGCACCTCGATGGTGCCGTCGTCATCGTCCGCGGCGACGACCTCGAAAGGAGCGCCGCCATTCAAACGGAACCAGGCTCCGACGCCCGGATTCATAGTCGCCATCGTAAACCCCCTTGCCGGATTCCTTACAACAGCTGCACGTGCCGCAGGCCGCATTGGTATGCTCGCACGCCAATGCCGGGATCGATGTTGCGCCTAGTTCCGGGGGCTTTCAAGAATGAATAACGCGTGTCATCCGGACAAGCTCGCGCTGCAGGATGAACCCCCTCAGGTCCGCACCTTTGATTGATCAAGTCATCAAGTTCTTCATCGTGTTCTTCGTCGTGGTGGAACCGTTCTCAATCGTGCCGGTGTTCGTCAGTCTCACCACGGGCGCGACCCCGGAATTCCAGCGCCGCATGGCCTACAAGGCCGTTTCGATCTCCGCGCTCATCCTGCTGGCATTCTCCCTGATCGGCGCGCCGTTCCTGTCGGTCATGGGCATCAGCATCCAGGCGTTCCGCATATTCGGCGGCCTGCTACTGTTCCTGATAGCCCTTGAAATGGTGTTCGCCCGGGAGTCCGGTACGCGTACCTCGAGTGATGAGGAGGCCGAAAGCCGGCGCCGCGCGGACGTCTCGGTGTTTCCGCTGGCCTTCCCACTGATATCGGGACCCGGCGCGCTGGTCACCATCCTGCTGTGGTTCGGCCCGCTGCCGATCACCGCCCATCCGCTGCAGTTCGTGGCGATGGCGGCCTGCGTGGCGCTGGTCCTGCTGATCACTCTGGGCGTGATGCTGGTGGCGGGGCCGCTGATGCGCACCATGGGGGTTACCGGAACCAACGTGGCCAACCGACTGTTCGGTGTGATCCTGGGAGCGCTGGCGGTTCAGTTCGTACTCGACGGAATC
>Ga0302314_10022871_pt1 | contig 10231 bp, 11 predicted proteins | sample III_Palsa_N2_3_FD_200533 | JGI IMG/M metagenome (GOLD analysis project Ga0302314, IMG submission 200533) | Peat permafrost microbial communities from Stordalen Mire near Abisko, Sweden - III_Palsa_N2_3 | ecosystem: Environmental > Terrestrial > Soil > Palsa > Peat permafrost | place: Sweden... | reverse complement strand
ATCACCGCGCCGCCGCCTGGTCGCTGCTGCCACGTCCCGGGCCCGCCCATTCGTCGGGCGGTGTCGTGAGGGGGGCCTTCATTCCCGCGCGGGCGCCCGGCAGCTGGACCTCGCCTTGGGCGGCCAGTTGCTGGTCGGCGGACTCGCACCCGGCCAGGCCGAGCAGGGCTGCGATGGCAATGAGGACAATGGGTTTCATGCCAGGATAAACGCGCGGGCCGCCAGGAACGTTGCGCTTTAGATCCGGCTGTTCACTCCGTAGAACGGCACCTGCGTGCCTTCCCAGCCCTTGTACCATTGGCGCATGTAGGGCTTCAGCTTCTGCAGGAAGTCGGCGCGAGCGCGGTGCTCAGGCGGCAGGCCCTTGGCGCAGAACTTCTGCACTTCCCGGGAGAGCGCCGGCACGTCGATCGTCTTGAGCTGGTGGTCCTCGACGCAGACCTTGCCGCCGACCACGACGGTGTGCACGTCCGAGCCCATCGCGCGATGGACGAACGCCTCGACCGGATCGAAGGCGGGATCGATCCAGGGATCGCGGCTGGTGCGGCCCATGTCGACCAGGATGGCGTCGGCCTTCCAGCCCGGCAGCAGCGCGCCCACCTTGCCCTCGAAGCCCGAGGCGCGCGCGCCGTTCAGCGTTGCGGTCTCGAGCGCGTCGTAGGCGTCCATCGTCGGCTCGTCGAGATCGAAGGTCGAGAGGCGATGCACCTTGTGCATCATGCGCAGCTCCATCACCGCATCCTCGTCGTCGTTGATCGTCTTGTCGTCGAGCCCCATGGCGACGTTCACGCCGGCGGCGCGCATCGGCATGACCGGGGTGATGCCGTTGCGCATATGGAAGTTGCAGGACGGATGGGTGGTCACCGTCACCTGCTGTCGGCCCATCAGCTCGATGTCCTCCTCCGTGACCCAGATCGCGTGGCCGAACGCCATGCGGCGGTCCATCAGCCCGAGTTCGTGCAGCCACTGCACCGTCGGCCGGCCGTTGTTGCGGCGCAGGCCCCAGGTCTTCTGCACGGGGCTCTGCAGCAGGTGCATGTGCACCAGCGTGCCGCCATGCGCGTCGCTGGTGTCGCGCACCCTCTTGAGGAAATCCTCGCTGGCGCCGTGCGCCCAGCAGGGCGCGAGAAGGATCTTGGTGTCGCTGCCTTCGTACTTCGAATGCAGGTCCTCGAACAATTCGAAGTAGCCCTCGACCAGCGCGTCGCGATCGAACTTCACCATCTTCGATGCCGGCGCGCGCAGGTCCGCCGGCAAGGTCTCGAGGAAACCGTCGCCACCCATCACCAGCTTGCTCTCGTCGCGCAGGCCGGGGCTGAAGGCCAGCCGAATGCCGCTGTCGAGATACGTCTTGATCGCGACATGCGCGCGGCGCGCACCCTCGGGTCCGTCGTCGTCGAAGCCGTTGTGATGCAAGGTCGTGCAGCCGGAGCGCAGGTGCCGCCAGGCGCACACGCCGGCGGTCAGCTCCGGCGGCAGCAGCGGCATGTAGGCCCAGTCGAGCAGGCAGTTCTCGAGGAAGTCGTTGAACACGCCCTTCTGGATCGGCGACATGCCGCGGCCATGGCTGTGCGCGTCGACCAGCCCGGGCAGCAGGAGCTGCGTGCCGTCGCCCAGCACCTTCGCCGCCGGATACTTGGCCGCCAGCGCCGCGAACGTCCCGGTCTCGGCCACCAGCCCGTCCCGGATCGCAATGGCGCCGCCCTCGATCAGGCCCTTCGACTTCAGGCGCGGGTCGGTCAGCAAATGGCTGCCGCGCAGGATCAACGTATCGCTCATGGAACTCTCCCGATTTGCCGCGAGCTTACATGAACATGCTCCGCACGCTATGATCGATGGAAGGAGGAAAAACACATGGATCTCAAGGGCAAAGTGGCCGTCGTGACCGGCGGTAATGGCGGGCTGGGGCAGCGCATCTGTCACGCGCTCGCGGCACAAGGCTGTCACGTCGCCGTCGTCTACGCCAAAAGCAAGGACGAGGCCGAGGGCGTGGCGCGCGATCTTCAACAGCATCAGGTGTCGGCCGCGACCTTCGCCTGCGACGTCACCAGCCGCGAGGACGTGGCGCGCCTGGTCGACGATGTCGTGAAGCGCTTCGGCAGCCTCGACATCCTGGTCAACGATGCGGCCTACAACAAGGCGATCCCCTTCACCGACCTCGATGCGCTGACCTACGAGGAGTGGACCAAGATCATCGACATCAACCTCACCGGCCCGATGCTGCTCACCAAGGCCGTGGGTCCGGTGATGAAGCGCCAGGGCTGGGGCCGCATCGTCAACATCTCCTCGGTCGCGGGGCTGGGGCCGACCGGCTCGTCGATCGCCTATGCCGTGTCGAAGGCGGGACTGATCCATCTCACCAAGTGCATGGCGGTCGCCCTGGCGCCTGAGGTGCTGGTAAACTGCGTGGCGCCCGGCCTGCTCGAAGGCACGCGGGCGACGGCGAACCTCCGGCCCGAGGCGGTCGCGGTGAACAAGAAGGCCTCGCTGCTCGGCAAGGCCGCCGACAAGGACGACTGCGCCGACCAGGTCGTCACCATGTGCCGCACCACGACGACGACCGGTCAAACCCTGGTGATCGACTCCGGCCGCACGTTCCACTGAGGCGCGATTTGTGCTTTGTTTTCCGTGCTAGGCGTGGGGCCTGGTATTGGGGATGCATGAGGCTGTGGGGCCTTGTGCAGAGAATGCATGGCGAAATTTCGACTGCCGGCTCTGTTTGCGGCGACGATGTTGAGTGCCTGTACACCGGCTCCTGAAGTGCCGCGCACCGTGTCACCCGAGCTTCTCGACTCCGTCCGCGAGGGGACCGTCGAACTCACCTGCAGGTTGTCCGCGTGCGAGAACGTCTGGCTCGCGCGGGTCGAGCATGCGGCGCACCTGACGACGCAAGCGCGCTGGGCCGAGCTCTCCCAGCTGCTGGTCGCCACAAATTATTCATCGGACATCGGCTACTATTTCCTCGGCCGCGCCGCTGACGGATTGGGCAGCCCGCGCGCCGCCGCGCACTACTACGAGATCGCCAAGGCAGAGCTGAAGGACGACCACTCGTGCGAGGCGATCGGCCTGTGCCGTGGCATCGGCCTGCCGGCGGTGATCGACGCCGATCTCGCCGCCGCGCAACGCAAGGCTGCCGGCTCGGCCAACGGCTCGAATCGGGCGGCGCGATAAGGCAGAGGGGGAACCGTGACGCAGGCCTCACGTTAGGGATGCACCCCTCGCGCGAAAGGCTCTCTCATGAGTTTGATCCTCATCATCATTCTGCTCGTCCTGGTCTTCGGCGGCGGCGGCGGCTACTACGCCCACCGCTCCTACGGCGGCCGCGGCCTCGGCGGCGTGCTCGGCCTGATCGTGGTCGTGCTGCTGATCCTGTGGCTGCTGGGTGCCCTCGGCGGCGGCACCATGGCCCATGCCGCCGGGCTTCTTTAGTCCCTAACGGTTGGCCTTCGCCTCCAGCGCCGCGACCAGCGGCTCGATCGAGCCGGTCTTGCGGATATAGGCGTTGAACTCCGACTGCCGGGTCAGGAACAGGCTGACGCCCGCGACCTTCACGTCGACGATGCGCGGGCCCTGGCCGCTGTCGCGCACGTCCCAGGCGAGCTTGATCGGCATGCCACCCGCGGCGTTGGCGCTGCTGTCGACGGTCCAGCCGCCGTCGGCCCGCGCCGTCACGCGATCAACCGTCACGCTGTAGTTGGCGAGCATGCCCAGCCGCTCGGTGTAGGCGCGCGCCTCGGAAGCCTCGAGGGCGGCCACCAGGCGGGCGCGCTGCTGAGCGTTGGCCTCGTCCCAGTGCGCGCCCAGCGCCGCGCGCGCCATGTAGCCCAGGTCGAAATTGTCGTGCAGCACCCGGGCGATCGCGGCTTCGCGCGTAGCACCATCGCCGGTGCTCGATATCTGGCGCACGCCCTCGGTGACGCTGCGGACCGGCTGGCCGGGATCCGTCGCGGCCGACACGGCGCCGGTGGAGAGACAGGCGACCGCGACGGCGGCCACAACGACAGTGAACAATCGGGGCATCGACAAAACCTTTCTGAGGCGGCGGCGCACGAAAGGGCGCCAGCGGCGGGGAGGGGGGACGGGGCAGCGGAGCAGCCAGGGACGACGGGCCCCTGCAGGGTGCCGATGGACGCCGACCTGAAAACGGAACCAGGTCGCATCAGACGCTTTCCGGCTCACCGTCCTCGAAAAGGGATGCGTGCCCGGCAGCGATCTTTGTGCACGGGGAATGTGGCTCAACGAAGATGGCTGCAGGGAAGGATTGTCGCACACGACCACCGGCTGGCGGCAACAACGGCCGGGGTGCGACGTAGTGATGGGATGCCATCGCCCTCCCGGACGTCCATTTACGCCGCCCTCGCCGGCAACGTCGCCGTCGGCGCGGTCAAGCTGGCGGCGTGGTTCTTCAGCGGCAGTTCGGCGATGCTCGTCGAGTCGATCCATTCGGCGATCGACACGTTGAACCAGGGCCTCCTGCTGTTCGGCATCTATCGCGGCGCGCGTCCGGCGGACGACCGCCATCCCTTCGGCTACGGGCTGGAGGCGTATTTCTGGACGTTTGTCGTGGCGCTGCTGATCCTGTCCGCCGGCGGGCTGGCCTCGATCTACGCGGGCGTGGAGAAGCTCCGGCATCCCGAGCCCGTCGAGAACGTGGCGCTGTTGCTCGGCGTCATCGCGCTCTGCATGGTGTTCGAGATCGCCTCGTTCGTTGTCAGCCTGCGCGCGGCCGAGCGCGGACGTCCCGCCTTGTCGCGCAAGCGGCTGCCGCGGGTCTCGCTCCGCCAGTCCATCCACTTCAGCTCCGATCCGGCCGTGTTCGAAGTGCTGGCCGAGGACGCCGCCTCCATCCTCGGCCTCGTCATCGCCGCTTTCGGTGTGGCGGGCTCCGGGTGGTTCGGCTGGGCCGGGGCCGACGGCATCGCCGCCATCCTGATCGGCGTGCTGCTGATCGCGCTGGCGGGCGTCGTGATCGCCGAGACGCAAAGCCTGCTGACGGCCGAAGCGGCGCTGCCGTCGATCGTCGATGCGGCGCGCTCGATCCTCGGCAACGATGCGCGCGTCGACACGGTGTGCGAGGTGCTCAGCATGAACCTCGGGCCCCAGGAGATCCTGATGGCGGCGACCGTGGATTTTTGCGACGACCTCACCGGACCCCAGTTGGAGGAGGCCGTCGACGAGCTGACGGACCGCCTGCAGTCGGCCGATCCCCGGATCACGCGCCTGTTCATCCGGCCCGGACGCGCGGTTTAGCTCTCCCAGTCTTCGATGTGCAGATGTCCCGCGCGGTGATGCTCGAGCGCGTGGCTGCGGTGCATCTGGAAGGGATCGCCGTCCTCGCTGAAGAACTGGAAATGCTCTCCAGCCTCCGCGATTTCATAGGCACCGACGGGCGCCACCTGGCGCGTGTCGCCCTCGCCGTAGGGAATGGGGCGAAGGATGCGTGCGGCATATTTCCGGGGAGAAGGGGCCATGTTCGTCTCCTTTGCTTCTCCCTTAACGCGGCAGACCGGGCTTTCGCTGCAGGCCGGTCGCCAAAGAAGCGGAGCAGGACGGTCCCGGGATCGCCAACTGTGCCTTCGTTTCGACGGCGAAAATGGCTAGAGTTCGCCCTTGTCGAGCGAGGGGTGCATATCGCAGCAGCCGTCGAGGAATTGTTGCGATCTTTCTGGTGAGGGAATGTCCATGCTGAAAAGATTAGCTGTAACCGCAGTGGCCACCTTGTTTCTTGCCGGACCGGCGTTCGCCGCCGAGTCGGCTGTCTACACCTGGACGGGATATGGCGAGAACGTCCCCGGAAGCGGCAAGTGCCCGATCTACAAGATGACCATCGACGTCACGGTCGCCGGCACGGATGTGCAGGGCCGCTTCCAGCAGGAAGGCCGCCCGGAGCGGAACTTCAAGGCGACGATGGGCGCCGACCTGAAGTTCAAGACGACGGCCATCGTCGGCGGCGGCAACAAGATGGACGTCGTCGGCTCCCTCAAGGAGGGCGCCTCGACGATCATGCTCGACGGCTACTGCCTCTTCGAGGGCAAGCTCACGAAGAAGTAGCCGGGTCGGTCCTACTGGCTGATCCAGCTACTGGCTGATCCAGAACGTGTCGGGCTGGTAGAGCCCGAAATATCCACCCGGATCCCAGGCGTGATACCCTTCCTTGGGAACGTTGTGGACCTTCGGCCCGACGACCACGGGCTGGCGAATGCCGTTCACCGTGCCGATCGAGAACACCTCGTCGGCGTTGGCGCTGAGGATCTGGTCCCAGGCCTTGCGGCGCACCGCGGGGTCGGTCGAGGTTTCCCACTCCTTTAGGTAGTCCATCAGCTTGCAGGCCGACGGCATGTCGCATGCCTCGCCCTGCTTGCCCTTGGATTCCACATACATGCCCCAGCGGGACCACTGCAGGCCGCCCTGCATGGTCGGCGCGAACTCCCGGGGGCTGGTGTCGACCGTCGGCACGGCCGTCACGTACCCGGCATAGGCCGTCATGGTCGCTTCACCCGAGAAGGCCCTCATCCGGAAATTCTCGAGGGTCTGCGGCTTGGTCAGCATCTTGATGCCGACCTTCTTCCAGGCCTCGCCGATCAGCAGCAGGGCATCCGTGTCCCCGGTCTCCTCGCTCGAAAACTCGACCACGATGGTCGCCGACCGCCCGCCGGGCAGCAGGCGGAGTCCGTCGGGGCCGCGCTTGTCCAGGCCAGCCTCGTCGAGGAGCTTGTTCGCGAGCTTTGGATCGTATGTCGCCCACTTGGTCGCATACTCGGGCTTGAACAGCTCCGAGCGCTCCATGACCGTGTTGTTGGAGGGTTTGGCCAGGCCGAGGTAGACGGACTGGTTGAGATCGTCACGGTCGATCGCCAGGGACAGCGCCCGGCGGAACCGGACATCGCGCATCAGCTTGCGCCATTCCTCGTCGCTCGCGTTCAGGTTGGGGTAGAGCGCGAGCTGCGAGCAGGACCCGGATTCCCAGAGATAGACTCTGACTCCCGATTGCTTGGCGCTCTTCTGCAGGAAGGTGTAGTCGCGCATGTTGAGATAGCGCGACTGCAGGTCTGCCTCGCCGAGGCCCGCCTTGGCGGGGATCAGGTTGGCCGCCGCCACGGTCATGATCACGTCGTCGATGTAGGGCAGCTGCTGCCCCTTCCGGTCGATGCGGTGAAAAAAGGGATTGCGCGCGAAGATGTAGCGCTGGGCCGGCGGGACCGTGGTGAGGACCCACGGGTTGAGCGTCGGCATGTCGACGTTGCTGTTGCCGTACATCGCGTCCTGGCGCCGGAAGACGTTGGCCCAACGGCTGCCCTTGTACTTCTTCAGGATTTCCTCCTCGGGCGTGTACTTGCCGTGAAGCGTCTTGAGGTAGTGCGCCGGCCGGAACAGGAAGAGGGGCGCGGCGCGCGACTGGCTTTCGATGAAATGGGGGTTGGGCTTGTCCCAGCTGTAGCGGATCGTCAGCTCGTCGATGATCTCGACCTTGGGGGGCTGGCCGTCGATGATGAGCTCCACGGACGGTCCGTTAGGCGACAGTTCGCTGTTGTTGGCGATATCCTCCCAGAAGAAGCGGAAGTCCGCGGTGGTGAAGGGGTGGCCATCCGACCATTTGTGGCCGGCGCGCAGCTTCAGGGTGAACTCGCGGCCCTCCTTGGCCTCGAAGCTCTCGAGGATATCGGGGTGAAGCGCGAACTTCTCGTCGTAGACGATGAGTCGGGTATAGCTGTAGACCGTCATCAGGCGGGTATCGCGTGAGCTTGAGACCAGCGTGTTGAGCTGGCCGCCGTGCTTGCCCGGGCCGTCGCCGCCCGCGAAATGATCGATGATCCGGGGCTGCCGGGGAATGCGCTTGTCGACCGGCGGCAGGGCGCCCGACTTCACCCGATCCACCAGGTTCGGCGTCTCCTGCATCGCGGGCAGCGGATCCTCGGCAAAGGCCGCCCGTGCGCCAAACAGGCCAATCAGGGGAACCTGCATCAGAAGACGTCTTTTCATCGCGAGCCTCATTGTTTCCCTGTCGACTGGCAGTCGTTGCTGCCGGCTTCGCCGAGCGATCGTCCCTGCAAGGGAGGAACCGACATTCCTGGATGCCCCTGAAACAGTGCGAATCCCGGCATTTTGTTGCGCGCCCCGTGAAGACTATACGCGGCGCGCCACCGGCAGAAGGGCTACATTCTGACGCGCATAGGACTTCAGATGGCGAAGTGGCCCATTCGTCTTGTGTGCTCCTCAATGTCTTGAGAAGGCTCGAAACGAGCTCGACGATCAAAGAGCCGGGCGGAGGCACACGCACGGGTCATGGCGCAGTCGCAGAGCCCAGCGAAGTCCTCGTCTCGCGGGTGGTGACCGACCTCGTGGCGGGCGCGGGGCTGAAGTTCGCCGACCGCGGGTCGCATGAACTCAAGGGGCTGCCCGGACGGTGGGAGTTGCTCGCGGCGAGTTTGTAGAGAACACCCGGGCCCTTGCATGGCATTGAATGACCTACACGGCCGCTCATTAGTCGCGCCTTACGTTGCGATCTCATTCATTCATAAGTGTCTCGAATGGATGTTCGCCCGATCCCTGTCCGAGGAACTAATGCAAGCTTACTTGCTGGACCGTGAGTCATGGGAGCAGGCTTATCCTCCCTATCCATTTCTAGCTTTACTACCGCAAGCGCCTACAGCATCAGACCGCCTCTCAGGGTTAGGGAGCTGTGTCAGTAGCCTGCGTCAGTAGCCCGCGTTGGGAGCGTTGGCCGTCGCCAAGAAAAGTGCCGGTTCAGTGTCCGGTATGGTCTGCGCCTTTGGCGCACATTTTATCGCCATCAGGTACCATTTGTTGCCGTTCGCCGATGACGGCCCGACCTTCCGAACGGCGATGCAATTCTCCCCGCTGCGATTAACAAACCTGAGATAGTCCCCACCGCTTGTCGGCGACGCAGTGCTGAAGTTTGTCGCACCGGAACCGCCGAAGTCTTTGACTGTCTGTTCGAGGGAGATCGGCAGGATCGAGGATCTGGTACTCGTCGCTTCTTTCAGAAAATAATATAACTTGCTTCCATTGACGGTCCCGATCTCGGCCCAGTGGCGAAAAGTACCCCCGGGACCGGCTTTGGCGTTCAACGCATTGCCGCCGGAATATTCTTGTGTCGCTCGGCATCGCAGCCCCGTAGGGCCGACAATTTTCGATTGCGCACAATCAATGTCTGTCCATTTGGGTGCCTCTTGAGCGACGGCTTGTGACGCGCCCCCTACAAATCCGGCGACCACCATCGTAGCAACTGTGCATCGTGACAGCATTGCTCTCTCCCCATAAATGCCAGTCAAGTTACGACGAAATTGGTCACTGCGATACAATCGGGCCACCACTTGAACCCCAAGCGCTCCCGGCTCCAGGCTCGGCGCTTTGCAGCGGCTATGAACGGCGCATAGGCCGAGAAAGCAGCGAGCGACGGCAGCACAGAACGCACCGTCATAGGCAGCGTCATAAGCATCAAACTTCGCGGCCTTCATCGTCATCACTACGGCGAGAACATTGCTACCGATGCGCCGATCCGGGTTTGGAGACTGGAAGCCCCGTCCTACGAGCAGCTACGCCAAAGGTTCGCCGTTGACTTGCCAAGCGATCACGTAGGGCACGATCAGTTCACCTACTTGCACGGACGTCCCATCGAAGATCCATCGCTCTCGATTTGGCTAATGGCGTTTTACCGAAACGTCTTCCGAGGGGTGATTGCCGGCCGAGACATCGAAGACGACAAGCTCGCGGACTTGGCAGCTGAGCTGCTCCAACTCCACTCCGTGGGCTATAGCAAAAATCATATACTTATGCGTTCTCGCTTCTCCGTGGGGCGATAACCGCATTGACATTGATTGCGATATACGCCATATTCGCAATATGCCCCGTATCCGCACCATCCAACCCCACTTCTCCCGTTCCCCCCGCATGCGCAAAATTGGCCACGAATCGCGGCTTTTGTTCGTGCTTCTCTGGACCGTGGTCGACGATTCCGGCCGCTGCCACGCCGATCCCAGCGATCTGGCCGAGGTGCTCTATCCGCAAGAATTCGATGTCCCGCTGCATATCGAACTCTGGCTCGACGAGCTGGAGCGCGAGGGCTGCATCGAGCGCTACGAGTATGAGGACATCGACTATCTGCGCATCGTCCACTGGAAGAAGCACCAGCGCATCTATCATCCGACGCAGAGTTATCTGCCGGCGCCGCCCAGCGAAGCGATAGGGGGACGCCTCACGGGTCGCCGGA
>Ga0302314_10022870_pt1 | contig 10231 bp, 9 predicted proteins | sample III_Palsa_N2_3_FD_200533 | JGI IMG/M metagenome (GOLD analysis project Ga0302314, IMG submission 200533) | Peat permafrost microbial communities from Stordalen Mire near Abisko, Sweden - III_Palsa_N2_3 | ecosystem: Environmental > Terrestrial > Soil > Palsa > Peat permafrost | place: Sweden... | reverse complement strand
CCAGTTCGGCATGCAGGCGCCCCGCTTTGTCGAAGAGTTCCCCGGCCTTGTAGCTCTGCATCCATTGCTCGAGCAACGCGACGTGCTGCGGATGCTTCGGGTCGACCAACAGCGGCACTTGGTGGGACCGGAAGGTTCCTTCGATCTGCAGGCCATCCACCTGGCTCGGGCCCGTCCAGCCCTTGGGCGACCGAAGCACGATCATGGGCCAGCGCGGACGCACCGTCACGTTCCGGTTGCGGGCATCGTCCTGGAGGGTCTGGATCTGTTCGATCGCGCGTTCCATGGCACTCGCCATCGCCTGGTGCATGTCCGTCGGGTCGTCGCCCTCGACGAACAGCGGCGCCCAGCCGCATCCCATGAAGAATTGCTCGAGTTCCTGGCGTTCCACGCGGGCCAGGATCGTTGGATTGCTGATCTTGAATCCGTTGAGGTGGAGGATCGGCAGCACGGCGCCGTCGGCGACGGGGCTGAGCATCTTGGTGGACTGCCACGCCGTCGCGAGCGGCCCCGTCTCCGCCTCCCCGTCCCCGATCACGCACGCGACGATCAGCTCGGGATTGTCGAACGCGGCGCCAAAAGCATGGCTGAGCGAATAGCCGAGCTCGCCGCCTTCGTTGATCGAGCCGGGCGTCGTCGGCGCCACGTGACTGGAGATGCCTCCGGGAAACGAGAACTGCTTGAACAGCTTCTTCATCCCCGCCTCGTCCTGAGTCACGGCCGGATAGACCTCGCTCCAGGTGCCTTCGAGGTAGACGTTGCCGACGAGTGCCGCGCCGCCGTGACCCGGGCCGGAGACGTAGATCATGTCGAGGTCGTACTTCTTGATGACCCTGTTGAGGTGGACGTAGATGAAGTTCTGACCGGGCACGGTGCCCCAGTGGCCGACTACCAGGGGCTTGACGTGCGCCATCGTCAAAGGCTCACGCAGCAACGGGTTGTCGTACAGGTAGATTTGACCCACCGAGAGGTAGTTGGCCGCGCGCCAGTAGGCATCGATCTTGTAAAGGAGATCGGGTGAAAGAGTCGCTGTCTTCATGCACTGCTCCGGGTCGACGTCGCTGTCTCGCCGTGCGGTTCGCGCGCGACGTCCGTGCCATAGGGTTTCGATGCAACCGTGGTTCCGCGTTGCCTGTTGCCGACGGAGGACGCATCTCGAAAGAGCCAACATACGCGGCGCGTTGACCGCGATCTGTACGTCACCGCACCCAAGTCCTGCCGGGCATGGCGTCCGGCGACTCCGGGCGTGCCGCTGGCATGTTCGATGGCGTACGGACGACGCCGTCACGGCTTGCTACCTTCGACGCCAATCATTCCCACCCTGGACACGACCATGTTCGCCGCACCAGACAGCCAGACCGAAGAAAAGAGGATCGTCGAGTTCCTGGCGCGGGAGTCCAGCGTGCCTGTCGGCGAGGTGGCGCGAATCTATGCGGCCGAGCGCGCGGGACTGGCTAAGGGCGCCCGCGTCGCCACCTTCGTGCCCATCTTTGCGATACGCAACGTCCAGGAGATCCTGAGGCACCGCATCCAGATCGCGCCGCAGGGCAATTCTCGCGGCGACGTCTCCGGTTCGAGTCGGGCGAGTTTGACGTGACGAACCGCAGGGGGCTCATCCTCGGAGCGGCCGCGTTCGGTACAACGCCTTTTGTGGGGTGTTCGTCCAAGCCGACCTATGACGATATCGCGGCGCAATTGCGTTTGCAGCGACCTGTGGACAGTGGTGATCGTGCCTCGTTGCAACGTGAGCTCGTGCGATGTGCAACGCTCGCGCCTTCGAGCCACAACACCCAATGCTGGAGATTTCGGCTGCAAGAGCGCGCGATGTCGATCGAGCCCGATCTGACCCGCCGCTGCCCGGCAGTCGATCCGGACGATCACCACTTGTTCGTCTCGCTGGGCTGTGCCGCAGAGAATCTCGCCCAGGCCGCGCTCGCAAACGGGCTGCAGGCCACCATCCGCCTCGATCCCGAGGGGGCCGGCAGCATCAAGGTGGATCTCGAGCCGACTCGTGCGATCCCCTCCGTGTCGTACCAGGCGATCGGACAGCGCCAATGCACGCGGGGAGACTATGACGGGCGGCCCGTATCCCTGCAAGATCTGCGGCTCCTGGCAGAAGCCGCCGCCGGCCCTGGGGTGCAGGCGATTTTCCTGACGCAGCGTCCTGACAGGGAGCGCGTCCTGGAGCATGTGGTGGCCGCCAACACCGCGCAGATGCAGGATCCCGCTTTCGTGGCCGAACTCAAGGCCTGGATCCGGTTCAGCGAAGACGAAGCGGAGCGCTCGGGAGACGGTCTCTACGCCGGCGCATCCGGCAATCTCTCCACACCCCGCTGGCTGGGCAGCCGGATGATGGACTTCGTCTACACACCCAGGACGGAGAACGAGCGCTACACAAGACAGATCCGCAACGCCTCGGGCATCGTCGTCTTCGTCGCTGACCAGGCCGATGCGGCGCACTGGGTCGAAGTCGGGCGGTGCTACGAACGCTTTGCCTTGCGTGCAACGGCGCTGGAGATCCGGAATTCCTTCGTCAATCAGCCTGTCGAGGTGGTGTCGCTGAGGTCGTCGTTCGCGAGCTCGCTTGGTCTTGGCGCGAGGCGTCCCGATCTCGTCGTGCGCTTCGGGCGCGGGGCGGCGATGCCTTGGTCCTTGAGGCGCCCGGTCAGCGCGGTCTTGATCTGACGAAAGGCGGGTGATGACCAGTCACTTCCGGAGTTGAACGGCCGGGCCGGGTCAAACAATGGGGATTCGAGCCTTCCGAGAGCCATGCGGAATGCCGCATCCTCTGGAGTTCCATGGGCAACCCCGTTCCTCTCCCCGGTGCTCCGGCCGCAATTGGCTGGGACATGGCGTTCACGCGCCTCTCGAATGCAGTGCAGGAGCGCGTGAAGGCGCTGGTTCACGACTTGACGTCGAGATTGGATGCCGCGGGTCTTGGCTGCGATGTCCAGGTTCGACAGACCCCCAGAGGTGTTTCGACGTTTCTCGCAGTGGGAGGGCAGCGTGGCCTGATCTTCATCGTGGACATCACGCTGGTCGATGGGATGTCCGTTGGACGGCAACTGGGGGCTCGGCTGGATATCCGCCTTCTCGACGCTTGCGGCGACGTTGCAGCGACGTGCTCGGCATGTTCTTCCGATGGCGCCTCGGCCTTTCAGACCTTGCCTGATCGCATTCTTGCGTGGACTCAAGTCGGGCTTTGCTCGACAGCAGTCCATGTGCTGGCGATGGGGCACTTCGATCTGGTCGCTCCTGCGTCGAACTCCGCCTGACGTCCTGTACTCTGATCGATCGGCGTCGACGCATGCAATCCTCTGTTGGAGCTTCGGCCTATGTTCGCTGCTGCACGGTGATGGGCCACGCTGGCGGGTAGGCTGGGGGTCGTCGAGCGTGGTCTTTCCGACCGGCTGGCGTCCCAATCGGAGGCTTCCATGACCCAGGAATCAAAAGGCTCGCACCTCAAGCCCGGGCACGTGCCCCCGCCCCAGGCGAGAGACCCGGACAAGCCGAAGGAGAAATCCGAAGCTGCCGAAGTGGCGGGCAGGCACAAGAACACCGGGCAGAAAGATCACAAGGGCGCACGATGACGCCTTTCGCCGCTCAGGAAATTGCTCGCCGGGCGTGGAGTTGACGTTGACATCCGCTGACGGCCTGCCCGTGCTATGCGGCTTGCCGCACAGATCGACAGCTGAACGGGGCCTAGACTTCAATCCTCGACAACACGAGATTGATCAGGACTGCCATGCTCGCCAAAATGCCTGTCGAGAGACCGTTACGCCCACCCGATTTCAGGCTCCCAGTGAACATGCGACCTGCTCCCTCAGCAAGCCAGGCAGGTTCGACGTGACCCCGAGACGTTCACTCCCTGGCCTGCGCGCCCGCGACAAGATGCAGGACGTTTTTCAGGGATGGCAGCGCTTCGGATCCGCTTTCCGGCGATTGGCAAACGTGGAGACTCATGCGGGCCGCGGCCGTACCGTGCAGCGGCAGTTGGACGAATCGCAGCAGAGGCTCCAATGGGCTACGTCGGAGATGGTCAGTTTGAGAATTGCCGTTGAGGGTGCTCGCATACGGCAGATGGAGGTCCTCGCGTTCATTGCCCACGAATTGCGCAATCCGCTCGCCCCGATATGCACGGCGGCCAGCATTCTTGGCCGGGGGCGACCCGAAGATATCGTCGCCGTTCGGACGATCATCGAGCGCCAGGTCGGCCAGATGAGCCGGTTGATCGACGACCTGCTAGACGTCTCCCGAGCCAGCACCGGGAAATTGCGGCTGGTACTCGCTCCGGTGCGAGTCGACGATCTTGTCGCGCGATCTATTGAAGCCGTCGAACCTGCAATGGCAGGCCGAGGCCAGCAGTTGGACATCATCGGGTTGGACTATTCGGTCCACCTGAACGCCGATGGAACGCGATTGATCCAGGTGCTCTCCAATTTGCTGGACAACGCCTCGAAGTATTCACCGAAAGGCCAGAATATCCAGTTGACCGTGCGCTGCCTCGAGCAGTCCGTTGAACTCTCTGTCCTCGATCGGGGCATCGGGATATCGATTCATGGGATGAAGCACATCTTCGACGCGTTCAACCAGGAACTGCACGCCGTCGGATTCGATGCCACAGGGCTCGGGATCGGACTGGCAGTCGTGCGTGACGTTGTGGAGGCCCATGGTGGACGCGTGACGGCTTTCAGTGAAGGGCTGGGCTATGGAAGTCGCTTCGTGGTGACTCTGCCGCGGAGCATGGCGGTGGCTGAACAAGCAACCTCGTGAGGCGAACGAGGACTTGACATCGATCGTAACGGTCATCCCTGAACGCTCTACACCCGGATCGCAGTAAGGTCTCCGAGTTCCCGATCGGCGGCCGGAGGGCCTTCCAGAGCGAGTGTCTCCCGCCCGTCCGCGTGTTCGCGAACAACGAATGATCGGTCCGGGCGGTCTCCATGGGTCTTGGGAAACACGGCCAACACCCGTTGTCCCGCATGAATCGCCGTGATGACTTCGGAGGCCGCAGCTCGCATCGCGCCACTGACCTCGAGATTCGACTTCTCGTTGACCTCGGCCCAGAGAACCTCCGCGACCTGGCCTGTGCCCTCCAGCCTGATTCCTGAGACCGCGAAGACCCTGGCGATCTCTTTCGACTGAATGCGTTCGTGCGTTCCTTTGGCGGTCATGATGCTTTTCCTTCGAGGATGGGGTCGTTGCAATACAGATGCCCGCGCGTCAAGGGCAGGGCGGCTAGGGCGGACGTGCGTTTGCTCGCCAGCAACTGGTACACCCCGATTTCGCCAGACTCGAATTCGAGTGCACACGCAGCCATATAGAGGCGCCAGCAACGGAAGGTCGATTCTTCGACGTGTTCCAGGGCTTCGTCGTGGTGCCGTTCGAGTTGATCCACCCAGCGCCTGAGCGTCAACGCATAGTGCGGACGCAGTGATTCCACGTCGGCAATCTCGAAGCCGCTGCGCTCCATGCCGCGCAGGATGTTGCTGACCGTGTCGACCGTCGGGAAAGATGTAGCGGTTGATGAATTCGGTGGAGAGGGTGTTGTTCCAGCCCTCGACATCGTGGGTGATGCCGTGGTTGAGAAACAGTCCCTGTGGCTTGAGCAGGCGGCGAACGGTCGCGAAATACAGCGGAAGGTTCTTCAGGCCGACATGCTCGAACATGCCGACGCTGGCGACCTTGTCATAGAGCGACTCGCCCTGAACATCGCGGTAGTCCTGCAATTCCACCGTGACGCGATCCTGAAGTCCGGCCTGCGCAATCCGCTCACGTGCGAGGGTCAGCTGTTCCTGGCTCAGCGTGACCCCGTGGGCCTGAACGCCAAAGTGAGTCGCAGCATGGATCAACAGCGCGCCCCAGCCGCAGCCAATATCCAGGAAGTCTTCGCCCGGCTGGAGTACGAGCTTGCGGCAGATGTGATCGAGCTTGGCGAACTGCGCGGAGGCGAGGTCGGTATCGGGCGTCTTGAAGTAGGCGCAGGAGTACACCATCGCAGGGTCCAGCCAGAGCGCATAGAAGGCATTGGAGACGTCGTAGTGGAAATGGATCGCGTCCCGGTTCTCGTTCCTGGAGTGCGCCGTGATCAACAGGCTCTGCGATGGCGAGACGCTGTCGACGGCTTTCGGCCACGCCTTCTTCAGGGCCTGTAGGCGGAGGGCAGGCAGCAGCAATGCCATCCGGTCACGCCATGACAACTTGATCGCGTCCAGGTGATCCTTGAGGCCGAGTGCGGCGAAGAAGTCGCCTTCGATGTCGACGTCGCCTCGAAAGTAGGCCTCGGCGAAGCGCAGCCGGTCGAACCCCAGCACCATGGCTGCGATGGCTCCCGGGTTGCGAATGACCAGCGTGAAGGGGGGTGGCCCTTCATGCGGCGCGACGCTGCCCAGCCGCAGGGGATCGCCGTTCCACAGTTGCATCGCCAGGTTGCCTTCGAACTTGCCGAAGAGCCGCTTCAAGAGGCTCGCCGCCGCTGCCAGGCCGTGGTCCGGACTGAATGTCGAGAGGTCGAACTCACGCGGCAGGGCGACTACGGCCGGGTCCTTTCCCATGGACGCGACCGCGGAGGGTGCCAGTCGTGCGGACTGCGTCGAATCGCTCATCGAGGGTTTCCCCAAAACCTTCAGCCTAGAGAGCCGAGGAAGGAGTGTCGGTGCGCTGACGAACACAGGACACAGTCCTAGCGGAGTTGCGCTTCTGCGGCCAACGGGTGGTCGCTGGAGATGGCTGCCGTCAGTGCATCGTCGACGTTCTTGAGCCAGACGAACTTCAACTGCTCACGCGCATCTTCCGGAATGTCATCGAGGTCGCGCTCGTTTCGCGCGGGCAGCATGACGGTCTTGATGCCGGCACGCAATGCGGCGAGCACCTTTTCCTTGACGCCGCCGATCGGCATCACCAGTCCGCGCAGGCTGATCTCGCCCGTCATGGCGACATCGCTTCGCACGGGCCGCCCCGTCAGCAGCGATGTCAGCGCGACGAACATCGCAACCCCTGCGCTCGGCCCGTCCTTTGGCGTCGCACCGGCGGGCACGTGGACGTGGATGTCGGATTTCTCGAACTTCTCGGGTGCGATGCCCAGCGTCGCCGCGCGGCTCTTGACGACCGACAACGCCGCTTGTGCGCTTTCCTTCATCACGTCGCCGAGCTGCCCGGTGAGAATCAGGCGACCGGTCCCGGGGGCTTGCGAAGCCTCGATGAACAGGATGTCTCCGCCCACCGGCGTCCATGCGAGGCCGGTCGCAACGCCCGGGATGTCGCTGCCCATCGCTAGCTCGGCCTCGTACTTCTTGCGGCCGAGACTGGCAGGCAGATCCTCGACATCGACTGCGACGCACCTCACGCTACCTTCCGCGATGCGTACCGCAATGCTGCGGAACACACTGCCGATTTCGCGCTCCAGATGGCGCACGCCGGCCTCTCGCGTGTAGTCCTCGATGATTGCGACTAACGCCGCGTCGCTGATCTCGCATTGCGCCGCATCGAGGCCGGTGGCCGACAACTGGCGAGCCACGAGATAGCGTCGCGCTATCTGCAGCTTCTCGTGCGTCGTGTAGCCGGGCAACTGGATGATCTCCATCCGGTCGCGAAGCGGTCCAGGGATCGTGTCGAGGACGTTGGCGGTGCACAGGAACATCACCAGCGACAAGTCGAAGGGTACCGCCAGGTAGGTGTCCCGAAACGTCGAGTTCTGTTCCGGGTCGAGCACCTCGAGCAATGCCGCGGAGGGGTCGCCGTGAAATCCGCCGGCACCGAGCTTGTCGACCTCGTCGAGCATCATCACGCAGGTACGCGTGCCCGCCTTGCGCAAGCCCTGCACGATGTTGCCCGGGAGGGCGCCGACGTAGGTGCGGCGATGGCCGCGGATTTCAGCTTCGTCGTGAACACCGCCCAGGCTCACACGCACGAACTTGCGGGCAGTGGCCTTGGCGATGCTTTGTCCCAGCGACGTCTTGCCGACGCCAGGCGGTCCTACGAAGCACAGGATGGGACTCCTGCCCGCCGGGTTGAGCTTGCGCACCGCGAGATATTCGAGGATGCGCTTCTTCACCTTCTCCAGGCCGAAGTGATCCTGGTCGAGAATGCGCCGGGCCGCGCTGATGTCGATGGGCGGTTCGGGCTCTGCGAACCACGGCAACTCCGTCAGCCAGTCGAGGTACGTGCGAACCACCGACGCCTCGCCTGCGCTGTCGTTCATGCGCCCGAGCCGCTTGAGTTCCTTCTGCGCGACCTTGGTGACGTCCCCCGGCATCCGAGAGGCGACGATGGCCTTGTCGAATTCTGCGATTTCCACGGCACTCTCGTTGCCCTCACCGAGTTCGTCCTGGATGACGCGCAGTTGTTCGTGCAGCAGATGCTTGCGGTTGAGCTCCCCGATCGAAGCACGCGTGCGCTCGTCGACGTCGCGCGCCACCTTCAACACCTCGATGCGACGAGCGAGCACCACGAGCAGGCTGTCGAGACGCGTCTTCAAATCGAAGGTCTCGAGCAGCGATTGCTTTTCGTCGACCGAAATATCGAGCAAGCCTGCGATGACATCGGCGAGTTGTCCCGGCGCTTCGATTCCTTGCAGCGATGTTCCGAGCTCCGCAGGAACCTGCGGCAACAGCGCGAGCGTGTCCCGCGCGCTCTGCTTGAGCGCCCTGGCGCGGCCCTCGACTTCCGTGCCGACGACTTGCGGATCGTCCACGTACTGAACCCGCGCAACCAGGAATCGGTAGCCTTCCAGCATCTGCACGATGCGGAACCGACGAAGCCCCTTGACCACGGCCCGATGCATGTCATCGGCGCCCGTCAGGTAGCGCAACACGATGGCGCTCGTGCCGACCTCGTGCAGATCGCCGGCGCCCGGCTCGATTACATCGGCCTTGCTCTGCAGAACCACTCCGATCGGCCGTTCGAGACGAACCGCTTCCTGGACGGCTTCCTGCATCGACTTGCGCTCGACGTTCAGTGGAAAGATCGTTTCGGGAAACAGCACGGTGCCGCGCACCGCAAGCAGGATCAACGCATCGTCCGGGATCGGACGCGGGCTGGTCGCGGGCTGAGGATGCGCCTCGACAACCGGTGATTGACCGAGCGCGGGGGCATCGACGGCATGCGATTCCGCGTCCAGGGATTCGAGCGGCGCATTCATCGCGAGATCCAGTCAAGTTTGCGCAGGCGCAGGATCAGGCACCCGTTCAACGACTCCGGGATGCCAAGTTCCATGCGCTGCGGCGGGAGCGAGATGCGTCGTTCGAACTGGCCGTGAGGTATCTCGAGCCGGCGTACTGCGTGCCCCGGCCCCACCAGCGGTAGAGGTCGGATCCCGCGGACGACGAGGGCGCCCGGCTCGCTGAGCACCTGTATGCGTTCGGCAGTCACGCCGGGCATGGCGATGATGACGACGATTTCACGCTCGTCCTCGTAGACATCCGCTGGAGGCTCCCACGCCACCGGCGCGGCATGCGACGAGGCGGGCCGAAAGAACAGATGTTGCAGACGTTCCGCCTGGCTCCTCAGTTCGCAGGCCTCGGCCCACATCCACAGGGAAGATTCGTTTGTTCTTGGCATGGGCTGCTCTGGCTTTCGGTCAGGGGCTTACTCACGGCGATTCCTCTTTCATGTTGTCGACCAAGGCCGGCAGGGCGGACTCTCCCCGTCGGGCAAGCGTCCGTGCGCCTGCGCGCCCGAGGCAGGCTGGTCTTGAAGAACAGCAGGCTTCAAGTGCGCTGCTACCGGGAATCGCGATCGGCACGTGCTTCAGCGAACGATTGCCTCGCATCGAAAGTACGCCGGCAGGCGCGTGACGTCTGTTCGCTCGCGCACGCAATAGGTTGTCGGGATTGATGCACTGGGGCGGCAGCCGCTCTGCATCGGCTGCAGTGGTCATTCGGCTGGTCCAGTGATGCGCACGGGAACGACGCCGGGCTGCGCCGCGCGTCGCCTGTCGCTGTGGTGCAGGCTACGAGGCAACCGCGTCAGGCAGCAATCGGTCGTACTCGTTCTTGACGACCAGATAGCACTCGCAGGATCGCTGCTCCAGCCCGAGGCGGTCCAGAACCTCGATATGTCCGCGCGCATAGCGGATCAATCCGCTCTTCTGCAGTTTTCCAGCCGCTTCTGTCACACCTTCTCGCCGGACGCCGAGCATGTTGGCGATCAACTCCTGAGTCATCAGAAGTTCCGTCCCGTCGAGCCTGTCGAGGCTCAACAGCAGCCAGCGGCACAGTTGCTGGTCGAGCGA
>Ga0302314_10022869_pt1 | contig 10231 bp, 10 predicted proteins | sample III_Palsa_N2_3_FD_200533 | JGI IMG/M metagenome (GOLD analysis project Ga0302314, IMG submission 200533) | Peat permafrost microbial communities from Stordalen Mire near Abisko, Sweden - III_Palsa_N2_3 | ecosystem: Environmental > Terrestrial > Soil > Palsa > Peat permafrost | place: Sweden... | reverse complement strand
GCGCGAAGGTCATCGAAGGCCCGACGCTCGCGTTGAAAGACAACGAGTCGCTCTGCGCGTTCGCGCGCTTCTGCGATCCGCACGGGCAAGTGTGGAACCTCGTCGGCGAGAGCGACGTGCCGCAGAAGCGAAAGCTCTTCCTCCACGAAGCCGGCCACTGCCCCGGCGGCCGCCTCGTCGCCGTCGACCGCGCGACCGGTAAAGACATCGAGCCCACGTTCGAGCCTTCGCTCGGCCTCATCGAAGACACCGCGCGCGCCGTGAGCGGACCGCTCTGGGTGCGCGGCGGGATTCCGATCGTCGCGGCCGACGGCGAGACGTACGAAGTGCGGAACCGCGTGACGTTGTGCCGCTGCGGGCGCTCGAGCAACAAGCCGTACTGCGACGGGTCGCACGCCGCGGGGACGTGAGTCTCAGCCTTTCGCGCCGCTCGCGCCCTTCGGCGCCCTCGCAACGAGGCTCCTGGCCGTGCGCGCGTCGAGAGTGAGGGCCTCGACCGCCGCGAGCACGTCCCTCACCTTCCCCGGCCCCACGTCGAGCGCTTCGGCGCCGGCGAGGATGCACGCGTCGAGCGCGGCGCGGGCGGCGACGAGATCCTTGGGCGGCGCGGGCGGGGGCGCGGGGGGCGGCTCGACGTACCCGCTCTCTTGTGTGGGGTCGGCGAGCATCGCGCGGGCGAGCGCGCTCGCGGTGGGCTTCGAGATCTTCCCTTCCAGCTTCGCCAGCAGATGCTTCTGCAGGATGCGCGACGGGAGCCACTCGCCCTTCTCCCACCGGTAGACGGTGTTCTTCGAAGCGCCGACGAGCTTCGCGAACCCGAGCTGCGTGAGACCCAGCTCTTTGCGGATGCCGGAGATCGCGCGCATGAACGCGAGCTCGTCGTCCTCAGTCCTCACGTTCTGGTCCCCATTAACGAGGAGCCGAACCAGCACCGGTTGGCCAGAGTCCTCACGGGGGACGATAGACTCCTTCTCGCCTATGCGCACGTACCCATGCATGAGGACCAGCGCGTGCTCATCGACGAAAAAAGCCCCACGGGGTACGTCGCCGTCGTCCCCACTGAGGACGCGCACGTGCCGCGGTACGTGATTTACGTAGACGAGTACGTGGCGCGAGGCGCGCTCGCCTTCCGCGCCTCTCGCGGCTACACGACCTTCATGCGCGCCCTCATCCTCGTCGCCCTCGCCGCCGTCGCGCTCTCCGCGTGCGCCGCGCTCAGCAGCGCCCCCGCGTCGTCGTCGTCGGCCTCTCCCGCCGCCTACTGTCCCGACAACCCGAGCTGCCTCACGTCGCCCGACTGCACGATGGACAAGACGCGCGGTTGCCTCACCTGCCGTTGCTCCACGGGCACCGGCCCGAACCCCGGCATCGTGAACTCGGAGAGCATCCCGCCGCTCCCGTGAGGCGCCCGACGCCGCGAGCGCTCACCCGCGTGGCGGCACGCTGTACGTCCCGACGACGTGCGCCACCGGATCGCTCATGCCTTCGGTCATCACCTCGGCCGAACCGATCACCAGGCGCTTGCCCGCCTTCAACACCTTCGCCGTGCACACCAGCGCGGCGGGCGCCGGCTTGCGGAGGAAGTGGATCGTCACGTCGGTCGTCACCGCCAGCGGCTCGAGCCCCACGATCGACATCGTCACGCCGTACAGCGCGAGGTCCGCGAGCATGAACACCGTCGGCCCGCTGATCGTCCCGCCTGGGCGCAAGCGTTTGTCGTCGTGAGCGAGCCGCACGGTCACCTCGCCGCGCACGATCCTGTCGATCCGCAGATCGAGCTCGCGCACCTCCGGCATGCTCGCGTGCAGGACCGCGAGGAACTCCTCGGCCGTGATGGCGCTCGCCGTCACCGCGTCCGCGTTCGCGCGCTCAACCCTTCGTCGGCGCGGGGAACGCGGCGGGCGCGGGCGACGGCGTCGTGTACTCGATCTTGTCGTACGTCATCACGCCGTTGGCCGGATCGCTCACCATGCCGGTGGACGACTTGGTGAACGTGTAGCCGTACTTCCCGGTGAGCTTGACCTGCGCGTCCGTGTTCGGAAGCGGGAACGGAACGTCGACGCCCCACACGTCGTCCTTCACGAGCTCCTTGGGCGGATCCTTCAGGCCCTTGTACTTGGCCATGGCGTCGAAGACCGTCGCCCAGTTTTTCGCCCAGCCGAGCACGCGGATCTTCTGCCCCTTGGTGTCCCCCTTCGCGTCGGCGATCCAGAACGACGGAATCTCGTTCGTGGTGCCGGGCGGCGGGCAGTTGTCGGGGTCCTTCTTGCCGGTCGGGTGCTGGAGGCACTTGGGCGCCGTCGCGTAGTTCGCGTCGACGATGTAGCCGGCGATGGTGATGGGCTTGGCCGTGATCTCGCTCGAGTGGATGCGGCTCTTCAGGTCGTGAATCGCTCCGTAGACGGTGTACGCGTCGCCCACCTTCTTCGGCGCGGAGCTCAGCGTCGGCACCGGCGGCATGTTGGGCTTGCGTCCCGTGAACGCGGCCATCGGTTTGTACGGCTCCTCGTTCGTGTTGCAACCGCTCGACAGAGCGGCGGCGAGGAGGACAGCAACGAGGACCGAGCCAGACGCCAGGCGCGTATGCATGGCCTACGTGGGTAGCACGGGAAAACGCGGGCAGACAAGGAGTGGTAAGGCGTGGTGGCGCCGTCGAACCGTGCAAGGATGCCGCCGCGTGCGCCGTTCCCCTCTTTTTCCAATCTTCCTGATCGTCCTGGTGGACGTTTTCGGGCTCACGCTCGTGATCCCGCTGCTCGCCTTTTACGCCGAGCACTTCGGGGCGACGCCCATGATGGCCACGGCGCTGGTCTCCACGTACGCGGCCTGCCAGCTCTTCGCCGCGCCGTACCTGGGCGACGCGTCCGACCGCATCGGGCGCAAGCCCGTCCTGCTCGTGAGCCAGCTCGGCACGTTCATCGGGTTCCTCGTCCTGGCGAGGGCCGAGACGCTGTGGGTCGTGTTCCTGGCGCGCGCGATCGACGGCGCGACGGCGGGCAATCTCACGATCGCGCAGGCGTACATCTCCGACAACACGACGAAGGAGCAGCGCACGACCGCGTTCGCGCTCATCGGCATCGCGTTCGGCGTCGGGTTCTTCCTCGGGCCCGCGGTGAGCGGGTGGCTCTCGACGTACTCGTTGTCGGCGCCGATCTACCTCGCCGCGGCGCTGTCGCTCACGAGCATCGCGTGCACGACGTTCCTGCTTCCGAAAGAGGAAGGGAAGCGCGCGCCTGACGTCGTCGCGACGGACGCCCCGCCGCCCGCCGTGCAGGAGGGTGCTCCCTATCGGGCCAACGAAAACCCGGGCCCCGGCGGGCGTCGCATCTCGCCTCTTCGGCTCAGCACCCTCCGCGCATACTTCGCGCGTCCAGTCCTCGGCGGGCTGTTCCTCCAGTTCCTCTTCTTCCACGTCGCGTTCGCCACGTTTACCTCGGGCTTCGCGCTCTTCTCCGAGCGGCGCTTCACGTGGCACGGGCATCCGTTCACGGCGCGCGAAGTGGGGATGGTCTTCGCGTACGTGGGCTTCCTCGGCATTCTCATTCAGGGGGGGCTCATTCGAAAGCTCGTGCCCAGGTTCGGCGAGCCGGCGCTCGTGGCCGTAGGGTTCGCGTCGATGTCGATCGGCTACGTGATGCTCGGCAACGTCGGGGCGATCTCGGGGCTCCTTCTGGTGTCGACGATCTCGTCGTTTGGCAACGCGATCCTGAGACCCGCGCTGAGCGCTCTCGTCACGCACGCCGCGGGGCGGGGCGAGCAGGGGGTGGTGCTCGGCATCACGCAGTCGCTCGGTTCGATGGCGCAGATCGCGGCGCCCTTGCTCGGTGGATTTCTGATCGGAAATGGTTGGCTGTCGTGGTGGGCTCGCGTCGCGGCGTTGGCGGCCGCGATGGGCCTGGTAGCTGGACTGTGGGGATCGCAGCGCATGCCCAAGCACGCGGGTTCGCCCGCAATGGAGGTTTGATTGGACCCGCTCTACATCGACTCGACTCTGACCCTTCCTGCGCTGTCCATGTCGTGGACGGCGGTTCGCGCTTCGGGCCCCGGCGGCCAGAACGTGAACAAGGTCTCGACCAAAGTGGAGCTCCGGTTCGACCCCGAATCCTCCACGATGAACCCGGTCGCCATCGGGCGCCTGCGCGCGCTCGCGGGCGCCGCTCGGCTCGACGCCGACAAGAAGATCCTGCTCACGAGCCAGAAGACGCGCGAGCAACCGCGCAACCTGGAAGACGCGCGCGAGAAGCTGCGCGAGCTCGTGACCGAGGCGCTCGTGCGGCCGAAGAAGCGCAGGCCCACCAAGCCCTCGAAGCGCGCGCAGGCGCGGCGGCTCGACTCGAAGAGCAAAGAGTCGAAGAAGAAGAAGGAGCGGCGCAGTCCGCGCGACAAGGACTGACCGTGCGCGTCGACGCGCTCGCCCGCACGGCGCGTGATCCGCGCGCGTGGCTCGTCGCGGCGGCGGTGATCTTCGCGTCGGTGGGGCTCACGTGGGGCCTGCCGGGGAGCGACACGTGGGCCGAGGACGCGATTTCGCCGCGGTCGTGCGCGCTGTTCGCGATCGCGCAGACGTACTTGCCGGGTCACTTCCACCAGTACCCGCCGCTTCACATGGCGCTGCTCACGCTGACGTCGCTCCCGTGGGTGGCGACGACGATCGCGCGCATGGGGACGGCCGACGGCGCCGCGCTCGAAGCGGCGCTGATCGCGCCGAGCATCATGACGCCGGTCGAAGTGTGCGCGCGCCTCGTCGCGCTGGCGATGTTCGCGGGCATCGTGTGGAACGTGACCACGCTCTTCACGCGCATCGCCGGCAAGCGCGGCGGCCTCGCGGCGGGGGCGATCGTCGTGACGAACGCGACGCTCGTCTACTACGCGCACACCGGCAACCTCGAGGTGCCGTACCTGTTCTGGTCCTCGTGGGCGCTGCTCGAGCTCGATCGCGTGCTCGCCGGCGAACCGCGCGCGCTGTACGCGATGGCGGCCGTGACCTGCGCGGTCCTCACGAAGGACCAGGCCGCGGGCCTCTTCGTCCTCACGTTGCCCGCGTGCGTGATCGCGCGCCCTGGGCTCTTGCGTGAGCGTCGCACGTGGATCGCGGTCGCGGCGTCGGCCCTCGTCTTCGCGATCGTCTCCGGCGCGCTCCCGAACCCGAGCGGCTTCACGCGCCGCATCGCCACCCTCTTCGGCCCCGCGAGCGAAGACTGGTCCCCGTACCCGAAGACACTGGACGGCCGCATCGCGATCGCGCGCGACGCGCTTCTCTCGGTGCCGCGGTACGCCTCGTGGTTGCTCGCCGTGGCCGCGTGCGCGGGAGTCTTCCTCGCCGCGACGACGCGACGTGGGCTCGAACGCGTGCGCGCGCTCTTGCCGCTCCTGGCCGCAGTGTCGTTCACCCTGGTGTTCACGCTGGGCGCGCGTCGCACGGAGGATCGCTTCCTCCTTCCGCAAAGCGTCCTGCTCTTCCCGTACGCAGGCTTCGCGCTCGAGGCTTCGCTGGGGAGCAAACGCTGGTGGATCGCCGCCGCCTGCATCCTCGCCTTCACCCCTCCCCTCCTCGCAACCCTCTCCCTCGACGCCACCCTCCTCACCGACTCCCGCTACGCGGCCGAGCGCTTCCTCTCCACCCTCCCCCCCGGAACCCGCGTCGAAGCGTACGGCGGCTCCCACTTCCTCCCGCGCATCCCGCCGTCGCTCGTCGCCACGCGCGTCGGCATCGACGACCCCGATTCGCGCAGCCACGTCTTCGGCGTCGCCGACATATCCGCGAACCCCAACCAGATCGATCTCCGCGCCCCCGCCTACGTCATCCTCGGCGCCGAGCACAGCCACGCCTTCGACCCGATCGACGCCCCCCGCTCGCGCTACGGCACGAGCGAGTTCTCCGACGCCGACTCGTTCCACTTCTTCGTCGCGCTGACCTCCGGCAAACTCGACTACACGCGTGTCTTCCGCGGCGAGTGCCGACTCCCGTGGCCGCTCGCGTGCCGAGAGATCCACGGCTCGACGGCGCACGAGCTGTGGATCTATCGCCGCAACCGCTCCGCCTCCGGACCTCTCTCCCCCGCGTCCCCCGCACCCAACGACGACGACTACGGCGACTAGATGACTCCCTCGATGCACATGTGGTGGGGCGTCCTCGGCCTCGCGTTCGAAGTGACGGCGTTCGCGCTGATCCCGTTCGTGCTCCTTCGCCGCAAGGAGCCCTCGAGCACGGTCGCGTGGATCCTCGCGCTCGTCTTCCTGCCGGCGTTGGGGGCACTCCTCTTCCTCGCCTTCGGTCGCGATCGCGTGCGGCTGCCGGCGCGTCGCAAGCGCGAGCTCGACGCGCTCGTCCGCGCGGAGCTCGCGCTGCAGGCGCCCGTCGTCCCCGGCACCGACGAGTCGCTCGCCGCCTCGGGTCTCACGGAGCTCGAACGCGCGCTCTTCAAGGTCGGCGCGTGCCTCACGCAAGGACACGCGAGCAGCGGCAACCTCGTGACGCCCCTCTTCGGCGGCAACGAAGCCTACGACGCGATGGGCGTCGCCATCGACGCCGCGCGCCACCACGTGCACGCCGAGTACTACTTGATCCGCAACGACGCGACCGGCGCCTGGTTCAAGGAGCGCCTCATCGCGGCTGCGAAGCGCGGCGTCGAAGTGCGCCTGCTGTGCGACGCCTTCGGTTGCCTCGCGCTCCACGCGAGCTTCCTCCACGACCTGCACAAGGCCGGCGCGCGCGTAGCGAAGTTCCTCCCGATGCACTCGCTCCTGCTGCAGCCGGTGAACCTCCGCAACCATCGGAAGATCGTCGTCGTCGACGGCGAAGTCGGCTTCACCGGCGGCCTCAACATCGGCGACGAGTACCGCGGGCAGATGGCCGGCGTCGGCGCGTGGCGCGACATCCACGTACGCATCGAGGGCCCCGCGACGCGCGATCTCCAGCGCATCTTCTTCCAGGACTGGACGTTCGCCACGCGCGAGACGATGTCGCCGAGCGCGTACTTTCCCGCGGTCGCGTCCCCCACGCGCGGCGACGCCACGATCGCCATCGTCCCCAGCGGCCCCGACACGCGCGCCGAGGCCATCGAGCGCATCTTCTTCGGCGCCATCGCCGGCGCGCGCGAACGGGTGTGGATGACGACACCGTACTTCGTCCCCGACCAGGCCATCACCGTCGCCATGGAGCTCGCGGCGATGCGCGGCGTCGACGTGAAGCTCGTCCTCCCTCACCACTCGAACCACGCGGTCACGTTCCACGCCGGCCGGAGCTTCTACGACACGCTGCTCGAGGCCGGCGTGAAGCTCTACGAGTACCTGCCGGGGATGGTGCACGCGAAGACGATGGTGGTCGACGGCGCGGTCTCGCTGGTCGGCAGCGCGAACATGGACCTCCGGAGCTTCCGCCTGAACTTCGAGGTGCACGCGCTGATGCACGACGCCTCGCTGGCGCGCCGCCTCGAAGAGAGCTTCACGGGGGACGTGCGCGACTCGCAGCTCGTCTCGCTGGCCGATTGGCGCAAGCGTCCGACACGCGCCCGGATCTACGAAGGGGCAGCGCGCCTCGTTTCCCCGCTCCTGTGAGGCGTCCGTCGGGCGTCACGGGACTCTGAGCCGAGGCTCACGTTTCATGTCATGCTTCGCTCCGTGAAAAAGACCGTCGCCTTCTTCGCCGCCGCTTCGCTCTCCCTCCTCGCCTGCTCCTCGTCGAAAGGGACGACCGGAGGCCCGGCCAGCACGTCGGGCGCCGATGCCGGGGCGACGTTCACGTCGTACCCGCCCAGTCCGACGACGTGGATCATGAAAGCGACCGCCCCGGCGAGCGACGAGATCTTCAAGTGCCAGTACGTCTCGATGCCGGCGACTCCCGGTTGGGTCGTCGGCGGGAAGAACGAGTTCACCGTCGGCAGCCACCACCTCCTTCTCTACAAGACCGACCTCACGGCGATCCCGGCGGGCGAAGACGGCGTGGGCGATTGCTACGAGGGGGACGACGGCGGCCCGACCCCCGATTTCATGAATCACATTCGCGGCGTCGTGTACCCGTCGGCCACCCCAGTCCAGACCCTCACGTTCCCGGCGGCCGTGGGCCTCCCGTACGTGGCCAACGAGGTCTACCTCTTCCAGGTGCACTACCTGAACGCGACGGCGACGGACATCAACGCCGAGGTCGACGTGCACCTCGACATCGTCTCGAGCGGCATCACGACGAACGCGGGCGTCCTCTTCTTCTACGATCCGTTCATCGACGTGCTCCCGAACGCCACGGCGAAGGCGGGAATGCGCTGTCCGATCCCGAACGACATCACGGTGTTCACGTCGGGCTCGCACCAACACGCGCGCGGCGTCGGCGTTCAGGCGTACGTCGACACGTCCACGGCAGCGACGACGCCCTTCTATACCTCGACCAACTGGGCCAGCCCGACGGTCGACACGACGAGCTTCCAGGTGAAGGCGGGATCGTTCATTCGCTACTACTGCGACTACGACAACACGCAGGGGCCGAGCGAGTACATCCAAGGGCCGAGCGCTGACGTCAACGAGATGTGCATGTTCATCGGCATGTACTACCCGGCGATGACGACCGACGTGGAGCAGTGCGACAACGGCGACGAGTACGGCACCGGCACGACGAGTTGCCTCGACACGCTCAACACGCTCCAGACCTGCCCCGAAGAAGACCCGGGCCCCGAGGGGATCAACTTCACCGAGTGCGTGCAGAAGGCGTTCGTGAGCTCGTGCCCGAACGTGTCCGCGCCGCTCACCACGTTCCTCAATTGCAGCAGCACCAGCTGCTCCGCGCAGTGCGGCAGCGGAGGCCCCGACGCCGGTACGACGACCTCGGCGTGCACGAGCTGCATCACGGCGAACTGCGCATCGCAGTACCTCGCCTGCTCGGGTCTCACGGGCTGCAACTGAGGCGCACGCCCCCCGTCTCGCTTCGGCCTGCCTACATAAGCATGCGGGCCCGCGGTCTAAGCTGAGGACGGCTGTCCGCAGGGTCAATTCGGGCTAAGCAGCTGGAATGACTCGGGATGGTTAACGGCATCGTACGTGCTGAAGGGGGTGGACCATGCGATCCACCCCGACCTCCAAAATCCGCCGCGTTGCAGCGCTGCTGCTCGCGAGTGGTCCGGCCTTCTTCGGCGTCTCGCTCTTCGCGTCGACGGCCTCCGCGAGCTTCAGCACGGCCGCCAAGAGCTGCCCGAGCGACATGACGCTCGTGGGTCACACGTGCGTGGACAAGTGGGAAGGCTCGCTCGTCACGATGAACGACGACGGCACCGAGTCCGCGTTCGACGCGCACGAAGCGCCGAACGGTCGCGCGGTGCGCGCGGTGTCGCGTCCGGGCGTCGCGCCGCAAGCGCACATCTCGATGGTCGAAGCGCAGCGCGCCTGCCGTTCGTCGGGCAAGCGCCTCTGCCACGCGGCGGAGTGGAAGACGGCGTGCGAAGGCCCCGAGCACACGCGCTACCCGTACGGCGAGACGCGCGAAGCCAACGTCTGCGTCGACACGAACCGCACCTCGCCGATGGCCGTGCTCCACAACGGCGAGCACACCGCACGCACGATGAACGACCCCGAAGCCAACCAGCTCGCGAACACCGTCGAGCCCACCGGCTCGGCGAGCGAGTGCACGAACGGCTACGGCGTCTACGACATGGTCGGCAACGTCCACGAGTGGGCCGACGACGGCGCGTTCCACGGCGGCTACTACCTCGACACGAAGATCAACGGCGAGGGGTGCAACTACGTCACGACGGCGCACGCGAAGAACTACTACGACTACTCGACGGGCTTCCGCTGCTGCGCGGACGAGGGCACCCTCGAAGACGACGCGGTGGAAGAGATGCCCGCGCCGAAGCACGAAGAGCTCGACACCAGGCCCGCGCCGCGCCCGACGCTCCACGCCGCGCCGGGGAGCGACGCCGACGACGACGAAGCCCCCGCAGCCGAGGACACGAACGAAGTGAGCGACGGCAACCGCAAGAGCGTCGAGCCGCAAGAGATGATGCGGCTTCTCACGCCGAAGCTGTGATCGGGCCGAGCAGATCGGGCCGCGGTGATCGGCGAGCGGTGACTACCGAACCGTGACTTCCACGTCGCCCGACGCCGGAACGTCGAACTCGGCGTCGTCGGGCCTCGGGTTCGTGGGACGACACCCGCCGTCGGACGACGGACCGCACGCCGCGACGAGAAAGTGCGCGCGGTAGTGACCCGGCGTGAGCGGGCCCGCCAGGATCGACTGGCCAGTCCC
>Ga0302314_10022867_pt1 | contig 10233 bp, 8 predicted proteins | sample III_Palsa_N2_3_FD_200533 | JGI IMG/M metagenome (GOLD analysis project Ga0302314, IMG submission 200533) | Peat permafrost microbial communities from Stordalen Mire near Abisko, Sweden - III_Palsa_N2_3 | ecosystem: Environmental > Terrestrial > Soil > Palsa > Peat permafrost | place: Sweden... | reverse complement strand
TGGAAGACGAAGCTCGCGCGTCTCATGCGGCCGCAGCTTTCGCCGGAAAAGGCCGCGGAGGCCCTCGTCTACCTCGCGACGGCCCCGGAGCTCGAGAAGACGTCGGGCGTGTACTTCCACCACGACAGGCCGTTCCGTCCCAGCGGATACGGGCGGGACGACGGCTTCGCGCGCCGCCTCTGGACGACGTGCGAGAAGCTGCTGCTCCCGCGCGGCGAAGACAGCCAGCGGGCGGCCGGGTAGCTCGGGTAGCTCGGGTAGCTCGCGGGAAGGGCTCCCCTCGCGGGCCGGCGTCGGTATACCTTGGGAAAAGCGTGGGCGATTCGCGCGACCGTCCGAGCAAGACCATCACGGCCGTCGAGCCCGTGCGCGGCGTCACGTCGGGCGCGCGCCGGCGGGGCGAGGCGTGCGTCGTCGTGCTGTACGGCCCGGAGCTCGGCAAGCGGGCCACCGTCGGTCGCGCGGCGTTCCAGATCGGGCGCTCCTCGAAGAACGAGCTGCCCATCGACCAGGAGAGCGTGAGCCGCCACCACGCGCGGATCACGAGCAGCACGCGGGCGCACTACATCGAGGACCTCGGCTCGACGAACGGCACGTTCGTCAACGACGAGCGCGTGACCGAGAAGCGCCCGCTGCGGGACGGCGACCAGATCAAGGTGGGCCGGTCGATCCTCAAGTTCATGAGCGGCGCGAACATCGAGGCGAACTACCACGAAGAGATCTACCGCCTGATGACGGTGGACGCGCTCACGCAGGTCTACAACAAGCGCTACTTCGGCGAGGCGCTCGAGCGCGAGTACAACCGGTCGCAGCGCTACAAGCGCGAGCTGTCGCTCCTGCTCTGCGACGTGGACCACTTCAAGAAGGTGAACGACGCGCACGGTCACCTCGTCGGCGACGGCGTGCTGCGGCAGGTGGCCGCCGAGATGAAGCAGCGCCTGCGGGAGCAGGACATCTTCGCGCGCGTCGGCGGCGAGGAGTTCGCGGCGCTACTGCCGGAGGTCGGGCTCGAGGGCGCGCTCGTGACCGGGGAGAAGCTGCGCAAGATCGTCGAGTCCACCGCGTTCGTCGTCGAGCAGGTCTCGGTACGCACGACCATCAGCATCGGCATCACGACGCTCGACGGGCGCGCGAAGGACCCGAGCGCGCTCTACGAACGCGCCGACGCTGCGCTCTACGAGGCCAAGAGCAAGGGACGAAACCGGGTCACATCCGGGTAGCTACTGGCAGTCGTTCGGGCACTCGCGGATCTGCGCGGCCGTGTCGGCGGGGACGTTCAGCTGGGAGATCCATGCGCGGATGCGCTCCATCTCGTCCAGGCCGAGGGCGGTCTGCGGCGGGTAGGGCATCGGCTCGCCGAGGACCATTTCGTTCAGGATCGCCTGCTCGCTGGCCGACAGAGGCACGCTCGGCGCGAGCGGATCGGCCGACGACGCCTGCGAGACGGGCCCGGGTACGCCCGCGTCTTCGCAGCTCGCCGGATCCGGTGCCGTGGCGGGCGGATTGGGCGCGAGCAGGAGCTTGTACATGAGCCAGCTGTCGCCCGGGCTGCCGGCCGCGATGATCGGCATGTCCAGGCCGAACTGCTCGGGGGCGGAGGGGAGCCCCGCGAGGGCCCCGGTGTTCGACTCCTGCGACACGCGGTTCACGGCCGTGTTGAGCAGGCCCGCGGGGGCGTCGAGGATGAGGCCCTCGCGCGGCTCGGAGCCGTCGCTCGGGCCGCTGTGGCAGGGGCCGCCGCTGCAGTGGGCGATGAAGACGGGCAGCACGTCGTCGCAGAAGTCGATGGCGCGGTCAGCGCCCGGAGTGCCCCCGGCCGCAGGCGCGACGGCCTGGAACACCTCGTTCACCGCCTGCGTCAGCGTCGCGCCGTCGATTGCCTTGGGGCCCGTGAGGCCCGTGGTGTCGCTCGCCTTCGCCTGGCCGATCTGCACGTAGTACGTGGCGCCGACCGTGAGCCAGGTCGTGCCCGGGGGGTTCGGGCTCTGCAGCGAGACGATGCGCGCGACCGGGTCGTACGTCACGACCGGCTCGAGGTAGACGCCCGAGCCGTCGGAAATCTCGAACGACTGGCGCGTCACCGAGTCGGGCGCGAGGAGGCGGTCGAACGCGATCTGGACGGTGCCGTCGGCGGGCAGAGTGGCGCCGTTGGCCCCGGCGTCGCCGGCCGCGTTGAACCCCACGACGTGGAGCGGCGGGCCGACCCCGGTGCTCGCGTTCTGCGGCGTGCCTGCGTCGCAGCCAGTCAGGCAAAACGTGACGGTAGCGGCCGCAGCGGCCGCTAGCTTCGCGATCAGCTCTCCGCGTAAAGCGAGAGCTGCTCGCGGACGACGTTCTCGTTCACGCCCGAGCGGATGTGCTCCTTGAGGCAGTCCGCCAGCGTGAGCAGAAGCTCGTCCACGCCTTTGTCCTCGATCAGCTTCGCGAGCACCGCCTTGGCCTCGCGGCTGTCGTCCCCCCGCAGGAACTGCCGAACCGTGTCGAGCGAGATCTCGCCCTGGAAGTCCAGGTACATGTTCTCGAGCAGGTATCGGACAAGCTCTTTCACGGAAGTCCTCCTTCGAAGCCGCGGTGCGCTGCGAAGAGCCGCAGCACGAACAATGGGGCCTCGGGCTATAGCCCCCGCCCGCCGCGTGACGCAAGGGCGACGTTCGCCTAACGCGCGGATTTTGCAGGATCATCGACATTGAGCCAGCGCTCCGTCGGCGGGCTCGTGGCAGACAAAGCACGGCCGCGGATTCCTGCGGAATTGTGTCGCGCACCCGGCCATGAAGCCCGCGCGGTGCGGGTTGAAGCCGCCGCCGATGCCCGCGGCGCCGTGGCAGACGACGCAGTCGCGCTCGGTGTGGCAGCTCACGCACTGGTTGAGGTTCTTCTCGGCCTCGAAGGAGTGGTGGCCCGGCTTGCGCGGCGGGTCGCTCCAGATGTCCTTGGGCGGGTGGAAGCGGCCGGTCTCGCGGACGTCGATGGGGCCGCTCATCGTGATGCCGAGGCGCTGGTGGCACGACAGGCAGAAGCTCTGCTCGTTGTGGCAGCTCTGGCACTTGGTCGTCTGCTGGCGCGCCTCGATGGGGTGCATCGAGATGTAGTCGCTCGGGTGGACCGTGAGCGGGCGCACGCGGCCGTCGTGGCAGTCGGTGCAGAAGTCTTCCTTGTGGCAGTTCGAGCAGAACTCCGAGTCGTTCCCGGCGACCCACTTGTGCCGGAAGATGAAGTCGGGCCCGTGCCCCGCGTCGTGGAGCCAGCGGGGCGGGAGCATCTCGCCGCTCGCGAAGAGCGTCCGCATCTTGCCGGCGCCGCCGACGCTCCCGGTCTGCGTGGTCTCCGTCGCGAGGTGGCACGTGAGGTAGTCGCTCTTCGCCGTGCCGCGCGACGCCGAGTTGGTCGCCTGGTGGCACGAGAGGCACCCGCGCATGCGGGGCATCTGGTCGCGCGTCGCGAGCTCGAGCTGGCCGACGTCGCCGTGGCACTGGGGGCACCCGATGTTCCGCGCGACGTGCTTGGCGTGGTTGAACACCATGTTGGCGCGCGGGGTCTCGAAGCGCGCGACGAGGTTGCCGTCGCCGTTCTTGTAGCCGACGTGGCAGAAGCCGCACTTGCCCGACTCGTCGTCGCCCGCGGTGACCTTGTTCGGGTTCGAGTGGTCGGTCATGTGGCAGGCGTCGCACGTGTCGCCGGGCGGGATGAGGTTGTCCTTGACCGACTGGCTCGTCGCCGCCGCCTTGTGGCAGGCCACGCACTTCATCTTCGGGCCGTTCGGCTCGGAGACGTGGAACTTGTGGTTGAAGCGCAGGGTCGTGTGCTGGGGCGGGAAGACGACGGTGCTGGGGCCCGTGTCGGGGTCGAAGCTGCCGGGGGGGAGGAGGGGGTGGGGGACTCGGGCGTCGTGGGGGAGGGGGGTGAGGCCAGAGGCGTAGGTCGAGGTCGAGGTCGAGGTCGCGGCTGCGGTCGGGGTCGCGGGCGCGGTCGGGGTCGCGGTCGGGGTCGCCGGGGCCGGCATCTCGGGTCCTCGCGCGAACGCGAGGGCTGCGGCCGTGACGATCGCGAACAGCAGGAGCGCGAAGGAAGCGAACGAGACAAGCGAAGCCGAGCGGGGAGCGCGCGCGATCATTTCGTCACCGCCAGGGTCAGCGTGATCCACAGCCGGAAGCGCTGGCCCACGAGCCGGTTCATGTCCTGCTGGAAGTCGGCCATCGCCTGCGAGCGCGGCGTCATGCGGTAACCCACGCCCGCCATGTAGCCGAAATCCGTCGCGTCGCGGTCGGGGCGTGCTTTGTCCGTCCACTGCCAGACGCCCACGCGGCCGTGGACGAGGTAGTGCGTCTCGATGATGCGCTCGGCCGTCACGTCGCCGCCGACGCGGTCGCCCTCGGGGCCGAAGCTGCCGCTGCCGCGCGCGCCGAAGGAGCCCTCGCCGTACTTGTAGCGGCCCTGCAGGTCGCCCCCGCCGTCGTACGACAGAGGCGTGGTCGGGAAGTACGAGCCCGTGAGCGGCGAGGGGGCATTCTGGTTGCTCGCTCCGGCGGGCTCGGCCTCGCTCGTCTGCACGGTGTAGATGCGCGCGTGGCCGCCGGCCGAGAACGCGAGCTTGTCGGTCGCCTCGAGCGTGCTGCGCAGGCCAATGTCGTTGAGCGGCTCGGACATGAAGAAGTTCCAGATCGAGTCGCCGTCGTACGTCGGCTGGTAGAACTGGTAGTCGACGCCCACCGTCACGCCCTTGGCCACGAAGGCGTCGAGGTTCGCGTACACGTTCGCGAACTTCGCGTCGTACAGGTCGTAGACCATGCCCGCGCGCGCCGTGCCCACCTGGGCCCAGTCGCCCTCGAGGCTGTAGCCGAGCTTCTCCTGCGACACGCGCGTGCCCGTGTACTGCGCCGGGTTGAACAGGCCGCTCGCGAACTCGGTCGTGCCGACGGTGCCCGTGTTCATCGAGCGGCGGTACGTGAGGCGCGAGTGGAGCCACGTGACGCCGGCGGACTCGATCGCCGCGCCGATGACGGGGGCGACGTCCGAGGGCTGGTACGAGGGGTACAGGGACGGGTCGTAGCTCGTGCGGTCGCCGCGCCAGATGCCGTCGGCCTGGAAGCGCGAGGTCGACAGCGGCATGCCGCCGCGCACCTCGAGGCCGCCGTACGCCTCGACGGCGAAGTACGCGGGCGTCGTCACCTTGAACTCGCCGCCGTCGAACGAGTACCAGCCGAGCATGTCCGTCACGTACTGGCGCCCCAGCTTGAAGCCGACGAGGCCCCGCGCGAACTTGCGGCCCTCGATGTAGCCGTACATCAGGTCGACCTGCTGCTGCTGCAGGCCCGGCACGAGGCGGCCGAAGTTGGTCACGTCCGTCTCGGCGCTGCTGATGCCGTAGTCGGCGTCGTACCGCATGCGCGCGCGCAGGAGCAGCTGGGGAGCCTGCGGGTCGTTGGGGGGTGTGCCCAGCACGTCGTAGCCCCCGATGGCCAGGGTCGACGTGAAGCGGCGGCGGTTGAGGACCGTCTCGCCCGTCGGCGAGCGCACGTCGTAGAACTGCGCGGCGTTGTCGCTCTGGACGTCGACGTCGACGGCGCGCGCCGGGGCGCTCCACGCGAGGTACGTCAGGCCCGCGGCGGCCGACGAGACGAGAGAGCTACGCTTCACCCTTCACGTCCGACGCGCGCTTGCCGCCGAATTCATTCACGAGGCGGTCGTCGTACGTGTCGGCGACGGCCGCGAGGTGGCGGATGATCTGCTCGCACTCCGCGGCGTCGAGGCCCTCCGCGGGGCGCTCGCTCACGACGACCACGCGGTCGCCGATGAGGCCGAAGCCGCAGTTCGCGAGGCCCTTGCCATTCAGCTCGAGGAGGCGAACGTACAGCGCCTGGCGCTTGGCCTCCTCGGGCAGCGTCATCACCGGGGAGACGACGCGCACGTACAGCTTGTCGTCTTCCGTGCGCTGCGTGAGGTTCACCAGGATGGCCGCGCTCCCGCGCTGGAACGTCCAGCTGTGATGCTTGTCGCCCGTGCGCGCCGTCGCGCCGGCCGGCTCGATGCCCAGCTTGCGGATGGTCCCCTCCACGATCCCCTTGGCGTGATCGAAGTCTTCCACCCCCGCAGCATCGAAGGCGGGGCGCGCTCGTGTCAACTGCGTCGGGCGTGAGCCCGCTCGATAGTCGGAGGAGGCCCGCTCGATTGACGGCTGCTTGACCCTTGAGACCCGCGGATGGCAACCTGTCACGTGGATAGCCGGGTGCGAGGCCCGCGCTCCGCTCCCCCGTCTAATGTCCGAAGCTCAGCAACGATACCGCGTCGTCGAGAAGCTCGAGTCGGGCGGCATGGCCGAGGTGTTCCGCGCCGAGAGCGAGGGGCTCCAGGGGTTCAAGAAGCAGGTCGCCATCAAGCGCGTCCTGCCGCACCTCTCCGAGAAGAAGAAGTTCATCTCGATGTTCCTCGACGAGGCGCGCCTCTCCGCGCAGCTGTCGCACTCGAACGTCGTGCAGGTGTTCGACATCGGCGTGGGCGACAACGCGTACTTCATCGTCATGGAGTACGTCGACGGCGCGAACCTCAAGACCATCGCCGAGTCGCTCCGCAAGAACAACAAGGACTTCCCCATCGCTGCGGCGGTGCTCATCGCGATCGAGATCTGCAAGGGCCTGTCCTACGCGCACGAGCTGCGTGACCCCAACGGCGTCGACCTGAAGATCGTCCACCGCGACATGTCGCCGCCGAACGTGCTCGTCACGAAGTTCGGCGAGATCAAGATCGTGGACTTCGGGCTCGCGAAGGCCAACTCGCAGCTCGAACGCAGCGAGCCGGGCATCATCAAGGGCAAGTTCTCCTACCTGTCGCCGGAGGCGGCGCTGGGGCAGGAGGTCGACTCGCGCACGGACATCTTCGCGGTGGGCATCATTCTCTGGGAGCTGCTCTCGGGGCAGCGGCTGTTCCTCGGCGAGACCGACTTCCAGACCGTCAAGAAGGTGCAGCAGGCGGTGGTGCCGCCCATCTCGTCGGTCAACAAGCAGGTGACGCCCGAGCTCGAGAAGATCGTGAGCCGCGCGCTCGCGCGGGACCCGACCGTTCGCTACCAGACGGCGCGCGAGATGGCCGTCGATCTGAACCGGTTCCTGTTCAAGAACGCGCAGGCCGTGAGCACGTTCGACATCGCGACGCTGGTGTCGGGCGCGATGCGCGACCGCGCGCGGATGCGGCCGCAGCAGGGGTCGATCATCGACAAGCTGATCGAGGAGGCGCTGCTCGAGTTCACGTCGCTCAAGCCGGACGAGGCGCAGGCGGGCGCGGACGACAAGCGCGGGGGGCAGTCGTCCTCGCCGCTCGACGCCGGCCAGTTCGTGGACCCGACGAACTGGGCGCACGAGATCGCGATCATGGACCCGGCGCGCGCCAAGGCGGACGCGCTGCGGGCGAACCTGCCGGCGGACGTGTTCGCGGAGGGGAACCTCTCCGCGCTCGAGGACGGCGAGCCGAACGCGCCGGCCTCGCCGCACATGCCGGCGCGCGCGCCGACGCCGGTGCCGCCCGAGAAGGTTCTACCGGGGCCGATGCAGGCCGCGGCCGCGCGCGTGGCGGGGCCGACGAACGCGAAGGCGATGGTGTCGCAGCAGCGGGGCAAGGGAATGCTCGTGGGCGCGGCGATCCTCGCGGTGGCCGCGCTGTGCGCGATCGCGTGGTTCACGGGCGTGATTCGACACTGAGCGCGCTCGCGCGCTCGTCACGCGCTGGTCACGCCCACTGCAGCCGGAACCCCAGGGACGTGTCGCTCGTGAGCGTGCGTACTTCGGTCACGTACGCCTTCGCGCAGAACATCTCGACGATCCCGTGCACGACCGCGGGCATCGTGTAGCGGACGTACGGGATGCACGAGAGGCGCCACTGGATGACCTCGAGCACCGCTTCCTTCGGGCCCTGCTTGTAGATCGCGATGCCGCCGCCTTGCCAGACGCGGTCCCAGAGGCGCGGGATCTGCGCGAGGACCGTCCAGGGTGTCACGCCCACCTGCTTCGCCAGGCGAATCGCGAGAGCGAGCGACGTGCCGTGCACGCGGCGCGTGACCTCCACGCCGATGGCCCACGCATCGCGCTTGCTCAGGCCGAGCGCGTCGCACGCGCGGTAGTGCGCGGTGGCGACGTCGATCGGGAGCCACACGCCGGCGACCGACTCGAGGATCGGCGCGTGGTAGTGCGACGGCAGGAGCGTGAGGTACCGCTCGAAGTGCCCGCGCTCGCGAAGGGCGTTGAGTGACGAGCTGAGCCAGGTGCTGCGGAAGTGGGTCGCCTGGTGGACGCGGGCCCGGGGGACCGGGAAGGGAACGAAGAGGCTGCCGGACGGATCGACGGATGGCAAAGCGGACTCCATTGGGGAGTGCCTTGCACATGGCTGCCAGTAGGTGGCCGGTCGTGCTCGAGCCTGCTCGTACGCCTCCGCTCGCGGACTTGTCTCTGGGTGAGGTCGCCACGTCGCGGTGAGATCGCGCGGAGGAGACGGCTATGGCTGGCTTCGCTGAAACGCGCGCGTGCGAATCTGCACGCCCGCGTCCAGGCGGCTCACCAGACTTCGCAGTGCTGCGCGCCCGAGCGGACCATGGGCGCGTCCGCCTTGCAGCTCCATGTCTGCGCGAAGTCGGGCACGTTCGAGAGCGGACCGAGCACGCGATACTTCCCGATCGGGTGCGGGTCGCCCTGCACCATGAAGCGCGCTTGCTCGGGCCGCACGGCGTCGCCGCGGAACTGGCCCCACGCGATGAAGAACTGCTGCTCGGGGGTGAACCCGTCGATCGATGCCGGCCGCGGCTTGCCCGCGAGCGAGCGTTGAAACGCGCGCCACGCGAGGCGCACGCCGCCGAGGTCCCCGATCGACTCGCCCAGCACGAGCTTGCCGTTGTGGTGGATGCCCGGCTCGACGAAGTACCCGTCGAACTGGTCGGACACGCACTGCCCGCGCTTCGTGAACTCGGTGAGGTCCGTGGGCGTCCACCAGTTCTCCAGCTTGCCCTGCGCGTCGAACTTCGCGCCCTGGTCGTCGAAGCCGTGGCTGATCTCGTGGCCGATCACGACGCCGATGGCGCCGTAGTTCACGGCGTCGGTCGCCGTCACGTCGAACGCCGGCGGCTGGAGAATGCCCGCGGGGAACACGATCTCGTTGAGCTTCGCGTTGTAGTAGGCGTCCGACGTCGGCGGCGTCATGCCCCAGCGCGCGCGGTCCACGGGCTTGCCGATCCTCGCGCGGTCGTCGTCGACGAGGAACTTGCGGCCCGCGAGGACGTCCGGCCACAGCGCGCCCGGCGCGACGTCGACGTGGCTGTAGTCCTTCCACTTGTCGGGGTAGCCGACCTTCACGGCGAACGTGCGGAGCTTCTCCTCGGCGCGCTTCTTCGTGTCGGGGCTCATCCACGTGAGCTCGTGCAAGCTGTCGCCCATCGCCGCGAGCAGGTTGTCGACCATTCCGCGCACGCGCGCCTTCGCGGCGGGCGGGAAGTACTTCTCGACGTACTTCGCGCCGAGCGCTTCGCCGAAGAGATGGTCGGCGGCCTCGGCGCACTCCTTCCAGCGCGGCTTCGGCTCCTTCGAGCCGCCGAGGTAGGCCTCCTCGAACGCGAACGTCTCGGTCGCGAGCGGCGCCGTGAGCCACTTGCCGGCCGAGCGCAGCACGCGCCACGCGAGGTACGTCTTCCACGTCGCGAGCTTCGTCGCGGTCAGCTCGTGGTCGAGCTCCGCGACGAACGCGGGCTGCTCGACGTTCAGGTCCCCGTGACCGATGCCCGCGTCGTCGAGGAAGCGCGCCCAGTCGACGTGCGGCGCCGCCTTCGCGAGGTCCGCGAGCGCAGTGTGGTGGTCGCGGTTGTGCGGGTCGCGCTCCGCGACGTTGTCGAGCGTGGCCTTCGCGAGCGACGTCTCGAACGCGAACACCGCGTCGAGCGCGCTCGCGGGTTCCTTGCGTCCGGCCAGCTCGAACATCTTGGCCATGTGCGCGCGGTACTTCGCGCGCGCCTCGACGAAGCGCGGCTCGGTCTTCACGTAGTAGTCGCGGTCGGGCATGCCCAGGCCGTCCGCCTCGACGTCGGCGATGACCTGCGTGGGGTCGTGCGGGTCCTGCGTCGCGCCGACGTCGAAGGGGGCGGAGATGTCGAGCGACACGAGGTGCTCGATCACGCGCTGCAGGTCCTTGGGCGCTTTGATCGCGTCGATCTCGGCGAGCAGCGGCGCGAGGGGCTTCACGCCCTGCGCGTCGGCGGCGGCGGTG
>Ga0302314_10022866_pt1 | contig 10233 bp, 9 predicted proteins | sample III_Palsa_N2_3_FD_200533 | JGI IMG/M metagenome (GOLD analysis project Ga0302314, IMG submission 200533) | Peat permafrost microbial communities from Stordalen Mire near Abisko, Sweden - III_Palsa_N2_3 | ecosystem: Environmental > Terrestrial > Soil > Palsa > Peat permafrost | place: Sweden... | reverse complement strand
CATTGTGGCGTTCAAGCGGCCGTCGAATGGGTGCCAACAGACGAGATCAATAGTTCGGGGCACCTTTTGCGATTCGATGGGATATGGTGTGTGCCCGCGAGCCCCTATCGTAGTATGGACGGCGCGTTGCTGAGCATATGCTACGCCCGCGAAAGAAAAATCCCGTTTCTCGGAACATGCGGCGGCTTTCAGCACGCGGTCATCGAGTACGCCAGAAACGTTTTGGGTTGGTCGGATGCGGAGCACGCAGAAACGTCACCAGAAGCTCATCGCGCTGTCATATCTCCGCTTGAATGTTCGCTCGTTGAAGCGAAGGATTCGGTTCGTCTATTACCTGGCACGAGAATCGCTCGAGCCTACGGCGCCACGAAAATCACCGCGGAGTATCGCTGCAGATATGGATTGAACAATGGATTCCGGGCAGCGCTCACTAAAGGTCCGCTCCGAGTCGCGGCGGAAGATCAACACGGTGATGTTCGGGCGATTGAGTTGGATGGCGAGACCTTTTTCGTTGCCACGCTTTTCCAGCCTGAACGCGCCGCGTTGCATCGCGAGGCGGTACCGTTGGCTGTCGCGTTTGTGGAGGCCTGCGCGGCGCTTCCACCAGCGGCGGCGGTGCGCTAGCCAGGGCACATCAGGGCTTGATGAGAAACTTAGATCAAGAATCGGTCAGTAGAAGAGAATATCGCGCGATCCGGCCAAACAGGACATAACGCCTCGATGACCGTCATCAAGTCATCTAAGGCTTCGAATGGATCACAGCCGGTGGCTGCCGGCACGTGGGCTATACCGCCATCGGCGGCAAACGGTTGACCGCTATCGGTGGGCAGGCTCACTTTAGAATTTCCTCGAGCAACGCCTCACGTTTGAAGAGCCGGAAGTACTCGCGTACCTCGTCCATCTTTAGCGCTTGCCGATTCGCAGCGACTAGGGCCTTGATATCCTCCAGGTCCTGCGTACGACGCGGATTGTTGACGAAGCCCTGTAGCTTCAAGCCAATCAATCCCTCGGTGCTGACGACGCGCACTTCGCCGAAAGCAGTTTGGACCGATGTGGCATTGCTGAGCAAGCCCCGCGCCGCGGGGCGACTGGCGTAGATGAAGTCCACGCGCTCATCACCGCGGAGATAGTTTCCGGCATCGGCACTGCGATGCAGACAGTGGTAGCCGAGCGCTATTAACTCGCGGTCGATGTCCTCGGCCTTTTCAGAGTCGGTGAGCAGGTCGATGTCCTGCGTGGCGCGAATCACTTTGTGAGACGCCAGGGCGAGCCCGCCAATCAACGCAAACCGCACGTCGACCTTGCTCAAGCTGGCGATGACTTCTTCAAGCTGTCTGCCGAGACGGGAGGCTGCTGCCACTGACACTACCTGTTGTTGGTGCGCCCGAACGGGTTCGATCCGCCGACCCTTCTAGAAAAGAACTGACTGGTGGCGAGAGAGACTCTTGCCATTTCGTCCCAAGTTCGCTTGGATTTGTGCGCCGCGATCACGCAAAATGCACTGCTTGAGCAACTGTAACTCATTGATTTTGGTGGTGAGAGAGGGACTCGAACCCTCGACCCCGGCATTATGAGTGCCGTGCTCTAACCAGCTGAGCTACCTCACCATCGACTCAAACTCATCTTATCTCTTCAGGCCTGGCGACCTTAAAGAGCCGCGGATTCTGCGAGAGGCCTCCCACCCTGTCAAGGCGGCCCCGCTCCGCCATCCGGCCGCCCCGGCCGGCCCCTCAACATCCCCTACACATTGAACCTAAAGTGCATCACATCGCCTTCCCTGACAATGTACTCCTTCCCCTCCAACCTCAACTTTCCGGCCTCCTTGGCCCCGGCCTCTCCCTTGTTGGCAATGAAGTCATCATAGGCGATGACCTCCGCCCGGATGAACCCGTGCTCGAAATCCGTATGAATCACTCCGGCCGCTTGTGGCGCCGTGGCTCCCCGATGCACCGTCCAAGCCCGCACCTCTTTCGGCCCCGCGGTGAAATAGGTCTGCAGCCCCAACAGCGAATAGCCGCCGCGGATCACCCGGTTCAGTCCCGGCTCATCCAGCTTGAGCTCCTTGAGGAAGTCGCCCCGGTCTGCCTCGTCCAGCTGCGAGATCTCCGCCTCGATCGCGGCGCACACCGGCACCACCACCGCGCCCTCCGCCTTCGCCAGTTCGCGAACACGATCCAGCCGCGGATTGTCGGTAAAGCCATTCTCGTCGACATTGGCGACGTACATAATCGGTTTGTCGGTGAGCAGGTGCATGTCCCTGAGCACGGCTCTCTCATTGGCGTCAAGCCCTAAGGTCCGCACCGGCTTCGCCTCGTTCAACTGCTTGCGCACCCGCTCCAGCACATCGCGGGTCTTGATCGCATCCTTGTCGGCCGTCTTCGCCGCCTTCACCGACTTCTGATACGCCCGCTCCACGCTGTCCAGATCCGCCAGCGCCAACTCGGTGTTGATGACTTCGATGTCATTCGCCGGGTCGATCTTGCCGGCCACGTGAATGATGTCGTCGTTCTCGAAGCACCGCACCACGTGTGCGATGGCATCTACTTCGCGAATGTGCGCGAGAAATTTGTTGCCCAGTCCTTCGCCCTTCGACGCCCCGGCCACCAGGCCTGCGATGTCCACGAATTCCACCGTGGTCGGTAGAATCTTCTCCGGATGAACTATCTCGGCCAGCTTCTCCAGCCGCGGATCCGGCACCGGCACCACGCCCACGTTCGGGTCGATGGTGCAGAACGGATAATTCTCCGCAGCGATCTGCGCGCGCGTGAGCGCATTGAACAGCGTGGACTTCCCCACATTGGGCAAACCGACGATTCCACAACGAATAGGCATTACGTCTTTCCTGCCCGGCTGTGCAGCCGGGTCATGGCGCGTTCGGCGCCTTGTTCAAGTAGTAGCGGCATGCAGTCCGCCGCGGTGCTGACCGCCTCGAGAATGAGATCCTCTTCGGCCCGCGGCGCGCGCGTCAGCACATAGTCGATCACTTCGGCCTTGTTGCCGGGATGGCCTATCCCCAGGCGCAGCCGCCAGAAGGTCTCCCCGATATGTGCAATGGTGTCGCGCAGGCCATTGTGGCCGCCGTGGCCCCCGCCCTGCTTCAGCCGCACGCTGCCCACCGGAAGATCGAGCTCATCGTGCGCCACCAGAATGTCCTCGGGCGCGATCTTGTAAAACTCGCTCAGCTGGCGCACCGACAGTCCGCTGCGATTCATATAGGTAGTGGGCTTCAACAGAACGATTTCCCGTTCGCTCAAGGTGATGCGCGCGGTTTCCCCGGAATACTTCCGATAGTCGCGAAACTCGCCGCCATGACGGCGCGCAAGCAGGTCCACGAACCAGAAACCCGCATTGTGACGGGTGACCAGATGCTCGGGACCCGGATTGCCCAGGCCGACGATAATGCGCAACGGTAGTCCAGACATGAACGCGCTCATTAGTCGATAAATGGAAAAAGTAAGGGCCGCCCTTCCGACGGCCCCACTGATCCGAAACGCGGGAAACGCTATTTCTTCGCGTCTTTCTTCGCCGGTTCCTTCTTGGCTTCCTCTTTCTTCGCAGGTTCGGCCTTCTTCGCCGCATCCCCGCCTGCCGCAGCCGCCGGTGCCGCAGCCGCACCTTCCGCCGGCGCAGCGCCTGCCGCAGCCGCCGCAGTCGGCTCGGGCTCTTCCGCACGCGGGCTGTGAATGGCCACGATCGCCACATCGTCCTTCGCCAGCTCGACGAGGGTGACGCCCTCGGGAATCTTCAGTTGCGACAGATGGATGCTCTCATTGAGCGACAATCCGGAAATGTCCACTTCGATGAACTCCGGCAAATCCTTCGGCAAACACGAAACTTCCGTCTCGGTGCGCATGTGCGACACGAGCCCGCCCTGCGATTTGACGCCCGGGGAAACAGCCGCTCCCGTGAAATGCAGCGGTATGCTGATGCGGATCTTCTCGTTCTCTTCGACACGCTGGAAGTCGATGTGCACGATGGCATTCTTGAACGGGTGCCGCTGCACGTCCTTCAAGATGGCCGCCTGCGTTTGATCGCCCACCTTCAAGCTCAGGATGGTCGAATAAAAGCGCTCGTTGTCGAGCATGATCAAGAGTTTCTGATGGCTCAGGGTCAGGGCGCGCGCATCGGCGTGTCCGCCATACAGAATTGCCGGCACTTTTCCTTCGTGACGCAGGCGGCGGCTCGCACCTTTGCCTTGCGTCTCGCGGAACTCGGCAACGAGTTCGAAAGAGGTTTTCATAATCTTCTCCAGTTACAACACAAACACGGCGCCCACGCATCGCGACCAATTGCGAGGGCACCGACCAATTCGATCAATCTATGTACAGCGAACTCACCGACTCTTCATCGTTGATCCGGCGCACGGTTTCCGCGAGCAGACCCGCCACGCTCAACTGCCGTATCTTCTTGCAAGCCCTGCCGGCCTCCGACAGGGGGATGGTATCGGTCACCACCAACTCGTCCAATACCGACTTCGAAATGCGTTCGATCGCCGCACCCGACAGCACCGGGTGGGTGATGTAGGCAACCACCTTGAGCGCACCCTCGTCCTTCAGAGCCTGCGCCGCCTGGCACAATGTGCCCGCGGTATCCACCATGTCATCGATCAGCACGCAGGTCCTGCCCTCGACCTCGCCGATGATGTTCATGACCTTCGATTCATTCGGCCGCGGCCGGCGCTTGTCGATGATGGCCAGATCGGCATCATCCAGGCGCTTCGCCAGCGCCCGTGCGCGCACCACGCCGCCCACGTCCGGCGAGACCACGACCATGTCCTTGTACTTCTGCTTCCACGCATCGCCCAGCAGCACCGGCGACGCATAGACGTTGTCCACCGGTATGTCGAAAAAGCCCTGAATCTGATCCGCGTGCAAATCCACCGTCAGCAGCCGGTCGACGCCCGCGCTCGCAATCATGTTCGCAACCAGTTTCGCCGTGATGGCCACACGCGTCGCCCGCGGCCGCCGGTCCTGCCGCCCGTAGCCGAAGTACGGCACCACCGCGGTGATGCGCTTCGCCGATGCGCGCCGGCAGGCATCCGTCATCATCAGCAATTCCATCAAATTTTCCGCCGGCGGATTCGTCGATTGCACGATGAACACATCGCGCCCGCGCACGTTTTCCATCAACTCGACGCTCACTTCGCCGTCGCTGAATCGGCCGACGTCGGCTCGGCCCAGCTGCACATGCAGGTGCCGCGTGATGTCGTGCGCGAGCGGAGGGTTCGCCTTGCCGGTGAACACGGCAATCGTCAATGTATCGAACTCTTTACTCTGCGACATGGGCTCAAGCTCTAAATTGGCTGGGGTGGAAGGATTATTCGGCCCTTCGGGCCTCACCCCTCCGGGGCCGCCCTTCGGGCGTTATCCTTCCTCTGCTAACTCATCCTACTGGGCCATTTCCAATCGACGAACCGCTCCAGCCTCAAAAATTCGCTGGGGTGGAAGGATTCGAACCTCCGTATGGCGGGATCAAAACCCGCTGCCTTACCGCTTGGCGACACCCCAATGGAACCAACAATCAGCGAACTCGCTTGAGCCGATTCTCAGCCGGTCGCTAATCTTTCAAGCAAGGGCGAGTCGTTCAATCCGCGAGCTAAAAATGCATCCAGCTCCGGCGGTAACTTCCGCGCAATTTCCAGTCCAAGCTCAATCGTCTCGACGGCCAAAAAAACACAGGCCCCGGTTCCCGTCAGACGCGCCGGACCATACTGCGACAGCCAGTCGAGTGCGCGCGCCACCTCTGGAAATCGGCGCCGTACCACGCCCAAACAGTCGTTTCGTCCACCGGACGCCAGGAAGCCGTGAATTGTGATGGGCGCGGAATTTCTTGTCAATTCAGGATCTTGAAATACCTCCGCCGTGCTCACTCCAATATTCGGCTTAAGAATCAGATAGTTAGCCTCCGGCGGGGCCAGCGGCGGATATAAGGGCGTCAGGTGTTCCCCGATTCCTTCCGCCCAAGCCACACGGCCCCGGACGAAGACCGGCACATCCGCCCCCAGCTTCAGCCCGAGCGCTGCCAGATCGTCCACTGGCAAGTGCAGATTCCACAAGTGGTTGAGCGCCACCAGGCAGGTCGCCGCATCGGAGCTGCCGCCGCCCAGACCGCCGCCCATGGGTATGCGCTTGAGCACTCCGATATCTGCACCGAGTGCGGTGCCGGCGGCTGCCTGCAGCGCGCGAGCCGCGCGCACGCAAAGATCGGCCTCCTCGGCCACACCGGCGATCTCGACGGCGCGCCGAATCCGTCCGTCGCCGCGCGCCTCGATGGTGATCTCGTCGCACAGATCGATGAACTGAAAGCAGGATTGCAGCTCGTGGTACCCGTTCGGACGCCGGCCCACAATATGCAAAAACAGATTGAGCTTGGCCGGCGCCGGCCAAAACCGTGGTGCATTCGAGTTCATCAAGGCGGAAATTCCCAATGGTCGACGGCAATGCGCACGCGCACTCCTTCACGGCTCAACACCAAGTGCGCAGGCAGGGAATCTCCGCCGGCGGGCATGTAGCGATCGTAATCGATGGTCCAATCAGCCTGGGTCAACTGCAATGCACGGTCCTGATCGTTGCGCGTGAGTAAGAACGCCGCGCTCGGATCCGGCACGCCGAGCAGCCAGAAGCGCAGGCGGTCGAGCGGCAGGTCGAATCCCAGCCGTTCCTGCAATTGCGCCAGAACCGCATCGCTCGGCGGCGCGCCGTTCAGTGAAATCCCGTCGGGCGTGCGCGTCAGCACCATCGCACCGATGCCCAGCGGGCCCGACAAATGAACCTCCGCCGAATTCTGACGTTGCCGCCAGTTCAGGCTGGCCTGCCAGCCCTGAGTGCCCACGGCGACGGCGGCACGGCCGTCGAGCTGCCAGGAGCCGAGTTTTTGCAGCACGGCGACCCTTTGCTCCCATCCCGCGGCCGCAACGGCGGGCGCGGGTGCGCGCCGCGTCGTCACACACGCGGCGAGCACGGTGGAGCATAACAAGATCAATAATAAGCCGCGCACGTGGAGTCAATTCACGGCGACAGCGGCCGCATGGTCACGGGCATTGGCTTGCGCGCGGGGGTCGGCGCCGGCAGCGTCCCCTGCAATCGCTGCCGCGTCGCCTTGAGCAAGCGATTGCCGCCGTCGATGGCGGCGGCCTCGGACCAAATATGCTCAGCATCGTCGTGTCTGCCGAGATTCCACAAGACTTCGCCCAGATGCGCCGCGATGTCGCCGCCGCGATCGTCCAGATAGGCGGCCCGCAAATACGTCTCCGCCTCCGCGGCGTGACCCTGGCGGAACAGCACCCAGCCCAGGCTGTCCAGAATCGCCGAATTCTTGGGCGACGCAGCGTGCGCGCGTTCGATGAGCCGGCGGGCCCTGGGCAGCTCTCGCGAGTGATCGGCCAGCGTATAGCCCAAGGCGTTCAGGGCCGCCGGATCGTCCGGACGTACCTTCACCAGTTCGGTCAATTCATGCAAGGAGTCGGAGATCCGTCCCTGCTCCTCGTAGGTCGATGCAACGGCATAGCGCAGATCCACATCGTCCGGATACTCCGCGATGCCTCGCTCGAGCAGCGTGACCGCGCCGGGCAAATCACCTGCGTCGGCGGACATCCGGGCGCGAGCCGTGATGATTTCCGGCGCGCGCTGCGGCTCATCCTCGATGAGCCGGTCGAGCAACTCCGCCGCCGCCGCCGCCGCACCGTGCGTCTGTAATATCGCGGTGGCACGCAGCAATGCCGGCACCGCGTTCTCGCCGCTCTGTACCTGTGCGTACAAGCGCAAGGCGCGTTCCGGATCATCCTGGCGATCGGCGATCAGGCCTAGATAATAAGAGGCATCGTCGAGAAATTTATCTGCCCGCAGCAGCTGCGCGAATTTCGCGGCGGCCGCGTCCAGATGCCCCTCCTGAAACTCGATCAAGCCGAGCAAGCGCAGCGCCACGGGCGCGTACTTGGGGTCGCGCGACAGAATTTCCAATTGCTGCGACGCTGCCGAATCGCGCTGCGCCGTCATGAGCAACAGGGCGAGGTCCAGGCGATTGTCGGCGGTATCCTCGTGATCGACGGCTTCCTGCGCCTGCGCCAGGGGCTTTTCGGCATCGCCCGCCATGATTCGCGCGCGCGCGAGCGTCTGCAGCAGATCGCGCCGTGCGTTCGAATCCTCCTCATGCCCGCCGGTGGCCGGTATCGCCAGCGCGGCCGTCAAACTATGCACGGCCGCCTCGGGGTCGTCCGCGCGCAGCGCAGCGAATCCCTGCATTCGCAACGCGGCCCCGGACGACGGGAAGAACGCTACCAGTCGATCGGCGAGCTGGCGCACGCCGTAGACATTGTCGTTGCCGGCCAAAGAGGTCTCCAGGGCCGCGAACTCCGCCTCGGTGCCGATGGGCGAGTTCAGGAGCACGACGCGATAGTGCGCGGCGGCCTGATCGATTTTGTACAGCGCCAATGCCGCTCGAGCGGCCGCTCGCTGCGCGTCCAGGGACTTCGGATCCACGGCGATCCAGCGCGCGGCAGTCTTTTCGGCCAGCGATGGCTGCAATGCCTCCGTCGCGACTTGCGTGGCCCGTTCGAGCAGTCCGACGTCCGAATCGTGCGCCGCGGCGGCCGCATATTGGAGCGCCGCGACCCGCGGTTGGTGCCGCGCAAGGGCTATCTCGGCCGTGACGGTATAAAATGGCACCGGAGCGGTGGCGTCGTCGGCCCTGCTGCCCAGGCCGGCACAAGCGGCACAGGCAGCGAGACCAAGCCCCACCGCAGTCCTTGCAAAAATTGAGATCGAGAACACAGCTCCACTATATCTAAATGACCACGTGTGCGCCGCGGATTCCTGCTTGATCCCGCTGCGCCTCTTACACCAGAATCAGAGGGTTACGACCCAAAAGCGCTTCAATGGCAGTCAACATCCTCGGCATCAATCACAGGACCGCACCGGTCGCCTTGCGCGAAAAGGTGGCGTTCAGCGAAGAGCGTTTGCTCGCCGCGCTGCACGCATTGCACCGGGAAGCCGGCATCGCCGAAGTGGTGATCGTATCCACTTGCAATAGAACGGAAGTGTACTGGGCAGGATCCGCGACGGGTACGGAACTGTCCCGGTGGCTCGAGCAGCACCATGGAAACAGTCTCGATCTTGCCTCGAGCGTCTATGTTCACCAGGAGCGGCGGGCCGTGGAGCATGCCTTCACCGTCGCTTCGGGACTCGATTCCATGGTGCTCGGCGAGGCGCAGATTCTGGGGCAGCTGAAGGATGCCTACCGCGTAGCGCAGGAAGCCGGCAGCACGGGTCCCTCGCTCAACAAGTTGTTCCAGGCAGCTTTTTCAGCGGCCAAACGCGTGCGCTCGGAGACTCGCATCGGCGAGAACGCCGTGTCCATCGCCTCCGCCACGGTGAGCTTGGCGCGGCGGGTCTATTCCGACCTGAGCGCTCACACCGCCCTCATGGTGGGCGCCGGCGACATGAACGCCCTCGTGGCGCGTCATTTCGCGAGCGCCGGTGTCAAGCGCATGGTCATCGCGAATCGCACCGTGGGAAGGGCACACGCCCTGGCCGCCGAACTCAAGGCCTATGCCACCGGACTCGAGGACCTCGATAAGGAGCTGGCCCAGGCCGACATCGTCATCACCTGCACCGCGAGCACCGTCCCGCTCGTCACCAAGAGCGCCGTGGAAGCGGCCATCGGCGCGCGGCGGCGGCGGCCGATATTCATGGTGGATTTGGCCGTACCGCGCGACATAGATCCGGCCGTAGCCGATCTGGAAGACGTCTACTTATTCTCCATCGACGACCTGCAGCAGCTGATCGACGAAAACCGGCAGCAGCGCGCGGCGGCAGCCGGTGGAGCGCGGCTGCTCATCGACGAGGAAGTCGCGCGATTTCTCACCGAATCGCGGGCCCACGATGCGGGACCGGCCATCCGCGCGCTGCGCCGCCAGGCCGAGGAAATCCGTACGCAAACCGCAGAGCAGGCACGGCGCCTGCTGGCCACGGGCAAATCGGCCGAGGAGGCCATCGAATACCTCGCCAACACCCTGACCAACCGGCTGCTGCATACACCGACGCAAGCCCTGCGCCAGGCGGCCGAGCTCGGGGATGCCGCCCTGGCCGAGGCCGTGACCCGGCTGCTGACCGAAGAACGCAACCGGCAATGAGGGGTTTGGCGGCTATAATCCGCGGCCATGAAAGACTCCATCCGCCGCAAGCTCGAAAAACTCGATGAACGATACGAAGAAATCAGCCGCCTTCTATCGGATGC
>Ga0302314_10022865_pt1 | contig 10233 bp, 7 predicted proteins | sample III_Palsa_N2_3_FD_200533 | JGI IMG/M metagenome (GOLD analysis project Ga0302314, IMG submission 200533) | Peat permafrost microbial communities from Stordalen Mire near Abisko, Sweden - III_Palsa_N2_3 | ecosystem: Environmental > Terrestrial > Soil > Palsa > Peat permafrost | place: Sweden... | reverse complement strand
GGTTGGTGTTGACCACCGCTAGCCCTGCGCGCAGGGCGCCGAACATGGCGATCGGATACTGCAGGACGTTCGGCAGCATGATCGCGAGGCGATCGCCGCGCTTGAGTCCGGCCACGCGCTGCAGCCACGCGCCGAATTCGCGCGAGCTGCGGTCGAGGTCACCATAGGTAAGGTGGCGACCCATCTGGATGTAGGCCACGCGTTGCGGAAACTTCCGGAAGCTCTCCTCGGCCATCTGCTTGAGCGAACGCAGCGCCGCAGGATCGATGTCCGTGGCCATTCCCGGGAGGTAGGACTTGAGCCAGATCCGTTCCATGATCAATGCCTCAGCAACGGCAGCAGGTAGGGCCAGATCGTATCGAGGACGCGAGGCTCGCCGGCCGCAACCGGATGCAGGCCATCCTCCTGCATCAGTGTCGGATTCAGCGCCACGTCGGCGAGCAGGAACGGCACCAGCGGCACGTGCTGCTGCTGTGCCAGATCCGAATACAGCGCCGCAAACCCATTGCCATAACGCGGGCCGTAATTGGGCGGCAGGCGGATGCCCAGCAGCAGCACCTGCGCGCCGGCGTCCTTCGCCAGGCCGATCATGCGCGCAAGGTTGTCGCGAACGGTGGGCAGAGGCAAGCCGCGCAATCCGTCATTGGCGCCCAATTCCAGCAGTACCACCGCCGGATGGTACTGGGCCAGCAGATGCGGCAGCCGTTCCAGGCCGCCGCTGCTGGTCTCGCCGCTGACGCTGGCATTGATGATTTGGTACTCGTACCCTTGGCTGTGGAGCCGTTGTTGCAGCAGCGCGACCCAGCCCTCTTCAGGCTGTAGTCTGTAGGCCGCACTCAGGCTGTCACCGAAGCTGAGGATCATGCGATTTTGCGCGGCGGACGCGCCCTGGAGCCCGATGAGCAGCAACGTCAGTGCAAGTGCCCCGCAGCGCGCCAACAGCGAAAGCGTTCTCAAGGTCGTCAACCTCACCAAGCAAGTCAGCAGCCCGGAAGGGCCACTCGCCATTGTGCACGATGTTTCCTTCGACATCGCCAGGGGCGAGACGGTCGCGATCACCGGCGCCTCCGGCGCCGGCAAGTCCACTCTGCTGGCCATGCTGGCGGGGCTCGACCTGCCCACCAGCGGCCACCTGTGGCTGGACGGTCAGGACCTCACGACCCTGAGCGAGGACGGCCGGGCCCGTCTGCGCGCGCAGCGCGTCGGCTTCGTGTTCCAGTCCTTTCATCTTATTCCTTCGCTTACGGCGCTGGAGAATGTGCTGCTGCCGCTGGAACTGGCACAGCGCGATGATCCCCGGCGCCACGCCCGCGAAGCGCTCGACCGGGTCGGGCTCACACCCCGCATCCATCACTATCCGCGCCAGCTCTCCGGCGGCGAGCAACAGCGCGTGGCGCTGGCCCGGGCGTTCGTCATCGGGCCCGCGGTGCTGTTCGCCGATGAGCCCACCGGCAATCTCGATGCCAATACCGGGCAACGCATCATCGATCTGATGTTCGACATGAACCGCACCGCGCGTACGACGCTGGTACTGGTAACCCACGAGCAGCCGCTGGCAGCGCGCTGCAACCGGATCCTGCAGATGCAGGCCGGCCGCCTGGTGCCATGAGCGCACTCAGGCTCGCGCTGCGCACCCTGCTGCGCGAATGGCGTTCGGGTGAACTGGGCGTGCTGTTGCTGGCGCTGACCACGGCCGTGGCGGCCCTCACCGGTGTCGGCTTCCTCGTCGGTCGCATCGACACGGCGGTGCGTGAGCAGGCGACCCAGGTGCTGGCCGCGGATGTCCGCATCTCCTCGACCCAACCGCTGCCGGGAGACTGGTTCGCCGCCGCCGCCCGGCAAGGCGTGCATACCGCGAGCATCGAGACGCTGCTGAGCGTGGTGTTCCGCGGCGATGACAGCCAGCTTGCCAATGTCGAGGCGGTCTCGGCGGGCTATCCGCTGCGCGGCACGCTGCTGGTCGCCGATCAGCCGTTCGCGGCCGGGGCGGCCACCCAGGCGATTCCGGGCCCGGGTGAGGTGTGGCCGAGCTCGAAACTGCTCGCAACCCTCGGCGGTGGCATCGGGACGCAGCTGTCGATCGGCGCCGCGACTCTGAAGGTGACGCGCGTGCTGATCTCGCGTCCCGACCAGGGCGCCAATCTGTCGGACCTCGCGCCGAGCCTCATCATGAACCTCGCGGATGTGCCCGCGACGCAGCTCATTCAGCCGGGCAGCCGCGTCAGCTACTCTGCCCTGTTCGCGGCCGATCCGGCTGCGATCCGTGCCTTCCGGCCGTGGCTACGGGAGCAGCTGCGGCCGGCAGATCGTCTGCGTGACGTGCGCGATTCGAGTCCGCAGCTGGAGAACGCCGTGGATCGGGCCGGCCGCTTTCTCACCCTCGCGAGCCTGGTCAGTGTGCTGTTGTGTTCGATCGCGGTCGCGATGTCGGCACGGCAGTACGTGCGCCGTCATCTGGACGCGGTCGCATTGCTGAAGACCCTCGGGGCGACCCGCGCCTTCACCCTCAGTGTCAGCCTGCTGCAGCTGGTGATCGTGGCCCTCGCGGCCTCGGTCGTCGGTTCCCTGATCGGTTTCATCGCGCAGGAATGGCTGCTGCGCGCGGTGCGCGAACTGCTCGGCACCACGACCCTGCCGCCCGCGAATCTCGCGCCGCTCGGGATGGGCGTGAGCGCGGCGCTGGCGGTGCTTGCGGGATTCGCGCTGCCGCCGTTGCTGCAGCTCGCCCGGGTGCCGCCGTTGCGGGTCCTGCGCCGCGATGTGGGGCCACCGCCGCCGCTCGTCATCCTGGCATTCGGGCCGGCCGTGCTGGTCGTCATCGGGCTGGTGTGGTGGGCAGTGCGTGACGTGCGCCTGGCGTTGCAGTTTCTCCTGGGTCTCGCGCTCTTCCTGGCGGCCCTCGCCGGGGCCGGGCTGGCGCTGGTCACACTGTGCGGGCGGCTGCGCGGTCGGGTCGGCATCGCCTGGCGCTATGGCATCGCCAATCTCAATCGGCGCCGCGCCGACAGCATGGTGCAGATTGCGGCCTTCGGCGCCGGTCTCATGGTGCTTCTGGTACTGGGCGTGGTGCGCGATGACCTCGAGCGCGACTGGCGGCAGAGCCTGCCGGCCGATGCCCCGAATTATTTCTTCGTGAACATTCCGCCCGCCGAGCGCACGGCGTTCACGCAGTTCCTGGAGCAGCGGGGTGCGCATCTTTCGCGGATACTGCCGATGCTGCGCGGTCGCCTGACCGCGATCAACGGGCACCCGGTCGAATCGATGCGCTTCGCCGACCGCGACGGCCGCGGCTTCTCCGGTCGTGAGCAGAACGTCAGCTGGGCGACGACGCTCGGCACCGACAACCAGGTCGTCGCGGGCCGCTTCTGGCCCGCTGATTACCAGGGCGCCCCGCAGGTGTCGCTCGCCACCGAGTTCCAGGAATCCTTAGGCGTCGGCGTCGGCGACAAGGTCAGTTTCGACATCGGCGGCGAACCCTTCGATGCGACCGTGACCAGCATCCGCAAGGTCAAGTGGGACAGCTTCCAGCCGAATTTCTTCGTGATGTTCTCGCCCGGCGTGCTCGATGCGGTTGCCGGCACGTTTCTGACCAGCGCCTATTTTCATCCCACCGATCCGCATGTGATGGCGCAGCTCGCGCGCCGCTTCCCGAGCGTCTCGATCTTCGATGTCGATGACCTGCTTGCCCAGGTACGCAGCATCATCGATAAGGCCGTGCTCGCCGTGCAGAGCGTGTTCGCGTTCACCCTGTTCGCGGGTCTGGTCGTGTTGTTGGCCGCGGTGCAGTCGAGTCGCGAGGAGCGACGCTTCGAGAGCGCGATGCTGCGCACGCTCGGCGCCAGCGGCGCGACCGTGTGGCAGGGGGTGATGGCCGAGTTCGTGGCCCTGGGATTGCTGGCCGGAGTGCTGGCTGCCGCCGGTGCGGCACTCGCCGGCGCGTTCGTCGCGACGCGCGTGCTGCAGGTGCCCTATGCCTTCGACCCGTGGCTGCCGGTGTTCGGCATCGGAGGCGGTGCGTTGCTGGTCTGCGTCAGCGGCTGGCTGGCGACGCGCAGTGTCGTCTCACAGCCGCCCATGTTGACGTTGCGCGGCGGTTGAAGGCCGCTAGTGTCGGATGGTGAACGCGGCCCACGAGTCCTGTTGCGGATCGCCGCGCCAGTCCAGGCCTTCGATCGTGAGCTGATAGACGCCGGCGCCGAGCGCCGAGCTGTTCACGGAGAAGCCGAGCTGGCCGTTCGAATCCTTGATCAGATTGTTGAGCACCGCAACCCGGCCCTGATCGACCCGGTCGATGGTGATCCGGAACGCCCGATACTCGGACTGGGTCATGTCGATCTTCAGGTTGAGGAGCTGCGCCGCCGCACCGCCGACGGGCGTCGCAATGGCCGCATGGGGGCCGGCATGCGTGACCTGCAGGCCGACCGTAACCGTGCCGGTGGCCGCATCGAGGGGTTGCTCCGCAACCAGCTTGTGCAGCGCATCGACTTTGCGGTTCTGTTCGGCCAGTTGCCGGTTCAGTACCAGGATGCCGATTCCCAGCATCATGACCAGCGCCGCGAGCGCCAGCGGCACATACGGCCGTTCCCAGAAACGCACCGGCTTTTCCTGCCAGGGCTCGGGCTTGCCACTCGCCTCGAGCAGCCGCAGTCCGGTATGAACGCGCTCGGGTAAGCCGATCTCGTCGAGAATCTGCGGGTTCTCGCGGCAGAACTTTTCGAACACCGTCGCACCGCGAACCGGCAGGCTGCCCGCAAGATAGAGTTCCACGATGCGATTGCGCGCGATGAATTCGCGGTCCATGACCGGCGGTACCGCGACGTTCTCCGGATTGGGCAGCTTCCTGATGTTCACCGCCGCGGCCGTCCGCGTGGCCGGTGCGCGCGCGGCCGGTGGCGGTTGCGGCGCGGGCCTCGGAATCGGCGCCACGGCTCCCGGCGGTTGCAGCACCCTGGCCGGCGCCGGCGGTTTGAACGCCGTTACCGTCGGGGCCGGCGCACCCGCCGGACGTATCGGTGGAATGGTCCTGGCGACCGGCACGGTCTCGGCGAAGGCTTCCAGCTCGGGCATCAGGTCGGCGTAGGGATCATCGCTGATGGCCGGGGCGGCATCCTGGACCCGCAGGCGGGTCGCGGCCTGCTCCTGCAGCTTCGGGCCCGCTACCGCCTGGCGGCCCGCAGCCGCAGTGCCGCCGCCGAGGGCCGCATGCGTGGCCTTGGCGTCATCCTCCGACATTTCCAGCAATTCCATGTCCGGAATCAGCGCCAGCAGATCATCGGCGGACGGCGAATCCGCGGCCGGATTGTCCGTTCCGGAAGGCAGCGACCCAGAATTAGATTGCGGACCCATCAGCGATGCTCATTGAGACCCGGTTTGATCCTTAGGTCCTATCGTGCAGGGTCGCGAAAAGGAAGCACAGGGGCTGCCTCACAGAAATGCCGCTGCACCGTGGAGTGCGAACTGGATCTCAGATTGAGGGCGGTTCGGCGAGGCGCTGCATCGGCTCGACCGCCGAGGATTGGGTGAAGTCGAATCCCACCGCCGCGAGCCAGCGTCGGCCCGACTGCGAATCGATGTATTTGGCGGCGCAATGCATGCCGAGAACCTTCGCGGCCTGCGCGATGGCGACGACCCGGGCCTGGGCCAGCTTGTCGCGCAGGGCCATGGTCACCAGCCGCGTCTCGACCTTCAGCAGTTTCACGGCACTCGAGCGCAGCAGGTCGAGCATCCCCGTATTGAAGGTGAAGTCATCGATCACCGCGTAACAGCGTGACTGCTCGCATTGCGCAAGGAAGCGCTCCGCCAGCAGCCGGTGCGTGACACATGCCGACTCGCGCAGCTCGAAGCCGATCGTGCCGGGATCCAGTTGCGCGGATGCCAGCGCCCGGCCGAGCGCGGCCGGCAGTTCCGGATCCGCCAGCGCCTGGGAGGACACGCCGATCGTGAAGCTCAAAGGGTCGCCGCGCAGTACCGCGGGATTGCGACGCAGCCACGCCAGCAGCAGATTCAGGGTCGTCAGCGCATCGCCGCGCTGGCGTTCAGCGACCGGTGCGACCTGGTAGCGACGGGTGCGTCCGCCTGACCGCAGCCGGATCAGTTCACGCAGGCGCAGCGATTCGGGCACCTCATCCGGCGCACCCGGCACCGTCGTCATGGAGTGATCGGGTTCGGTGAACCACGGCAGTACGTCAGAGCCGGAGGGTGCGGCCGGCGCCGGCGGCTGCTCGAGCAGCGCGAGGGCGTCGATCTCGGGCTCGTTGGCAGTAGCGCCCGGGTCGCTGCCTGGAACCACCGCGACTTCGAGGGCCTGGATGCCGTGCGTAAACGCGCTGATCGCGCAGTTGCTGCCGGTGGCGCTCAATGGCGGCGGGGGCACCAGGAAGATCGCGATCTTCTGCAATACCGCACGCATGTTGGTGGTGAGAATGCGTGCCGCGAGATTGCCGGAGCTCAGGGTCTTGGCATCCATCAGCACCATGACGAGGCCGGCAAGCTGCGCGCGGGGCGTGCGCACCGCCAGGAACAGCGCCGCGCGACTGTCCGTGAGCCGCGCATCGAAGTGCGCGCGGGTGGTCGCCGTGGTCAGGGTCGCAATGGCTTCTTCGACGACACCTTGTTCATCGGGCCCAAGCGCACCCTCGCTCAGCCATTGGACATTGCCCTTGGCGTCGAACAACGAAACAGAATGAAGTCGCAGTGCTGGCAGCAGCACCAGCACCTGTGCGCCGAGCAGCTCGGCGGTTTCCCCTGGCTCCGGAGTATCCGGGCGCAGGGCGGCATTGTTTTGCGAATTCGGCAAGTCACTGCACCCCGGTGGCAGCCGATAGGGTGGCAGTCCGGTCGCTGCGCCGGCGTGATCGCGCTCGCGTTCTGCGACGCAAATCGCAGCGGGGCGGGGCGCGCGCGCCCCGCCCTTGTCATAACAGAACCGTAAGTTAACTTTAGCCGGCGGGGAGGAAGTCGCGCTTGCCGATCTCGACACCGTTGTGGCGCAGGATCGAGTAGGCCGCGGTGACGTGAAAATAGAAATTCGGCAGCACCCAGTCGCGCAGGTAATCCAGTCCCTTGAACTCCAGTTTGCGATCGCGCATCGGCAGCACGACGTCCCGATCCTCGGCGCCCTTGAAGCTGTCCGCGCTCACGCCGGAGACGAAGTCGATGGTCTTCCTGATGCGGGCCTGCAGTTCGGCGAGCGTCTTTTCATTGTCCTCGAACTTCGGCGGATCGATGCCGGTCAGGCGCGCGGTGCCGCTCTTCGCAAAATCCGAGGCCAGCTGCACCTGCTGGGCCAGGGAGAACATGTCCGGCGCGAGGCGTGCATTGGCCAGGATCACACTGTCGAATTTCTTGGCGGTGGCGTATTCGGCGGCTTTGTCCAGCTGCTTCGAGAGCTTCGTCAGCGTCGGCACGAAGACTTCGACCGTCATGTTGTACACGGAAATCTGCATCGGGTTTTCCTCTTGGGGCGGTGGGCGTTTCGACAGGCGGCGAATTCTACACGCTGTCCCGCTGTACATCGGTGTTACCTTGGTGAAACAATAGTGCCAACCCATGCGACAATTGGATCTGAAATGAGCCTTTTGTGGATGCCGGCCCAGCTGGCCACCCTGGCCAAGGTCGTCGAACTGAATGGCTTCTCGGCGGCGGCCAGGGCGCTGGGCGTGCCCAAGGCCGCCGTCAGTCGCGCCGTCTCGGACCTCGAGGCGGCCCTTGGCGTGAAGGTCCTCAATCGGACCACTCGGCGCCTGTCGCTCACCGAGGCCGGCGAGCTCATCTATCCCCATGCCCGGCGCCTGGCCGCTGAAGCCGACGCCGCGCGGGTCCAGATCGGACGCTGGTTCGCGCCTCCCACCGGGCCGCTACGGGTCGCTGCGGATCCGACCTATGGCCGCATTCTGCTCGCGCCCCTGGTGCCGCGATTCATGGAGAGCTTTCCGGACATTCCGCTGGAAGTGAGTCTGCAGCCGCCCGGCCCCGGCAAGGGGACCGATGTCGCGATCCGCACCGGCACCGGCGAGGAGCCCGGCATGGCGCATCGGCTGCTGGGGTCGCCGCCCGCGATCCTGTGCGCGACGCCGGCCTACCTGCAACGGCGCGGCATCCCCGAACGCCCCGATGACCTGCGCGCCCACGACCTGCTCACGCCGGAAGGGGAGGGCCCCGAGTTCCGCATGACCCTGGTGCACGGTGCGATGCGCGCCGAGATTCGCGTGACCTCGCGGCTCGCGGTGAATGACCCGGCCGTGCTGCATGCGGCCGCCGCGGCCGGCCTCGGCATCGGCCTCCTGCCGGAATTCCTGTGTCGACAGGGCCTTGCCACCGGACGGCTCAAGCTCCTGCTGCCCGACTGGGAGCTGCCCCAGATCATGCCCTTGTACGCGGTTTACCCTGCCACCCAGGGCGCCGATACTCGCGTGCAGCGTTTCGTCGACTTCCTGGCCGCCAACGTCGTGCCGGCCCTGGCCCAGATCTGATTCTGCGAGGTGTGAGATGTACCGCGCACCGCTCAAGGACCTGTCCTTCGTGCTGACCCAACTGCTCGGATCGCAGCCGCTGGCCGGCTGTCCCGCGCATGCCGAATATTCGGCCGAGCTTGCCGACTCGATACTGAATGAATCGGCGCGCTTCGCCGAAGGGGTGCTCGACCCGCTCAGCCGCGTCGGGGATCAGGAGGGCGCGCACTGGAGCGCGGACGGCGTCAGGACCGCGAGCGGCTTTCGCGCGGCGTACCGGCAGTTCATCGATGACGGCTGGCAGCAGCTGCGCGCCCCGGTGCACATTGGCGGGCAGGGTGCGCCGCTGATGCTGGCTACGGCGGTGCAGGAGACGTGGGCCTCGGCCAACCTGGCCTTCAAGCTGTGTCCGATGCTTACCTATGGGGCGATTCATGCCCTGGAGCTCACCGCCTCGCCGGCATTGAAGGAACGCTTTCTGCCGCGCATGGTCAGCGGCGAGTGGACCGGCACGATGGTGCTCACCGAGCCGCAGGCCGGCTCCGATCTGGCGCTGATCCGCACCCACGCGACACCGGACCCGGCACAGAACGGCTTCCGTCTCTTCGGTCAGAAGATCTTCATCACCTGGGGTGAGCACGATTTCACGGACAACATCATCCACATGGTGCTGGCTCGCATCGACGGCGCGCCCGAGGGCGTGCGCGGAATTTCGCTGTTCCTCGTGCCGAAATTCCTGGTCGGGGATGACGGCAAGCCCGGCGCGCGCAATGACGTGCGCTGCGTCTCGATCGAACACAAGCTCGGCATCCATGGCAGCCCGACCTGTGTCATGGCCTTCGGCGAGCGCGAGGGCGCCGTCGGCTATCTCGTCGGCGAAGCCAATCGCGGCCTCGAATACATGTTCATCATGATGAACGTCGCGCGGCTCGCGGTCGGGCTGCAGGGTTATGCCCTCGCCGAGCGTGCCTTTCAGCAGGCGGCCGACTATGCCCGCACCCGGGTGCAGGGCCGCAACATGACGATCATCCATCATCCCGACGTGAAGCGGATGCTGCTGGAGATGAAGTCGGGCACCGAGGCGATGCGGGCGCTCACGCTGTACGCGGCGTTGCAGCTGGATCTCGCCGAGGCGCACGCGGATGCGACGGCGCGGGCGCAGGCCCAGGCGCGCGGCGATCTGCTCATTCCGATCGTCAAGGGCTGGAGCACGGAGTTCGGCGTCGAACTGACGAGCACCGGCATCCAGATCCATGGCGGCACCGGCTTCATCGAGGAGACCGGTGCGGCGCAGTGGCTGCGCGACGTGCGCATCACGTCGATCTACGAGGGCACCACCGGCATCCAGGCCAACGATCTGCTCGGGCGCAAACTGGCGCGCGATCAAGGGGCGGCCATGATGAGCCTGCTCACCGAGATCGAGCAGGAGCTTTCCGGCACCACCGGTGCGCAGGTGGCGCTCGCCATCAGCGCCGAGGTGCTCGCCGCGGTCGCGCAGCTGCGCGAGGCGAGCGCGAAGCTGCTGAGGATCGGCAGCGAAGACATGGAGCGCGCGCTCTCGCTGGCGGTGCCGTACCTGATGATGTGCGGCTTCGTGCTCGGTGGCTGGCTGATGGCGCGTGCCGCGCATCTCGTCAGCATCGATGGCGCCGCCGCTGGGCAGGAGTTCCGCGCGGCAAAACTTGCCAGCGCGCGCGCCTACACCGGGCGGCTGCTGCCGCGCGCACTCGCCTTCCGGCAGATGATCCTGGAGGGTTCTGACTGCATCGCCGGGGTCGATGCG
>Ga0302314_10022863_pt1 | contig 10234 bp, 7 predicted proteins | sample III_Palsa_N2_3_FD_200533 | JGI IMG/M metagenome (GOLD analysis project Ga0302314, IMG submission 200533) | Peat permafrost microbial communities from Stordalen Mire near Abisko, Sweden - III_Palsa_N2_3 | ecosystem: Environmental > Terrestrial > Soil > Palsa > Peat permafrost | place: Sweden... | reverse complement strand
CGCGCGCAGCCGGTCGAGGTCGGCCGCGCTGCGCACCGGGTCGGCGATGACGGGGCCGACGCCGGGCTTGATCTCGACGCCGATGCCGATCGCCTTGAGCGGCACGACGATGTCGCTGAAGTAGACAGCCGCGTCCACGCCGTAGCGGCGGACCGGCTGCATGGTGATCTCGGCGACCAGCTCCGGCATGAAGCAGGACTCGAGCATCGGCACGCCCGCGCGGACCTTGTGGTACTCGGGCAGCGAGCGGCCGGCCTGGCGCATGAACCACACGGGCGTGTGCGGCACGGGTTCACGGCGGCAGGCGCGCACGAGCGCGGAGTCCGCGGTAACGGCGCGCGCGGCCTCGGCGGACACGGTCAACGCGCGCCCAGAGGGTACGGTCAACGCGCGCCCAGAAGGTACGGTGCTCGTCGCGCTCGGCGCGCTCGATTCGGTCGGCGTGCCGGACTGCGGCTGCGTGCTGCTCACGAACTGCACGATACCCGGGTCGGCCCGTACGGCGGCACCCGCCCCGGAAACCTGACGGCCGACGAGTGGCGGTCCGGCCGCGAGGGACCGCTGTGCCGATGCGGACGCGGGCCATACGTCCGCGGCATGGGCCCGATCACGAGCGTGGCCACAGCCCGGCCGCGTCCCGCCGCGTGGCCCGCCGCACACCCACCGCGATATCCGCCTCACCCCTGGTGCGGGGCATCAGCCGCCCGGCACACTTTTCACGGTGCGTTCATTATGTGAGGACCGTCACAGCTGACTTGCCGAGCCGCCTGGCGCGCCTACCCGCCGTGGTTCGCCGCCCGGTCGTACGCTGCGACCATGGCCCAGCACCCGCACCCCCTGACCTCGCACCGCGGACCGGTCACCCAGGCGCCCCGGGACCAGGGGAACCTGCCCGCGGTGTTCGCGGCCGCGGTCGAGGGCATCGCCGCGCTGCGGCCGCGGACGGGCCTGGAGTTCGAGCCGCTGCCCGCGCCGCGCCGGCTCGCGGCGTGCAGCCACGCCCTGTCGGTGACGGCGGCCGAGCACCAGGCGGAGGGCGAGGTCGAGCTGGGTTCGGGGCGCTTCGTGCTGCTGTACGAACCCGAGGGGCACGAGGAGTGGGGCGGGAGCTGGCGGTGCGTCACCCTGCTGCAGGCGGAGCTGGAACCCGAGATGGCCGAGGATCCGCTGCTCGCCGACGTGACGTGGTCCTGGCTCCGTGAGGCGCTGTCCGGCCTGAGTTACGCGGCCCTCGGCGGCACGGTCTCGCGCTGCGCCTCGTCCGGCTTCGGGGAGTTGGCGGACCAGGGCACGAGTACGTCGGTGGAGCTGCGTGCGTCGTGGTCCCCGCTGCCCCCGGCGGACGCGAACGCCCCCGGCGGCGGCCTGGCCGTCCAGCGCGCCGCGGCGGCCGCGGGCCGCGTCCAGTGGACGCCGGAGCAGGCATGCACCGGATTGGCCGCGCACGTGGAGGCGTGGACGCGGTGCCTGGCGACGGCCGTCGGCCTGCCGCCGGAACTGGCCGGCGTCGCCCGGCTGCCGCGCCTCGGCGGCTGATCGGCGGCCGGGTCCCGCCGCACATCTCTCGTCCGGCATCCCCACCCCTGGACATCCAGTGATCGAATCACCGGATGTCGGTTGAGCCAAACGAGCGTACATCCAGAATTGGTTAACCCTCGGTGACGCTGGGTATGAACCCTACCCACACGGCGGATTCCGCAGCCTGGAATGGGCGGAATGGACGGGTCCGCTACTGCGTCCGAGTGAGGTCCGTACGGTGGCGTCTCGCCCGGACGGCGGAAGCGTACGGCCGTTCGCCGTCGGGCTCACGCTAAAGGTCGCCACCCACATTGCCGATTCATTTCCCCGGAAGGGCTAGAGACAGGCCCTTTCGTCCGGCCGGCCCCTCCACCCTCGCCGACCGGTCCAACCCTCCACCTCCAGGGAGGTCCGGTGTCCGTCCTCGTCGACCACGCCGCGAGCATGCTGGCCTACCGTCCGGCCAAGCTGACCGCGATGGTTGTAGTGCACGATCCCCGTGTGCGCACGTCCGTCACCCGCCACCTGTGGGCGCTCGGAGTGCGCGACGTGGTGGAGGCTTCCACCATCGCCGAAGCGCGCAGCCGGATGGCGACGGTGCGCGACATCGCCGTCGTCGACGTGCATCTGCCCGACGGTCCCGGCCTGGCGTTGCTGGCGGAGATGCGCACGGCCGGGTGGAACAGCGCGGTAGCGATCTCCACCGCCGACGACACGAACGCGGTGCGCGCGGCGCTCGCCTCGGGCGTGCGCGGCTACGTCGTGACCGGGGCGCGCACGCTGCCCCAGGCAAGGCCCGGCCTGGCCGGGATGAACGGCCCCGGGGCGATCGGGCACGGCCCCGGCCAGCTGCGCGAGCGGCGGCTTGCCGCGATGTCCGGCCAGGCGGGCACGATGGCCGCGCTGGCCCAGGGCTCGATCCCGAACACCATGAACGCGGGCGTCCGCGAGCTGTCCGCGCGCGAGATCGAGGTGCTGCGGCTGGTCGCCGACGGCCGCTCGAACAAGGCGATCGGCCAGACCATGGGGCTGAGCGCGCTGACGGTCAAGAGCCACCTGGCCCGGATCGCCCGCAAGCTCGGCACCGGCGACCGCGCCGGGATGGTCGCGGTCGCCATGCGCGGCGGCATCATCGCCTGAGTCACCACCCGGGATCGTCTGATGGCGCGTCGCGAGACGTGCCATCAGACGATCTTGTGATTTACCACGCCTGCGGGTGAACTCCCCCGCTCAGTGCCCGCACCGGGCATGTCCCCCGACGCGTCGGACGCGTTGCACCCGACGGGTCCGGGTCTAGCGGCGGGAATTCACCATGCACAAGAGGGTCGGCGTGCTCGTCGTCGCGCACAACGCGGCGGGCACCCTCGCGGCCACCCTGGACCGGATCCCGTCCGGCTTCCGGGACCGCATCGACGAGCTCGTCCTGCTGGACGACGCCAGCACCGACGACACCTTCCCGATCGCCGCCGACTGGGCCAGACGGCACCAGTTCGTGCCGACCATCGTGCTGCGGCACACCAAGCAGCTGGGCTACGGCGGCAACCGCAAGGCGGCCTGCCGGCTCGCGATCGAGCACGGGCTCGACGTGATCGTGCTGCTGCCGGGTGACGGGAGCGCCCCGCCCGAGTCCATGCAGATCATGATCCGACCGCTGCTCGACGCGACGGCCGACGCGATTTTCGCCGTACGCACAGGCATGGAAGCTGGGGACGAGTCGCGGTGCGCCAAGCTCGTCGACACGGGACTGGCTCGGCTCGGGGAACGAGTGCTCGGCACGCCGCTCACCGGACTTCGGTCCGTCTATCGGGCCTACAACACGGAGGCGCTGCGCGAGATCCCCTTCGAAGCGAACTCTGACGGCCCCGACTTCGACACGCAGCTCTTCATGCAGCTCACGCACGAGGGCAAGCGTGTCGTCGAGGTATCCCTCAACGGTGACGCGCCGAAGCGTGCCGGTGGGCTGAGGTACGCGACCGCCGTCATGCGCGACCTCTACGAGTACCGCCACGTGACGCACGGCTTCGGCACCAGCGACTGGGTTCCCGCGCCCAAGGACGCCGACTCCGAGGAAGGCAGCGGCGCGTCGCACGATGCGCTGCTCGCCGCACTCGCCGACTGCCCGGCCTCGCGCGTGCTCGACCTCGGCTGCGGAAGCGGGCAGTTCGCGCAGCGGGTGCGCGGGCTCGGGCACCGGGTCGTGGGTGTGGACCTGACCGAGTTCGACGGCGTGCGCGACCGGCTGAATCTGTTCATGCGCGCGGACCTGAACGCGGGGATTCCACAGCAGGCGCACGTCGCCGCGGGGTACGACGTCGTGGTCGCGGCCGATGTCCTGCAGCACCTCGTGCGCCCCGATCTGCTGCTGCGCGAGATCCACAAAGTGCTGCGACCTGGCGGCCAGGTGCTGATCTGCGTGCCCAACGGCGTGCACTGGTACGCGCGGCTGCGCTTCGTCTCCGGCCGGTTCGACTACGACCGCCGCGGTCTCCTCGACCTCAATCACCTGCGCTTCTTCACCCGCCGCTCGCTGCGCCGAATGGTCGCGCGCACCGGGTACGACGTGCTCGACGAACAGGTCGGCATCGTGCCGTCGCGCGGCCGGAGGGCGTTGACGCGGCTGCTGCCGAACCTATTCGCCCACCAACTCGTCATCCGGCTGACGCCGCATCACGAGCAGACGATCGGCACCCCCAGCCTCGCCGACGAGGTCTTCTCCGCGCACCACGGGCCGCTTCCACGGCAGCAGGAACGGCGACGCCAGGAGGCATAGCCCCGCGGCGCCGATCCCCGTCAGCGGCGTCGTGAACTGCGCCACCACGCCCGTCAGCGCGGTCAGGACCGCGATCGAGGTGTTGGAGCTGACCGACCACGCCGACAGCACCCGGGACACGCGGTCGTTCGGGGTCTGCTGGAGGCGGTAGGTCGCGTACACCGGATTGTAGATCCCGCAGCTGACGATCAGGCCGAGCTCGACGCCCATCACGATGACGAGCCCCCCGACGCCCGGCCGCATCGCGACGAGCCCGATCGGCCAGAAGGCACGGACCGTGCCGGCCACCAGGATGACCTTGCGGTGGCCGAAGCGTGCCCCGATCCGGCGGGCGAAGCGCGACGCGACGAGGCCGCCGATGCAGGGCACCGAGAAGGCCAGGCCGTATTGCCAGGGGGCGAAGCCCAGCCGGCCGAGCATCAGGACGGCGAGCAGCGGTTCCGTCGCCATGATCAGGCCGTTGACCATGACCGAGTTGAAGAACAGCGGCCTGAGCGCCGGGCTGCGCAGGATGAAGCGCCAGCCCTCGAACAGCTCGCCCACCCTGAGGCCGGACGGCTTGGCGACGTCGGCGGCGGCGGGGTCGGCGAGGGAGTTGGCGGCGCGCACGGGCTTCGACTCGTGGCCGCCGATCGCGCGGATTGAGCACGCGGACGCCAGGAAGCTCACCGCGTCGGCCACGACCGTCGTCACCGGTCCGAAGGCGCCGATCAGCAGGCCGCCGAGCGGGGGGCCGAGCACGATGGACGTCCAGTTCGTCGATTCGAACCAGCTGTTCGCCGAGAGCAGGTCCTCCGGCCGCACCAGCGCCTTCATGCACGCGCCGCTCGCCGCCTTGAACGTGATGTCCGCCGCCTCGACGAACACCGACACGATCACGAGTTGAGCGAAGGTCAGGTGCCCGAAGGCGAAGGCGAGCGGCACGGTCAGCAGCGCGGCGCAGCGGGTCAGGTCCATCGCGACCATGACCGGGCGCTTGCGGCGGAACTCGATCCAGGGCGCGAGCGGGATCGCGACGACGGCGCCCACCGCCTGGCCCGCCGCCGCGAGCGCGGAGACCTCACCGGACCCGCCGTGCAGCACCAGGATCACCACGAGCGGGAACGCGCCGAAGGCCAGGCCGGTGCCGAGCGAGCTGACCGCGTAGGCCGACCAGAGCCAGTTGAATTCCCGACCCAATGATTGCCGCCCAGCCGCCATCAGCACTCACCCCTCGCCGCCACGGGAACGACTCCCGATGGACGGTGCGATTAAACCGGGCGCCGTGACCGCTCCTCAAACAACCGCGCCGCCACTCGCCGACAACCGCGGGTTGTACCTCTAGCCTGCTGCCATGGACCTCGAAGCCGTGCGCACGTTCGTCGCCGTCACCGACACCGGACGGTTCCGGGATGCCGCGGACGATCTGGCGGTCACTCAGCAGGCCGTGTCCAAGCGCGTCGCGGCGCTGGAGAAGAGCCTCGGCGTGCGGCTGCTGAGCCGCACGGCCCGCGGCGCCGCGCTGACGATGGACGGCGAGGCCTTCCTGCCGCACGCCCGCGCGCTGCTCGGCGCCGAGGAGCGGGCCATCGCATCGGTGCGCTCGGGCCGTCGGGCGCTGCGGGTGGACGTGATCGAGCGGCGACTCGCGCCCGCCGGCCGGCTGCGCGCCTTCCACCAGGCGCGCCCCGAGTTCGAGCTCGACGTCGCGACGCTGCCGAACGCCGACGCCGCGGTGGCCGCCGTGCGCGACGGCCTGATCGACGCCGCGATCCGCGCCGTGCCCCGACCCGGGACGCGGCTGCCCGAGGACGTGCGTGCCACCCGCGTCGACGACGAGCCGGTGCAACTGCTGGTCGGCCCCGGACACGCGCTGGCCGAACTGCGCACGGCCACGCCCGCGGACCTCGCCGGCCACCGCGTCGGGATGCCCACGGCGCTGCCCGGCACCGAGTGGGGCGCGTTCTACGCCGACCTGGCCGCGGAATTCGGCTTCACCCTCGACACGAGCTGGCCGGGAGTGGGCCTCGAACCGCTGCTCACGACGGTCGCGAGCTCCCCCACGCTGGCCACGTTCGTCACCGAGCGCTCGGACCTCATCTGGCCCGCCGGATACGGCCTACGCCGCATCCCGCTGACCTCCCCGACCCCGATCTACCCACACGCACTGCTCTGGCACGCCGACAGCCCGCACCCAGCGCTCGCCGCGTTCCGCGACCATCTGGCGGCCGCGTACGAGCCGGTCGCCGACAGCTGGACGGCGCGCTGGGCCGCGTAGCCGAGCCGGGTCCGCCGAGCCGCTCGCTCGCCGCGTTCCGCGAACACCTCGCCGCTGCATACGTACTGGCCGCCGACAGTTGGGCGGCGCGCTGGGCTCGGTGGCGGGGTGTGTAGCTTGACTGTCTAGCTGCGCGCCGTCCAGCTGATTCGGTGCCGCCTACTCAGCTCAGCGCCTCGGCCAGCCGGTCGGCCACGTATCCGGCGATCTCCAGCGATCCGGTGGCGGCCGGGGAGGGGGCGTTGAGCACGTGGACCTGGCGTGGCGCGGATTCGATCAGGAAGTCGTCGACCAGCTTCCCGGCCGGGGTCAGCGCCTGTGCGCGAACGCCCGAGCCCGCCGCGACGAGGTCATCCTCGGTGATCGCGGGCACGAGGCGGGCCAGGCTCTCGGCGAAGCGTCGGCGCGAGAGCGAGCGGCGCACCTCGTCGAGCCCGGGGCGCCAGCAGTCCCGGCCCAGCCGCCAGGTGCCCGGGAAGCGCAGCGAGTCGGCGAGGTCGCGCGGCGAGACCTCGCGCCAGCGGTAACCCTCCCGGCGCAGCGCGAGCACGGCGTTCGGCCCGGCGTGCACGCTGCCGTCGATCATCCGCGTCAGGTGCACGCCGAGGAAGGGGAAGCGCGGGTCCGGCACCGGGTAGATCAGGCCGCGTACGAGGTCACGGCGCCGCGGCACGAGTTCGTAGTACTCGCCGCGGAACGGGACGATGCGCGCGGCCGGACGCAGCCCGGCCAGCCGCGCGATCCGGTCGCTGTGCAGGCCGGCGCAGTTGACCAGGGCGTCGGCGGGTACGAGTCCGGTTACGCGCCCGTATTCGGTCTCGACCGCGACGCCCGAGGCCGTGGCGCGGATTCCGGTCACCCGGGTCGAGCTCCTCGACCAGCGCGGCGCAGATCATCTTGTAGTCCACGATCGCCGTGCTGCGGACGTGCAGCGCGGCCACGCACGAGACCTCGGGCTCGATCTCCCTGGCGCGCGCCGGATCGATGAGCTCGGCGGGCACGCCGTTGGCCTCGGCGTTCGCGGCGAGCTTGCGCAGCTGCGGGAGTTCGTCGGCCGAGGTGGCGACGACGAGCTTGCCGCAGACCGTCGCCGGGACGCCGGATTCGCGGGCGTATGCGAGCATTGACGCGTTCCCCGCCACAGCCATCCGGGCCTTGTGACTGCCCGGCCGGTAGTAGAGGCCTGCGTGGATGACACCGCTGTTGTGCCCGGTCTGGTGCGCGGCCCAGCGCGGCTCCTTTTCCAGCACCGTCACCCGGTAACCGCGTCGCCTGGTGAGTTCGCGCGCCGTCGCGAGCCCCACGATGCCCCCGCCGATCACCACGACGTGCCGCGTAGTGGGCGTGACGTGCGGCGAAGCGCTGGGCGTGACCATGCGGACCAGTCTAGAAGCCGGCCGCGGCCGGGGGCGCGGACGGCCGACGCGGCGCGTTTTCGGCGGCCGTCGCCATGCCGTCCGGCACGCGATATTCGCACAGGGCAGTGGCTGAGTACGGTGGCGCGTTACGGTAAGGGGGTGACCGACAGTGCCCTCGAACCCACAGCAGCCCACGAACCCGCCGCGCCGCCCGCGACGCCCGCCGAATCGGGACCGGAGCCCAAGCCCCTGCTCTCCCCGCGCGACGGCGTGCCCGAGGTCATCGGCACGGCCGAGGAACTGGCGCGGGCGGTGGCGCGGTTCGCCGCGGGGACCGGCGCGGTCGCGGTGGACGCGGAGCGGGCCTCGGGCTTCCGCTACGGTCAGCGGGCCTACCTCGTGCAACTGAGGCGCGACGGCGCGGGCACCGCGCTGATCGACCCGATCGCGTGCCCCGACCTGTCCGGGCTCGCGGCGGCGCTTGGCGAGGCCGAATGGGTGCTGCACGCCGCCAGCCAGGACCTGCCCTGCCTGCGCGAGCTGGACTTCGTCCCGCCGCGGCTGTTCGACACCGAGCTCGGCGGCCGGCTGGCCGGATACCCGCGGGTCGGGCTCGGGCCGATGATCGAGGACCTGCTCGGCTACCACCTGGAGAAGGGCCACTCGGCCGACGACTGGTCGACCCGCCCGCTGCCCGAGCCGTGGCTGAAGTACGCGGCGCTGGACGTGGAGCTGCTCGTCGACCTGCGCGACGCCGTGCACGACGAGCTGGACGCGCAGGGCAAGCTGGACTGGGCGCTGCAGGAGTTCGAGGCCGTGCGCACCGCCCCGCCGCCGGAGCCGCGCGCCGAGCCGTGGCGGCGCACCTCGGGCGTGCACCGGGTGCGCAAGGCCAGGAACCTCGCGGTCGTGCGCTCGATCTGGGAGCGCCGCGACGAGCTGGCCCGCCGCCGCGACATGGCCCCGGGCAGGGTCCTGCCCGACTCGGCGATCGTCGAGGCGGCAGCGAGGCTCCCGAAGACCGTGCACGAGCTGCGCGCCGTCCCCGGCTTCAGCGGAAGGACCCGCTCGGCCGACGCCGTGGGCTACTTCGCCGCGCTGGAAGCCGCCCTAGCCCTCCCCGACCGCGAACTGCCGCACCACCCCCCGCGCACCGACGCCCCGCCGCCCGCCAAGTCCTGGGAACGCAGCGACCCGGACGCCGCAGCGCGCTTGGCCGCGGCCCGCCCCGCGGTGACCGCGATCGCCGACGAGCACCGCGTCCCCACCGAGAACCTGCTGCTCCCCGACCTGGTTCGCCGCCTGTGCTGGGCCCCGCCCGCCGACCTGGACGACGACGCCGTAGCCGAGTACCTCCGCGCCGGCGGAGCCAGGCCCTGGCAGATCGAGCTGACAGCCCACGTGCTGGGCGCCGCGCTGAGGCGGGCCGAGGCGCACGTGGTCTGAGCGGGCCGGACGCGAGTGGCCGGAGCCTGCCGGAGTTCATGCACCCCGGCAGGCTCCGGCCGCCGTCTGCACCGTCCGCCCGAACCGATAGACGTCGATAGACGTACCGGAACTCGGAACTCAGGCGAGCGCCTCGGCGAGCAGTCGCCAGCCCGGGAGCGCGGGCTGTCCCTTCTCGCCCCCGATCAGCTGCACGGCGACGTGGTCGGCCCCCGCGTCGAGGTGGGCGCGCAGCTTGTCCGCGACGGCGTCCGGCTCGCCCCAGAACACCAGGTCGTCGATGAGCCGGTCGCTGCCGCCGCCGGCGATCTCCTCGTCGGAGTAGCCCAGGCGTCGGAACTTCGCGATGTTGTACGTGGCTTCAGGGTCCAGATACGTGCGCATGTGCTGACGCGCGATCGCGCGGGCCGTGGCGGGATCGCGCTCGAACACGACCGCGTGCTCGACCCCGAGGAACGCGTCCGGCCCGAGGATCTCCCGCGCGTTCGCCGTGTGCGCGACGTTGACGTGGTACGTGTGGGCACCGGCCGAGCGGTCGCGGGCCAGCTCAAGCATCTTGGGCCCGTACGCCGCCAGAACACGCCGGATCGGCGCCTTCGAGGCAGACGCAACGGACCCGGACGCCGCGAGCTCGTCCAGTTCATCAAGGTACTGGTTCATAGCGGCCAGCGGCTTGACACCCGCCTTGTGCCCGCCGTACCCCAGCCCGAGGACATGCCGATCCGGATAGGCGTCGGCCAGCAACAGCGCGGCACCATACGTGGCTTCCGCACTGCGCGGCCCGATCTGCGCGATGCCGTTGACGACCCGAAGGCGCTCGGTGTTCGACAGCAGATATCCGGCAAGGCTCAGCGCCTCACGCCCGTGCACCTCGGGAAACCACAG
>Ga0302314_10022862_pt1 | contig 10234 bp, 9 predicted proteins | sample III_Palsa_N2_3_FD_200533 | JGI IMG/M metagenome (GOLD analysis project Ga0302314, IMG submission 200533) | Peat permafrost microbial communities from Stordalen Mire near Abisko, Sweden - III_Palsa_N2_3 | ecosystem: Environmental > Terrestrial > Soil > Palsa > Peat permafrost | place: Sweden... | reverse complement strand
GACATCCCGGCGCATTGCGCAGGATATCGCGCGCCTCGTCGGGCGAAATCGGATTTTCGAATTCGATCGTCACGGCTTCGGAATGGCCGACGAACACCGGCACCCGCACGCAGGTCGCGGTCAGCTTTATTTTGGGATCAAGAATCTTCTTGGTCTCCATCATCATCTTCCACTCTTCCTTGGTGTAACCGTCCTCCATGAACACGTCGATCTCGGGGATCACGTTGAAGGCGATCCGCTTGGGGAATTTCTTGTTGATCAGTTCGCTGTTGGTATAGACCGCCTTGGTCTGCGAAAATAACTCGTCCATGGCGTCCTTGCCGGCGCCCGAGACCGATTGATAGGTCGAGACCACGACGCGCTTGATCACCGCCTTGTCGTGCAGCGGCTTCAGCGCCACCACGAGCTGCGCGGTCGAGCAGTTCGGATTGGCGATGATGTTCTTCTTGACGAAGCCACCGACCGCATCCGCATTGACCTCGGGCACGATCAGCGGCACGTCCGGATCCATCCGCCACGCCGACGAATTGTCGATCACGACCGCGCCGGCGGCGCCGATCTTCGGCGACCATTCCTTCGACACCGCGCCGCCCGCCGACATCAGGCAGATATCGACGTCGCTGAAATCGTAATGCTCGAGCGCTTTGACTTTCAGGGTGCGGTCGCCATACGAGACTTCAACGCCCATGCTGCGGCGCGACGCCAGCGCCACGACTTCGTCAGCAGGGAATTTGCGTTCGTCCAGAATGTTGAGCATTTCCCGCCCGACATTGCCGGTCGCTCCGACCAGCGCGACTTTGTAACCCATCGTTCACTCTCCGAAGAAAAATGCCTCGCCCCCGCCTGCGGCGGAAACAGAAGAGGCAGCGCTTCTATGCGAGAAACGCCCTTAAGACAACGTTAGACTGGAGCGCCGCCCATCGGTGCTCAGTGGCGATTTGGGCATTCGATGCGATCGTTCCGGACCACCCCCGCCTATCCGCTTTATCCGACCAGCATTCACCCGGCGCTGAACAGCTTTGCCGACGAATGTGCCGGCACGCTGGCGCGCCTGGCCGCCTATGTGGGCGTTCTGACCCTGCTTGCCATGGCCGGCCTGCGTCTTTGGGACCAATTGCCGGTCGCCGCGACCGCTGAACCCGCCGCCAAAGCGGGCTGGAGCCAGGCCTTGCGATCGCACCCCGCCTTCGCCGTCAGCCAGCTCGATCTGCCTGAAAAAACAGAAACTTACGAAATCTTCCGACACCCCGAAGGCGGCCGCAAGGACATCCTTCATTGGATGTCGCAAGGCGAAAAGCCGGTGGCGGAACTGGAAATCTACCATCCCGGCGGCGAATTCAGCCCATCCGACGCCACCGGCGTCGAAATCGCGGCCCGGATGGACGCCCAAGGCGGCCTGGAAGCCGCGGGGGTCATCGACAGCAAGTTCGGTCCGGTGGCGCTGCTCCGGCTCGCGGGCAACGCCGAAGGGGCGAAGTCCTGTCTTGGCTTTATCAAGCGGATCGCCGATCCCAACCTGCAAATATCCGGCTGGACCTGCCAGGGCGATGGACTGCCGGCCCGGCGCGCCGCGATCGGCTGCATGCTCAACCGGCTGACCCTGCTCACGGCTGGAAATGAACCGAAATTGGCCGAATTGTTCGCCCGCGCCGAGCTGAAGCGCGGCAACTGCGCTGCCGCCGCAGCCCCGGCGACCTCGCCGGACTGGGTGATGGGCACCGAAAATCCCCGGCTGCGCGGCCTGCTCTGATCGGCACGCCAGCCAGAACAAGGCGGCTTTAAGGCGCTGGCTTTTATGCGACTTTTTCGTCATGTCCGCATTATTGTGACGCAGTGTGGCCCGTTTGGCCTTGTGACGGCACACCCCCGGCAGCTAAAATGAGCGGCAACAACATGACTTGCAATCGGCTATGGCGACCTGCCAGCCCCATGAGGACGTGATGATCTCCAAATTTCCCGCCGTAAACAGGCTCCTGGTTTTGCTGGCGGCTGTCGCCGTTGTCGCGATCGGCCTCGGCGCGGCACAGGCCGACGCGCAAACCCGCAAGATCGATGACAATGGCCGTCCCGTTTACGGTCCGAATGGACCCAACGCGTCCTATCAGCAGGGCCCGCACACCCGCATCTACGTCACCAAGCGCTCCTGGCTTGACGCCGGCGTCGAAGTATTGCCGGGCGACCGCAAGTTCACGGATTATGCGTTTCCGCCCGATGTCGGCTACCCATCATTCGCGCGCGAAAACAAGAATCGCCCGATCGACCGCCAGCCGCTCAGCGCGCCGTCCGATTTGGGCGGGTATCCGACGGGCATCCCGTTCTGAGCGAGCCTAGGCCGCGATCATAACCGCTGGCCGTCCCCGCTTTCGCGGGGACGACAAATCGATTTCTGCCCTCAAGTGTACAGCGCCTGCAATTCCTTCAGAACCGCCTCGCCCATCTGCGTGGTCGATACCGCGGTCGTGCCCTCGGACTTGATGTCCGCGGTGCGCAGGCCGCTTTCAAGCGCGGCCGCGATCGCGGCGTCGAGCTTGTCGGCGAGCGGGCCCATCTCGAAGGAATAGCGCAGCGCCATGCCGAACGACGCGAGCATCGCGATCGGGTTGGCGAGCCCCTTGCCTGCGATATCCGGCGCCGAGCCGTGCACCGGCTCATACAATGCCTTGCGTTCCCCGGTCTTGGCGTCGACCTTGCCGAGCGAAGCCGACGGCAGCAAGCCGAGCGACCCCGTCAGCATCGCCGCGATATCACTGAGCATGTCGCCGAACAGATTGTCGGTGACGATGACGTCGAACTGCTTCGGCGTTTTTACCAGATTCATGCCGCCGGAATCGGCCAGCTGGTGATCGAGCTGCACGTCCCTGTATTCGCGCGCATGCACCTGGGTGACGACTTCGTTCCAGAGCACGCCGGTCTTCATGACGTTGCGCTTTTCCATCGAGGTTACCTTGTTGCGCCGCTTGCGCGCGAGATCGAAGGCAACGCGGGCGATTCGCTCGATTTCAAAGGTGTCATAGACCTGGGTATCGACCGCGCGTTTCTGCCCGTTGCCGATATCGGTGATGGTCTTGGGTTCGCCGAAATACACCCCGCCGGTGAGCTCGCGCACGATCATGATGTCGAGGCCCTCGACCACCTCGCGCTTGAGGCTCGAGGCCTCGGCCAGCGCGGGATAACACACCGCGGGCCGCAGATTGGCGAACAGGCCGAGATCCTTGCGTAGCCGCAACAGTCCGGCTTCGGGGCGCGCGTCGTAGGGCACGCTGTCCCATTTCGGCCCGCCGACCGCGCCGAAGATCACGGCATCGGCGGCCTGCGCGGTGGCCATGGTCGCGTCGGTAATGCTGAGCTGGCTCGCATCATAGGCGGCGCCGCCGACCAGCCCCTGCTCGGTCTCGAAATGCGCGATGCCCTGCGCGTTGAGCCAGTCGATCAGGCGCTGCACCTCCGCCATCACTTCGGGGCCGATGCCGTCGCCGGGGAGAAGCAGCAGTTTATGGGTCGCCATGGAAAGGTCCTCGTCGTGTATTCTCAACTCGTCATTCCGGACGCTGAGTGTAGCGAGGCGATCCGGAATCCAGCAGTGAGATGGATTCCGGGTTCGCGCTGGCGCGCGCCCCGGAATGACGGGGGAGGCGGATTGCTAGAGCGGCGTTGCGCAAATGGCAAGACACCATTGCCGCCGCGTACCTGTGCAATCCGGCGCGAGCCTGCCACACTGGCCATGCCTGCCGGAGAATCCCGTGAAAGCCCCCGACGCTTCCTTGCCACCTGCGCATCCCGCGCGGCTGATCCTGATCCTGTCGCTGGCGCCGACGGTCGGTCTCGGCATCGGCCGCTTCGCCTATTCGCTGGTACTGCCGGACATGCGCGACACGCTGGGCTGGTCCTATTCCGCCGCCGGCTTCATGAACACGATCAATGCGGCCGGTTATCTCGCCGGCGCCTTGATGACGTCGAGATTCATCGCGCGCTTTGGGCTGGCCGCAACCGCGCGTTGGGGAACCCTGGCTAGCGTGCTCTCGCTGGCGCTCTGCGCGCTGTCAGGCAATTTCTTCATCTTGAGCTTTGCGCGGTTGCTGGCGGGACTGGGCGCCGCCGCCGGCTTCGTTGCCGGTGCCGCACTGGCGGCGACCATCGCGCAGTCGCAGCCGGCGCGGGCGAATTTCTTGCTTAGCCTGTTCTACGCCGGCCCCGGGCTCGGCATCGTCACCTCGGGACTGGTCGCGCCGTTCGTGCTGCAGGCTTTCGGACCGGGATCGTGGTGGATCGTGTGGTGGGCGATGACGCTGCTCGCGGTCGTCATGACCCTGCCGCTGCTGCTGGCGCCGATCGACGCCAAGGCCGGCATTGCCACCGAAACACCGGCCGAATTTTCGTTAAGGCCGGTATGGGTCTATCTCGCCGGCTATTTCCTGTTCGGCGCCGGCTACATCGCCTACATGACCTTCATGATTGCCTATGTGCGCGACGCCGGCGGCGGCGCGCCGGCGCAGAGCGCGTTCTGGTGTCTGATTGGATTGAGCGCGTTCGTGACGCCGTGGGTATGGGGGCGCATCCTCGCGCTCGACCGCGGCGGCCTCACCACCACCATCATTCTCGGTGTCAATGCCGTGGGAGCCGCGCTACCGATCCTGGGGCATTCCGCATGGCTGTTGGCGATATCGGCGCTGGTCTTTGGCATCGCGTTTTTCGCAGTCGTAGGATCGACCACCGCTTTCGTGCGCTTCAACTATCCGTCCGCCACATGGCCCAAGGGAATTGCGGCGATGACGATCGCATTCGGCATCGGCCAGACCCTGGGACCGATCGTGGTCGGCGCCGTCACCGATGCATTCGGCAGCCTGTCCTATGCCCTCAATGTCTCGGCCGCGATGCTGGCGGTGGGCGCGATCGCGGCGGCGTTCCAGAAGAAGCCGGGGCGGAAACTATCGTCGTAACCAAAACGACCACTACCCATTATCGTCGTCCCTGCGGCACGTTCGCAGGGACCCATAACCACAGGCTTTTGTTGTTGTGCTAAGCTGTTGCTTCAACCTGGTATGAAAATTGACATCGGTGGTTATGGGTCCCGCTTCGCTTGGCCGGGACGACGCGGGTTTTGTGGGACCTCTCAGCTTCCGCTGAATGAATTATATCCCTGGTCTTCCCAGTAGCCGCCCTTGTAGTCGTTGGTGACTTCCATCGAGACCACATATTTCGGGTTCTTGAATCCGAGTTTGGTGGGCACCCTGATCTTCATCGGAAAGCCATAGGCCCGCGGCAGGATTTCGTCGCCGAATTTGAACGTCATCTGGGTTTGCGGATGCAGCGCGGTGCGCATATCGAGCGGTGAGTTGTAACCCTCTTTGTCGGCGCACTGGAACCAGCAATATTTGGCGCTTGTGTCGGCGCCGACCAGTTTGAGGAAATCGCGCAGCGGCGTGCCGGTCCAGCTGCCGATCGCGCTCCAGCCCTCGACGCAGATATGACGCGTGACCTGCTTGACCTGCGGCAGCTTGTAGAGCTCCTCCAGCGTCCATGATTTCTTGTTCGCGACCAGGCCGCTGACCTCGAACTTCCAGTCCTTGCCGTCGACTTCCGGCGCGTCGTCGAGTTCGTAATAGGCGTTGAACGGAAACGGCTTGGTGATCGCGCTTTCCGGAAAGGTCGGCGCCAGCGCATCGGGGTTGAAGATCCATGCCTGCACGCCGTCATTGAACTTCGAGACCCTTTTGAGCATCTCTTCCGCCGAAAAGCTGTCGGACACGTCGCAGCCGGTCAGCAATGTCAGCGCGCCGAAACTGGCGCCGCCGGCGATGAAGCGGCGGCGCGCCAGATCCGGCATCGTCTTCACCGCGTCCCGGAGCAGCAATTGCTTGTCGACGCCTGGAATCAGAAGCGAACGAAGGCGGCCCATGATGTGTTCTCCTCGAAGTCTCTCTCTAGGTCTGCTCAACGGCCGATGATCATCGCGCGCAGGCTTTTCGGCACCAGCAGCGCCAGCGCGACATGAACCACCATGAAGGCGACGATCGCCGACATGCAGGCGAAGTGAACGTAACGCGCGATATCGTAGCCGCCGAACAGCGCCGTCAGCCACTGCAGCTGTACCGGCTTCCAGATCGACAGTCCGGACAGCACGACAAACACGCCGACGATGATGACGCCGGTGTACAGCAGCTTCTGCACCTGGTTGTATTTGGAGAGGTCGTCATGCGACAGCTTGCCGGTCAGTGCGGCCCTGGTGTCGGCGATCACACCCGCTGGCGAGATCGGCAGCAGCTTCCTGGCGAAGCGCCCGGTCGCAAAACCCAGCGTGAGATAGACGAGCCCGTTGACCACCAACAGCCACATCGCCGCAAAATGCCAGAGCAGCGCACCACCGAGCCAGTCGCCCAGCGTAATCGAGTGCGAAAACGTGAACTTGAACAACGGCGAGGCGTTGTAGATCTGCCATCCCGACATGATCATCAGGATGATCGCCACCGCATTGATCCAATGCATGATCCGGACCCATGCCGGCTGAATCACGGCCTTGGTGGGCTTTGTGGCGGGTAAGGTGCGCTCGTCGCTGGCGGCTAGGCTGGACATGGCAGTTCCCTCGGCAGTTCCCTTGGCGGTTCCATCGCTGAAAACGAGTTCGCTCTATATACGCCGGAAGCGGGCCCTTCGTTACTAATATGCCGATGATCGGATCGATCCATGCCGGGCATGGCGGTCACAAAAAAGCGAGCCGGGTTGCCCCCGGCTCGCCGTGCGTATCCCGACGGGGATGCGATCAGGACACGCCTTGGGGTTACGAGGGCATCAGGACGGTGTCGATCACATGGATCACGCCGTTCGACTGATTGACGTTCGGGATCGTGACGGTCGACGAATCGCCCTTGGCGTCGATGATCATCACCTTGCCGTCGACCTTCTTCACGGTCAGCTCTTCGCCTTCGACGGTCTTGAGCTTCTTGCCGTCGGTCAGGTCGGAGGCCTCAAGCTTTCCCGGCACCACATGGTAGGTCAGGATCTTGGTCAGCGTCGCCTTGTTCTCGGGCTTCACCAGGGTGTCGACCGTGCCGGCCGGCAGCTTGCCGAAGGCGGCATTGGTCGGCGCGAACACCGTGAACGGGCCTTTGCCTTCCAGGGTGTCGACCAGACCCGCGGCCTTCACCGCCGCCACCAGCGTGGTGTGATCCTTGGAGTTGACGGCATTCTGGATGATGTTCTTGGAGGGGAACATCGCGGCGCCGCCGACCATCACGGTCTTTTCCTGTGCGCTGACCGGCGCAACAATGACGGCCGTGAAAGCCAGTGCGCTGAAGGCTGCGGCGGACAAAAGTGCAATACGCTTGGACACGGACTTGGACATGGAAACGTCTCCCGGTTGATTGAGTGACCGGCGGAGGTCCGCCGGCGATGAGGGGGTCAACAACGACGCGGCCAGGTATGGGGTTGACTGCGTCGCCGTTGGGCCGAGTTACGGGAGGTTTCGGGGCCGGTTTCAGGGAATAAATTTTCAAAGATTTGAAACTTATCGCGGTACAGGCCGTGTCGATTTATCAAGACCGCGGCAACAGCGATTTCAGGTCGAAAATCGGGGAGTTTTGAGAGACGCGGGAAAATCCCACCTCAGTCGGCAATCGAACGAATGACCCTCGCCGGGTTTCCTCCGACAAGCGTGTTGGGGGGAACGTTCCTGGTGACGACGGAACCCGCCGCAACAACGGAGTTTTCGCCCACCGTCACCCCGCCGATGATCGTTGCGCCGGCGGCGATCCATACGTTTCTTTCAATCACGATGGGCTTTGCGATGGTGAAGGCGCGCCGCCGAGACGGTTCGAGGGGATGGCCGGAGGTGATGATGCTCACATTCGGCCCGATCATCACATCGTCGGCAATGTCGAGCCCGCCAAGGTCATAAAAAGTGCAGTTCTGATTGACGAAAACATTGCGCCCGATGCTGATGTCGACCCCGCCGGTCGTGTAGAACGGCGGGATCAATAAAAAGCTGTCATCCACCTTCTTGCCGATGAGATCGCTGAACAAGGCCCGGACCTGGTCGGCGTCGTTGAACGTCAGACGGTTGAGATTGGCGGTGATCGCCATCGCTCGTTTGACGCTTGCCGACATGGCCGCCGATTCCGGCGTTCTCCTGGGAATTATCCTGGTGCGATCATCATTCACCATTCGCTATCTTCCTCCTCGCGGTAAACCGCCGCTAGTCCCGGCTGGCCGGAGTCTGCAAAAAGCCCCGGTTCCAGGTCGGGCTGATCAGGATCTCGTTGATGCAGACCCGCGGCGGCATGCTGGCGACGAAGGCGATGGTGCGGCCGAGATCTTCGGGCTGCAGCATTCTGGCCTGTTCTTGTTCCGACGGCACCACCGGCCGCAATTTCAGGATCGGCGTCGCGACCTCGCCGGGCGACAGGCAGCAGGCCCGCAAGCCGTTGGCGCATTCATCCATGTTGAACGAATGGGTCAGCGCCAGCACCGCATGCTTGGTGGTGGTGTAGGCCGGGCCGGGCATCTTGGAGACGTGACGGCCGGCCCATGATGCGACGTTGATGATGCAGCCGTCCTGTTGCGCCCGCATCGCCGGCAGCACCGCGTGCATGCAATACAAGACGCCGTTGAGATTGATCTCGACCAGCCGGTCCCAGCCTTCCAGTTCCATATCGCCCCAGCTGCGTTTCGGCACGTTGATGCCGGCACTATTGACCAGAAGATCGATGCGGCCGTGTCGGGTGAGGATCTGCGCCGCGGATTTGTTGACGTCGGCGGCCTTGCTGACATCGAGCACGATCGCCTCGGCTGTGCCGCCGTCCTTGCTGATCTTCGCCACCACGGCGTCCAGCGCCTCCTTGCGGCGCCCCGACACCACCACGGTCCAGCCATCGGCGGCCAGCGCCTCCGCCCCGGCCTCGCCAATTCCGCTGCCGCCCCCGGTGATCCAAGCCACGCGTTTCCCGTGATTTGACATGCAAACCGTCTCCGTTGCCTTGTGAAGGGCCTCTTTGCTATTGAACCCCGCTTGGGATTATGTGGCCCTGCGACCCACCCACCGGAATGATGCATGACTGTGACCGACAAAACCACTGCGAAAGCCAACCTGTTTTCCCGCCTGTTCGACGGCGTCGAAGATCCAGACCGGCTCGCGATCGAAACCGTCGACGGGCAGCGCATCAGCTATGGCGCGTTGGTGGCCCGGGCGGGGCAGATGGCGAATGTGCTGGTGAACAGCGGCGTCAAGCCCGGCGATCGTGTCGCCGCCCAGACCGAAAAATCGGTACCGGGTCTGGTGCTCTATCTCGCCGCGGTACGGGCCGGCGCGGTGTATCTGCCGCTCAACACCGCCTATACGCTCAACGAGCTGGAATATTTCATTACCGACGCCGAGCCCTCGCTGGTGGTGTGCGATCCCTCCAAGGCGCAAGGCATCGGCGCGATCGCGGCGAAGGTGGGCGCCAGGGTCGAAACGCTGGACGCCGGCGGCAAGGGATCGCTGACCGATGCCGCCGCCAGGGCCAAGCCTGAATTCATAACCGTGGCGCGTGCGGACGACGACCTCGCGGCCATTCTCTACACTTCGGGCACCACCGGGCGTTCCAAGGGCGCGATGCTGACGCATGACAATCTCGCGTCGAATTCGCTCTCGCTGGTCGACTACTGGCGCTTCACCGACAAGGACGTGTTGATTCACGCGCTGCCGATCTATCACACCCACGGCCTGTTCGTGGCGAGCAACGTCACGCTGTTCGCGCGCGCCTCGATGATCTTCCTGCCGAAATTCGATCCCGAGTTGATCATCCGGCTGATGGCGCGCGCCACCGTGCTGATGGGGGTGCCGACCTTCTACACGCGGCTGTTGCAAAGCCCGGCGCTGAGCAAGGAATCCACCAGGCACATGCGGCTGTTCGTTTCGGGTTCGGCGCCGCTGCTCGCCGACACCCACCGCGAATGGGCCGCGCGCACCGGTCACGCCGTGCTCGAACGCTACGGCATGACCGAAACCAACATGAATACCTCCAATCCCTATGACGGCGATCGCGTCGCCGGCGCGGTCGGCCTGCCGCTGCCCGGCGTCTCCGTGCGCGTCACCGATCCCGAGACCGGCCAGGAGCTGGCACGCGACACCATCGGGATGATCGAGGTCAGGGGATCCAACGTCTTCAAGGGCTACTGGCGGATGCCGGAAAAGACCAAGGCGGAATTCCGCGACGACGGCTTTTTCATCACCGGCGATCTCGGCAAGATCGACACCAGG
>Ga0302314_10022861_pt1 | contig 10234 bp, 14 predicted proteins | sample III_Palsa_N2_3_FD_200533 | JGI IMG/M metagenome (GOLD analysis project Ga0302314, IMG submission 200533) | Peat permafrost microbial communities from Stordalen Mire near Abisko, Sweden - III_Palsa_N2_3 | ecosystem: Environmental > Terrestrial > Soil > Palsa > Peat permafrost | place: Sweden... | reverse complement strand
ACCGCGGCGGCCGGGCAGTGCCGGCACATCTGTGCCGACGGCGGAACATGCCGCCGACCTGCACATACGCGACTGGCCGTAACACGACGAGCGGCTGGCCTGCGATGTTACGACCGGGGTCGTGCGGGCACGACCTCCCGTTACCTGCGGAAACCGGGGGCCGCTCCGACCTCCGACCCCGTGAGCTGCACGGTCGTGCGAGTGAGTTAGCTCGCCGCGAACACCCCCGAAGCGCCGTTTCCGGGGGTGAAACGAGGGGGGAAATCACCGGCTAACCGACCTAACTTTTCTAACCTGGGCCACGTTTCCGCAGGCCGAAGCCGGGTTAACTCGCCCGGCAGGCCAAGTGAATTAACTAACCCGGTCTCGTGGAAAAAACCACCGGGCTAACCCGGAACTCACTCCGGAAATCACTGGTCGGCCGAGAGCGGACGGGTGGCATGCCATGGCATGCCGTGGCACGGTGCCCGGTCGGCGCAGCCGCCAAGATGGGTCACCGCGCGCGGCGCCGGCCCGCGCGGGAATGGAGACCGCGACCAATGGTGGTATGCCGCACGCTCGAGGAGACCTGGATCCAGGGCTCGATCGACGCCCTGGACTGCCCGCCGCTGACGCAGGCGCAGGCCGACCGGGTGGCGGCCATCCTCGCCCCGCACCGGGCCCGGCTCGCCGCCCGCGAGCCGCTCGGTCCGCCGGCCGAGCAGACGCAGTGAGCGCGCCCGTCCGCCACCTCACGACCAAGGAGCTCGCCGAGCGAACCGGCATCCCGCCGGAGACCTGGCGCTACTGGCGCGCGCAGGGCAGGGGGCCGGCCTACATCAAGGCCGGCCGCGTCATCCGCTACCGGGTGGCCGACGTCGAAGCGTGGGAAGACTCACACCTCGTACGGCCGCGGTGAGCGCCACCGCCAGGCACCTGACGCCCGCGCAGCTGGCCGACCGGCTCCAGGTGAAAGAGACGACGCTCGCCCAGTGGCGCAAGGACGGCGCCGGGCCGGCCTACCTCCTCATCACGCCGAGCGCGACAAGGCCGACCATCCGCTACCGCCTTGTCGACGTCGAGGAGTGGGAGCTGTCCCGCCTCGTCAGGCCGAATCTTGGTCAGCCGCCGACCAGTTAGCTGCCGCCGTCCATCTCGGCCTCTACGGCCGCGAACGTCGCGTTGACCTCGAGGATTTCAAGCTCCCGCTGCAGCTTCTCGCGTGCGCCCTGGCCCTGCTCCGCAGGGTTGCCGGTGAAGTCATCCCGGGCGACGAGCTCTCGCGTGGTGGCCACGAGCAGGGCCGCCAGCGCGGGCGCCAGGGCGAGCGTCTCGTCGACCGTCATGGTGACCCCGGGGGCGTCGGCCGGGCTGCCTCCGGCCTCCTGGCGGTCGAGCTCGTCCATGTAGGCGAGTGTGTAGCGGAGCGCCCTGACGGCCACCATGATCTGCTCCGCTGGCGGCGTGTGCGCCATCTATGCCCTTCCTGGAAGTCCGAACCCGGTGCCCGGGTTGTTCAGGCTCCAGCGTGCCACCGCTTCCTGGATCTCGCGCTGCAGGTACTGGTAGAAGGCGGGAGATGCGTAGCCCTGGGTGCTCGGGTTGAATTGCGCGGTGATGTTCACCATGGCGTGCGACGCGCCGCCGCTCCCGCCGTAGCCGCCGCCCCCGCCGAGCAGCCCGGCCCCGGCGCCGCCGACGCTCCCGCCCGACCCGTGCACCAGGGCGAGCAGCTCGGGGGCCTTGGACTTCCACCCGTCGATGTAGCCCTGCAGCGTGTTCACGCCGTGCTGGTAGAAGACGCGCGCCGGGGACAGGATCGACAGGGCCGACGAGAACGCCCCGCTGATGTCGCCGGCCAGCCCGCGGACCCAGTTGAGCACGGGTGCCGCCTCCGCCTTGAGCCCGTTCCACAGCCCCTCGACAACGTGGAGGCCGAAGGTGAGCATCTGCCCCGGCAGCCGCTGGAGCTCGGCCAGGATCCGCCCCGGCAGCTCCCGGAAGAAGTCGACGACCATGTCCGCGTCGTGGTGCACGTCCCCGGCCCACTGGGCTATGTCGTGCCGGATCTCGTCGAAGTGGGCGGCGGTGTCGTGGGCCAGGGTTGCCGCGGAATGCCGCACCGTGTCGAAGGCCTGCGCGATCTCGTGGCCCGCCTCGGCCACCGAGTGGCGGACGATGTCGAACAGGTGCGCGATCTCGTGCCAGTGGTCGTAGATCTCCAGGCCGATGACCGCCAGGGCGATGAGGACGAGCATCCACGGGTCGAGATCGCTGACCGCGGCCAGGATCGCCTGGGCGGCCGCGACCGCCTTCATGGCGACGGCGACCCCGAGCAGCGCCGCCGCCATCTGCGCGAAGATCGGGTGCTGGTCCATGAAGCCGATCAGCTTCCCGAGCGGCCCCATCAGCGGGGTCAGGAACCCCCCGATGTCCATCAGCGCCTGGGCGATGAACTTCAGCGCGCCGACCAGGGCCGGCCCGCTGGCCTTCAGCAGGTCCTGCAGCATCTTGATCATGGGCACCGCGTAGGGCGCGAGCTGCTCCAGCGCGTCGACCAGGATGCCGCCGATCGTGCCCGCGAGCCCGATCAGCGCCGACGTCGCCGGACCGGAGAACTGCTCCATCATCGACAGGAAGTCCGAGAACCCCTTCGAGTCCAGCCCCTTGCCGAGGGCGTCCATCAGCTGCCCGGCCGCCTTCGCGCCGTCCTGGGCGAGGGGGATCAGCCTCGGCAGCAGGCTGGTGAGGATGCCGAGGCCCTGGGACATCAGCCGCGCGACGGGCAGCGTGAACTGGGCGGACAGCTTCTTCCACTCGCCCTCGAGGTTCTTGACCTCTGTGACCACCAGGCGGATAGGCGCGGGCAGCAGGGCGAGCTGCCCCTTGGTGTCGCCGAGCGCGCCGGTCACCTGCTTGACGGCCGGGTAGGCGAACAGGGCGAACGCGCCGAACGCCGCGGTCGCCGCCACCACTGCGGGCGCGATGGCCGCAACCAGGCCGATCAGGGCGATGATGCCGACCATCATCATGGACAGCCCTTCGCCGTCGGCCTCGGCCCCGGCCGCGCCCGCCTCGGCCTCGGCGTCGCGCAGCTCGTGCAGCGCCTCGGTCGCCTCGAGCGCCTCGTCCACCTCCCTCCGGTGCGTCGAGGCCCGGCCCCGGCCGGTCGCATAAAGCCGGGGCCGGGGGTTCATGTCAGCGGCCCATCCCGAGCCCGAACAGGTGGTCGCGCGGACCCGGCGGAAGCGAGGGCCGGTAGCCCGGGTAGCGGATCTCGCGGCCGTTCGCGTCGAGGTCGACCGACGTCGCGCCGTCCGGCCTCGTCCACGCCTGCGGAGCGGGCGCGGGCTGGCGCATCACCCGGTGCGCCTCCGCCCACCGCGCCCGCAGGAGCTCGGCCTCGGCGGCCCGCTCCTCGCGCGTCGGCGGGAGGAAGCCGTCCGCGTCGGCCAGGTGGCCCGCGACGACCTTCAGCGGCCACCCGGACGTCACGGCCTGCACCGCGCGGTTCAGCGCCTCCTCCGGGCCGCCGGCGTCCTGGCGCGCCGCCAGGATCGTGCTCTCCGGCTCGGCCGGCACGTTCGGGCCCGGCGCGCCGAGAGAGGCCGCCAGGCCGCCTATCTCGGCCGCCAGGCGCTTCACGCGGCCCCGCGCGGCTTCCTCGTCGGCCAGCGCGGCCGTGAACTCCTCGGCCGCCGCGCGCACAGCCAGCACCGCGGCCGCCATCCTGCCGCCGGTCGCGCGCACCGCGGCGTCGCGCTCGGCGACCGCCGGGGCGAGCTCGGCGCGCAGCGCGGCCAGGTCCTGCCGGGCGCCGAGCTCGGCTATGCGCGCGTTGACGGCCGCCAGCTTGTCCTCGTGCAGTCTCGCGGCGTCGGTCCAGTCGGCGAGGTCCTGGCGCGCGGTGGCCAGGCGGTCCCGCAGCTGCACCGCGTCGCCGCCGTCGGCGAGGATGCGGACGCGCTCGGCCTCGAGCTCGACGAGCGCCGAGCTGGATACGTGCGCCCGCTGCCCGTAGGCGGCGATCCGGTCGGCGAGCCCGTCCCGCATCTCCTGCAGCGCGGCCAGCTCGGCGTCGTAGTCGACCGCAGGCAGCTCGGTCAGCTCCCACGGGTCGGCGGGCCCGTCCGCCTGGTGCTCGTCCTGTGCGCCCACTGCCGTCTCCTCGCTCCCGGCCGCGAGCGCGGCCAGCTCCGTGATGCGCCCCGCGAGGCGGTGCCTCAGGCGATTTGCGGTGGCGTTGCCCACCTCGGATGGCTTCGGCCACCTGGCGCTCGCTGGCGCCCTGCGCGAACAGCCGCGCCGCGGTCTCTTCCTGCTCCGCACTGAGCCTGCGGGTCGGTCCGCTCGACTCGGCGGTCACGCGATCCCGGCCTTCTGCCGCTCCTGCGCGGCCAGCTGCTCGTACCCGGCGCGGTCGCGCGGGTCGGGCGCCAGGCGGGCCTTGCGCAGGTACTCCGCTGCCTTGGCCTGGTGGTCCTCGCCGATGCCCGCGGCGTCCAGGGCCTGCTTGGCGAGCTCGCGGTACCCGTCCGCGTCCGCCGGGCTCGTCGCCGCCGCCGCGAGCCGCCGGTACCGGCTGGCCGCGGCCGACGCCTCGGCGCGCTCGACCGGCGTGGAGTAGTTGACCTCGCCGCCTGTGATCGTGCAGCCGGCCGCCTTCGCCACACCGCGGATGGCGGCCCGCATCTCGCGGTCAACGTCATCCGTGGTCCACTGCCGCCGGTTCACTCGGGCACCGTCGCAGCGGTGACAGCGGGAACGGGCTGCGCGGGCCGTGGCGGCGCGAGCTGCACCGCGGGCCGGTCTTCCTTCGGCTCGGCGCTCTGCGGCGCCGTGACCTCGTCCAGGCGGCCCGTCGCGACGACGGCCGGGTGCTGGGGCGCTCCCGCCCGGCTTCTCAGGAAGAAGCCGTCCTCGCGGACGTCCGGCACGCCGGCCATCTTGTCCGCGCCGGGCGGCTCGTGCAGGGTCGTGGTGCCGCGGGCGACGTCCGCCACGCCTAGGCCGTTCTCGGTCAAGCTCATGCGTCCTCCATCGGTTGCGGTCGCTCCGTGGGCGGGTCCGCAGGCGGCGCCAACCTGGCCGCGGACCCGCCGCAATGGAGTGACACCCGAATTGCCCCACGTCGTTGTACGGAACCTCCAGAGGAGCGCGGCAATACACGCGGGTCATGGCGAATATCCCGTCACGAATTTAGAGGATTCCCACATATCCCGCGCGCTCCGCACTGCTCCGCTCGGCGGCGACTAGCGGAGCAGTTGCATGGGGTCGGCCGATTCCCGGGGACTGCATGGGGTTGGCACCGACGGGCATCCATGGGGTCAGGCGCTCCGGCGCCCGTCCATGGGGTCGACCGCGGGGGCGGTTCGATGGGTCCGGCCGGCCGGGGCGGTTCGATGGGTCGGGGCACTGTCATGGCCAGTCCCCGAATCGGCCGCTGTCATGACCAACGCCGGCGAGTCGCATGGCCCGGGTCACCTGCGGCGCGCCGCCGCCGTGGAGCAGGCAGACGAAGCCGCCGGGAATCGACAGGGCCCGGCAACGCTGGCCGTCGCGGCGCCGGCCGGAGCATCGCTCGCGCCACTTGCGCCAGGAGCTCTTCATGCGCGCGCGCGTCATGGGGTCCGGGTCAATCGTCAACGGGTCGCGGGTGCTCCGCTCCCGTTGCGGCTACTGTTCCGGCCGGGCGGCCGACGGGTACATTGGGAGACATGGCAACAGTGCATGTCCCGTACACCGTCGACCAGGACGAAGACGGCGTCTGGTGCGCGCACGCCTGGCTCGGCGACTCCGGCGGCGCCAACGGCAACGGCGCCACGCGCGAGGAAGCCATCGCCGACCTGCGCGAGGCAGTCGAGATGGTCCTCGACGAGGACGGCGTGCCCGCGCAGCTCGCCAGGACGCTGGACCTCGAGGTCGCCTGATGCCCCCAGTCCCGGCGGTACGCGGGGACAGGCTCGTCAGGGCGCTCGAGCGCGCCGGGTTCGCGGTCACCAGGGTCCGGGGCAGCCATCACCGTCTGCGGCATCCTGACGGGCGCTCCACCACGGTCCCGGTGCATCCCGGCCGCGACGTGCCGAAGGGCACGCTCCGCTCGGTCCTCGAGGACACCGGCCTGACCGTCGAGCAGCTTCTCAAGTACCTGTAGGCCGAGCAGCTCGGCGACGGCGGCCACTACCGGGCCGCCCGGCGCCAGGTGGCGCGGCCGATGCACAGCGCGTGCGCCAGCCTGCCGCTGAGCAGCCGGGCGATGTGGTGGCCGCCGAGGATGGGGTTGCTGCAGATGGCGCACGGGCCGGCCGACGTGGACGCGGTCCTGGCGTCCTCGGCGAGCAGCGTGCCGGGCGGCAGGGCGGCGGCTGGGGTCGAGCGCGGCGTCCACGACGGCCTGCCGCCAGCTCTTGACCCGGTCGTGGCTGGACTCGATGACGGCGACGCGACCCGTCGGCGCGCCGCCCTTTCCTCGGACGGCGAACGCGCGCTTGCTGCCCTGCGGGGCGGGCGTGCCGTAGACGGTGATGACGACCTCGGTCATGCGGTCTGTTCCTCCGATTGGGTTGCGGCGGCGAGCTCGGCCGTCAGCCGGTCCAGCAGCGCCAGGGCGCCGCGCTGCACGTCCTTGTCGCCGAAGGTCGGGATGGCGCGCCTGGCGGCGTCGAGCGACGTAGTCGTCATCAACGCGACCCAGACCTGTCCGGCCGCGCGCTTCCCGGGCGACCGCTGTTTGTGGCGCGCCGCCTCGTCGAGGACGGCGGCGGCGAGCTCGGGGTCGACGGCGCCGCTCACTGCGTCACCGCCGCAGCCCGCTCGGCCGCCTCGCGGTCCGCGCGCGATTCGGCTGCCTGGTCGGCTGCGATCTGCTGCGGGCTGCGCCATCGTGAACCCATCGCCGACCGAGGTCGCGTGGTCGCGTCGGAAGCCGCGGTTTCTGCGGGTTCGGACAACGGCGCGGCAGCGCCGCCGGTCTCGCCCGGGTCGCTCGCGCGGTCTGTGGTGACCCTGCCGTGGTACCGGCCGCCGGAGGGTACGCATCGATTGAGGTTTCTTCCGGGCCGTCGGGAAGTCGCCGGTTTTGCGACTTTGCGACGGAGGGATCTTGACCTTGACCTTGACCGTCGTCTTCGTGCCAGGGGTGGTTCCCCCGGACCCCCCAGTCGTCGACTCCGTCGCCGACGCGTCCGCACGATTCGTCTTCCCCGTCTTCCGTGGTTCCGTCTTCGTAGGAATGTACGGCTGACCGGTGTACCGGCTCACCGACGGCCGGTGTACCGACTCCCGGTGAGCCGTACATCGGTGCGACCTGGGAAAACTCGTCAGGCCAGTTATCCACAGGCTCAGGCATTTCCGCAGGTGGGACCGACATACGGGTTTCCGGTGTGTCGGTGAGCCGTACATCGGTGTGCGGGCGGTCGAAAACATGGATCTCGGTCGACCACGTGCCGTTGTCCTGCGTCTTGACGTACTGGATGTAGCCGGTCTCCTTCAGCTCGGCGTAGATGCGGCGCATCGCCTCGCGGCCCTCGCCTCGCTTGCCCCTGAGCGACCGCGCCCGCTTGTATTCGGCGTCGGCGGTGGTGTTCCAGCCATCCGGCAGGCACAGCAGGTAGGCCAGGTGCCCGCGCGCGGCGATGCTCAGCCGTTCGTCTCGGAGTGTCTCGTTGGGCAGCTTCGCGAACCCGCTGGGCAGCCGCGAGTGGTGGATCCTCATGCGGAGCACCGCCGGCCACGGCGGCGGCCTATCCTCGGAAGCGTCGCGTTCGTTGTCGTAGCTGACCGCCTGGTGCCCGCCGGGCGGTTTTGCTTTGGCCCGTCAGTCGGTGGCATCGCCACCGCCCCCGGTCAGCAGCAGCCCGGCGAGCTGCATGCGGTCGGCGGCGGGCAGGCCTAGCATCTCGAGCACCGCGGAGCGCGCCTTGGCGGCGGCGAGGTCGGCGCGGGCCCGGCCGATCGCCTCCGGGCTGGACCGGTTCGAGACGAGGCCGGCGAGCCTCGCGCGGGCGCGCGCGACTTCGGGTGACGGCATCCGCCGCCGCCTCGGCCTGCGCCGCGCCGAGCTCGGCGCCAGCGACACGTTCGGCGTGGCGTGGCCGGCGTGGCTGGCCTGGAAGAAGAAACTCCGTCCGTCGTCAGCCAGGGCCCTGCGCGGGCACGGCGGCAACTGGCTGCTGCCCGTCCTCGCGGACATCCCGGTCGACCGGGTCACCGGCGAGCACTGCGCGATGGTGTTCGAGCGGATCGACTTGTTCAACGAGGAGATCGAGGCGGCCCGCGAGGAGAAGCGCGCCCCGGTCCTGCCGGGCGATGTCCGCCAGCTGCACCGGTACGTCGGCGTGGCCAGCCAGCACCGCGTCTACGCCGCGCTGCGCGAGTTCTTCAACTACCACCTGAGGAAAGCGCACACGATCACGTTCAACCCGGTGTACGCCGTCGAGCTCGAGGCCGAGACGCGCGACCCGGTGACGGTGTGGACGCCCGAGCAGGTCGGTCACTTCCTCGACTTCCACGACGGCGACCGCATGTACTGGCTCTGACGCCTGGCGCTGCTGCGCGGGTTCCGGCGCGGCGAGCTGGCCGGCATGGCCGACGACTCGTTCGACCCCGACGCGGCGTCGATCACCGTGAACGTGGCGCTCCTGCAGATCGGCTCGAAACTGGTCTGGGGCAAGCCCAAGACGCGCGCGGGCGAGCGCGTCGTCGGGCTGGACGCCGGCAGCGTCAAGGCGGGCAAGGCTCACCAGTCGCGGCGGCGGCGCGAGCGCCTGGCCGTCGGCGGCGCGTGGGAGGACTGCGGGCGGATGTTCACCACCGAGCTCGGCGCGCCGCTCAACCCCGATTGGATCTCTCGCCGCTTCAAGGCGCTGGCCAAGGAGGCGGGGCTGCCGGGCGATCAAGTTCCACGCCGCGCGGCACACCGCTGCGACGCTGGCTCTTCAGGGCAAGGTCGACGTGAAGATCGTCTCCGAGACGCTCGGTCACTCGACCACCCGCATCACGGAAGACCTGTATCAGCACGTCTCGGTTCAGATGCAGGTCGGCGCGGCCGAAACCGTTGTCGCGCTGCTGCCCGAGCGGAAGAAGCGGGAGACAGGCTCATGACCGCGTGTCCCCATCCTGCCCCCATATTCGGCGCCCGGGCCACCGCCGGCGCCGGTCGAGGTTTCCCGGTGCGCGGCATACATGCTGGTCAGCGGAGGGCGTGGGATTCGAACCCACGGTGTCGGTCTCCCGACACAGTTGTTTTCAAGACAACCGCCATCGGCCACTAGGCGAGCCCTCCCGTGTGCATCAACCTTACGCGAGCGGGAAGCCGGACGTGGTGCCAGCCACCGATCGGCGGGGGTGGGCGAAGCCGTCGGCGACGAGGGCGGCGAGCTCGAGGTAGGCGTCGGCGGTCTCGTCGTTGAGCATCTCCAGCTCGACCTCGGCGCCTTCCTCGAGGTGGGCGTCGTAGGGCACCCGGACGACCGCGCGGCAGCGGGCGGCGAAGTGCTGTTCCAGGCGGTCGAGGTCGACCGTGGACTTGCTCTTGCGCCGGATGGCGGACAGCACCACGACGCCACCGCGGACCAGGTCGCCGTAGTCGTGGGCCTCGAGCCAGTCGAGGGTCGCGCTTGCGCTGCGCGCGCCGTCCACCGACGGAGAGCTCACCAGGACCACCTGGTCGGCCAGCTCGAGGATGCCGGCCATGGCCGAGTGGAGCAGGCCGGTGCCGCAGTCGGTGATGCAGATCGAGTAGAAGTGCTCGAGGACGCCGACCACGGCGCGGTAGTCGTCGGCGCTGAACGCGCCCGAGACACCAGGGTCGCGATCGGACGCGAGGATCTCGAGCCTGCTCGACGCCTGGGAGGTGTAGGCCCTGACGTCGGCGTACCTGGTGACCATGGCCCGCTCGTTGAGCAGGTCCCTGATCGTCGCCGCGGTCTCCAGGTGAACCTTATCCGAGAGGGTGCCGCGGTCCGGGTTGCCGTCCACCGCGATCACCCGGTCACCGCGGAGCGACGCGAGCGTCGACCCGAGGCCGACGGTGGCCGTCGTCTTGCCGACGCCGCCCTTCAGGCTCAGCACGGCGACGCGCTGGTGCCCGCCCGCGACCGGGGCGCGCACCCGGCTGATCAGGTCGCGCCGGTACATGCTGGCCGCCGACTCGCCAACCCGGATCAGTCCCCCGGTCGCGCGGTACACCGTCCGCCGCCAGCCGCCGTCGGGCGTCGCCCGCTTGCCGGGAAGCAGCATGTCAGCGGTGAGCGTG
>Ga0302314_10022860_pt1 | contig 10234 bp, 9 predicted proteins | sample III_Palsa_N2_3_FD_200533 | JGI IMG/M metagenome (GOLD analysis project Ga0302314, IMG submission 200533) | Peat permafrost microbial communities from Stordalen Mire near Abisko, Sweden - III_Palsa_N2_3 | ecosystem: Environmental > Terrestrial > Soil > Palsa > Peat permafrost | place: Sweden... | reverse complement strand
GCCTCTCACCCGCGATCGGCTCGACGATCATCCAGGTTCCGTCGTCCTTGAGGATCCGCCGCACGTGGCGCGCGCACCCCCGTGGGTCGCCCATGTCGTGCAGGCAGTCGAAACAGGTCACCAGATCGAAGTCCGACCCCGCGATCTCCTTGGCGTTGGCCACCTCGAAGCCCACGCGATCGGCGAGGCCGTGGGCCGTGGCGTGGCGATTGGCCTCTTCAACCGATGGGGCGTGAAAATCGTAGCCGACGAAGCGGCTATTGGGGAACGCCTCGGCCATCAGCAGGGTCGAAAATCCGACACCGCAGCCGACGTCGGCGACCTTGGCGCCCGCCTTCAACTTGTCTTCGACGCCGTCGAGCGCCGGCAGCCAGTTCTGGACGATGTTGTTGACGTAGCCCGGCCGGAAGAAGGCCCCCGTGGCGCAGAACAGGCACCCGGCCGAATCGCCCCAGCGCACGCCCTCGCCAGTGCGGAACGAGTGCTCGACCTTTGGCTCGCCCTCGATCATCGCCGCAACGATATCGAAGGCGCCGTGCAGATAGACCGGACTGTCCTTGACGGCGAAGACCATGGCCTGTTCGGGCGATAGGCTGAAGCTGTCGGCATCTGCGTCGTAATCGATGAACCCGTTGGCCGCCTGGGCCAACGCCCACTCGCGCACATAGCGTTCCGCCAGACCGCCGGCGCGGCGGGCCAAGGCGCCAGCGGTGGCGGGTCCGCCGTCGTGCAGGGCATCGAACAGGCCGAGTCTGAAGCCGATGCGGGCCGTGGGCACGGACACCGCCCCGCCGAGGTCGCCCAGCATCTTGCCGACAAATGTGTGGAGTTTGCCTTCGTCGAGTTGCGCCATGGAACCCTCCCACAGGCGATCGCTAGGGCGGCGAGGTTGCTCCAACCGGCTGATTATTTCAAGTTTGAAATAGGGAGCGTCCCGGCCTTCGCGGGGGTCGCGCCAGCCTCAGGTCACCGCGTCCAGCCGGCTGGCCACGCGGCGCTCCGACCAGTGGCCGGAGACGTTGTTGCGGAAATAGGCCGGACGTGCCTCGAGGGCATCAGTCTCCAGCCACAGGCGCTTGAGATGGCGCACCTTGCCGGCCGCGCGATCGTCCGTATACGGAGCGCGTCCGTGTAGCACGTGATAGTTGTTGATGAACTGCATGTCGCCGGGCCGGAAGTCCATGACGACGCTGTAGGCGCCGCTCTGGGCGCGGGTCTGGATCCAGTCCAGGGCTTCGCGCGCGGTCTCGGTCAGGCGCGGCGCGTCGGCGTGCCGCTGCGAGGCGAGGATGTAGGCGCGGATCAGGCGCACGAACAGCCGACCGCCGTGGTGGGTGAACACCGGCAGCTCGTACCAGCCGCGCGCACCCGCCCTTTGCTCGCCGCGCATGTCGTAGGGCTGGGGCTTGTAGAGCTCGGCGGCCAGGTCCGGCCGCTCGCGGATCATGTCGTTGTGCAGGGCGACGGAGTTGGCCACCGCCGAGGCCCCGCCCGTCGCGCCATTGGCGAGGCACAGCAGACCGACGAGATCGGAGCCGTCGCAGTGGAAGTCGAGACCGATGGCGCCCAGTTCATTGCCCCGGGCGGTCGGGTCGTCGAAGGTCTTGCCCTGATCGGTGACGTCGCCCAGCAGGTGGCCGTGGTGGTTCTGCGGCCAGGGCCGGCCGAGGTGGGCGCCGACGCCCCAATAGGCCAGGCACATGTCGTCGTTGGACCAGCGCTCGCGCGGCAGGCCGCGAATGAGGGCGAAACCGCGCCCGTCGATCAGCTCGCGCTCCACGGCCTTCAGCCGGGGGCCGAGCGTGGGCAGCGGGAAATCCTCGCGGCCGATGTCGAGGATTTCCTCCGACACGTCGCGGGCGTGGGCGATGGCCGCCTCGAGTTCGGCGATTTCGTCGGCGGATAAACGCTCGGTCCAGGCGGCGGGGTCGGCGACGTCGCCCGCGCGCCACTCGCAGGCGGTTTCCAGTGGCTGGATCATCGCCCTACTCCGCGGCCATCGCCATCGGCGCCGGCTGCGCGCCGCGCACCAGACGCCCGGGCAGGGCGGCCGTGGCCTCGCCGTCGCGATAGGTGACCTGGCCGGCGACGAGGGTCGCGGCATAGCCGCTGGCTTTCTGGACCAGCCGGCGGCCGCCGGCGGGCAGGTCGTAGGCCACCTGAGGCGCGTGGAGGGCGAGGCGGTCGTAGTCGATGACATTCAGGTCGGCGCGATAGCCGGAGGCCACCACGCCGCGATCGTGCAGCCCCAGCAGGCGGGCCGTGTCCCGCGTCTGCATCCGCACCACCTCGGCCAGCGCCAGTTTCGGACCGCGCGTGCGGTCGCGCGTCCAGTGGGTGATCATGGTGGTCGGGAAGCTGCCGTCGCAGATCATGCCGACGTGCGCGCCGCCGTCGGAGAGGCCGGGCACGGTCAGGGGATGGGCGATCATGGCGCGGGCGGGCTCGAGCGAGCCCTCGGCGTAGTTGAGGAACGGGGCGTAGAGCATGCCCCGGCCGCCGTCGGTCAGCATGTGATCCAGCGCGACCGTCTCCGGCGAGACGCCGCGCGCGCGGGCGATGGCCTCCACCGTGGTCTCGGGCGTCGGCTCATAGTCGGGTTGCGCCGCCATCAGGTGCATGCGGCCCCAATTGGTCGGGAGGCGCCGGGCGCCCTCGCGCGGCTGGTCGGCGAGCAGGCGCTCGCGAAAGGCCGGATCGGACAGCGCCGCCACGCGTTCGGCCAGCGGCAGAGCGGCGATCTCGCGATAGACGGCGTGCTGGCTGAACGGATTGAGCGTCAGCTCAAGGCTGAGCAGCACACCCACCGGCCGGGCGGCGACCTGGGCCGCCATCGGCAGGCCCGCATCCACGGCCGACTCCAAGGCGGCCAGCAGCACCTTATAAGCGCCGGGGTCGATCGGGCTCTGCAACAAGCTGAAGGACAGCGGCCGGCCCGAACGCTCGACGATCCGCCGCAGCATGGCGAACTCGACCTCGGGATCGGTGAAATCCGACACCACCTGCAGGACGCCAGCGCCGGCGGCCTTCAGGCCGAGGGCGATGCCGGTCAGCTCATCCTCGCCGGCGGTGAGGGTCGGGGTCGGCTGACCGTCGCTGGTGCGATGGTTGAGGGTGCGCGAGGTGGTGAAGCCGAGAGCTCCGGCCCGGGCCGCGCTCTGGGCGATGGCGGCCATGGCGGCGATGTCGGCGGCGGTGGCCGGCTCGCGCCGCGCGCCCCGTTCGCCCATGACGAAGACGCGCACGGCCGCGTGCGGCAGCTGGCTGCCGATATCGACGTCGAAGGCGCGCGCGCCCAACGCATTGAGATAATCTTCATAGCTCTCCCAATTCCACGGCAAGCCCTCGGAGAGCACCGGGAAGGGAATGTCTTCCACGCCTTCCATCAACCGCACCAGGCGGTCGTGGTCGGCGGGACGGCAGGGCGCGAAGCCGACGCCGCAGTTGCCCATCGCCACGGTGGTGACGCCATGCCAGGACGAGGGCTGCATGCGCCCGTCCCAGGTGGCCTGGCCGTCATAGTGGGTGTGTACGTCGACGAAGCCCGGCGTGACGACGTGGCCGCGGGCGTCGATTTCCTCGACGCCGGCGCCGGCGACCCGGCCGACCGCGGCGATACGGCCGTCCTTGACCGCAACGTCGGCGACGACGGACGGGGCGCCCGACCCATCGAACACCTCGCCGCCGCGGATAATGAGATCGAACGGCCGTTCCATCGCGCGTTCCTCGCCTTGGTTATCGCCGCTTAGATTACGCTTCCCTGCCGCCATTCCAAGTTGTGACCATCCCGGACGAAGGTGAAGCCGGCGATCCTGAAACCAGATGACCGGGAACCGCCCGTAGTGGATAGACTCTGACGTTTGGCGCCGGGTTGGCGTTCGATCTGGCCGGCGGCGCGCGTCTGATCATCGGCGATGGGTCATGGGCGAGAATCGACCCATTGCGGACATCGAGACGCACGCCGGCGTTGCCGGCCTGGGTTGTCACCTAGTTGATGGAGAAAGCGCCCGCGGCCGCTTCCACGCGCCGCCTGGCTGCACCACCCAAGGACCCGATCACACCCAGGAAGTTGGTGTTGCGCATGGTCGTGCCGAGGAATGTCCAGCGAAGCGCTTGATGCTGTTGGCGGAGGAACGCCTCCCGCTCGGCCGCCGACAACTTACGCCCGGTGGCGCGCTGGAGCGCCTCTAGATCCAGCGCCGCCTGCTGCTCCAGGCCCCCATCAAGAAAGCCGCCGATGTCAAAGAATTCATCGACGGCATGGTCGATCTCAAGTGGCGTGCTGGCGGCGGCCATCGACTTCAGCAAGAGCTCGTCGATCCTCGCGTGCTGCAGCTCTTCTTCCCAATGGCGCCTTAGCAGGCTCTTGAAATACGGATCGAGCGTCCGGTCGTCCTTGACGCTCTCCACATAGTGGTCCTGCGACATCCATTCGAGCGCGAGCACAGCCATGGTGACCCCCATGGCGCCATGCGCGAGGAAGGCGGCGATGATGTCCGGCGCGGGGCCTATCAACTCGCATTCAACACCGAAGGAGTCGTCGAATTCGGCAAGAACACGCCTGAAGAGCTCTCGGTGCTTGTTCTCTTCCCGAACCAGATTGCGCAGGGCGGGCGCGCGATAGGACGTCTCGTCCCGCTCGTCTCTCGCCTGGTCGGACATGAAAGGCACAATCACCTGCTCGAGCAACTCGAACATCGCCAGGTATCCGCGCGAGCGGATGTGGTTAAGCAGCAAACGCTCTCCAGGATTGAGGAATTCGAGCGTCTCGGTCCGGGCGAAGGTTTCCGGCAGGAAGCGCTTGGTGAAATCGAGCTTCTTATCGCCGCCGACAATGTCGTCGATGCGCCAGTTCGCGCACCGCGACGCTTCCAGAAGGTCTTGGTAAGTAAGCTGCTCCGACATGGCGAGCCTCCCTGCAATGGGTCAGTCAGATAGGCGTCTCACGGCGCGCCCGAGCCATCGACGGGGTCCGGAATTTCGGCAGCAGCATGCCGGCGGTTTCACGATAGCGAAGATAGCGTTCGCCGAACTGGGCGACGAGATCGCGCTCTTCAAACCAGACGCCAATCAGGATGTAGCCGGTGGTCGCCACGGCGAAGAACAGATGGCCCAGGCTCATCCGCGGCGCCGCCCAGAAGGCCAGGATGAAGCCGAGATACAGCGGGTGGCGGATCCAGCGATAGAAGAGCGGCGTGACGAAGGCAAGGTCCGGCTGGCCACGCTTGAGGATTCGCGAGAACCCCTGGCTCAGGCCGAACAGATGGAAGTGGCTGATAAGAAAAGTGCTGGCCAACAGGAGCGCCCATCCTGACCACGAAACGACCCGGATGACGCCTGCCCACACGGGGTCGTCCACCGACCAGACGATCTGAGGCGCCGGACGCCATTGCCAGAGGAGCAGGGCCAACGCGGCCGAGGCGAAGAGCACGAAGGTGCTACGTTCCGCCTCTTCGGGGACGATGCGTGTCCAGGCGCGCTTGAACGCCGGCCTGGCCATCACCGAGTGCTGGACGGCGAACAGGCCGAGCAGCGCGGTGTCGATGGCGAAGGACGTCAACAGATCGCCGGGAGCGCCAGAGTCGATCGCCTTGGGGACGAAGACTCCCTCGACGAATCCGATGGCGTACAGAAACGTCCCCAGGAAGAGGACGTATGCACAGGCGCTGTAGAGCGCCACGAGTATGGCTCTCATGGTGTTCCCTTTGTCTTGCAATTGGCTTGGCGAATGCGGTTCGCCGGGACGCTTCAGGTCAGTTGTTGGCCGTCAGCGGATCGATGATCTGTGGCACCTCGGTGACCCGGGTCACCGGGATGCCGCTGAGTTCCGCGTGTTTGTGAATGGCCTTCTCATTCTCGGCCAGATAGATGCAGAACGTCTTGTCGCCGGCGACATAGCTGTGCATCCACTGGATGCCGCCGACCTGCTCGATGGCCCGGTTTGACGCCCGAGCTGCGCCGCAAAGTTCGACGATCGACATGCCGCCGATACCGGGAATGTCGCGCTCAATCAGATATCGCTTCATGGGGGGCATAAGGGGCCTCGCCTCAAGGTCACGGTCGCCATATTCCGCCTGTCGAACGGATCGGCCAAGCTAAATGATCTTGTTGAGACTAAAGTTTAGCTTTAGTTTCGACCCATGCCGGCGACGCCACACCTCCGCTCGCTGCAAGCGCTTGAGCTGTCGCTCCGCACCGGATCGCTGCAGGCGGCGGCCAGCATCCTAGGGATCACGCCCGCCGCGGTAGGTCAGCGCGTGAAGGCGCTTGAGGACTATCTCGGAGTCGATCTCCTGGTGCGAGGCCGATCCGGTCTCAAGGCCACCGCTTCCCTGGCTCCCGCCGTCGCCCATTTGAATGCGGCCTTTTGCGAGCTGGAAGCGGCGGCGGCGCTGCTTGATCTGCAGCGCGGATCCGAGATTCACATCGCCGCCGCATCCGACTTCGCCGACCTGTGGCTCAAGCCGAGAATCGCTGCTTTTCGGGCCGACCATCCGAACACACTGTTCTGCATCAATGGCGAAGGCGACGCGCCGTTACGGCTGGGTCTCGTCGACTGCGAGATCAACTTTGGTCCGATCACCAATGGCGACCTTCTGTTCCGTGACTACGTGGCGCCAATCACATCGCCGGAAAACACGGCCCGGATCGCCAGGCTGACGCGGCGTGACCAGCTCGAAGGATTCCCCCTGCTTCATCTCGACTTCTACAAGGAAGATCCGGCGGTTCCGGACTGGTCGGCGTGGATTCACGACCACAAGTTTCGACGGACCGCGCCCGAGCGCGGCATCCGCTTCCAACGCATCACTCCGGTTCTGGAGGCGGTTCTGGCCAACGCCGGCCTGGCCATCTGCGGTCTCGGCCTGGTGAGTGAAATGCTGGAAGAGAAGCGCTTGTCGCTACCGTATTCGCCTGCGTCCGGTGTGTGGACGGCGCACGCGTTTCAGGCGCGGTTCCGCGGCGACGCCCTTGGCCGAGCCCAGGTGAGGCGGTTCCGCGAATGGCTCCTGGCCGAGAGCCGGCTCACCGCCGACTGGCTTGGTCGGTGTTTTGGGCCGCCGATCGTCTAGCCCCCTACCCTCCGGCCGGCATGGCGAAGCGGATGGGAATAAGCACCGTCGCGCCCCCCACCGGCTGACCGTTCTCGGTGCGGGGCTTCATGCGGAAATAGGCGGTCAGGTCCATGGCCGCGCGGGCGAAGCCGTATCCGCGCGGGGTTTCGTTCGTCGCCCTGCAGCCCTCCACGCCGCCCACTGCCGTGACCGCGCAAGTCAGGGTGACCTCGCCGCTCAGATCCAGCCGCGCCGCCCGGTCGGGATAGACCCGGCTCATCTGCGCGGCGTCAGGCAGCGACACCCATGCGGGATTGGTGATCGTCGCCGGCTTGGCGGGCGGCGGCTGCGACGGCGCCGAGATCGGCCCCGGATCGAGGGGCGTCACCGGAATGACGGTGGTCTCGGGGACCAGATGATCCGGAACATGAACCGGCAGGATGTCCACCGTCCTGGGGGTCGGCAGGCGTGGCGCGTGGATGGTAACGCGCGGCGCGATCGGCTTGGGCGGGACCCGAGCGGGCGGCGGCTCGAGCGTCAAAACGCTGGCGATGGCCGGTGGATCGGCCGGCTGCGCCAACTGGAATGGGTGGAAGGTCGCGCTGAGGAGATAGCCGACGATGGCCACATGCACGGCGATCGAGGCGATGAGGCCGAAGCTGGCGGCGCGGTCGCGCCCCCGCCTGACCGGAATTGGAAACGGGCCGGCGACGCCGAGGGTTTGGCGGATGACCATGACCTGAACCTCCCTGTTGGGTTACCCACGGGTGAGGACACGGCGTGCGTCGGCCGCTGTAAAGGGCGGCGGTGTGACCTTGCGTCAAGTGAATGCAGTTCGTGAACTTTTCCCGGATGTCCCGGGAAACGTCGGCGCGGCCAGCGTAAGAATTTTCCCGAGCCCCCGCGTTCGCCTGTGGAGTGGTCCAGTAGATATTTCCGCCATTGGTCCTTCCCGCTCGCCTTGGGGGACCCGATGCTCCGCAGCCTGAGCCATGCGGAGACGATGATGACCCTGTTGCAGTTGCGGCGCGCCTTGGCGTTCGCGGGCGTTCTGGCCCTTTTTTCCCTGCCGACGAAGGCGCAGCCGACGCGTGACGGGTCGCATGACTTCGATTTCGCCCGCGGCGTCTGGCGCACGCACATTACCCGTGTGCTCGATCCGTTCGACGGTGGAACCCATACGACCACGTCCGACGGCACGAAGACCGCGACGCCGATTTGGGGCGGCCGGGGCTGGATCGAGGAGATCGAGGCGGATGGCCCGGACGGCCATTGGGAAGGGGCGACGCTCTTCCTCTACAACGCCAAGTCCGGTCAATGGAGCCAGTCTTACATCGATAGCGAGAGCGCTGACGTGGGCGCGCCGGAAATCGGCGAATTCAAGGACGGCGTTGGCGAATTCTATTCGACCGAGAGATACAAGGATCGCAATGTTCTGGTGCGCGGCGTCTGGTCGGACGTCACGGCCAATTCCCACCGCTATGAAATCTTCTTCTCTCAGGATGGCGGCCGGACATGGGACGCGGTCTTCAAGGCTGATCTCACTCGTCTGAAGTAATTCGTCCGAAGGTTATCGCCTTAGCGTTTCGTGAAGCAGGTCGAGACCGCGCCCAATCTCCGCCTCGTCTGCCGCGCCGAAGCCGAACACCAGGCCCCGATGTGTCGGCGGACCCAGGTGATATCGCTCCAGGCTGTGCAGGCGCACGCCCCGGCGCGCCAGGGCCTCGGCCGCCGCTTCCACCTCCACGCCCGGACGCGCGAGGGCGGCAAGATGCATGCCGTAGGCGGACGGGATCGGCTCCATCCAGGGGTGAAGGTCGCGCGTCAGGCGCTCCAACAAGAGGTCGCGTCGGCGGCGATAAACCTGGCGCATGCGACGCACATGGCGGGTCAGCCGGCCCTCGGCGATGAAGGCGGCGACCGCCGCCTGCAGCGGGATCGGGCAATGCCAGTCGAGCGCGTTCTTGGCCGCGACCAGGGTTGGCCGGGCCCACTCCGGCGCCACCAGGAATCCCAGACGGAGCGACGGCAGCATGCACTTGGAGAAGGTGCCGACGTAGAAGACGATATCGGGGCCGCCGACACGCAGCGCCTCCAAGGGGCTGCCGGCGTAGCGGAACTCCCCGTCGTAATCGTCCTCGACGATCACCGCGCCCCGCCGTCGCGCCCAGGCCAATAGCTGCCGCCGGCGCGCCGGCGACAGCGAGACGCCGAGCGGGAACTGGTGAGAGGGGCAGAGGCAGACGATCCGCGCACCGTCCGGCAGGGACTCGACGATGAGGCCCTCCGCGTCCACGGGCGTGGGATGCAGCACAGCGCCCACGGCGGCGAAGGCGGCGCGCATGGGCGGATAGCCAGGATCCTCGAGCGCCACCACCGCGCCCGGCCGGTCGATCAGGCTGCGCGCCAGGAGGTCGAAGGCCTGTTGGGCGCCGGCGACGACGATCACATCCTCGGGCTGGCAGGCCACGGCGCGGGTGACCGCGATATGGCGCGTGATGGCGGCGCGCAACCGGCCGTTGCCCTGGTTGCCCTGGGGACCGCGGTAGCTCGGCGGCGAGCGCTCGAGCGCGCGGAGCTGCCCAGCCACAATGCGGCGGAACACGTCGTGCGGAAACAGCCGTCCGTCGACCAGGGCGGGACGTAGTTCGATCACAGGCGCACCCGCGAGCGGATCGTCCCCGCTGGTGCGCCAGAAGCCGATGGCGTCCGACACCTCGGCCCTTAGCCAGAAGGGATTGAGCGGCCGCGGGGCCGCGGGCGCCCCCTCACCCACCACCGCGCCGGCGACGGGCGGCCGCTCGGCGACGAAGGTGCCGGCGCCCTGGCGCGCCACCACATAGCCGTCGTGCAGCAGCCGATCGTAGATCTCGACCGCGGTGTTGCGCGACACGCCGAAAGCGGTCGCGGCCTGGCGCGTGGCGGGCAGACGAACGCCGGGCGCTAGCCGCCCATCGGCGATGGCGGCGCGAAGCTGGACGTCGATGCGCCGCGTCGCATCCCGCGCGCCCTTCTCGGGCCGCTCCAGCCCCAACTCGAACAACCAATCCATCTTGGAGGCGCCTCTATCCCGGTGGACAGGATAAGCCCGCACCTAGCGGCCCTTGTTGTGCGGACCACTTGTCGATGCAAGCCCCGCTCATAGTCGAGCGCTCAACACGAAAAGACGGGCGGGCGGACCG
>Ga0302314_10022859_pt1 | contig 10235 bp, 9 predicted proteins | sample III_Palsa_N2_3_FD_200533 | JGI IMG/M metagenome (GOLD analysis project Ga0302314, IMG submission 200533) | Peat permafrost microbial communities from Stordalen Mire near Abisko, Sweden - III_Palsa_N2_3 | ecosystem: Environmental > Terrestrial > Soil > Palsa > Peat permafrost | place: Sweden... | reverse complement strand
GGAAACGGTGTGGTCGGTCGCGTTCAGCCCGGCCGAGCGGGTCGTCGCCACGGCGAGCGAGGACGCCACCGCCCGCATCTGGGACGCCGCCTCGGGTCTCTCCATCCGCACCCTGGAGGGTCACACCGACTCGGCGTTCGTGGTCGCCTACAGCCCGGACGGCAAGCTGATCGCCACCGCCAGCTCGGACACCACCGTCCGGATGTGGGAGTCGGCGTCCGGCAAGTGCGCCCGCACTCTCGAAGGCCACGGCGGCGCGGTGAGCTGTGTCGCGTTCAGTCCGCGGACCCGCCAGCTGGCCACCGCGAGCACCGACGAGACCGCCCGCATCTGGGCCCTTTGAGGCAGCCAGGCTCAGCGGCGTAGCCGGCCGGCTGCCCGCGGCGCGCACAGCATCGGGACCGCGGACAGCAACTGCCCGGCCGCCAGCGCCAGCAGCAGTTCGCGGACCGTCAGCAGGCCGTTGAGCAGGCCCGCGACGGCGGCCCCAGCCGAGTAGGCGGCGATCTTGAAGCTGGCCGCGGTCGAGGTGACCTGCGCGTAACGGCCGGCCGGGACGCTGCCCTGGCGGACGGTCAGCGTGGCGGCCAGCGACGGCCCGTCCGCCACCCCGGCCAGCGCCGCGACCGCGAGTGCGGTCAGGAACGACGGTGCGACTGCGAGCGCCGCGATGAGTGCCGCCAGCCCGGTCAGTGAACCGATCAGCACCCCGCGGGTCGACCAGCGAACGATCAGCCGGTCACTGGCCAGCGCGCCGAGCAGGCCGCCGGCGCTGAACCCGGCCAGCAGCCAGCCGCCCCCGGAGACGGGGCGGCCCAAGGCGACGGCGAGCAGTGGCAGCAGCACCGGCAGCGGCCCTTGGAAGAACTGCCCGGCGGTGGTCGCGGCCGTCGCCGCGAACAGTTCCCGGGACCGCCGCAGCAGCCGCAGCCCGTCTGCGACGGCCGTGCGGAGCGACTCCCGGGCCAGTGATTCCGGATCGGTCCGCGCGTCCGCTGCGGCCGCGCCTGCCCCGGCGGCCGGCGTCGGCATCGGGGCGGCCAGCACGAGGGGAACGCCGGCCGCGCTGACGCCCGCCAGCGCGGCGAAGCCAGCCGTTATGCCAAAGGCGCCGGCCACCGCGGCGACCACTGCGGGACCGGCGATGCCAGCCAGGCCGTAGCTGGCCGAGTCGAGCGCGTTGGCCCGGCCGAGCGCGGCGGGCGGGATAACCAGCGGTACCAGGCTGCTGTAGCCGCCGGTCAGCACCGGCCCGGTCAGGCCGGCCAGGAAAGCCAGCGCGGCCAGCAACCAGCTGGAGACATGACCGGCGCCGGCGAGCATGACCGCCAGGTCGGCGGCCAGCAGCAGCTGGCTCGCGGCGAACAGCAGCCGGCGGCGCCGCAGCCGGTCCAGGTAAGCGCCAAGCACCGGGCCGGCGATCAGCGTGGGCACGGTAAACGCGGCGACGAGCAGGCCGGCCAGCCGCGTGTCGCCGGTCCGGGCGATGATCAGCAGCACCACGGCGACCGGGGCGGTGTCGACCGCGAGCCTGGAAACCGTGGCCGCGGCCAGCAGCGCGCAGCCGCCGCGGCCGATCCCGGGCCGGGTTACGGGTGATTTGTTCGGGTGTCAGGCCATGCCGAAAGTCTAGCCAGCAGCCCTGGCGGGCTCAACGGTGCCTGCTATCAGGTTCAACGCTGCGTGGCATCAGTGGTGCGGGATTAGCGCGTAGGTGACCAGGGCGGCGGCCGCGCCGAGGACAGAGCCCGCGACCACCTGGGCGGTCGTGTGGTCCTTGAGGGTGACCCGCGACCACCCGATCAGCGCGACCAGCAGGTACGCCGGGACGAGCCAGGGGCCGAGCAGCAGCGCCAGGATCGTCACCGACCCGGCCGCGACCGCGCAGTGAATGGAGATCTTCCACACCGTGGTGATGGCCGCGAGCACCGCCACGCTGCCGAGCATGCAGCCGAAGTACCCGGACAGTTCACCCGGCGCGCCCAGCCCGACCAGCAGCGCCAGCCCCGCGGCGACCGACGCGATGATGAACAGCAGCACGATGAGCCTGGGCCGCTTGGCGCCGACGTACCGGTCGTCCCACTGGCCGTGCCGCACGCCCCGGTTGATGAACACCGTCGGCAGCACTCCCGCGAACAGCGCGGCGAGCGCGCCAAAGCCAAGCCCGGCCGCGCCGTCGGCGTGCCAGCCGATGGCGAGGGTGGTGACGATAATCCAGTTCTTCGGCTCGAGCAGGTAAGAGACCCACTCAGCCGGTGACCTGCTGCTCACTGCGCCTTCACGATGCCAGGCAATCACCAGACCGGGGCCGCTGGCAAGATCCGCCATGGCTGTTGCCAGCCGCCGCGGCGTCAGCTCACCTGGAACGAGCGCTTGGCCAGGCCCATCCAGTACCCGTCGATCACGCTTGACACCGGCGCCGACGGGTCGGCCGCGGTGCCGAGGGTCACGAACAGCGGCAGGAAGTGGTCCGCCGACGGGTGCGCATACGGCATCCCCGGCGCGCGCCGGAAGCTGGCCAGCGTCTCCACGTCGCCCCTGGCCAGTGCTTCGCCGGCCCACTCGTCAAACTCGGCCGACCAGCCGGGAACTTCGTTCCCGGTGAGCATCGCCGGGGTGAGGAAGGGCAGCCCGTGGGTCAGGAACCCGGATCCGATGACCAGCACGCCGGACTCGCGCAGCGGGCGCAGCCGGGCGCCGAGCGCGAGCAGCCGCCCGGGGTCGGCGGTGGGGATGGACAGCTGCAGCACCGGCACGTCCGCCAGCGGGTACATGACCTTGAGCGGCACCCAGGCCCCGTGGTCGAGGCCGCGGCTCGGGTGCTGGTGGGCCGGCGCGGTGTCCGGCATCAGCGAGGCGACCTCGGCGGCGAGCGCCGAGGCGTCCGGCGTCGGGTAGGTCAGCGTGTAGTAGCGCGGCTGGAACCCGCCGAAGTCGTACACCAGCGGCGTGCCCGCGGCCGGGCTGGACAGCATCAGCGGCGCCGCTTCCCAGTGCGCCGAGACGATCAGCACCGCCCGTGGCTTGGGCATGGTGTGTGCCCAGCTCGCCAGCTGGGACATCCACCGCGCGTCGTCGAGCAGCGGCGGCGCGCCGTGCCCGATGTAGAGCGCCGGGAGCGCGCCGTCCGACGGTTCCCAGCGGCGCTGCGCGGCCGACCGCGGCGCCGCGTCGACCACGAACGAGTCGTAGGCGCCGGCCGGCACCTCCGGATCGAAGATCGAGCGCCCTGCCATGACGGCCTCCGTCAGCTTGTCAACTTGATCCTTCAACTATAGCCGTTAAATAGTTGAAGGAGCAAATGACAAGTGGCCCGTTATTGAAACATCAACCAAGGGTCATACAATAGTGACCATGGACTGGCTCAGCGATGAACAGCAGGCGGCCTGGCGCCCGATCGTCGCGCTGATGCTGCGGCTTCCGGCCGCCCTCGACGCCCAGCTGCAGCGGGACGCGGGCATTAACCACTTCGATTACCTGGTGCTGTCCGGTCTGTCCGAGGCCCCTGGCTACACGCTGCGGATGAGCGAGCTCGCCGCCATGGCCAGCGGCTCCCTGTCCCGGCTGAGCCACGTGGTCAGCCGCCTCGAGTCCAAGGGCTGGGTACGCCGCGAGCCGTGCCCCGGCGACGGCCGCTACATCAACGCCGTGCTCACCCGCGAGGGCTGGCAGAAAGTGCTGGCCACCGCCCCCGGCCACGTAGCCGCGGTCCGCCAGCTGCTGATCAGCACCCTCACCCCGGAACAGTTCACCGAGTTCGGCGAGATCAGCGCCCAGGTCCTGGCGGCCCAGGGCATCAAGGTCGTCATCCCGGACCAGGGCAGCTAACCCTTTGGGTATTCGCTAATTCCCCGCATGACCAGCCTGAAAGATTTTGCGGGCGGCTCTGACGGATTAAATGTCATAGGGACGCGGTAAAGTGGTGACCACGCCGAATTCAGGCGTAGCTCGACCCGGTCGGTGCCCTTGGACCAGTTTGGCAAAGTTGCCATTTAGCTTGCGGACGACAACAGGCCAGATCTCTTCCTGGGCATAAAAATAGACGGCCCCGCAAGCGGGGCCGTCGGGTCAGGGCTACTCGCCCAGACCGGGTACAGCTGACAATACCCGGTCTCCCCCCTCAAAGCAAAGGCAGATGCACGATGGACCGCGTGGTCGCCTATATCGACGGTTTCAACCTCTACTTTGGTCTCAAGGCAGACCACGGCCGGATGTACCTGTGGCTCGACCTGCAGGCTCTGGTAGAGAGCCTGCTGCTGCCAGAACAGGAACTTCGGAAGGTCTGTTACTTCACGGCCCGGCTCCGCGATGACCCGGACGGCGCAAGGCGGCAATCAGCCTACCTCGACGCGCTAGCCAGTCGTTGCTGGAAAGTCGTCCGCGTCGAGGGCCGGTTCCAGGAGAAGAATCGCAGTTGCGGAAGCTGCGGTGCCAGATGGGTCGGATACGAAGAGAAGGAGACGGATGTTAACATCGCTGCCACCCTCATCGAAGATGCAGTGGACGACATTTACGATACTGCTTTGATTATCTCGGGGGACACCGATCTGCGGCCGGCTATCGCAACAGTCAAGCGGCTACGGCCAGGTAAGTTCATAGTTGCCGCATTCCCACCGCGACGGTTCTCGGCGCGCCTGGTGCAAGCGGTGGATGCATACATCCGCATCGGCCCTGACAAGATCCGCAAGGCCCAGCTTCCGCCCAAGGTGGTAACGGCGGGCGGGGTCATCCTGGAGCGCCCCGAGCACTGGCGCTAGCCACTCACCCCCCGCTTACGTCGAGGCCAGACCCGCAGGCGACCACCGCCTCGGTCCTGCCGCGCAGGCCGAGCCGGGGGTATCGGGCTGACGGTCCTTAGCTGAGGCGCAGCAGGCGGGCGGCGTTGCCGCCCGCGACCTGAGCCTTGTCGCCGGGGCTGAGCGGAAGGATATCGAGCAGGTGCCGGCCCGCGATGTTTGCGGCGAACGGGTAGTCGACGCTGAACAGAACCCGGTCGATCCCCACCACCTCGATGCTGCACAGCACCGGCGGCAGCGAGAACATACCGCTGGTGGTCACCCATACGTTCCGGCGGACATAAGTACTTGGCGGGTGCGGCAGCCCGGTGACCTCCGGCGGCAGCATCTCATCGACGCGGGCGAGCATGAACGGCAGCATCTCGCCGCAGTGCCCGACGATCAGCTTCAGCCCTGAATGGCGCTCGAAGGTCCCGCTGGCCACCAGGCGCAGCGCGTGCAGCCCGGCCTCGGCGTGCCAGCCCCACGCGTTGCTGGCGAGCCGGGCGGCGACGGCGGGCTTGAGGCCGCCGAACAGGACGTCGGCCACCTCCCTGGGGGCGGATGCCGGGTGCAGGTAGAGGGGGACGTCCAGGTCCTCGAAGGCCGCCAGGAGCGGCTCGAACCGCTCGTCGTCGAGGAACGCGCCGTTGCTGCCGAGCGTGCTGTGCACCATGGCGCCGACGAAGCCGAGGCCCTTGACGGCGCGTTCTAGTTCCGCTGCCGCCTGCACGGGATCGCTGGTCGGCAGGGTGGCGAAGCCCGCGAGGCGGTCCGGGTGGCGGGCGATCGCCCGGGCGAGAGCGTCGTTCGCCGTGCGGGCCGCCGTCCTGCCCCGCTCGCCGGTCAGCCCCTGGGCGGCCGGCTGAACGTGCGACAGGACCTGCACGTCGATCCCGGCCGCGTCCATGCTGGCGATCCGGTCCAGGCCGAGGTCGCGCAACCGCTCATCGAGGACCGCTCCGTCGGTCCGGGCGAGGGGGCCGGTGCCCGGCGCAGCCACGAGCTCGGCCGTCCAGAAATGCTCTTCTATAGCAATCGTTCGCATGAGCTCCTATTGTCGCGCTGGGGCCCTCCTGCGGCGTCGGTATAACAGGAGTGGGGCCAGTGCGAGCAGCGCGCGGCCCTCGATCCGCGGCCGCCCGTCCCGGTGACCGGGAGCCCAGAGCCCAGCGGGAAGGAAACGTCCGCGAGCGCGGCGCCGGCTCCCAACTGGTCCAGCTCCGCTCAGCGCCCGGGTACGACCAGGCCGGACTCATAAGCCGCGACCACCGCCTGGGTCCGGTCGCGCAGGCCGAGCTTGGACAGCATCCGGCTGACATGGGTTTTCACCGTTTCCTCAGTCACGAACAGCCGCCCGGCGATCTCGGTGTTGGACAGCCCCTCGGCGACCAGGCGGAGCACCTCGGTCTCCCGGGGCGTCAGCGCGGTGAGCGTCGCGGGCACCGCCCCGGCGGCGGCCTGCGGGCGGCGGATCCGCGCGAACTCCCCGATCAGCCGCCTGGTCACGGCCGGTGCGAGCAGCGCCTCCCCGGCGGCGATGACCCGGACCGCCTCGAACAGCAGCTCCGCGGTCGCGTCCTTGAGCAGGAACCCGCTCGCACCCGCGCGCAGCGCGTCGAAGACGTACTCGTCCAGGTCGAAAGTCGTCAGGATAAGCACCTTGGGCACGCCAGGCCCGGCACCAAGACCGCCAGCCCCGGTGGCACCAAGATCGCCCGCCACAGGGTCGCTGGTGTCGGCACCCCGAGAGCTCACGTCCGCGTCCCCGACCAGCTGCCGGGTCGCCTCGATCCCGTCGGTGCCCGGCATCCGCACGTCCATCAGCACCACGTCCGGCCGCAGTTGCCGGCACACCCGCACCGCCGCGGCGCCGTCGGCCGCGGTGCCGAGCACGTTGAAGTCAGGCTGGGTGCCGAGCAGCGCCGCGAACCCGGCCCGCACCACCTCGTGGTCGTCCGCGACCACGATCCCGATCCGCGCCCCGCTCACCGGCCGGCTCCGGCGGCCAGTCCGGTTCCGCCCGCCGCGGCCGGCAGCAGCCCGGCCGGGCCCGCCTCCGCCGGGAGCACCGCCTCGACCAGGAAACCCCCGCCCGGTGCCAGGCCCGCGTACAGCGAGCCGCCGACGGAGAACGCCCGCTCCCGCATCCCGGCCAGCCCGTGCCCGCCGTCGGCGGTCCGCCCCGCCGCGGGCACCAGAGCGGATCCGCCGTCCGGCGCGGACCGGTCCCGGTCTCGTCCCGCGTCCCCGGCAGCGAAACTGTCCCCGTCCGCAGCGCCGGCCGGCCCGGGGCCGTTGTCCCTGACCCGCAGCCGCAGCGCCTCGGGGGAGTAGCGCAGCTCAACGTCGGCCGCCGCCCCCGGCGCGTGCCGCCGGACGTTGGTCAGCGCCTCCTGCACGATCCGGTACGCGGCGAGCTCGACCCCCGGGTCGAGCGGGGCGACCGGCCCGGAGATGATCAGCCGGGTGCCCGCCGACGATGCGTCCCGGGCGGCGTCGATCAGCTCGGTCAGCTGCCCGAGCCCGGGCTGCGGTTGCCGGCTGGCGCCGCGGGCGGCCGCCCCCGCAAGCGGAGCCCCGGTGCCCGGCGGCCCGTCCTCGGTATCCGCCGCCTGCCGGGCGTCTTCGCGGAGCACGCCAAGCAGCCGCCGCATCTCGGTCAGCCCCGACCGGGCGGTGTCGCCGATCTCCGCGAACCGGCGGGCGCCCGCCTCGGGCAGCCCCGGCGTGGTCAGCCGCCCGGTCTCCGACAGCACCGCGATCATCGAGATATGGTGCGCGACCACGTCGTGCAGCTCCCGGGCGATCCGCGCCCGCTCACCCCGTGCGGTGTGCGCGAGCAGCGTGTCCGCCAGCGCCTCGCCGGCCGCGGTCCTGGTCCGCGCCAGCCGTCCCGCCCAGGCGACGACGCCGAGACCCGCGGCGACGGGGACCGCGGCCGCCAGCAGCACCGCCGCCCGGCCTGCGCCCGCCAGCGCCATCACCAGGAACGGCAGCCCCAGGCAGACCGCCAGGCAGCGCCCGGCGGTGGCGCCGGAACCGGCGAGCCGGCCAAGCGCCCGGGACGCCGCGGCGCCGTTGAGCCCGCCCGCGATCCCGAGCCAGTAAGCGGCGGCGAGCTCGGCGATCATTCCGGCCGCGGTGAGCCGTCCGAACGTGGCCAGTGCCACCGAATTGCCAAAGGTGACCGCGATGGCGGCCATGGCGGGCCGGTACACCGCCAGCGGCACCGTGGCGAGCAGCGCCAGCAGGCTCAGCGGCAGCACGTACTCGGTGGTGACCACGACCGAGACGCCGCCCGGGCGGCCGAACGCGCTGACCGGGATACCGAGGGTCATCGCCTGCGGCACCGCCTGGCCGACGGCGGCGACCGCGAGCAGCACGACCGAGGCGACCCGCGCGTACGGGGCGCCCGCGATCCGCTTCAGCCGGTCCTTCACCACCGCAGTTCCGTTGACCATGTCCGTTCCATTGTCACCGCGGCAGCCGCCAGCCGCGTCCCCCACGCGGCCGAAGCTGGGTAGCTCGTCCGGGGGACGCCGCGCCCGTTCGGCCGCCCTGAGCGGCACCGCGGAAGACCACTCCCCAGCGGGACGACCGCGGCGGCTGGCCGCCCCTACCGTGGTTCACCATGGAAGCCACCATCGAAGTCGCCGGGCTGCGCAAGCGTTTCGGCCGGGCGACCGCCCTCGACGGGATGACCTTTACCGTCGAGCCGGGCCAGGTCACCGGCTTCGTCGGCCCGAACGGGGCCGGCAAATCCACCACCATGCGCATCATCGTCGGCCTCGACGCGGCCGACGCGGGCACCGCCACCATCGGCGGCCAGCCTTACGCGGCGCTGCGCCGCCCGCTGCGGCACATCGGGGCACTGCTCGACGCCGGCGCCCTCCAGCCGAGCCGCTCGGCCCGCAACCACCTGCTGTGGCTGGCCCACTCCCAGGGACTGGTCGCGCAGCGCGTCGATGAGGTACTCGACCTGGCCGGGCTGAGCCAGGTGAAGAAGCGCAAAACCGGCGGCTACTCCCTGGGCATGCGCCAGCGCCTTGGCATCGCGTCCGCCCTGCTTGGCGACCCCCCGGTGCTGATGATGGACGAGCCGTTCAACGGCATGGACCCCGAAGGCATCGCCTGGATGCGCGCATTCCTGCGCGCCCTGGCGGAGCAGGGCCGCGCCGTCCTGGTCTCCAGCCACCTGATGAGCGAGCTGCAGGACACCGCCGACCATCTCGTCGTGGTGGGCCGCGGCCGGGTCATCGCCGACCGCCCGGTGGCCGACCTGATCGCCGCCGCCTCCGGCGACCGCGTCCGGCTGCGTACCCACGCCGCCGTCGACGCGATGGCGGCTCTTGCCAACGCGGGGGCTGAGGTCGCCGCGATCGCGCCGGATGTGCTCACCGTCAACGGACTGCCGCCCGAACGAGTGGTGGCGGCCCTCACCGCCAGCCAGGTCCCGTTCACCGAGGTGAGCGCGCACCGGGCGACCCTGGAAGAGGCCTACATGGAACTGACCAGGGACGCGGTCGAGTTCCGGTCCGGAGCGGCATCGTGACCACGGCCGCCGACCGGCCGGTCACCCCGTACCGTCCGCAGGCCGCGCCCGGTCGCGACGGGTTCGCCCAGCTGGTGCACGCCGAATGGACCAAGTTCCGCACCGTCCGCGGCTGGCTCGCCGGCATGGTCATCGCGATCGTGGCGATGGCGGGGCTCGGGATCTTCATCGCCGCCGGCGGCGGCGTCTCCTGTCAGGTCAACCACGGGCCGGTGATGCACGGCGCGGCGTGCGAGCCGCCGGTTGTGCTGGGGCCAGGCGGCGAACCGGTGACTGACAGCTTCTACTTCGTGCGGCAGCCGCTGTCCGGGAACGGCAGCATCACCGTCCAGGTGACCTCGCTGACCGGCCTGCTGCCGGCCGGCGGAGGGAGCAGCGGAGGTCCGGCTCCCACCCGGCCCGGCCTCATGCCCTGGTCCAAGACCGGGATCATCATCAAGGCGAACCTGACCCAGGGGTCGGCCTACGCGGCGATGATGGTCACCGGCGGCAACGGGGTCCGGATGCAGTGGAACTACACCGGCGACACGGCCGGCTTGCCCGGCCCGGTGTCGTCGGCCAGTCCGCGCTGGCTCAAGCTGACCCGCGAAGGCGACGTGATCACCGGCTATGACTCCGCCGACGGCGTGCACTGGACGACCGTCGGTGTCGTCCGGCTGGCAGGTCTTTCATCCACCGTCCAAGCGGGCCTGTTCGCCGCGTCGCCCAGTGCCCCGCCCACGGCGGTGAACATCACCGGGACTTCCCAGGGTGGCGGCGCCGGCCAGACCACCGCCACCACCGTCCTTGATCACGTCAGCCGGTCTGGCGCCTGGCCGTCAGGCACCTGGAACGGCGGCTTCCTGCCCAGCGGCTCCGGGTCCGGCGAGCCCGGGATGGGCGGGTACCAGCAGGCGGCCGGCCGG
>Ga0302314_10022858_pt1 | contig 10235 bp, 11 predicted proteins | sample III_Palsa_N2_3_FD_200533 | JGI IMG/M metagenome (GOLD analysis project Ga0302314, IMG submission 200533) | Peat permafrost microbial communities from Stordalen Mire near Abisko, Sweden - III_Palsa_N2_3 | ecosystem: Environmental > Terrestrial > Soil > Palsa > Peat permafrost | place: Sweden... | reverse complement strand
CGTCGAGATCGCATTTGGCCATCATGCTCGCCTCCTCAAGAGCCGTTTGCTTCAGCCTAGCGCCCGGCGATGACAGTTCGCCTTCAGACGCGGGCGCGCTGCAGGCCGGCGACCAGGGACTCGGCCTTGGCGAACAGGGTCGGGTCGATCTTCAGGCCCGAGGCGCCGGCGTTCTCGTCCAGCTGGTCCGGCCGGCTGGCGCCGACAATCGCCGAGGCGACGTTCGGCTCGCGCAGCACCCAGGCCAGCGAGAACTGGGTCAGCGAACAGCCCGCCTCCGCCGCCAGCGGCTTGAGCTTCTGCACCGCCTCCAGAATATCCGGCTGCAGCCAGGAGCGCATGGCCTGGCCCATGGAGTCGCTGGTCGCGCGGGATTGCTCAGGCAGCTGCGCGCCCGGCAGGTACTTGCCCGACAACACCCCTTGCGCCAGCGGCGACCAGACGATCTGCGAAACGCCATTGGCGGCGCTAGTCGGGATGACCTTGGCTTCCGGCCGGCGCCACAGCAGCGAATATTGCGGCTGGCTGGAGACGAAACGCTCGACGCCCGGCAATGCGAAGGCCGCCTCGATCTGGTCAGGCGACCACTCGCTGAAGCCAATATAGCGGGCCTTGCCGGCGCGAACGACCTCGCTGAGCGCCTGCATGGTCTCCTCCAGCGGCGTCTCGGGGTCGTAGCGGTGGCACTGGTAGAGGTCGACAAAGTCGGTGCGCAGCCGCTTCAGCGAGGCGTCGATCTGCTTGGCGATCTGCACGGCCGAGAGGCCCTTGTCGGTGTCGCTCATGGCGCCGAACACCTTGGTCGCCAGCACGTAGCTATCGCGCGGCCGCCCGGCCAGCACCTCGCCCAGCACCTCTTCGGCCGCGCCACGGCCATAGACGTTGGCGGTGTCGATGAAGTTGATGCCCAGATCGAAAGCCCGGTCGACGCAGGCGCGCGCCTTGTCCTGTTCGACCCCGACCCCGTAGGTCAGCCAGGACCCCAGCGAGATTTCCGAGACGTCGAGGTCGCTGGCGCCGAGCTTGCGGTACTGCATGGATTTCCATTCCCTGATTGGCCGTGTTTTCGTCACTATAGGCGATCGCAAAGCGGCGGCGATGACGAACCAGACATTCGAGCGTGGGCAAGGTTTTTTCGCCGACGGTGTTTGACAGCCCGCCGGCGCCGCAAGACAAGTCATGCCGCCAAGGCGTCCGGCCGCAACGGGACGCCAGGCGCCAAGGGAGTGAGCCATGCTGGAAAAGCTGAAGGTCGTCGAATTCTCCACCTGGGTCGCGGGACCCAGCGCCGCCATGGTCATGGCCGATTGGGGCGCCGAGGTGATCAAGGTGGAAAGCGCCGCGGGCGATCCTGTGCGCAACCTGTTCGCCGCGCGCGAGGACGTCATCGGCAATCCAGTGTTCGAACTGGAGAACCGCGGCAAGCGCAGCCTGGTGCTGGACATCGGCAAGCCCGAGGGGCGCGAGGCGCTGCTGACGGTGCTGGCGGACACCGACATCTTCATCACCAACCTGCGCCCCGGGGCGCTGAAGCGGGCGAGGCTGGACTACGACTCCATCAAGGCCGACCTGCCGCGGCTGATCTACACCAGCGTATCGGGCTATGGGCTTGAGGGCGAAGGCGTCGACCTGCCGGCCTTCGACATCGCCGCGCTCTGGACCCGGTCGGGCCTGGCCGGCGCGACCATTCCAGAAGGCGTCGATCCCTTCGTCTGCCGGCCGGGCATGGGCGACTCTATCTGCGCCCTGGCCACAGTCGCTTCAACGCTGGCGGCCCTGGTCGAGCGTGGAAGCACCGGAAAGGGCCGCCTGGTCGAAACCTCGCTGATCCGCACCGGCTCCTATGCGATCGGCTGGGACCTGGCGATCCAGCTCAAGTTCGGCGAGCACAATCGCGCCCGCCAGCGCAGCCAGACCCAGAGCCCGGTCGCCAACTATTTCAAGACCTCGGACGGCCACTGGGTCTCGGTCTCGGTGCGTGCGCCGCGCGATTGGCCGGCCATCGCCGCCGCCGCCAGCCATCCCGAACTGGTCGAGGATCCGCGCTTCGACACGCCGCTGAACCGGGTGGCGAACGCTAAGGCCCTGATCGGCATCCTGGACGAGGCCTTCGGCGCCATGGACCTGAAAAAGGCCGCCGAGGTGCTGACCAAGGCCGACGTGATCTGGGCCCCGTTGCAGAGCCTGGCCCAGGTCGCCGAAGACCCCTACGCCCACGCCGCGGGCTGTTTCGTCGAAGTCGAAGACGCCCTCGGCGACCGGTTCCTGGCGCCGGCGTCCCCCGCGCGCTTCCCCGGGGCCAAACACGGTCCCACCCGGCCCGCGCCGCCGCTGGGCGCGCACACTGCGGAGATCCTCGGCGAGGTCGGCTATTCGAAGGCGGAGATCGACGGGCTGGTCGCCAGCGGCGCGGCGACGAGTCTAACTTAGCTCGGCCGACCCAACGCGCCCCTTCTCCCCTCGCGGGAGAAGGTGGCTGCGAAGCAGCCGGATGAGGGGCCGCGCCGGCGGTTGCGGCCATCTCCCTCAAGAGAATGTGGCGGCCTCGGCGCGGCCCCTCATCCGACGGGTCTCCGACCCGCCACCTTCCGCGAGGGGAGAAGGAACGCAGTGGCCGCCTCCGTTACCTCCCCGGCAACACCACCACCGCATGCCCTGGGCAGGTCGCCTCGCCGTTCTGGTTCATCACATTGGTTTCCAGGCGCACCTGGTTCTCGCCGTCGACCACCTCTTTGCCCACCACCTTGCCGACCACGCTCAAGGTGTCGTTCTTCTGGTTGATGGCGCGGTACTGGCAGCCGATCTCGCGGATCTCCGCCTCGTCGCCGATCCAGTCGCGCAGCGCGTTGACCAGATAGGCGTAGCGCAGGTTGCCCATGCCGAAGGCGCCCGCCGCGTTGCCGGCCTTGCGGCCGTCCTCGTCGTCCATGTGGAAGGGCACGAACTCGTCGTTCACCGCCGCATAGCGGTTCCAGTGCATGAAGTTGGTGGTCCGCGACCAGGACGGCATCTCGTCGCCCACCTGCACGTCGTCGAAATAGACATTCACGGTCATGATCTCAGCCCCCTCAATACCGGATGCCGGTGGCGATGCGGCGACGCACGAACTCGCCGTTCTGGTTGGTCCATTCGATCTCATTGTAGGTGTAGAGCATCAGGCCGAACCGGCCCTGGCGCTCGTTGAAGTCGGCCAGCCGGGTGCGGGCCGAGATGACATCGCCCGGCCGCATCGGCTCGCCGTAGGTGTCCGTCTGGCCGCCATTGATGCCAGTCAGCCGCACGCCCTCGACCGGCGCGGCGGCCGCGGGCGGCCGCATCCGCTTCACCGGCCAGGCAAAGGGGTTGAAGTCCAAGGGCGCGATGACGCCGCCCCAGCGCGTGCCGGCGGCATAGTCCGCATCCCAATAGAGCGGCGGCGGCGTCTCCGGCCAATAGGTGGCGATGGCCCATTTGCGGATGTCGGAGAGCGAGATCGGCGGCGCCAAGCGCGGCTCGCTCCACTTGCCCTTCGCCTCCTCCATCGCCGAGCTGATCAGGGTGTCGACGCCTGTGGCCATCGCTTGTCTCCTCTCAAATGCGTTTTGGTTTTGAAGTCGTCTCGGTCTGAAAATCGTCTCTCGTCAGTGTTTGGCCGGCGCCGCCAAAACGTCGTGGGCGATCTGCTGCATGGCCGTGGCCTGAGCCGGGGAAATGCCCAGCTCCATGGCCGCGGTCTCGCGCGGACCCAGCGACAGCGGGTCCTTGCCGGTGACGGCGCCGAAGACCATCAGCGCCTCGATATAATAGCCGAAACTGGAGGCGTGGTAGTTGTCGTAGGCCCAGAGATCGACCTTGCCTGGCGCGATGCCGTCGTAAGGATTGGCAGCCGCGAACCCGACGTCGAAGGCGCGGTTCCAGGCGGCGCCGACCTCGATCACACCGGTGATCGCCGCTTCGCCACCGGCCGCGTTGGCCTGCGTCGCGGCGCGGTCGTAGCCAGCCTCGACATCCTTGGCCATCTGGCCGATCGGCTTACCGTACCAGGGCCCGGTCGTGAGGTAGGTCAGGTCCGCCCGCGACCAGGTCGCCGTCAGCCGCACATCGGTCTTGGGGTTCTTGGCATGGAACATCCGGGCCATCACCGCCGACGAGGCGATCAGGCTGGCCGGATCGCCCGGCCTGGCCGCGTCTAGGGTCGAGAAGCTCTGCAGCACCACGTGGTCCCAGGCCTGATCGATCAGGGTCCGCTTGTTGTCCAGGTGATATTGCAGATCCTTGCCGCCGACGGTCTCCAGGCTGACCGTGTAGTCGAGCCCCGCCTCGGCGGTGAAGGTCTTGAACAGGGCCGGCACACCACCGACCCCGCCGCCGTTCAGGTCGGTGACGCTTGGGCTGTGGAACTTCCACACCGGCGACAGCGCGCCAAAGGTGAAGCTGTTGCCGACAAAGAGGATGGTGTCGGCCCGCGCCGCGCCGCCCCCCGCCGCGAGCATCGCCACGGCGCCGTACAGCATCGCCCTCATCCGCCCCATAGCCCCGTCTCCCACCCTTTTTGGTTTTCTGGCGAACCAATGAGGACGCGGGCTCGTTCTCGTCAACCGGAGGCTGGCTTTGGCTGCGCGCCAGGATCAGATTGTCGGGCAACGACAGATAAAGGGAGACGACCATGAGCGACGATCACGAAGAGCCCACGGGACCGGATCTCAGCAAGGGCGTCCCCGCCAAAGACCTGGCCGAGGGCGGCCTCTTGGCCGGCCACGTCGGCGGCGAGGCGGTCGCGGTCGCCCGCGTCGAGGGCGAGGTCTTCGCCATCGGCGGCTCCTGCACCCATTATCACGGGCCGCTCGGCGAGGGCCTGGTGGTTGGTCACACCGTACGTTGCCCCTGGCACCACGCGCATTTCTGCCTGCGCACCGGCGCGGCTCTGGCGGGACCGGCGATCGACCCAGTCGCCGTCTGGAAGGTCGAGGAGCGCGACGGCAAGATTTTCGTGAGCGAGGCCGCCGAGGCGAAAACCCCCAAGCCGAAATCGGCCGGCAAGGGCCCGCGCCGCATCCTGATCGCCGGCGGCGGCGCGGGCGGCTTCGCGGCGGCGGAGATGCTGCGCCGGCACGGCTATGACGGTGCGCTCAGCCTGGTCAGCGCCGACGCCGACGCGCCTTACGACCGGCCCAACTGTTCCAAGGACTTCCTGGCCGGCGAGGCGCCGGCCGAGTGGATGCCGCTGCGCGAGGACGGCTGGTACAAGGACCACGACATCGACCTGAAGCTCAAAACCGAGATCACCAGGTTCGATCTCGGCGCGGGCTCGGCCAGCCTGAAGGCCGGCGACGACCTGAAGTTCGACGCCCTGGTCCTGGCCCTCGGCGCCGAGCCGCGACGGCCGTCTATTCCCGGCTTCGACGACCCCAAGGTCTTCACCCTCCGCTCGCTGGACGACGCCAAGGCCATCGCCGCGGCGGCCAAGGGCGCCAAGCGCGTCGTCATCGTTGGCGCGAGCTTCATCGGGCTGGAGGCGGCCGCGTCGCTGAAGCATCTGGGCCTGGACGTCCATGTCGTGGCGCCGGAGGAAATCCCGCTCGCCCGCGTGCTCGGCGATGAGGTCGGCCAGTGGATCCGTGGCCTGCACGAAGCCGCCGGCGTCGTCTTCCACCTTGGCCGCAAGGTCGAGGGCTTCAAGGACGGCAAGCTCGGCCTGGACGAGGGCGATCCGATCGAGGCGGACTTCATCGTCGCCGGCACGGGCGTCAAGCCGCGCACGGCCCTGGCCGAGGCGGCCGGGCTTAAGGTCGACAAGGGCGTGGTGGTCGACCGCTGGCTGCGCGCCTCGGCCGACAATGTCTACGCGGTCGGCGATCTGGCCCGCTTCCCTGACGCCGCTGCCGGCGAGTTCATCCGCGTCGAGCACTGGGTCCATGCCGAACGCCAGGGCCAGCACGTCGCCCGCCTTCTGCTCGGCGACGACGCGCCGTTCACCGACACCCCGTTCTTCTGGAGCGTGCACCAGGGCAAGACCATCAACTATGTCGGCCATGCCGACACGTTCGACAAACCGAAGGTCCAGGGCTCGCTGAAGGATGAAAAGGCGGTGATCTGCTACGCCAAGGACGGCCGGGACCTGGCCATGGCCACCGTTGGCGACGACCTTGCCAGCCTGAAGGCGGGGCGGACGTTCGAAAAGCACGCCGAGCGCGCTTAGGCGCCTACTGGTGGACGGCTTCCAGCTTGTAGCCGTCCGGATCGATCACAAAGGCCGCATAGTAGGTCGCGCCGTAGTGGGGCCTGAGGCCCGGCATCCCATCGTCGGTCCCGCCGGCCGCCATCGCCGCGGCGTGGAAACGATCAACCGCGGCGCGATCCGAAGCGTCAAAGGCCAGATGAAAGCCCGCGCCGGGCGCCAAAGCGTCGGCGTAGGGAAAGAGCGCCAGCTTGTCGTCGCCGCCTGGCACGCCGTAGCCGACACCGTGATCGCTGGTCCAGACGCGCGCGAAGCCCAGCGCGCCCATCGCCGCGTCGTAAAAGGCCGTCGAGCGCGCCAAATCGGCAACGCCGAAGGAGAGATGGCCGATCATGGCAAGCTCCGTTGTTGGCGCCGTCTCGGCAAAGGAATAGCCGAAAGCACGCTCAAACCGAAGACGCCGCCCGATGGATATCGAAATCCGCACCCTGCAGCCCGGCGATCGCGACAAGCTCGCGGCCGTCGACGGCGGCAACGGCTGGAACCCTGACCCGGCGCTTTGGGCGCTCTATCTGGCCGAACACCAGGCCAGCCAGCGGCTGGTGGTCGTCGCCTGGGACGGCGCGCGGCCGCTCGGCTACGGAAACCTCGTCTGGACGCCCGGCTATCCGCCGTTCCGCGAGGCCGGCATACCCGAGATCAACAATCTCGGCGTCGATGCGGCGGTGCGCAACAACGGCGTCTGCACCGCTTTGATCGGTCACTTTGAGGACCGGGCGCGAGAGGCCGGCCGGATGGTGATGGGCATCGGCGTCGGCCTCTATCCCGACTACGGCCCGGCCCAGCGGCTCTACGCCAAGCTCGGCTACCGGCCGGACGGGCGCGGCATCGCCTACAATGAACGCACCGTGGCGGCGGGCGAAACCGTGCGCCTCGACGACGACCTGGTGCTCTGGATGACCAAGCCTCTTTAGCCGGCCGCCACGCGTTTGGCGGCGCTGGCGAACTCACGGCTCGCCACATCGTGCACCGCCTCGTTCAGGAACACGCAAGCTCCGCGCACCCGCCCCTCGCGGGTGGTCAAATCGCTCACCGGGCCCTGGATGTCCGCGAGGCGCGGCACGTTCAAATCCGCCGCCGTCAGCCGCGAGCCCGGTCGCTCGGTCGCCGCGGCATTCAGCATCACCGTGGCGTAGAACAGCCGGCTGATCTGCCGCATCAGGAAGAAGCGCGCACGCCGATAGTCGTCCAGCGCCGCGCCGAAATAGGCGGCCAGCACCGCCTCGCGCTCGGCCTCGCTGCGAGCGAAGAAGTTGGCGATGGCGGCGAGGTCGACATAGCGGTCGGCGGCGAAGGCCGACTCCCAGTCGACGAACCACGGCCGCTCGCCGTCGAACAGGATATTGCTGGGATTGAGGTCGTTATGGCTGGAGACCAGGTCGGTCTCGCCGCGCGGATAGGCCGCCTTCAGCGCGGCGAAGGCGCTCAACATGGCGTAGAGGCCGCTCGGCGGCAGGATGCCGCTCGCGCGCACCTGGCCGATCAGGCTCTCCATGCCCTCCATGTAGTCGACGAGGCGCGGAAACAGCGGCGCGGCGTGCAGCCTGAGCAGTTGCTTGACAATCGCCGGCGCGCGAACGTTTGGCGGCTGGTTCGGATCAGCGGGAACGACGCGGACGAAGCCGGTGATGGCGACCCCGTCGCGGGCGTCGGCATAGGAAAGCTTCGGCGCGACGCCGGCCTCGGCCGCGATCTTCAGGCAAGCATATTGCCGTTCCGGATCGCGAAAACCGTCGCGCGCGGTCTCCAGTCGCAGCAGACAGTCGCCGCCGCCCACCCGGATCTTGAAGATCAGCGCGCCTGAAGCGCCGCCGGTCACGACCGCGATGCTCTCGACCGCCGCGCCCGGAAAAGCGGCCTCCAGCCCGCGCTGCACCGCCTCGCGCCGGTCGAAGGGGATGACGCCGTCGAGCGGTGACGGCGCCTCGCCGAAGGCCGCGGGGGCAAGGCGCCAGGCATGGTCGCGCACGTCCGCCGGCCAGTCCTCGGTCAGGGCGTTGAAGCGGTCGCGGTCGCCGGCGAAGAGGGCGCGAATGGCCTCCTCATAGCCGCCCGCATCGCCGGCCATGGCGGTCATGAAACGGTAGAGCGCCGTCTGCGCCCGTCGCCGCTCGCCGGCGGCGCTGCGCCGCGCCTCGTCGATCAGCCGGCGTAAGGCGGCGGACGCGCCGCCGGGTTGCTCGCCCAGCCAGTCCCAGTGGCGCGGCAAAAGGGTCACCTCGCGCGCCACTACGCCCAGCTTCGGCCGGCCGCGCCCCCTCGCCTCGGCGGGTGTTTGTGGAAACCGCCGCTCGAGGCGCTCGCGCACCTCTTCGGCCGAGCCACGAAAATCGACCTCGACCAATTCGCTGCTATGATCGTCGAAGATCAACACCGGGGTATCGCCGATCAAACCTTTGACCGTCGCGGCGACGGACTGAAGCGGTCCCGAGGCGATGCGACGGGGACCTTGGAAGGCGGTGACGGTGCCGGGCGTTTCCATAAGGATAAATACCCGGATGTAAATTTGAGCGCAATATAATCCGGGTAAAAAATTCGATGACTGACCATAAGGGTCTGCCGATCCATGCTTTCGAGTCCCAGGTCGATTGGGACGCCTGGCTGCATTCGCATGGCGCGCAATCGAGCGGCCTTTGGGTCAAGATCGCCAAGGGCCATTCTGGCCTAGCCACGGTCAGCAAGGCCGAGGCGATCGAGACGGCGCTGATTCATGGTTGGATCGACGGCCAGATCGACAGCTTCGACGACCGATCCTGGCTGACCCGCTTCACGCCGAGAGGCCCCAAGAGCAAGTGGTCGCAGAACAATTGCGCCACGGCCGAGAGGTTGATCGCCACGGGACTGATGCGGCCCGCTGGCCTCTCCATGGTCGAGGCCGCCAAGACCGACGGACGCTGGGACGCGGCGTACGCCCCGCAAAGCCGGGCGGAGGTTCCGGACGACCTGGTGAGCGCCCTTGATGCGGCGCCTGAGGCCAAGGCCTTCTTCGCCACGCTGAAAGGCGCCAACCGCTACGCGGTGTTGTACCGCATCCACGACGCCAAAACGCCGAAGACCCGGGCGGCGCGGATCGAGAAGTTCGTCGCCATGCTGGGGCGTGGCGAAACGGTACATCCGACCAAGGCCTAGGCGGCCACGACCTCCTCGGCCTGGCGCGCCATGGCCTTTGCCAGGGGGACCAGCCGCACGCTGGCCGTGGCCCGCGCCACGATCAGGCCCATCTCATCAGCCAGACGCGCCTCGACGAAGCCTACGGTCTTGCCGAGCTGCACCACCATGGCCTCGCCGATCAGCACGCCGGGTCTGGCCGGCGCCAGATAGCTGACATGCATGTCGATGGTGGTTGGCATCATCTCGGCGTTGGTGGTGATCAGCACCGCCGGACCCATGGTGTCGTCAAGCATGGCCGCCAGGATGCCGCCCTGGACGTTGCCCGAGGCGTTGCAGAATTCCGGCCGCGCTTCGAAACGAATGCGCACCCAGCCGTCGTTGGGCTTGGCGTCGATGACGTCGAGCCCCAAGAGCTTGGCGCAGGCCGGCGTCGGGAAGCGATCCAGCACGGTGGCGAACATGAGCGGTCTCCTTTGAGATCCTCTCTTACGGCCGCGCTGCTGACAGCATGGTGGCAGGATAGTTCGGACCTAAGCCTTGGCCGACTCCGACGCTGGCGCTTCGGTCAGGGCCTCCAGTGAGATGCGGCCGGTCTCGGGCACCAGGAGCCAGGTGAAGAGGGCCCCGAGCACCGCCAGGCCCGCCACCACCCAGTAGGCGCTGGCGGGGCCTATGCCGCCGTGGCCGATCGGTCTGAACAGCAGCGGAAAGGCGAAGCCGCTGATCGCCGCGCCGATACGGCCGCCGGCCACGGTGATGCTCTGCGCCACGCTACGCACCCGCGTGGGGGCCAGTTCGACGCCAAGCACGCCGGCGCCCGAGACCAGGCCCGGCCCGGTCATGGCGATATTCAAAAGCCCATAGACCGCGAAGGCCAGGATCGGCGTCGCCAGCAGCTGATGCTGCA
>Ga0302314_10022855_pt1 | contig 10237 bp, 8 predicted proteins | sample III_Palsa_N2_3_FD_200533 | JGI IMG/M metagenome (GOLD analysis project Ga0302314, IMG submission 200533) | Peat permafrost microbial communities from Stordalen Mire near Abisko, Sweden - III_Palsa_N2_3 | ecosystem: Environmental > Terrestrial > Soil > Palsa > Peat permafrost | place: Sweden... | reverse complement strand
GCGAGGCGCCGAGACAGGTCTTGATCGGCGCGTCGGTCCAGCCGGCGACGTAATGGCTGAGCCCGCGCTGCCGCGCGTAGTCGAGGTTGTGCATCCAACTCACGAAATACAGGTTGTGCTCGCGTGCCTGCGGGTAGGCGAAGCCGACGTACTTGTCGATCAGCTTGCCGCCGTGTTCGTAGCAAAGGTTCCAGCCGATCATGGCGCCCGCATGGCGATAGACGAAGACCACGCCGCCGCTGGCGTCATCCTGCAGCACATTGCGGAAGAACACGGGCGACAGTTCATCGAAGTGGATTTCGCTTTGCGCGAACACATTGCGATACAGCGCGTGGAAGTCGGCCAACACGGCCTCGTCGCGAAAGCGCGCATCACCGAGCGGCACGCATTCGACTTCTAGTGCCTCGCGACTGCGCAGCTTGCGGCGGATGTCTTTGCGGCGGCCCGAGGAGAGCCGTGCGAGATAGTCTTCGGTGGAGGCGAAGTCGATCGGCACCCAGGCCAGCGCCATGCCTTGCAGCAGCACGAAGCCTTCGTCCGCGCAGGCGGCGGCGAAATCGCGGGTGTAGGCGTTCTCGGCGGTGTCCAGCAGCGGCGACTCGGTCGCGATGTCCTTGACGATCAGCAGCGCGCACTCGCGACCGTGTACCTCACGCAGTCCGCGTGCCAGCGCGGCGGGTGCCACCTCGCGCGGCAGCGGCGCGTACTCGGACACGGTGGTGCCGGCGAAGCGCGTGCGCCAGCGCAGCAGGCGCGACCAGTGCCGATAGCCTGGCAGGCTGGCCACGCGGCGGCGCAGGTCGTCGTCCGCCGTGGTCAGCAGGTCGAACGGCGCGACGAACACCGGCATGCCCTGCGCGGACAGCCCGGCCTGGAAACCGAGCGGCGGATGGGCGATGAACTGGCGCAACAAGGCATCAGGTTCAAGCTGGGCAATGAATGACATGGCGTTGAAAGGCATAGGTAAGACAGCGGAATCTAGACTACGGATAAGATGTCGGCACCGTTGCCAACACTCCAAGAGGATGGTTGTCTCATGACCGACCCTATCAACGCTAATGAGATCCAGCAGGAAATCTTCGCGATCATCGCCAAGCAGGCGAAAATCGACCCGGCGATTGTCCGCCCCGAGTCCACGCTCAAGGATCTCGGCGTGGCCTCGCTGGACGCGATCGAGGTGATCTTCGACATCGAGGAACAGTTCGACATCACCTTCCCCGACCAGGGCCCGAATTTCGACAACGATACCGTGCAGGGGCTGGTCGATGCCGTGCTCAAGGCGCTGGCCGACAAGGGCAACGCCGCGTGAGTATTCCGCACGGACGCCGCATCGTGATCACCGGCATGGGCGCGGTCAGCCCGTTCGGCATCGGCGCCGCGTCGTTGTGGCAGGCCCTGCGCGAAGGCCGCAGCGGCATCGCCCCGCTGCGCCACCCGGATGCCGGGCGGCTGCGCGTGCGCGTTGCTGCACAGGTGCCGGCGGATTTCGATCCGGCCGCGCACTTCGACGAGCGCACGCTGCCGATGCTCGATCGCCTGTCGCAGTTCGCGCTGCTCGCCGCGCGCGAGGCGATCGCCCAGAGCGGGCTGGATTTCGCACTGAACGACCTCGGCCGGCGCACGGCGGTGATCGTCGGCAGCGGCATCGGCGGCGAGAACTCGCATGACGAGCAGTACCGACGCCTGTACGCCGACAACGCCACCCGCGTGCATCCGCTGTCCATCATCCGGGTAATGATGAACGCCCCGGCCAGCCAGATCAGCATGGCCCACGGCTTGCGCGGCCCCGCCTTCGTGGCGAGCAGCGCGTGCGCCTCGACCAACCATGCGGTGATCCAGGCGGCGCAGATGATTCGCAACGGCCTGGCCGATGTGGCAGTGACCGGCGGCGCCGATGCCTGTTTCAGCTACGGCCTGCTGCGCGCCTGGGAAGCCATGCGCGTGCTGGCCGACGACACCTGCCGCCCGTTCAGCGCCAACCGGCGCGGCCTGGTGCTGGCCGAAGGCGCCGGCATGTTCGTGTTGGAGTCGCTGGAACATGCACAGGCGCGCGGCGCCACGATCCTGGCCGAATACGGCGGCGGCGGCATGAGTGCAGATGCCAGCGACATCGTCGCGCCCGATCCGGTCGGCGCCGCCGCGGCGATGACCCAGGCACTGGCCGACGCCGGCCTTGAGCCACAGGACATCGACTACATCAACGCCCACGGCACTGCGACGCAGGCTAACGACATCAGCGAAACGCGCGCGATCCGGCTGGCCTTCGGCACTGCCGCGGACCGGCTCGCGGTGTCGTCCACTAAATCCATGCACGGCCATGCGATGGGCGCCTCCGGCGCGTTGGAGCTGGTCGCGACGATCAATGCATTGCGCGAAGGTGTGGTACCGCCCACCGCGAATCTGGATGTCGTCGATCCTGCGTGCGATCTGGACTATGTGCCGAACACGGCACGCGCGATACCGGTGCGCGCCGCGCTCAGCAACTCGTTCGCCTTCGGTGGGTTGAACGCGGTGCTGGCGCTCAAGCGTGCGCCCTGAGCCCTGTGCATCGCGCTGATCGATTGGATGCACCTGCGGCCGCCTCGTCGCCGAATCTCAGCGCACGCTAGCCGGATGCCCTTTCCGATGGCTTTCCCACGCGCACGGCCTCAGCGGTCGTCGCGCGTCCAGATCGTCCCGGCGTCTTCACGCACTGGAAACTTCGCAATCGGTTCGTAGGCCGGCGGACAGGTGACCGCGCCGCTGCGCAGGTCGAAACGCGCGCCATGCCGGGGACACTCCACCTCGAAGCCGATTACGCTGCCGCCGGCCAGCTCGCCGCCGTCATGGCTGCAGATGTCCTCGATCGCGTAAAGCTCGCCATCGATGTTGTAGACCGCGATGGCGGTGTCGCCGTCCCACACCACGCGGAATTCGCCGGGCAGCAGTTCGCTGCGTGTGCCGACGCGGACCCAGCCAGCCTCGGATTGGCTCATGCAGAGACCGCCATGATCGAGGCAATGGCCGCCACCGGAACGATGGCGATGGCAGGCGAGGCGGGAGCGGCGGCAGGTGACATCGGCCCATGATAAGGCCCGACTGCCGATCGCACTACGATTGCGCGCACTACGATTGCGCCGAATGGCCGGTTCCCAGCTATGTCGGCTGCAGCATCTGGCATGGAACCCACGCAGACCCAATGACCTTCGACACTGGGCCGCGCGCCCCGGCTTGTCTAGCCTCGCGGCGAGACTTTGCTCGCCCGCGCCGCACGGCGGCCCAACCGCACCAAGGGGATCCAATCCATGAAAGTACGCGTGATGAAACCGCTGGCGCTGGCCTTGGGCCTGGCGCTGTCCGTCGGCGCCGCCGCCGCGCCGTCCACCGCCTTCGACACGAGCGAGCTCGATACGAGCAAGTCGCCATGTGCCGACTTCAACGGCTTCGTCAACGCGAAGTGGCTGGCGGCACACCCGATCCCTGCCGACCGCACACGCTGGGGCTCGTTCGACGCGCTGCGCGAGGACAGCCTGAACATTCAGCACGGCATCGTCGATGACGCGGCCAAGCAGGCGGCCACGCTACCGGCGGGCTCGATCCAGCAGAAGATCGGCTACCTCTACGCGGCCGGCATGGACGAAGCCACGATCGACAAGGCCGGCTTCGACCCGCTCAAGCCGCAGTTGCGGCGCATCGCCGCGGTGAATAGCCCGAGCAACATCGTCGCGTATATCCGCGACAGCTACGCGCACGGTCACTCGGTGCTGTTCCGCTTCGGCGGCAATGCCGACTTCAAGAATTCCGACCAGGAGATCGCCTTCGTCGGCCAGGGCGGGCTGGGCTTGCCGACGGCCGATTACTACAGCAAGCCGGATTACGCCAAGATCCGCGACGCCTACGTGGTGCACATCGCCAAGCTGTTCGAGCTGACCGGCACCAGCGCCGCCGATGCGCAGACCCAGGCCAAGGCGGTGCTGGCGTTCGAGACGCGTCTGGCGAACGTGTCGATGCTCCCCACTGAGCTGCGCAAGCCGGAGAACCGCTACCACTACGTCAGCATCGCCGAAGCCGACAAGGTGACGCCGGACTTCGACTGGACCGCGTTCTTCAAGGCGCAGGGCGCCGATGTGAGCAGCGGTTTCTCGCTGGCGCAGCAGACCTTCTTCGCCGAATTCCAGAAGATGCTGCACGATGTGCCGGCTGCCGATTGGCGCGCCTACCTGCGTTTCCACGCGATCAACCGCGCTGCACCGTACCTGTCGCAGCCGTTCCAGCAGGAGGACTTCGCGTTCAACGCCAAGACCCTCAACGGCCAGGAGCAGATCAAGCCACGCTGGAAGCGCTCGCTGGATACGGTGGAAGACAGCATGGGCATGGCACTGGGCCAGCTCTACGTCGCCGATCATTTCCCTGCCGCTTCCAAGCAGCGTGCGCAGGAACTCGTGCAGAACCTGCGTGCCGCGTACAAGGCGCGCATCGAGCAGCTGCCGTGGATGAGCGCCGATACCAAGCAGAAGGCGCTGGAGAAGTGGGCCAGCTTCACGCCGAAGATCGGTTACCCGGACAAGTGGCGTGATTGGTCCGGCCTGCACATCAAACCGGGCCATTACTACGCCAATGTCGAGGCCGCCGACCAGTTCAACTACAACTACGACATCGCGAAGATCGGCAAGCCGGTGGATCGCCTGGAATGGGGCATGACGCCGCAGACGGTGAATGCCTACTACAACGCGCAGAAGAACGAGATCGTGTTCCCGGCGGCGATCCTGCAGCCGCCGTTCTTCGATGCCAACGCCGACGACGCGATCAACTACGGCGGCATCGGCGCGGTGATCGGCCACGAGATGGGCCACGGCTACGACGACCAGGGCAGCAAGTTCGACGCCAAGGGCAACAACGTCAACTGGTGGACCGATGCCGACCGCAAAGCCTTCGAGTCGCGCACGGCGAAACTGGCGGCGCAGTTCGACGCCTACGAGCCGCTGCCCGGCAAGCATGTCAATGGCCAGCTGACGATGGGCGAGAACATCGGCGACCTCGGCGGCATCAATGCCGCTTACGATGCCTTGCAGATGGCACTGTCGAAGAACACGCAGGAAGCCGCCTCGAAAATAGACGGCTATACGCAGGACCAGCGATTCTTCCTTAACTGGGGTCGTGTGTGGCGCAGCAGCATCCGCCCGGAGGCGCAGATCACGTCGCTCAACACCGACCCGCATGCCCCCGCGCAGTACCGCGCGATCGGCGCGCCATCCAACATGCCGGCGTTCGCGCAGGCGTTCCAGTGCAAGCCCGGCGATGCGATGGTGCGCCCGCCGGAGACGCAGGTGCGGATCTGGTAGGACATTTCCTGGTGAGGCACCACCGCAGGATGCCTGCTGCGCATTCTCCGTTACCATAGCGCCTGCTTTGCGATGTCGCGACCGATTCGATCGCGACATCCTTCCAGCATCATGGAGATCACATGCAGCCTGCAGCGGAATCGTCCGGCATCGCGCCGAATGCCGGGCCGATCGTCAAGGTCTCCGGCCTCGGCAAGACCTACGCTTCCGGACACGTCGCGCTGAAGCAGGTCGATCTGGAAATCCGCCGCGGCGAGATCCTCGCCCTGCTCGGCCCGAACGGCGCCGGCAAGACCACCCTGATCAGCATCATCTGCGGCATCGTCAAGCCAAGCAGCGGCAGCGTGCTGGCCGACGGCCACGACATCGTGCGCGACTACCGCGCGGCGCGCGCCACGATTGGCCTGGTGCCGCAGGAGCTCTCCACCGATGCGTTCGAAACGGTGTGGGCCACGGTCAACTTCAGCCGCGGCCTGTTCGGCAAGCCGGCAAATCCGGCGTACGTCGAGAAAGTGCTGCGCGATCTTTCGCTGTGGGACAAGAAGGACAGCAAGATCATGGCGCTGTCCGGCGGCATGAAGCGCCGCGTGCTGATCGCCAAGGCGCTGGCGCACGAGCCGCGCATCCTGTTCCTCGACGAGCCCACTGCCGGCGTCGACGTGGAACTGCGCCACGACATGTGGCAGATGGTGCGCGCGCTGCGCGACGACGGCGTCACCATCATCCTCACCACGCACTACATTGAAGAAGCCGAAGAAATGGCCGACCGCATCGGCGTCATCCGCAAGGGCGAGCTGATTCTGGTGGAGGACAAGGCCACGCTGATGCGCAAGCTCGGCAAGAAGCAGCTCACGCTGCAGCTGCAGAATCCGCTGGAGGCGATCCCGGCCGGACTCGACGGCCTGCCGCTGGAGCTGGCCGAGAACGGCCACGCGCTGGTCTATACCTTCGACACCCAGGGCGAGCAGACCGGCATCGCGTCGTTGCTGAAGCGGCTCGGCGAACTCGGCATCGACTTCAAGGATCTGCATTCCAGCGAGAGTTCGCTGGAAGACATCTTCGTCAGCCTGGTACACGATGAAGCGAAGGAGCGCCGCGCATGAACATCTACGCGATCCGCGCGATCTACCGTTTCGAAATGGCGCGCACCTTCCGCACGCTCACCCAGAGCATTCTCTCGCCGGTGCTGTCCACCTCGCTGTACTTCGTGGTGTTCGGCACCGCGATCGGCTCGCGCATGGGTCATATCGGCGGCGTCAGCTACGGCGCCTTCATCATCCCCGGCCTGATCATGCTGTCGCTGCTCAACGAGAGCATTTCGAACGCCTCGTTCGGCATCTACCTGCCGAAGTGGTCGGGCACGATCTACGAGCTGCTGTCGGCGCCGGTGTCGTTTCTTGAGGTGGTGCTCGGCTACGTCGGCGCCGCGTCCACCAAGTCGGTGATGCTGGGAGTGTTGATCCTGATCACGGCGCGGCTGTTCGTGCCCTACGAAATCGCGCATCCGATCTGGATGGCCGGTTTTCTGCTGCTCACCGCGATCACCTTCAGCCTGTTCGGTTTCATCATCGGGTTGTGGGCTGACGACTTCCAGAAGCTGCAAGTGATTCCACTGATGGTGGTGACGCCGCTGACCTTCCTCGGCGGCGCGTTCTATTCGATCAGCATGCTGCCGCCGCTGTGGCAGAAGTTCACCCTGTTCAATCCCGTGGTCTACCTGATCAGCGGCTTCCGCTGGAGCTTCTACGGCCAGGCCGATGTCAACGTCGCGGTAAGCCTCGCCGCCACCCTGATCTTCATGGCGCTGTGCCTGACCCTGGTGTGGTGGATCTTCCGCACCGGCTACAAGCTGCGCAGCTGAGGCCGGCTTGCACGCCTGCTCTGCCATGTTCGCCAAGGCGCCGATCGGGCGCCAGCAGCATGGCGCCCGGCAAAAACTGGAACGGCATTGCCACGACGACGCATTCGCCACCGTGGTGCTACGCGGCAGCTATCTCGAGGCGGGCGACGAAGGGCGCCGCACGATCGAAGCGGGCGACGTGCTGATCCATCGCGCCTACGAATCGCATCTGGATTGCTTCTCGTCGCGCGGCGCCGAGGTGCTGATCCTGCCGATAGCCACCGAGGCAGCGCTGCCGCTGTACGGCCAGGTGACCGACCCCGACGAACTGGTGCGCATGGCGGAAGGCTCGCCGGTCGATGCCTGGCACCGGCTGGCCGATACGCTGCGCGCCTGCGAACGACGACACCTGGACTGGCCCGACCGACTCGCCGAACAACTGCGCGACCAACCTGCCCTGCCGCTGCGGCAATGGGCGGAAGAAATGGACCTGCGCGCGGAAACTGTGAGCCGCGGCTTCCAGCTCGCTTATGGCAGCTCGCCGAAGGCGTTTCGCGCCAGCGCACGGGCGCGCGCGGCGTTCGGCCACATCCGCCATTCCCGCCAGTCGCTGGCGGATATCGCGGCCGCGTTGGGCTTCGCCGATCAGGCGCATATGAGCCGCGCGGTCCGCACGCTGACCGGCAGACCGCCGCAGGCGTGGCGCGCGGCGTAGCAATCTAGCGCCAGGGCGGGCGTTTCGAATACGCCGTAAATCAACTGGATTCAAGACCTCGCTTCGGCATCGCCGCTAATCTCGGCAAGGCAACGAGCAATGCGTTTCGGTCCGGCGACCGAACCAACATCGCGCCTGCTCACCTCGTATCCATCACGCGGAGTCCTACATGCGCAAGATTTTCCTCATCCTGCTCCTTGCGGGATTGACCTCGTTGGCGCCTACCCATGCCAGCGAAGCGGCGACTGTCGACCCGATCCTCGCTGCCAATCAGCACGCCACGGGCGCTAGTGCATGGACCGACAAGGCCACGCTGCAGATCAACTACTCCTACGCCGGCCAAGGCCTGACCGGCACCAGTTCCACCCTGGTGGATCTGCGGCGCGGCGCCTTCGTCGACAGCTATCGCATCGGCCCGACCAGCGGCGCCAACGGCTTCGATGGCGAACAGGCCTGGGAACGCGAGCCCTCCGGCACGGTCGCCGCACAAAGCGGCGGCGACGTACTGCCGCTGGCCGTCAACGAGGCTTATCGCGATCGCAATCTCTGGTGGCAGCCGGATCGCGGCGGCGCGCAGATCGACAGTGCCGGCCAGCGAACTGCGGACGGCCGACGTTACGACGTGTTGAACGTGACGCCCAAGGATGGCAAGCCGTTCGAGGCATGGTTCGATACTGGCACGCATCTGCTGGTGCGCACCGTGGAGCTGCAGGGCACCTTGACGATCACCACGTTGTACAGCGACTACGCCGGCGTGGATGGCGTGCAACTCGCGCACAAGCTGGCGATCGACGACGGCAGCGGCCTCGCCAATCGGCAGACGATGACCTTGACCTCAGCGCGCTTCCTACCCGCGCGTGCGGCAGCGGCTTACGCAAAGCCTGGCAACGATTTGCACGATTACACGCTGACCGGCGGCGTGAACGAAACCACCGTGCCCTTCCAACTCGTCAACAATCACATCTATGTGCAGGCCTCGATCAATGGCAGCAAACCGCTGACCTTCATTGTCGATACCGGCGGCCACGACATACTCACGCCCGCCATCGCCAAGCTAATGGGCGTGCGGTCCCAAGGTAGTCAGACTTCCAGCGGCGCCGGCGACAGCGTGACGCAGAGCGGTGTGGCTAGGGTCGAATCGATCGCAGTCGGCGTGGCCACGTTGCGCGACCAGCCGGTGACCGTGCTGCAATTCTCCAATGCGGCCGAAGGCATCGACGAACAGGGCATGATCGGCTACGAGTTCTTCGCCCGCTTCATCACCCGTATCGACTACGGCACGCACCGGATCAGCTTCATCGACAAGCGCCACTTCGATCCTAAGGATGCCGGCACGCCGGTGCGATTCGGCTTCTTCCACCAGTTCCCCGAAGTGCTCGGCTCCTACGACGGCATCCCCGGCCGCTTCGGCATCGACACCGGTTCGCGCGGCGCATTGACACTGACCCGCCCGTTCGCCGAACGCAATCATCTGCGCGAACACGAACCGCACGGCATCGAGGCACTCACCGGCTGGGGCGTCGGCGGGCCCAGTCGCGGCTTCGTGTTCCGTGGCAAGGATCTGAAACTCGATGGCGTAACCGTCACCGCACCGCTGGCCGAATTCAGCACCGACAAAGGCGGCGCCGGCGGCGTGGATTCGTTTCCCAACAATATCGGCGGCGGCGTGCTCAAGCGCTTCGTGGTCACGCTCGATTACGACCACCAATTGATCTATCTGAAACCGATCCCTGGCAAGATCGACGACCTCGACACTTTCGATCGCTCCGGCATGTGGATCAACCAATTGGCGCAGGACTTCGAAATTGTCGACGTGAACAAGGGCGGGCCTGCGGAGGCAGCCGGGCTGCACATTGGCGATGTGATCACGGCTGTGGATGGCAAGCCGGCTGGATCGATCCAGCTTCCGGAGCTGCGTCAGCGCCTGCGGAATGAAGCTTCTAGCACGACAGTGACCATGACAGTCATTCATGGCAGCACAGCGCGCGCAGTGAAGATCGTGCTGCGTGAGCAGATTTGACGCTTGCCTCAACCGAAATCACTCTCTTCCTCATCGATTGCGATGAAGAAGAGAGTTCACGCCATGACTGGCTTTGTTTTGCGTTTTAAATCACGGAGTCGCAGCCGCCTGAACATATTGCGTAGCAACAATAGTCGTGTTCCCGATCATGCTTGCGTTGTTCTTGCCCGCGGCGGATGGCAGGCCTTCCTTCAGATTCACCGCAGCAGTAATCACCGCCTGCACTATCGGGGTGATGATCGGTATATTCAACAGTGTATTACCACAACCAGTCGCTGCTGGCACGGCAAACGCATTATCTACCAGCGTACTGTTATCTGCGTTAATAATATAGCCATCGG
>Ga0302314_10022853_pt1 | contig 10237 bp, 14 predicted proteins | sample III_Palsa_N2_3_FD_200533 | JGI IMG/M metagenome (GOLD analysis project Ga0302314, IMG submission 200533) | Peat permafrost microbial communities from Stordalen Mire near Abisko, Sweden - III_Palsa_N2_3 | ecosystem: Environmental > Terrestrial > Soil > Palsa > Peat permafrost | place: Sweden... | reverse complement strand
AACCCGGGTTACGAATTGGTGCCGCCGGTGATGGTGGTCACGCCACGGCGATTCTGCGCCCAGCAAGCCTCGTTGGAGTCGGTGCAGATGGGACGCTCCTTGCCGTAGGAGATGGTCTCTAGGCGGCCAGCGGACACGCCCTGGCTGACCAGATATTCCTTCACGGCATTGGCGCGGCGCGCGCCCAGGGCCAGGTTGTATTCGCGGGTGCCGCGCTCGTCGGCATGGCCTTCGACGGTCACGCGCACGGACGGATATTTGGAGAGCCAGGCGGCCTGGCGGCCCAGTACCTGCTTGTCGGCATCCTCGACATTGTACTGGTTCACGGCGAAGTGAACGGTATCGCCGACATTGACGCGGAAATCTTCGGCGCTGCCCGGAATGATGCTGGAGGTGACGGGGGCGGGCTGCGACATGGGCGGCGGCGGGGCCGGCGGCGGGGCGGTGTTGACGGCTTCCTGCTTGTGCGTGCAAGCGCCCAGTATCAGGGCGGCCGACAGGCACGCAAATTTCAAGGAACGTGGAAATCGGGTCATGACTGGAATCTCCTGGCAGCGAAGACCGCGGTGCGGCGGCGCCGACGCTTTATGAATTCGGATTTACGCACCTAAAACGAGCAAACGCACTAAACGTGAAAAAGAACCAAACATTGCGGTCTTAATTGGACCAATTCTAGGAAAAGCCCCCTACTGGATCAAGGGTGACCAGGCGGGATCGGAGGCGTCCCCCGGCGTCAAAACTCGCCTTTCATTGCGGCCGGTCACGTCCACCGACCAGATCTGCGCTCCGCGGCCCCCGGGGGCCTCGCGGGTGAACATCAGGACCCGGCCATTGGGGGCCCAGGTGGGGCCTTCGTCATGATAGCCATTGGTGATCATACGCTCGCCCGAGCCGTCCGGGTGCATCACGCCGATGGTGAAATGGGAGCCCTGCTGCTTGGTGAAGGCGAGCAGATCGCCCCGCGGGCTCCAGACCGGGGTGCCGTTCTCGCCCGCGCCGAAGCTGATGCGGCGCTGGCCGGAGCCATCCACATTCATCACATAGATCTGCTTGGAGCTGCCGCGGTCGGATTCAAAAGCGATCTGGCGGCCATCGGGCGAGAAGCTGGGCGCGGTGTCGATCGCGGGGTCCGTGGTCAGCCGCCGGATCGCACGGGTGCGCAAATCCATCAGGTAGATGTCGGAATTGCCCGCGGTCTCCAAAGTGAGCGCCACCTGATTGCCGTCCGGCGAGAAACGTGGAGAAAAGGTCATATTGGGGAAATTGCCCAACATCTCCTGTTTGCCGGTTTCGATATCGAACAGATATATCCTGGGTTTAGCGCCGATGTATGACATGTATGCGATCATCTGCGCGGTCGGGTTGAAGCGCGGCGTCAGCACCATGTAATCGCCTCGTGTCAGGAAGATCGGATTGGCGCCGTCTTCATCCATGATCGCCAGCCGCTTGACCCGTTTGATCGCCGGCCCGTTTTCGGAAATGAAGACGATGCGGGTGTCGAAATAGCCCTTCTCGCCGGTGATGCGCTCATAGATGGCGTCCGACACCATATGGGCGATGCGCCGCCAATTCTCCGGCGTGGTGAAGAACTGCAAGCCCAGCATCTGGCTTTCGCCATAAACGTCCCACAGCCGGAAATCCACGCGCAGCCGCCCATCGGGCTGCTGGGTCACCTGGCCGGTGACCAGCCCCTGGGCGTTGATGGCACGCCAGTTGGGGAAGCCGGGCACGGCGTTGATGTTGGTGACGTGTTCGGTGAAGCCGTGCTGGTCCAGCGGCCTGAACAGGCCGGAGCGCTCCAGGTCGGCGCGCACCACGCCGGCGATATTGACACCGGACTGGGCGTCATTGGGGCCGCCGGGGATGAAATCGGGAATGGCGATCGGCAGGGGCTGAACATTGCCCTGGTTCACATCTACCTGCAGGGCGGCCCAAGCAGGCGTAGAGGCGGGCAGCGCCCCCACCAGCAAGGCTGCTAATGCAGCGCACAGGATCAAAAATCTCTTCATGCCGGTTCTCCAGCGAATATCAAATATCATCAACATGGCTCCAACATGGCAGCCGCTTTATGGTTCCATCATCTGGCGCGGATCAAAGCGCAAGGGATTGATTTCACGCCAGAGACTGTAACGGTCTTGTGGCAGCCGGTAAGGCTGGCATTCATAAATCGCCCGGCTGGCGGCTTCGGCCGCCGCCCTTGTATAGGCGCTGCCCGTGGCGGCCGCAGCCGTCCCCGGCGTCATCTGCAGCCGCGAGACCGTGCCGTCGGGATTGAGCGACAGGTCATAATCCACGATCAGGTCGCGGGCGTCGGGCGCCCCTGTCGGCGGCGACCAGCAGCGATAGATCTGGCCGCGCAGCGCATCGGCGATGTCGGCAGTCATCATGTTGCCCGCCCCGACCCCCTGGATGACGCGCGGCCCCGCCTTGGCCGTCTTCACCGGCTTGTCGGGCGTGGTCAGCTTGTTGAGCAGCGCATTGAAGTCGTCCTGCTGCTGTTTCTTGGGCGGGACCGGCTTGGTGTCCTCCGGCGGTGGTTTTTCCTTGGCGACGTCGAACTTGGGCACCGGGGGTATGGGAGCGGGCTCGACGTCCTGCATTTCCGGCTCGGGCGGCGGAGTGGGCGGGGACGGCGGAATGTCCATCTTCTCCGGCGTGGGCGGTGTGGGTGGCGCCTGGGCGGTGACGTTGGTCTGGTTGGCGATGGTGACCAAATCTACCGGCACGACATGGCTGTCTTCCGGGGTCTCGAAATTGCGATGGAAGGTGAAGAGTGCCGCGGCGAAGATCAGGCCGTGAAACAACACCGATCCCACCACGCCAAAGCGGGGCCCCCGCGCGGTGGTGGGGCGTTGGCGGCGCAAGGCGGCCTGTGCAGCCACCTTATTGCGCGTCGGGCTTTGGCTTGACGACATCGGTCACGAGTCCGATATGGGTGAAGCCTGCCGCAGCGAGCAGGCCCATCACTTCCATCACCTTGCCGTAATTGGCCTGCGTGTCGCCGCGCACGAAAATGCGCTGGTTGTAGCCATTGGCGGCAATGGCGGTGAGCCGGTCCACCAGCTGTTCCTCGGGGATCGGCTCCTTCTGCAGGAAGATGGTGCCGTCGCGCTTGATGGTGACGGAGAGCGGCTCGCGGTCCTGGCCCAGCGCTGGTGCACGGGTCTTGGGCAGATCCACCGGCACGCCCACGGTCAGAAGCGGCGCCGTGACCATGAAGACGATCAGAAGCACCAGCATCACATCCACAAAAGGCGTGACATTGATCTCGGCCATGGCGCGGCGGCGCATCCGCCCCCGGCCGCGCGCGCTGGTATGCTGGATACCTGCCGCCATTAGCGTTGGGCCTTCTCGTCCAGCTGCCGCGACAGGATGGCGGAGAATTCATCGGCAAAAGCGTCCAGCGAATTCACATAACGGCCGATCTCGGCGACGAAGCGGTTGTAGAAGATGACCGCCGGGATCGCCGCCAGAAGGCCCATGGCGGTGGTGAACAGGGCTTCGGCGATGCCTGGCGCCACAACCGCCAGGGTGGTGTCGTGACGCGCCGCGATGGCCGAGAAACTGTTCATGATGCCCCACACCGTGCCGAACAGGCCGACAAAGGGCGACACCGAACCGATGGTGGCCAGCAGCCCCAGCTGCTTTTCGATGCCGTCGGTCTCGCGCAGGATGGTGACGCTCATCGCCTTTTCGATGCGCTCCTTGACGCCGGGGATCATGTATTCGCGCAAGCCGTTCGGGCTTTCAAAGCCGCGGCGCCATTCGCGAAGCCCTGCAATGAACATCGCGGCCAGGGGATGGTCGTTGCGGGCCGCGAACTGCTGATAGAGCTCGTCCAGCGACTGGCCCGACCAGAACAGCTTTTCGAATTTGCGCGCCTTGCGCTTGAGGCCCGAGATCGTCACCAGCTTGTTGAAGATGATGGTCCAGGACCATAGCGAGGCCAGCAGCAACAGAACCATTACCGCCTTCACCACATAGTCGGAGTGCAAGAACATCGAGACGATGGAGAAACCGCCGGATGCGTCGCCGAACAACCCGCCATCGCCGGCGGGGGCGCCGGGCGGCGGCGCCAGGGCCTGGGACTGGGCGGCAGGGCCGGTGGGAGCTGCGATGGGTGCGCTCTGCGGGGCTTGGGCGCTTGCCGGCGACAGGGCGGCGGGAACAAGGATCGCGGCAAGGACCAGAAGAAGAATGGCGGCGACGTGCTTGATCATTGAAAAACCTTCTATCGCCAGTCGGCAGGTTGGGAGGGTCATGCGCGCCGATCTTGACCGAAATTTGACAAATAATTTCAAGTTTCTTCCGGGCTTACGAAAGGCGCAAGGGTCTGTTGTACGTTTTGGGGCAGCCGACGCGGCTTGCCCGTTAACGTGGTGATACAGGCTTCGATCCATCCCTGGACCAGGAGCGTTTCGCCGCAGGTGACGGACTGGACCGCTTTCATGCGCGCACCCGACAAAGCGGTGAGCCGGGAGCGCACATGAATCTGGTCGTCCAGCCGTGCCGGGCGCAGATATTCCACCTGGACGGAACGGATCGCCCAGGCGGTCGGCTCTTCGTCCTCGAGCCCCGCCATCTTGGAGATGCCTGCCAGGCGGAAGAATTCGGTGCGGCCGCGCTCCATGTAGCGCAGGTAATTGGCGTGATAGACCACGCCCGAAAGATCGGTGTCTTCGTAATAGACGCTGATGGGCAGGACATGGACCTTGCCTTCCAGCCACCCCAGACCTTGCAGCTTTGTCATGCGACGGCCTCATGCGGACGCAGATGAGTCTGGACCGGCCTTTTCTTGTACTGCGCGCCCCGCACCCGATGGAAGCGGGACCCCGCGTTGCCTGAACCCATCATGCAACAGATCTGTGGCGCTTCGATATTCGCGTCATTCGTCTTCGTCATTGAACAGCCCGGTCTGCGCCGGGACCTGGGCCGGGGTGGGCAGGCCCAGATGGCCATAAGCCGCCGAGGCCAACACGCGCCCGCGTGGCGTACGCTGCACAAAGCCCTGCTGCATCAGATAAGGCTCCACAATCTCCTCGATCGCGTCGCGTGATTCGCCCAGGGCGGCGGCGATGGTCTCGATCCCGACCGGGCCGCCGCCGAAATTCTCCGCGATCAGGGAGAGATAGCGCCGGTCGAAAGCGTCGAGCCCCCGGGCATCCACTTCCAGCCGGGTCAGCGCGGCATCGGCAATGGCCGCATCCACGGTCGTGTGCTTGGCGACCGAGGCGAAATCGCGCACCCGCTTGAGCAGGCGGCCGGCGATGCGCGGCGTGCCGCGCGAGCGGGCGGCGATCTCGCGCGCGCCGTCCCTAGTCAGGGCAAAGCCCAGCACCCTGGCGCCACGCTCCACGATCGAAAGCAACTCATCGGGGGTATAAAAATTCAGCCGCACCGGAATGCCGAAGCGGTCGCGCAAGGGCGTGGTGATCAGCCCGGAGCGGGTGGTGGCGCCGACCAAAGTGAAAGGCGCGAGCTGGATCTTCACCGAGCGCGCCGCCGGCCCCTCCCCGATCATCAGGTCGAGTTCATAATCCTCCATCGCGGGATAAAGGATTTCCTCCACCGCCGGATTGAGGCGATGGATTTCATCGATGAACAGAACGTCGCGCGGCTCCAGATTGGTGAGGATGGTGGCGAGATCGCCCGCCTTGGCCAGCACCGGCCCGGAGGTGGAACGGAAATTCACTCCCAGTTCGCGCGCCACGATCTGGGCCAGCGTGGTCTTGCCCAGGCCGGGCGGGCCATAAAACAGCACATGATCCAGTGCCTCGGCACGCGCCTTTGCGGCCTCGATAAAGACAGACAGGTTCTCGCGCGCCTGTTGCTGGCCGACGAAATCGGCCAGCCGCTTGGGCCGCAAGCTTGCTTCCAGCGTGTCGTCCTCACTGCGCTCAGGCGTGACAAGACGATCTGGACTCATCTTCCCATGCCTTTCAATGCTTCACGGATCAGGGCGCCCGCTTCGGTATGTTCGCCCAGGGCCTGCGCCGCGCGCGCCACCGCTTCTGCGGCACGGGCGTCCGAATAACCCAGATGGATCAGCGCCGAGACCGCATCGCTTTCGGGTCCGCGCGGGGCATGGGCCATGGCCACCACCGCGGCATCATCCTCGCCGCGCAGCATCATCGAAGGTGCCTTGTCTTTCAGTTCGGTGGCGATGCGCAGCGCCAGCTTGGGGCCGACGCCCGAGGCGCGGCCGATCATCGCCTTGTCGCCCAGCGCCAGCGCCCGCTGCAAGTCCCGCGGGTTGAGCGTGGACAGTACCGACAGTGCCACCTTGCCGCCGACATTCTGCACCGTCTGCAACAGCCGGAACCATTCGCGCTCTTCGGCCGAACCAAAGCCATACAGCTTGATCGCGTCCTCGCTCACTTTCATTTCGATCATCAGGCTGGCGGGGCCGCCCACCGTCAGGCGTGCCAAGGTCGAGACCGGGCATTGCACCAGATAGCCCACGCCATGGACATCCAGGATCACCGTGTCGTCGGTGATAGAATCCACCGTGCCGGTCAACTTACCAATCATGATGTTTTGCCGATCATCCCGCCACCATGCGCGCGCGGGTGGCGGACAGATGGGCATGGGCGATGGCCGCGGCCAACGCGTCGGCGGCATCGGCCTGGGTGACGCCGCAGGCCGGCAACAGCCGCTTGACCATGAACTGCACCTGTTCCTTGCCGGCATGGCCCGCGCCCACCACGCATTTCTTGATGTGGTTGGGGGCATATTCGGCGATCTCCATCCCGGCCTGGGCCGCCGCCAGCAGCGCCACGGCGCGGGCATGACCGATCTTCAGCGCGGCCTGGGGATCGCGCGCCACAAAAGCCTGTTCGATGGCGATTGAAGCGGGTGCATGGTCCTGGATGATCGCCACCAGCTCGCGGTGCAGGATCATCAGCCGCACGCCCAGCCCTGAGGACGGCTTGGTGACGATGACGCCATGGGCGATATGGGAAAGCCGGGTGCCCGACATCTCGATCACCCCCCAGCCCATGGCCGAAAGACCGGGATCCAGACCCATGATGCGAATCGCGCGGCTCATGGCGTCTTTGTACGCTTTATGTTCCTCGGCTGGCTAGATCGGTTATAAGCCCTCATGCGCATCGAAGCCGCGACCATCGAGAGTTTGGAAGACTGGCTGGAATTGCGCCAGGCACTGTGGTCCTGGGCACTGGCCGAACACCGTACCGAGGCGCTGGCCGCGCTCGCCAATCCCGGCGCCGTCACCTTCCTGGCGCGCGACGATCAGGGCCAGGCCATCGGCTTCGCCGAAGCCACCTTGCGGCATGATTATGTCAACGGCTGCACCACCTCGCCGGCCGGTTTTTTGGAAGGCATCTTTGTGAAAGAGCCCAACCGGGGCCAAGGCGTGGCCCGCGCCCTGGTCCAGGCGGTGGAAGACTGGACCTTGCGCCGCGGCTGCCGCGAACTGGCGTCAGACGCCTGGATAGACGACAGCAATTCCCACCGCATGCATGCGCGGCTTGGATTTTCGGAGACCGAACGGGTGGTCTATTTCCGCAAAAGCCTGGATTAGCCCGCCAGCTTGGCGATCAGCGCGTCTGACAATTCATAGTTGCCATAGACGTTCTGCACGTCATCGTGATCGTCCAGAACCTCCACCAGCTTCATCAGGGTCTCGCCGGCGTCGTCCGCCACTTCCACCGAGTTCTGCGGCCGCCACACAATCGCGGCCGAGGCCGGCGCGCCCAGCCGGGCTTCCAGCGCATCGCGCACGACGGCGAAGTCTTCCATGCTGGTGAGGAATTCATGGCCTTCGGGTGTGGAGACACATTCATTGGCGCCGGTCTCCAGCGCCGCCTCCAGCATCGCGTCTTCGCTGCCCTTGTCGGCCGGATAGCTGATGGTGCCGACATGGTCGAACATGAAGCTGACCGAGCCGGTTTCGCCCATCGCGCCGCCATACTTGGAAAAAGCCGCGCGCACATCGGCACTGGTGCGGTTGCGGTTGTCGGTCATCGTCTCCACGATCAGGGCGACGCCGCCGGGGCCACGGCCCTCATAGCGGATCTCGTCGTAATTCTCGCCCGCACCGCCCACCGCCTTGGCGACGGCGCGCTCGATATTGTCCTTGGGCATGGACTCGGCCTTGGCGGCGATGATGGCGGTGCGCAGGCGCGGGTTGTGCGCCGGGTCGGGCAGGCCCGATTTGGCCGCCACCGTGATTTCGCGGGAGAGCTTGGCAAAGAGCTTGGAGCGCTCCTTGTCCTGCTTGCCCTTGCGGAACATGATGTTCTTGAACTGACTGTGGCCGGCCATGGTCTTTTTCCCTTGGGCCGCTGAGATACTAGGCTAGCCCCCCTCTTTTCAAGCCTGACCTCTTTTCAAGGCAGACGGGCCGGGCGCAGGATGCGCCCATTTCCCGGCCTTATTTCCAAACCCCATTTTGAAGGAGCCGTCATGACCCAGCTCGCCACGGATCCCCTGACCCTTATCCACACAGCCATCTGTCTGGCCGCTATCCTGACCGGGCTTTGGGCGCTGGCCGCCATGCTGAAAGGCCAGACGCCCGCCACCCTGACCGCCATCTTCCTGGGCCTGACGGTGCTGACCAGCGCCACCGGCTATCTGTTCCACAACACCACCATCACCCCGGCCATGATCGTGGGCGCGATCTCGCTGGTGATTTTGGCTGTGGCGCTGTTTGCGCTTTACGGCAGGCATCTGGCCGGTCGCTGGCGCACAGCCTATGTGATCACCGCGACGTGCGCGCTTTATCTCAATGTCTTTGTGCTGGTGATCCAGTCCTTCATCAAGATTCCGGTCCTGCATGCGCTGGCGCCCAGCATCCCACCCGCCGGTCCGATTTTCGGGGCGGTACAGGGCGTGGTGCTGATCGCTTTTCTGGTCGCAGGCTGGCGGGCAGTGAAGGCCGGACGGGCGAAGGTCTGATTTTTCCAGCATTTCTCGAAGATTTGGGCAAACCGCCGCAGGCCTGTTTTCGCCTTGACAGTAGTTTGGAATATTTCTAATAACTACTCGCATCTAGAATCATTCCAAGGAACACAGACATGCTGACCATCGGCGACAAATTCCCCGACTTCTCCGTCCAGGGCGTGGTTTCAACCAACCCGGCCAACGCCTTTCAGGACTTCACCCAGGCAAGCGACAAGGGCAAGTGGAAGCTCGTCTTCTTCTGGCCCAAGGACTTCACCTTCGTCTGCCCGACCGAGATCGCCGGCTTCGGCAAGCTCAACGGCGACTTCAACGATCGCGACACCGTGATCTATGGCGTTTCCACCGACAGCGAGTTCGTCCATCTGGCCTGGCGGCAGAACCATGCCGACCTCAAGAGCCTGCCTTTCGCGATGCTGGCGGACACCAACCGCAGGCTTTCCCAGGCGCTGGGAATTCTTGACGAGGAAGCCGGCGTGGCCAAGCGCGCCACCTTCCTGGTCGATCCGGACGGCATCATCCGCTTCGTCTATGTCACCGACATGAGCGTGGGCCGCAATCCGGCCGAAGTGCTCAGGGTGCTGGATGCACTGCAGACCGATGAGCTCTGCCCCTGCAATTGGCAGAAGGGCGAAGAGGTCATCAAGACCGCCGCTTGAAGCAATCCTGGCGCCGCACCCCTCCCCAACCAGCGGCGCCTGACCTGGCCCTCATCCCCTCAAACGGGATGAGGGCATTTTCTCCACACGAGGCATGCCATGACCATCGAAGCCCTGAAAGAGTCCCTGCCCGACTATGCCAAGGACCTGAAGCTCAACCTGTCCAGCCTAGCGAGCGAAACGTTGCTGAGCGAACAGCAACGCGCTGGCGCCTTTGTTGCGTGTGCCCTGGCGTCGCGTAACGCCGCCACCACCCAGGCGATCATGGCCAGCTTCGCACCTGCGCTTTCGCCCGAAGCACTCACCGCCGCCAAGGCCGCGGCCGCGATCATGGCGATGAACAATATCTATTACCGCTTCACTCATCTGGCGAGCGCCGAAGACTATAAAACCCTGCCGGCGCGGCTGCGCATGAACGTGATCGGCAAACCCGGCGTGGACAGGGCCGACTTCGAACTCTGGTGCCTGGCTGTGTCGGCGATCAACGGCTGCGGCGTCTGCATCGACAGTCATGAGAAGATCCTGCGCGAAGCCGGCATGTCGGCGGAGCAGATCCAGGCCGCGGTGCGCATTGCCGCAGTGGTGCATGCCGTCGCCGCCACCCTGGACGGCGAAGCCCATGGCGCCAGCATCTTGCAGGCTGCGGCTTAGGCGAA
>Ga0302314_10022851_pt1 | contig 10237 bp, 7 predicted proteins | sample III_Palsa_N2_3_FD_200533 | JGI IMG/M metagenome (GOLD analysis project Ga0302314, IMG submission 200533) | Peat permafrost microbial communities from Stordalen Mire near Abisko, Sweden - III_Palsa_N2_3 | ecosystem: Environmental > Terrestrial > Soil > Palsa > Peat permafrost | place: Sweden... | reverse complement strand
ACGGCCGTTGCTGGCCGCGTGCACGTCGATGGCGCCGCCTCCCTTGATCAGGCAGAGCCGCTGGCTGACAGTGGCGATGCGCATGGGTGCCTAACTCCTGAAGTCGGCTGGTTGGTGCTCGACGCCGCCGCACCAGACGCGGCGGATCGAGTGCGTAGCGCGGATGTCGGCCAAGGGGTCGCCATCGATGAGCACCAGGTCGGCCCGTTTCCCCGGCTCGATCATGCCCCGGTCGCTCAGGCCGAAGTACCGGGCAGGAAGTGCCGTGGCCGCGAGCAGTGCCTCCAGTGTGCTCAGTCCCGCGTCCACCAGCAGCTCGAGTTCTCGGTGCAGGCTCTTGCCGTGCGGGACCCTGGCGGGCGTGCCGGCCGAGTCGTTGGCGTCCGTGCCCGCCAGGATCGGGACGCCGGCCTGGTGCAGGACCGCCACGCTGGCCCGCGCGTTCGCGTAGTCGGCGCCGGGCGGGGCGAGGCTCGCCACGATGGCCTCCATCATGGTCAGCGTCGGTACCACGACCCGCCCGGCGGCGGCCGCCTGCGCTGCGGTGGCTGGATCCAGTGCCTGCTCCAGCGGGGCGTGGGTGAGGATGTCGGCGCCGGCTGCCTGCGCCTTCGCCACCGAGACGGCCGATGATGCGTGGGCGATCACGAGCTTGCCCTGCTCGTGCGCGGCAGCCACCAGCGCGTCGAGGGTGGCCTGGTCGTGGTCGGCGAGCGGGCTGCCCACCACGATCTTGATGTAGTCCGAGTGCTCGGCGACCCGGTCGGAAACGAACCGCTTCGCCTCGTCCGGGCCGGCGATCAGCCCTCGCTCGCCGACGCCGGGGATGTGGGAGTGGAGACTGCCCGGCGCGATCGCGGGAATGCCGGCACTACGGATGTCGGGCTGCCCGGCCTGCCCGCGCAGCGCGGCGGTCTGCTCCGGTACCGATGCCATGTCCAGGGCTGTCGTCACGCCGTGGCCGGCCAGCGCCGGAAGCCGGTCAGGGCCGTCCAGGTGCACGTGCGCGTCGATCAGGCCGGGGAGCAGCACACCGCCCGCGCCGTCGATGACCTGCGCCCCCGTCGGGTCGGTGCCGATCCGGCCGCCGGCGATGACAACAGAACTGCCCGGGACCAGCTGCCGCCCGTCGAACACGCGGACGTTCGTCAGGGCGACCTTCCCGCCGTCCGGGGGGCCTGCGGGTGACTGCTCATGGCCAGCCATGGAACCTCCTCGTTCCCGCTGCGAATATGACTGCGGGCTATACCCGGCCACTGGCCGGCGTGCCGCGTCCGGTCACTACTTCAAGGTCGATGCTGGCGGGATCGGCGGCCCGCCAGGCGATGTGCTGATCCGGGCGGACTAGCAGGAACTCATCTCGCCACGGGTAGTCCCGCGGCGGCTCGCGCAGCGCCAGCGGGATGCCGAGGCGGCGAGCGCGGCCGGCCAGGGCCGCGGTGGCTGCCGGGCTGTCCCGCACCGGGCCCAGCACGGTGAAGCCGGTGCCGAGCTGGTCGTAGAGGGAGGTGCCGTCGGGCAGCCAGGCGTGCGGCAGCCGCGCGCCCGGGTCGGCGCACGGCGTGTAGCTGGCCGGCCCGGCGGCCGGACCTGGGCCGGCGGACGGCTGGATGACCGGCGAGCCCGCATAGGAATAGCCGAGCACGAGGCCGAGGCTGTGGAATTCCGGCCGCTTCGCCTGCTGGATCGCCTCCGCGTCAGCAGGCAGGTCGCCGACCAGAGCACGCATGTTGGACTCGGCGCTCGCCACCGTCTGCCCGACGACGCCGCGGCGCTCGTCCTCGTAGCTGGCCAGCAGCCCCGGCGCGGCCCACCCGTGCTCGACGGCGGCGATCTTCCAGGCGATGTTCACCGCATCGCCGACGCTGGTGTTGAACCCGTGCCCGCCCCACGGCGGGTTGACGTGCGCGCTCTCGCCGACCAGGAACACCCGGCCCCGGCCGAAGGTGTCCGCGATCTGCATCCGGGCGGTCCACGGGTCGGTCGCGAGCACCTCGTGTTCCGACGGCGCGCCGATGAGGCCTTCGATGAGCTCGGAGGCGTGCGCCGTGCCATAGCCCGCCTCGACGCCGGGGAAGATCGCCCACCAGGTCCCGGCCAGGTCCAGCCGCCCTATCACGCCGGCTGTCGGCCCGCCGACCACCCAGTACTGCACAGCTGGCCCGAGATCGGTGTCCAGCCCGGGCGCGCGGAAGACCACATTGAAGTTGGGGCGGGGGTCGGACCGGCCGACGTACTGCGCGCCGACCTGGTCCCGAACCACGCCGCCCGCGCCGTCGCAGCCCAGCACATGGCGCGCCCGCAGCTGATAGCTGGCGCCGCCGGGATCGCGGACCGTGACCGTGACGCCGTCGTCGTCCTGGGCCAGCGCGGTCACCGCGTGCCCGAGCCGCAGGCCGACACCGGGTCGCGCGCCGAGGTGATCGCGCAGGACTTCCTCGACCACGGGCTGCGGCGCCTGCTGGCCGGGCTCGGCGAACCGGTCGTCGCGCTGCGTGGTGAGACCGAAGGCACCCTCGAAGTCGGTGATCCGGCGCCCCGACAGCGATTCGCAGAAGGTAACCCGCTGCGACCAGGCGACCTTCAGCGGCGCCGCGGCCCGCAGCTGCCCGGCCAGGCCCCAGCGGCGCAGGTGCTCCATCGTCCGGATGCTCGTGGTCTTGGCCCTCGGCCGGCGGTGCGACACCTGCGGCCTGGGCTCGACGACTACGCACTCGATGCCGTGCAGGCTGAGCTCGGCCGCCGCGGCCAGGCCGGCCGGCCCGCCGCCCGCCACCAGCACGGGAATCACGCGGGCAGTCGCAGGCTGTGCAGTCATGTCAGGCATCCTCAGCCAGATCATGCCGCCCGCATAGTCGTGATTTCATTGACTGAAACGGCCGGGGGAATAGGAGGCACTGACATGGAAGGCAGCAGCACGGCGCGCGGGGGCAAGCCCGCTCACGGCGAGCCGGTCCTGGACCGGGCGTTCCGGATCATGACGGCATTCGGGCCTGCGCACCGCTCGCTCTCGCTGGCCGCGCTGAGCGCCCGGGCCGGCCTGCCGAAGGCGACCACGCTGCGCCTGGCTCGCAAGCTGGTGGAGTGGGGCGCGCTCGAGCAGGCGGCTAACGGCGAGTACGTGGTCGGGCTGCGGCTGCTTGAGGTCGCCTCGCTGGCCCCGCGGGGGCACGGGCTGCGGGCGACGGCGCTGCCGTACCTGGAGGACCTCCATCACGCGACCGGCCAGCACGTCCTGCTCGCCGTCCGGGACGGCGAGCAGGCAGTCCTGATCGAGCGGCTGTCGGCCCGGGGCGCCGGCCGGGTGATGTACCGGGTCGGCGGGCGCCTCCCCCTGCACTCCACCGGCGTCGGCTTGGTGCTGCTGGCGCACGCCCCGGCCGCCTTGCAGGATGAGGTAATCGGCGGCGACCTGACGCTGCGGCCGGAGAACATCACCCGGACCTCACGCGAGCTGCGAGCCCAGCTGGCCGCGATACGGCAGCAAGGGACCGCGGTCATGTCACGGGAGTGGCCCGAGCCGGTGACCTCGGTGGCCGCGCCGGTCCTCGGCCGGCAGGGCGCTCCCGTCGCCGCGCTCTCGGTCGTCACGCTGTCGGCGCACGTCGAGCCCGCCGCCCTCACCCCGGCGGTCATCACGGTCGCCCGCGCCATCTCGCGCGCCCTGTCCGCTGCGGGAGCTGACCTGCGGGAGCTGACGGAACCCACGGGCACTCCGGCATCCGGGCGGTGATCTACCGCGCGCCCGGGGCGGCGGCGCGAAGCGCTACGAAGGCATCGTCGGCTGCAGCGGCCCCCCGGGCTGCGGCTCGCCGGCCGCGGGCTGGCCGTCGAGCGATGCCAGCAGGATGCTGCTGGTGCGCTCCACGTGAGTGCTGAGGCTAAGCAGGGCGTGATCGGGGTCGCGGGCAAGCACGGCGGCGAGTATCTCCGCGTGCTCGCCGGCGATGTCCCGGCCAGCGTCGTGACCCATCGGGACCGACCAGCGCCGGTACAGCTCGGCCGAGGCGCGCAGGGATGCGGCGATGTTCCTCAGCCGCTGGTTCCCGCACCCGCCGAGCAGGGCGTTGTGGAACTCGGCATGAGCGGCCACCCAGACGTCACTGAGGCGCTCGGGGTCGCCGGGATCTAGCTGGGGCGCCCGGCTGAGGCGATGGTGGGCGGCGACGATCCGCGACTCCCACTCGACGTCGCCGTCGGCAATGGCATGGCGCAGCGTCAGGGTCTCTACCTCGCGGCGGGCGTCGGTGAGATCGCGGAGGTCGGCGGCGGTCAACGGGGTGACCTGGAATCCCTGCTGCGGTTCTCCCTTGACCAGCCCCTGCTCGGCCAGCCGGAGCAGGCTTTCGCGAAGCGACCCCATGCTAGTCCCGTAGCGCTCGCACAGCTCGGTGTAGCGGAGCCGCTGCCCCGGCGCATGACGCCCGGCCAGGATGTCCGCGCGCAGCTGGCCGTAGACGCGTTCTGCCTTGCTCCCGCCCTCAGACATGCCCTCACTATAGCCCAGCGTCCCGAAAACCCAGCGATGCTCGTGTATGCCAATTAATTTCGAGAATCTATTGCGCTCACGACACTGCCGGGCTTAACGTCTGCGTAACCGGAGGCGCCGACGTCGGCGGGGCTGCCTTGGCGCCGAGGCCCCAACGGCGTTCCAGGCACCACCGAGTAGCCGAAGGATGCGCTTCCACCAGTGAGGATGCGTTCGGATCGGCGGTGGGCCGCCAGCCGGGCCTGCGGGCCGGCCGGTCGGACGTAGCCGCAGCGCGGCGCCCGTTCACGACCTACTGAGCAATCAGGAGAAAACATGACGCGTTCACATCCCAGGGGCCGGCGGTGGCCCGCGGTCGCCCTGGCCGGCATCACGGCCATCGTCACGGCAGCGTGCGCAAGCAGCAGCGCCTCCGGCTCAGGGAGCTCCGGCGCTGGGAGCTCCGCTAGCGATTCGGCCGGGATCAGCGCCGCCCAGGCGGCGCTCGCCCCGTACGAGGGTCATCCGAGCGCCTTCCCCGCCACCCAGCCGCTCACCAAGCGGCCAGCGCCGGGCAGCCGCTTCATCTACCTTCAGTGCTCGACGCCGGTATGCGCCCAGATCGGCCAGCTTCTTGTCGCCCCAACCAAAGCACTCGGCGTGACCCTGAGCGTGATCAACAGCGGCTCGACCGCGACAAGTTCCCAGGCCGCCGCTGCTGCGGCCCTGGCGCAAAAGCCGGCCGCGGTCCTGCTGCCCGCCGTCGACCCGCAACTTTTCGGAGGCGCCCTGCACCAGCTTGACTCGGCGGGCATAGCCGTCACCGGAGTCGGGATAATCGACGGCGCGCCTTACGGGGTGCAGGAGACCGCGGGAGGGCAAGCCAGCGTCGAACGGGCCGGCCAGCTCATGGCGAACTGGGTCGTGGCCCACAACGGCGCCGCGGCGAACGTCGTTTTCTTCGGTACCCCGGAACTAAGCTTCTCCGCTCCGATGCAAACCGCCTTCCAGAACACGCTGAAGCAGACCTGTCCTTCGTGCAAGGCGAGTTTCCAGCCGCTGTCGGTGACGACGTTCGGAACCACCGCTCCAGGAGACGTGGTGAGCTACCTTCAGGCTCATCCCGCCACGAACACTGTCGTGTTCGCAACGATGGAGGGAGCCACGGGCCTGGCGGCGGCGCTCAAGGACGCCGGCATGCACGTCACGACACTCGGGTTCGCGCCCAGCCCGAGTAACCTCCAGGACATCAAGAACGGCGGCCTCACGGCAGGCCTGGGGCTAGACCTGCCCGTTCAGGAATGGGTACAGGTAGACCTCGCGGCCCGCCAGATCGCGCATCAGGCGATCCCCGCCTCCGAGCTCAACGTAGACCTGCAGTTCCTCACCAAGGACAACGTCACCAGCACCGACACCACCATGGGCTGGACCGGCTACCCCGACACGGCACAGCGGTTCGCGAAGCTATGGCCTCCGGCCAGCTAGCCCCAGAGGGGGGGCGTGGGGGCCGCCGCGCCGAGCAGGCTGAGCGGGGCGCGCCGCTGCTGCGCATCATGGGGCTGTCGAAGACCTTCGGCGGCGCGAAGGCGCTTGACGACGTATCGCTCGAGGTTTTCCCTGGCGAGATCCTGGCCGTCGTCGGGCAGAACGGCTCGGGCAAGTCGACCCTGGTGAAGACCCTCGCCGGCGTTCATCAGCCTGACCCGGGCAGCACCATCGAAGTGCGCGACTCCGATGGGAGGCTCCTGGGGTCGCACGGCACCCACCAGCAAAGCCTTCACTTCATTCACCAGGATCTCGGCCTGCTGCCGATGCTGAGCGTGACGGAGAACCTCGACCTCGGCCGCCGGCTGGGGGCACAGGGGATCCTGCCGGGGCGGCGAGGCGACGAGCACAAGCGAGCCGCCGCCCTCGTCGGCCGGTATGGCGCGGGAATCGACGTGCGGGCGCCCGTCGCCGAGCTGGCGCCCGCGGAGCGGGCCATCGTCGCCATCGCCCGGGCGCTGGACGGCTGGACGAGGTCCGACAACGTCCTGATACTCGACGAGCCGACGACGGCGTTCCACAGCGACGAGGTCCAGCGCCTGTTCGAGGCGGTACGGCGCGTTGCCGCTCAGGGCGCCGGCGTGATCTTCATATCTCACCGCCTTGATGAGGTGCGAACGCTGGCCGACCGCGTCGTGGCACTGCGAGACGGGAAGAAGGTCGCGGAGGCGAGGGCGAGCGAATTCGACGACGATTCGCTGGTCAAGGCCATCGTCGGGTCGTCGGTGGCGCAGATCCGGGCCCCGCGGCCGCAAAGGGCGGACCCGGACCTGATCCTGGCCGTCGAGGCGCTGAGCGGGAAGAAGCTCCGTCGCGTCAGCTTTTCGGTGCGCAGTGGCGAGATCCTAGGCGTCGCGGGCGTGCTGGGCTCAGGGCGCGAGGACCTCGGCGGGCTGCTCTTCGGAGCGATCCGCCGCACGGCAGGGACCGTACTGGTCAGCGGTACGCCGCTCCCTGGCGGCGACATGGTGTCAGCGATCGGCCGGGGCGTGGCGTTCGTGCCGGCCGATCGCCACCGCCTGGGCGTTGTGATGGACCTGAGCATGCGGGAGAACCTGGCTCTGCCCGGCCTGGGGCGGCCGGGCCGGGGATTCGGGCGGCTGGACCTGAAGGCGGAACGCCGTGAAAGCCGTGAATGGTCGGCGGCGATCGGGTTGCGCCCGCCGGAGCCCGAGCGGCCGCTGGCCAAGTTCAGCGGGGGCAACCAGCAGAAGGTCGCGCTGGCCAGGTGGCTGCGCACCGGGCCGCGCCTGCTTTTGCTTGACGAGCCCACTCAAGGCGTCGACGTCGGCGCCAAAGCCACCATTTACCAGCTGATCACGCAGGCAGCAGCTGACGGCGCAGCCGTTGTCGTGTGCTCGTCCGACACCAAGGAGCTCGCGGCGATCTGCCACCGGGTCCTCGTCATGGAAGGAGGGCAGGTGGCCCGAGAGGTAGAGCACGGCGCCCTGTCCGAAGCGGAGCTGCTCAAAGAAACGCTCGGCGCCCGCGGCCAAGCGGGAGAGGCCGCTGAAGCCGGCGGCGGAGAGGGGCCGGCGACGGAGGCTCCTGCGGCAGGGCCCGTGAGCGAGACGCCGGATGGGCCTGCGTGGCGGGCGCCGTCGGCCAGGGAGCGCCTGAAGCGCACCATGTCGTTCCGCAACGCAAGCGCCCTCTATATTTTCGCTCTCCTGTTTGCCGTGTTCTCGCTGTGGGAGCCCGCCACGTTCCTGACGAGCCAGACGTGGCGGCTGCTGCTTGATAACCAGGCGATCACCGGGATGGCGGCGATCGCGCTTGTCGTTCCCCTGTCGGCCGGGGTGGTCGACCTGGCCGTCGGCTCGGAGGTCGGGGTGGGGGCGATCCTCGTCGCCTGGCTGCTGGCCCGTCACGGCCTTCCCGTTCCCCTGGCCATCGGCCTGACCGTGCTGGCCGGCGCCGCGATCGGCCTGGTTATCAGCCTGCTGATCGTGCGCGCCCGCATTGGCTCCTTCATCGCCACGCTCGGCATGAGCTCGGTGCTCCTGGCCGTCATCGACTGGCTGTCGGGCAGCCAGCAGATCCTGAACCTGGGGTCCGGCTTCCAGGCGATCGCCACCGACACGCTTTTCGGCATCACCTATCCCGTGTACGTCCTTGCGCTCATCTCCGTTCTCGTTTGGTATTTCCTGGAACGGACGCGGTCAGGCCGGCGCGTGTACGCCACTGGCGGCAATGCCGAGGCAGCCAGGCTGGCCGGCGTGCGTACCTCCCGGGTCATCCTGCTAGCAGCCGTCAGCTGCGGTGTCATCACCGCGATCGCGGGAATTCTCGAAAGCGCCCAGCTGGCGACCGGCGACCCGACGATCTCCACTTCCTACCTGCTCCCGGCATTCGCCGCCGCTTTCCTGGGGTCGACTCAGTTCCGGGGCGGCCGCTTCAACGTGCTGGGCACCCTCGTCGCGGTGGCCGTCCTGGCGGTCGGAGTTCAGGGCCTCGAGCTGGCGGGAGCGCCTGTCTGGCTACCCAACCTGTTCGACGGGGCCGCATTGCTCCTCGCGGTCGGGTTCGCCCAGGTCCAGAGAGCCCCCACAGCCCGGACCGCTGCCATCCGCCGGTTGCTGCGACACCTCGGGGGCACCCGGCGATAGCGCGGAGCAAAGCCGAGGAGCGACGCACGGCATTACAACTGGAAGGAGAGAACGCGTGACCTTTGATTCATCGGTGGTCCCGAATGCGGCCCGGATTTATGACTTCTTCCTTGGCGGGAAGGACCATTTCGCCGCCGACCGTGAGGCAGCACAGAAAATGCTGGCAGCCCTCCCCGGAACCGCCGATGCATGCCAGGGCAACCGGGAATTCCTCCAGCGATCTGTGCGGTTCCTGGCTGGCGAGGCTGGCATACGGCAGTACCTCGACATCGGCACCGGCCTGCCGACAATGGGCAATGTCCACGAGGCTGCGCAGGAAATATCTCCAGACGCCCGCGTTGCCTATGTCGATTACGATCCGGTAGTCCTCTCCCACGCTAGGGCGATGCTCGCCACCAGCCCGAATGTCAACGTGATAGAAGGCGACGTCCGGTCACCGGAGCCCATCCTGGCCGATGCGAGCTTGCGGGAACTGATCAATTTCAGGCAGCCCGTCGCACTCCTGCTTCTCGCCGTGCTCCATTTCGTGGCAGACAGCGAGCGGCCGCATGAGGTAGTCCGGTCACTCGTGGATGCCCTGCCGTCGGGAAGCTATCTTGTGCTGACGCACGGCACGTCAGATGATGTGCCTGATAAGGTCACCGAGGCAATGATAGGCGCGTACGCCAATGCGTCAGCCCAGGTCACCCCCCGCTCATTTAAGGATGTCTCGGAATTCTTTGACGGCCTGGAGCTGGTAGATCCCGGAGTGGTGAACGTCACGCACTGGCGGCCGGACCTGCTGCCCAGCCGGCCGTCAAACGCCATGGGGCGATCCCTGGTCTACGGCGGTGTCGCCGTGAAGCCATGAAGTTCCCGCGTGGTCCCAGATCAGGAGGGATCACGCAGGTCAGGAGCCCCGATAGCGATCTTCTGGGCAGCCTGCCCGAAAACCCTTTTCCCTTCTGCGAATCGCTGTACGGCCGCCGGATCACCGACTTCGAAGCTGCCTTCGGTCTCACGACGCAGCGCGACGACCGGTTCGCCGAGCCCGTCGGGCAGGCACCGCAGCCCGTGGTCGAGGAAATCCTGCGCGATCACCTCGGCACGCGCCCCGATTACCTCATGCTCAGCAAACGATGGAAAACCATGCGGCTCACTAATAAACTTGCATGCTGCCTGGCGGCAGCCATCCCGGTGGTTGCCCTCGCTGGCTGTTCCGTCAGCAGCAGCACACCGTCCGGACTGCCACCGGAGACACGGAACATCACCATCGACATCGTCCCGACGGCCGATGCGGCCGGGCTCTACATCGCCTACGACGACGGGTACTTCAAGCAGCAGGGGATCAACCTCACGATCGCCGCGATCAACGGCGGCGAGTACGGAATGGGCGAGCTGCAGACCGGCAAGGCGCAATTGGTCGAGGGGAACTACGTATCGTTCATCCTCGCCCAGATCGCGGGCACCTTCGCGGCGCCCAACCCTGAGAATCCCGCCGAGACCCTCCCGGCTAAGCCCATCAACATGCGGTTGATCGCCGACTCGTCGCAGATGCAGCCGGGGAATCAGGCGCTCTACGTGATGCCGAACTCCCCGTACAAGACCGTGCAGGACCTCGTCAGGCACCACGTGG
>Ga0302314_10022850_pt1 | contig 10237 bp, 10 predicted proteins | sample III_Palsa_N2_3_FD_200533 | JGI IMG/M metagenome (GOLD analysis project Ga0302314, IMG submission 200533) | Peat permafrost microbial communities from Stordalen Mire near Abisko, Sweden - III_Palsa_N2_3 | ecosystem: Environmental > Terrestrial > Soil > Palsa > Peat permafrost | place: Sweden... | reverse complement strand
GGCAGGATGCGCCCGACCGTGCTGACCCGGCGCTCGATCGGGTCGTCCACGGCACTCTGGAAGCTGACCGGGCTGGTTTCGGTCATGCCATAGGCGATGGTGACTTCGCCCAGATGCATCTGGTCGATCACCCGGCGCATGACCTCGATCGGACAGGGCGAGCCCGCCATGATGCCGGCGCGCAGGCTCGACAGGTCGAACTTGGCGAAGTCCGGATGCTCCATCTCGGCGATGAACATGGTCGGCACGCCATGGACCAGGGTGCAGCGCTCGGCCTCGATCGTCTGCAGCACGGCCAGCGGATCGAAGCCCTCGCACGGGAACACCATGGTGGCGCCATGGCTCATGCAGGCCAGCACCGACATGACCATGCCGAAGCAATGATACAGCGGCACCGGAATGCACAGCCGGTCGCCCTCGCGCAATCCCATCGCCTCGCCGACGAAGAAACCATTGTTGAGGATATTGTGATGGGTCAGCGTGGCGCCCTTGGGCAGGCCCGTCGTGCCGCTGGTGAACTGGATATTGACCGGGTCGTCGAACTGCAACTGGCCGGCGAGGTCGATGAGCTTCGCCTGTTCCGCCGTCCCGCCCCGCGCCGGCACCTCGTCGAACTTCAGCATGCCCGGCTGCGCGTCCTGGTCCATATGGATCAGGATGCGCAGGTCCGGCAGCCGCGCGGCGTCGAGCGCGCCGGGCGTAGCCCCGGCCAGCTCCGGCGCGAGATCGCGCAGCATGCCGAGATAGTCGCTGGTCTTGAACCGGCTCGCCGTCACCAGCGCCTTGCAGCCGGACAGGATGAGCGCATGTTCCAGCTCGCTCAGCCTATAGGCCGGATTGATATTGACCAGGATCAGCCCAGCCTTGGCGGCCGCAAAGATGGTCTGGACCCATTCGGCCCGGTTCGGCGACCAGATGCCGATCCTGTCCCCCGGCGCCAGGCCCAGCGCCACGAAACCCGCCGCCAGCGCATCGACGCGTTGGGCCAGCTCGGCATAGGTCCAGCGCACGTCCTGATGCCGCACGACGATGCCATCCCGCGCGCCCCAGCGCGCGACGGCGCGGTCGAAATGCACGCCGATCGTCTCGCCGATCAGCGGGATCGTGCCGGTCCCGCTGACGTAGCTGCCCTGCTGCATGAAGTTGCCTCCCCTTGGTTTCCGACGAGGGCGCTTATTGTGCCTTCTCGTCCACGAATGCGATCAACTCCGCGCCGTCTTCGACCAGGTCTCCGACCGCATAGCGGACCCGGTCGATCGTACCGTCGATCGGCGCCGTGATGGTATGTTCCATCTTCATCGCCTCGACCACCAGCAGCGCCGCGCCGCGCTTGACCGCGTCGCCGGCCGCGACCAGCACCTGGGTGATCTTGCCCGGCATGGGTGCCGTCAACCGGCCGACGCCGGCCGCCTCGCTGCGCGCCGGCTTCAGCGGATCGACGATGGTCAGCTTGTGACTGACACCGCCCAGCATGACGGTCAGCTCGTCGCCGATGCGGACCAGAGCGACCCGCCGCTTCACCCCGTCGAGCGTCAGAGTCTCATCGTTGCCGGTCACCAGCGCCGGCCCGTCGGGCAGGTCGAGTCGGAAGCCACCCAGATGGGGATGCGCGCGGACCGAGACCTGCGTCTCGCCGTCGAGCAGCACCAGATCCTGATAGCCGTCGCCGTTCAGCCGCCAGGCATGGGCCAGGTTCCACGGCGAATGCCGATCGTGCGACAGCGCCGCCGATGCGGTCACCGCCGCCTGCCGGTCGCGCAGCACCCTGAACGCCGCCGCCGCCAAGGCCAGGCGCGGCGCCGGGCCGACCGGCGGGAACAGATCGTCGCCGTAGCGGCCGATGAAGCCGGTATCGAGTTCGGCCGCGCGGAACGCGGGATGGTCGGCCAGCGTCTTCAGAAACGACAAATTGGTCGTGACGCCGACGACCTCGTACTCGGCCAGCGCCTCCGACAGGCGCTGGGCCGCCGAGGCCCGGTCGCGGTCCCACACGATCAGCTTGGCGATCATCGGGTCGTAATGGATCGAGATCGTATCGCCGGCGCGCACGCCGGTATCGACCCGGACATGCGGGCCTTCGACCGGCGGGCGCAAATGGGCCAGCGTGCCGATCGACGGCAGGAAATCGCGGTTCGGGTCCTCGGCATAGACCCGGACCTCGATCGCATGGCCGGTGATGGTCAATTGCTCCTGGGTCAGCGGCAGCGGCTCGCCGGATGCGACGCGCAACTGCCACTCCACCAGATCCTGGCCGGTGATCGCCTCGGTCACCGGATGCTCGACCTGCAGGCGGGTGTTCATTTCCATGAAATAGAACGCGTCGCCCTCAGCGATGAATTCGACCGTACCGGCGCCGACATAGCCGATGGCACGGGCCGCAGCGCAGGCGGCCTCGCCCATGCTGCGGCGGCGCGCCGGGTCCAGGCCGGGTGCCGGCGCCTCTTCGACCACCTTCTGATGGCGGCGCTGGATCGAGCAATCGCGCTCGAACAGCGAGACGGTGTTGCCCTGGGTGTCGGCGAAGACCTGGATCTCGATATGGCGCGGCCGGCCCAGATATTTCTCGATCAGCACCTGATCGTCGCCGAACGAGGCCGCGGCCTCGCGCTTGGCCGACGCGATCGCGGCATCGAGATCCTCGGGCCGTTCGACCACCCGCATGCCCTTGCCGCCCCCGCCGGCCGAGGCCTTGATCAGCACCGGATAGCCGATGCGCCGGGCGGCGTCGGTCAGCAGCGCCGGGTCCTGATCGGCGCCGTGATAGCCCGGCACTAGCGGTACGCCGGATTTTTCCATCAGCGACTTCGCCGCCGACTTCGAGCCCATGGCGCGGATCGCGTCCGCCGGCGGCCCGATAAACACGATCCCGACCGCGGCGCAGGCCTCGGCGAACCCGGCATTCTCGCTGAGGAAGCCATAGCCCGGATGGATCGCCTGGGCGCCGGACTTGCGCGCGGCGTCCAGGATCTTCTCGACCACCAGATAGCTGTCGCGTGCCGGCGCCGGGCCGATCGGATAGGCCTCGTCGGCCATGGCCACATGGCGCGCCTGGGCGTCCGCGTCGGAATAGACCGCGACGGTGCGGATGCCGAGCTTCTGCGCGGTCTTGATGACGCGGCAGGCGATCTCGCCCCGGTTGGCGATCAGGATCTTGGAAAACATCAGATGTCCTTCCGCCAGGCGGGTTCGCGTTTGGCCAGGAAGGCGCCGATGCCCTCGCGGCCCTCGTCCGACGCGCGGCGCAGCGCGATGCGCCGGCCGGTCTCGATCATGACCGCCTCGGTCAGCGGCCGGTCGATGGTGAAGACCAGATCCTTGGCATCCGCCTGGGCACCGGGTGCGCCCTGGAAGATTGCGGCCAGGACGCGGTCGCGCGCGGCCTCCATCCGGTCCGGCGCCACGACCTCGTGCACCAGGCCGATGCGCCGCGCCTCGTCGGCCGGGATGATTTCGGCGGTCTGGAAATAGCGGCGCGCCTGGCGCGGCCCGATCGCGGCCACGACATAGGGGCTGATCGCGGCCGGCAGGATACCGAGCTTGACCTCGGACAGGCAGAAGCTCGCCCGCTCGGATGCGAGGACGATGTCGCAGCAGGCGACCAGACCGACGCCGCCGCCATAGGCGGCGCCATTGATCAAACCGATCGTCGGTTTGGGCAGGCGATCGAGCACGTTCATCAGGCGCGCGAGACCGGCCGCGTCGGCCAGGTTTTCCTCATAGGAATAACCCGCCATCCGCTTCATCCAGCCGAGATCGGCGCCGGCGGAAAAGCTCTTGCCGGCCCCGGTCAGGACCAGCGCGCGCACGGCCGGGTTTGCGCCATAGCCGACCAGCACCTCGGTCAATTCCGCGATCAGCGCATCGTCGAACGCGTTGTGGATCTCGGGGCGATTGAGCGTAACGGTCGCAACGCCGCGGGCATCGAGCACATGGATCAGTGCATCGGTCATCGCCATCACATCCGGAACAGGCCGAAGCGGGTCGGCTCGATCGGCACGTTGAGCGACGCCGACAGGCCCAGGCCCAGCACCAGCCGCGTGTCGGCCGGATCGATCACGCCGTCGTCCCACAACCGCGCGCTGGCGTAATAGGGATGACCCTGGGTCTCGTACTGCTGGCGCACCGGCGATTTCAGCGCCTCTTCCTCCTCGGCCGACCATTGGCCGCCCTTGGCCTCGATGCCGTCGCGCTTGACCTGGGCCAGGACCGAGGCCGCCTGCTCGCCGCCCATGACGCTGATGCGCGCGTTGGGCCACATCCACAGAAAGCGCGGGCTGTAGGCGCGGCCGCACATGCCGTAATTGCCGGCGCCGAAGCTGCCGCCGATGATCACGGTGAATTTCGGCACGTTCGCGGTCGCGACCGCCGTCACCATCTTGGCGCCGTCCTTGGCGATGCCGCCGGCCTCGTATTTCCGGCCGACCATGAAGCCGGTGATGTTCTGCAGGAACACCAGCGGAATGCCGCGCTGGGCGCACAGCTCGATGAAATGGGCGCCCTTCTGGGCGCTTTCCGAAAACAGGATGCCGTTGTTGGCGACGATGCCGACCGGATAGCCCCAGATCCGGGCGAAGCCGGTCACCAGCGTCGGGCCGTAGAGCTGCTTGAACTCGTCGAATTCGCTGCCGTCGACCAGACGGGCGATGATCTCGCGTACGTCGTAGGGCTTGCGCGCGTCGGCCGGCACCACGCCGTAGATTTCATCGGGGGCGAACAAAGGCTCGACCGGCGCGCGCAGGTCGATGTTCGGCCGCTTGACCCGGTTCAAATTGCCGACGATGCGGCGCGCGATGCCGAGCGCGTGCGGGTCGTTCTCGGCCATATGATCGGTCACGCCGGAGATGCGGCTGTGGACCTCGGCCCCACCCAGATCTTCGGCCGACACGATTTCGCCGGTCGCGGCCTTCACCAGCGGCGGGCCGGCCAGAAAGATGGTGCCCTGGTTCTTGACGATGATGGACTCGTCCGACATCGCCGGCACATAGGCGCCGCCGGCGGTGCAGGAGCCCATGACCACCGCGATCTGCGGGATGCCGGCGGCGGACATCTGGGCCTGATTGTAGAAGATGCGGCCGAAATGATCGCGGTCGGGGAACACCTCGTCCTGGTTCGGCAGGTTGGCGCCACCGGAATCGACCAGATAGACGCAGGGCAGATTGTTTTCGCGCGCGATGTCCTGGGCGCGCAGATGCTTCTTCACCGTCATCGGGAAATAGGTGCCGCCCTTGACCGTCGCGTCGTTCGCGATGATGACGCATTCCCGGCCCGCGACCCGGCCGATGCCGGTGATGATGCCGGCCGAGGCGATCTCGCCGCCATAGAGCCCATAGGCCGCCAGCTGCGAGAATTCCAGGAAGGGCGAGCCCGGATCGATCAGGGTGCGGATGCGGTCGCGCGGCAGCAGCTTGCCGCGCGACAGATGCTTCGCGCGCGGCCCCTCGCCGCCGCCCAGGCGGACCGCCTCGACCTTGGCGCGCAGATCGGCCACGACGGCGCGCATCGCCGCCTCGTTGGCGCGGAACGCGTCAGAGCGGACATCCAAAGCGCTGGTGAGAAGCATCGTCAGAATTCCCCGATAGAGCTGCGTACGGCGTCAGACGAGCGAGCGGTCAGGCGGTTTCCTTGAACAGCTCGCGGCCGATCAGCATGCGGCGGATTTCCGACGTGCCGGCGCCGATCTCGTACAGCTTGGCGTCGCGCAGCAGCCGGCCGGTGGCATAATCGTTGGTATAGCCGTTGCCGCCCAGGCACTGGATCGCCTCCAGCGCCATCCAGGTCGCCTTTTCGGCGGCATAGAGGATGGCACCGGCCGAATCCTTGCGCGTGGTCTCGCCCCGGTCGCAGGATTTGGCGACGGCATAGACGTAGGCGCGGGCCGCGTTCAGCGTCACATACATGTCGGCGATCTTGCCCTGCATCAGCTGGAACTCGCCGATCGCCTGGCCGAACTGCTTGCGCTCATGCACATAGGGCAGCACCACGTCCATGCAGGCCTGCATGATGCCGATCGGGCCGGCCGCCAGCACCGCGCGCTCGTAATCGAGCCCGCTCATCAGCACGGCGGCGCCGCGGCCGACCTGGTTCAGCACGTTCTCTTCCGGCACCTCGCAATCCTCGAACACCAGCTCGCAGGTGTTCGAGCCGCGCATGCCGAGCTTGTCCAGCTTCGGCGCGGTCGAGAAGCCCTTGAAGCCCTTCTCGACCAGAAACGCCGTCATGCCCTTGGAGCCGGCCGTCGGATCGGTCTTGGCATAGACCACCAACGTGTCCGCATCGGGGCCGTTGGTGATCCACATCTTGGTGCCGTTCAGCACATAACGGTCGCCGCGCTTATCCGCGCGCAGCTTCATCGAGACCACGTCGGACCCCGCCCCCGGCTCCGACATCGCCAGCGCGCCGACATGCTCGCCCGAGATCAGCTTCGGCAGATACTGGCGCTTCTGCACGTCGGTGCCGTTCAACTTGATCTGGTTGACGCAGAGATTCGAATGCGCGCCGTAGCTGAGGCCGACCGAGGCCGACGCCCGGCTGATCTCCTCCATCGCGATGGTATGTTCGAGATAGCCCAGGCCGGCGCCGCCATATTCCTCCGGCACGGTAATGCCGAGCACGCCCAGGTCGCCGAACTTCCGCCACAGGTCCATCGGAAATTCGTTCGCCCGATCGATCTCGGCCGCGCGCGGCGCGATCTCGGCCGCGGAAAAGCTCAGCACGCTCTCGCGGATCGCGTCCGCCGTCTCGCCCAAATCGAAGTTCAGCGACGGCATCTGGTTCGACAGCATCAGGGCTCTCCCGGGAAGACCGATAAAGAAACGGTCATACGTTTGTTTCTTGTACAGTGCCTAAGATCCGGCCAAGCTGCAAGGGCCGAAGTTCGGGAGAGTAGCATGTCGCGCACGGCGGGATCGCACGGTCCGGCGACCTTGGCAGCGATCCGCAAGTCGGGTCTGCGGCTGATCTATCAGCATGGCTACGAGGCGCTGACGCTGCGCGAGTTGGCGGCCGATGTCGGCATCCTGTCCGGCTCGCTCTACAATCACATCAAGACCAAGCAGGATCTGCTGTTCACGCTGGTGCGCGATCACATGACCGACCTGCTGGTGAACCTGGATCTCGCCCTGGCCGGCCACGACGACCCGACCGAGGCGCTGGCCGCCTTCGTCCGACTGCATGTGACCTATCACATGGAGCGGCGCTACGAGGTCTATATCGCCAATTCTGAACTGCGCAGCCTGGAACCCCCGAACCGTGCCGCGATCGTCGCGATGCGTCAGGCCTACGAGATCCGGCTGATCGACATCCTCGATCGCGGTAGGGCATCCGGGCGGTTTGAGGTCGCCAATACCCGCGTCGGCGCCTTCGCCATCATCGCCATGCTGACCGGCATCTGCACCTGGTATCGGCCGGACGGTCCACTGGGTCCCGAACAGATCGTGGCGCTACATACCGATCTGGTGATGCGAGGCTTGGGAGCCTGAAACCCGAAGTATCATTCCCGCCTACGCGGGAATGACGGCTAAATAATCCGGTCGAGTTCGCCCTGCTCGATGTCGAAGTGCCAGCCGTGGAGTTGCAACAGCCCGGCATGGACGCGCTCGGCGACCCAGGGAAAGGTCATGATATTGTCGATCGTGATCCGGATGCTTTCCCGCTCGCAGATATGCGTGACCGTTTCCGGCGAGTGGACCGCGGCAGCCAATGCGCGTTCGCGGGCAAGCGATGCGATTTCCATCCAGCGGCCGATGAAATCGCCCTGCTCACCGCCCTTGAGCAGCGCACGGATGCCCCCGCACTCGGCATGGCCCAGTACGATGATATGTTCGACCTTGAGCGAGCGGACCGCGAACTCCAGCGCGGCCGACGTGCCGTGGTGGTCGCTGTCGGGCGCATAGGGCGGCACCAGGTTCGCCACGTTGCGCACGCAGAAGATCTCGCCCGGCTTGGCGTCGAAGATCAGCTGGGGGTCGACCCGGGAATCGGCGCAGGTGATGACCATGGCACGCGGCGACTGGCCCGCGGCCAATGCCTCGAAAACGCTCTTGTTCTGCGACCAGTAGGCCTTGCGGAACCGGGCGTAGCCTTCGATCAAACGTTCCATGCGCGTCCTCTTCCGGGCCGTGAGTTCAGGGACGAGGGGCCATGTATGCCGTCTGGACGGGCCGACGGCAACGATTGATGTGGTTAACGCGCAATCCGATACCGCAGCGCACTCTCACTTTCTGTCCGGAACCGCCACGGCGCCGGCCATCAGGCCGCCATCGATATTGAGTTCGGTTCCCGTCATGTAGGCGGCCTCGTCCGACGCCAGGAGCACGGCCAGGGCGGCAATTTCGTCGGCACGGCCGAAACGGCGCATGTGATTTCGGATCGCGGCTTTTGACGACGCGTAGGCGGCGGCAGGAATGCCGACCAGACCGGAACCCGAGGAAATATTGATGATCGAACCGGCGCCTGCCGGCCGCATGGCGCGAATGGCGTGTTTGCATCCCAGAAACACACCGTCAAGGTTGGTCCGATGGACCGAGCGCCAATCTTCGAGCGACGCGTGCTCCGGACCCTGCGGCGCGGCGCCGGAGACCAAAGCAATTTTGCCTTCGAGGCGCGCCATGCCATTTCCTTGCACTTTAGATAAAAACCTATACCAGATTATATCCGATATAGGATACATTGGCACCTATGATCCAGTTCGCCGACATACCGGGCCTGAGCCCGTCCCTGTTCACCGTCGCCGGACGGCGCGTGCGCCTGCTGGGCGATGCGGATGCGCCCGCGCTGCAGCGACTGTTCGACCGGTGCGGGGATTATTTCGATCTGTTGGAAGGCAGCCCTGCCCGCCCGGATGCCGCGCGGGAGGAACTTCGCGATGGGCCGCCGGAGCGGGTGCCGCACGACCTGTTCGCGTTCGGTATCGACGGCGGCCAGGGCGAGTTGGCTGGCTATATCGGGGCGCTGCGCCATCATCGCCGGCCGAACCAGTGGTATCTGGGCTTCCTGCTGCTGGATCCGGCCTGGCGCGGCCGCGGCGTCGGCTCGACCGCCTATTGGGCGTTCCAGCATTGGATCGTCGCCCAGGGTGCCGACTCGCTGCAACTGGCCGTGCTCGCCGAGAATGGGCGCGGCCGGCGTTTCTGGCAGAGTCTGGGCTTCGGCAGCCCACGCAGCTATCCCCCGCGCCCGATCGGGCTCAAGCGCCATGTCCTGATCGAGTACGAAAAGGATCTGCGCGGTTAGCCGGCGACCAGCGAGGTTCTTCCGGCGGCTTCGGCGTCCGCGCGGTGCGGATAGAGCCGCCGATGACGGCAATGGCAGCGGAAAAAGCCGGCAGCGCGAACAAGGATCCCCGCAACAGCGCCATCTGCACGGGTGTCACGGAGCGCAGCCAGGCTTGGAGCGGGGAGCCAAGCAGATCCGTCAGCATGGACGGCACGACCGTAATGGCCACAGCGAGGCCCGCCGTCACCGTCAGGGCAAGACACAACACCAGAAGCCGGGTGGCGATGGTCGTGCGCATGGTCGCACCTCGTTCGGATGGCTACCAGCCGCCCTTCTCCAACCAGAGGTCGAGCTGGTCCAACCGATCATGCCCCCAGAACGGCTCGTCGTCGACGAAGAAGAACGGCGAGCCGAACACCTGGCGCCTGATCGCGGCATCCACCTCGGCCTTGACCAGTTCCTTGGTCTCATGCGCCTGGATGCCGGCCTGGACCCAGTCGGGATCGAAGCCCAACTCGGCCGCGATGCCGACGACGGATTCGACCGGGCAGATGTCGCGGCCCTTGCCGAAGGCCGCGTCATAGAGCGCGCGCGCCAGGCGTACGGCGCCGGCCGGCTCGGTCTGTTCGACGAAATAGAACGCGCGGCAGGCGGTCACTGTGCCGAACGGAAACCGCGGCGGCAGCGTGAACGGCAGCCCCAGCAGGCGGGCCGAGCGCGGCACGTCATGCATGAAATAGCCGCCCTTCAACGGCAGGGTCGGCAACGGCCCGGCGCCGGTGATCTTGAACACGGCCCCCAGCAGGATCGGGCGCCAGCGCACCGGCACGCCATGCTTCCGGCCGATCTCGTCGATCCGCGCCGTGGCGAAATAGCCGTAGGGCGAGGAAAAATCGAAGTAGAAATCGATCACGCTGGCCATCGGTCGTTCGCTCCCTTGATATTTTTAGTTCGTCCCGCCCTCGTTTGCGAGCTGACGGGCGATCACCAGCCGCTGGATGTCGCTGGTGCCTTCGTAAATCTG